>JGI24516J20058_1000297_pt1 | contig 18495 bp, 21 predicted proteins | sample LinPmetageLP39_FD_20058 | JGI IMG/M metagenome (IMG submission 20058) | reverse complement strand
CGCAAGGAAGGCCGGGTATCCCTCCGCATTTTTCTTGAAGAGTGCGAGCGCCTCGGTATTCAGCCATCCAAGTCCTATTCGGGCAAGTTCCAGGTTCGCCTGCCTGCTGAAATTCACGAGCATGCAGTAGATGCTGCTACTGCTAGGGGACAGAGTCTAAACCAGTTTGTGGCAACCGCCATCGAACATGAAATTCACACCTAATACCAACCCCGCTTTTGCCTACTAGCACCAGAAAGCTGGCCGGATCAGAAGAGCTTTGCCGCCATTGAGTCAATAAGAGACAAGCGACAAGAAGAAACATAAAAAGGTCTCAATAACAGATTATCGTCTGACCAAGCTGTAATCTTACAGCCAGTTCGGCAGCGCTGGGCAAGATCAGTGTGGAGCAGATAGTCGATCCATCACTATTCAGCATGGAGCACCAGCGCTTATTTGAGCGGGTCGATCGGTGATCTTCATCCCTTTGGTAGAGCCGATGAGGGAACGACGCTAGCCCTCTCGGCTTATACCGGGTGGTCTCAACTTCTTAGATTATTCAACTAATACAGCGCTTTAAGATCAACGCGTAGGCAGTAAGCATACGGCGCAGTACGTTTCATCCCTATGTTTCCTGTTGGGCAACTTCCAGTTTCCAATTTATCACTACATACTCACCGAAGTTGCGACTAACCTCAAAACAACGGAAAAAAGTGGTAATGAACAACATATAAACTAAAGTAATATTGACCCGAATTAAAACCCACAATATTAAAAAACGAGCGTTTTTTAATCAAACAAGTATAAAGTCGCAGCAAGTAAAAAAATCTCAAGATTGCTTCTAAGCAAACAAAAACAGAGAGGTAAACATGATTAAAAATCAAAGTTTTAAAAAATTAATGGTAGCGCCGGTCGTTATTAGTGGTGCGATGGCAACAGTTGCTAGCGGAGTGAATGCTGACGATCATAATTTCTTTAGCGATGAAAACGTAGAGATCCTTATCCCGTTTAGCGCAGGTGGCGGGACCGACACTCTATTTAGGTACATGCAATCATATATGAGTGAACACACACCTGGGAATCCCACATTTCAAATCTTGAATGTTCCAGGTGGGGGTAGCGTGCTAGGTGCGAATGAGTACGTCATCCTTAAAGAACCTAATGGCTATAATACCTTAGCAACAAGTGCATCGACGACGATCCCATTTATGATCGGTCAAGAATCCGTGGAATATGACCTTCGTGATATGCAACCAATTATCGGTGTGCCAAACGGGGTCGTAATGTACACATCCCCCGACAGCGGCATTGAGGAAGCTACAGACCTACAAAACCCAAGCGAGGAATTGTTTTTGGGGGCCACGAGTCCGACGGGTATTGATGTGATGACTCTCCTGGCCTTAGAAGTACTTGATGTAAAAGACAACATTGAAATAATTTTCGGATATGAAGGTGCGGGCGCGTCGAGAACTGCGTTTATGCAAGGTGAAACAAATCTTGATTATCAGAGCGGATCATCCTACCAAAATAATGTTACCCCGCTTGTAGAAGAAGGTAGTGCTGTTCCACTGTTCTCATACGGATTCCTCGGTGAAGACGGCGATATAGTGCGAGACCCGGCATTCCCGGAAATACCTTCTGTGAAAGAAGTTTATGTCGATATGCATGGGGGTGAACCGAGCGGAAAAGCATGGGACGCTTATAAAGTATTTGTCGGTGTTGTAAACGGGCTCCATAAAACGCTTTGGTTACACGCTGATGCGCCCAGTGAGGCAGCTGAAGATCTACGAGAAGGTGCTATTGCAACGATTAATGACGAAGCTTTTATTGAGGGTGGTGCCGATGTTTTAGGCGGTTATACACCACTTGTAGGAAGTGAGCTCGAAGCTGCTATTAACGCATTGGCCGAAGTAGACGAGTCGACTCTGGAGTGGGTACGCACATATTTGGAAGAGGAATATGATGTTACGGGCCTGAAATAAGCTTGTTACAAGTTATTCCTGTCGGCGAAAGCCGACGGGGATTTTTTTCGTATCAATGGAAATATTATCATGATCGAAAGTGCGATAGAGGCACTCGTTATAGTACTTGATCCAAGTCGGATAGTATTTATTTTGCTCGGGGTGATGATTGGAATTGTAGTTGGCATTCTTCCAGGCCTTGGAGGGCCCGTAGGTATGTCAATGTTGCTGCCCTTCATATTTGGGATGGATCCATACACTGGTATGGCCTTATTGATCGGGATGGTGGCTGTAATACACACCGCGGACACATTTCCTTCTGTTTTAATAGGCGTACCCGGTTCATCCGGTTCGCAGGCAACAATAATGGATGGCTATCCACTTGCTAAAAAAGGCGACTCTGGACGTGCACTTGGGGCTGCCTTTGCGGCATCTCTAGTAGGTGGCATAGTCGGTGCTTTTATCCTATTCATCGTCATACCTGTAGGGCGACCAATCGTATTATCATTTGGATCTCCCGAATTATTTATGATGTCGCTTCTTGGGATAAGCATGGTGGGGGTCCTATCTGGAAAAGCACCAATAAAAGGCATTATTGCTGGTTTATTAGGCATGCTTATCGGTACTGTTGGAGGGGCTCCCGCGGTAGCGGAGTATCGCTTTACCTTCGATTGGATATACCTCTACCGAGGAATTCCTCTGGCAGTATTTGCATTAGGTCTATTTGCATTGCCAGAAATGATAGACCTATTAGCGCAGCGTAGAACAATATCTTCAACAGGCACGTTGAAAGGCAGCCGCATAAAAGGAATTAAAGATGTAATATCGAACAAATGGCTAGTCCTAAGAAGCTCGGCTTTGGGTACATTAATAGGTTTTGTTCCAGGGTTAGGTGGAAGTGTAGTTGATTGGATTAGTTATGGAGTTGCTAAGAAAACTCTGAAAAATACTGAAGGCTTTGGTCATGGTGATATTAGGGGCGTGATAGCACCAGAGAGCGCAAATAATGCTAAGGAAGGTGGCACCCTAATACCAACATTACTTTTTGGCATACCGGGAAGCGGAACAACGGCAATATTACTTGGTGGTCTAATATTGTTGGGCGTTCAAGCTGGTCCAAGTATGTTGACTACGGATTTGCCTCTTACCTTATCCATTGTTTGGACATTAGCACTAGCAAACATTTTTGGTGCATTATTGTGCTTACTATTAACCAATCAAATATCCAAACTCAGCATCATCAAGCCTGACAAAATTGTCCCTTTCTTGCTGATTATTATGGTTGTAGGCGCATATCAAAGTACACGTCATTGGGGTGATTTGATTGTATTTATCATTATTGGACTAGTGGGCTGGTCAATGAAACATTTAGATTGGCCCAGAGCTCCTTTATTGGTGGGTTTTGTTTTAGCCCTTTCCTCAGAACGGTACCTCCATCTATCAATGTCGCGTTATGGATATGAATGGATGTATCAGCCAACGGTAATTAGCATTGGGTTAGTTATCTTTTTCATAGTTGCTTCCGGTTTATTTTTCAACCGTAGACCCAAAAAAATTGAGGGATAGTAGCATGACGTTAAAAGCATATTCAGTAATTTTTGCTGCTTTATTAATTTCTCTATTCATTTGGGCCGCCGTTGAAGCTGCGTCATTTCAAAGGCTCGCTAGCTATTTTCCGCTATATATATCGATATTCGGTGCTATTTTAAACACGTATATATTAATATTAGAATTAAAAGCTCGTTCAAACTCAAAAGAACTGAATGAAACCTCTGGCGGTCCGAAAGAATACATTTTATACATGTCTTGGTTCACTGGGTACTTTGTGGCCATATACTTGGTCGGAATGGTTGCTGCGAGCATGTTGTTTTTGTTTTTCTTTCTCAGGTATGAGTCAAAGCAATCATTATTATTTACCATTATATCCATGACACTGGTTGCTCTTTTGCTTATAGGATTTTCTCATATGATGAATTTAAATTATCCGAAGAGCCTTTTCCCTATCTTGGAAATTTAGCAATCAAGTTTTTTCTCTCATACAAGAATGCAAAAAACTAAGTGGATAACTTCAATGTACCCGATTAAAGTACTAGCCGGAACAGGCTTATTAGGTACTGGATTCTCTGAATCTAGCTTCCAATTCGCACTAAATGACAATCCTGATGTTATTGGGTGCGATGCTGGATCATCCGACCCTGGACCATATTACCTTGGTGCGGGGCAATCGATAACGTCAAGGCAAGCCACAAAACGAGACCTACGGCTGCTTCTCAAAGGAGCATTGGAGAAGGACATCCCATTGCTAGTGGGCTCATCTGGAACATCTGGCTGTAACAAACAGGTTGACTGGACAAAAGAAATTTTAGAGGAGATCGCTACCGAAGATGGCCTATCGTTTAAGGCAGCATTCATCTACTCAGAACTTGATCCGGCAAACCTCAAAAAATATATTTTGAAAAATAAGCTAAGTCCTCTAAAAGGCGCGCCAGATTTTCAGATAGCCGATGTTGACCGTCTTCATAAAATCGTTGGGCAAATGGGCCCACATCCCTATATTGAAGCGTTGAGAAATGGCGCACAAGTGGTTATAGCTGGCCGGTCTAGTGATACATCAATCTATGCTGCCTTACCAATTATGCGCGGCGTTAATAATGGGTTGGTTTGGCATTCCGCTAAGGTAATTGAGTGTGGAGCTGGGTGCGTGAAAAATCGAACTCACCCAGACTCAATGATGGCGTACATTTATCCCGACCATTTTATAGTCAGTCCACCTAACCTAGATATGAGTTGTACTCCAAACAGCGTCGCTTCACATCTTTTATATGAAAATTCTAGTACACATCAATTATTGGAACCTGATGGAGCACTTGATACGACTAACGCCATCTATAATCAAATTGATGACCGAAGTGTCAGCGTTTCAGGTAGCGAATTTATTTTTTCGGACAAATTAACTATCAAACTTGAGGGAGTGGAATTCCTCGGCTATAGGAAAACAGTTATTGGAGGAATAGATGATCCGTATATCTTGCGTAACCTTGAAGATTTCCTTTCTGCAAGCAAACGTGTAGTTAACAAAAAAGTAAAAGAAAGCTTATCTGTTGATGATAATAAATTTAACATCATATATAGGGTGTACGGCAACCCAAATAATATAGATTTTTCTACCGATATAATCTCGGGTCAGGTCGGACTGCTTATTGAGGTGGTAGCAGACACTAAAGAACTTTCACAGGCTATCATTTCGATTGCTTGGCATACTATTTTGCATCAACCGATTAAGGAGTGGAGCGGATTGATTAGCAACCTAGCTCTACCCTTTTCACCACCAGATGCCGATATGGGACCTGTTTACCAGTTCATTATAAATCATGTTATTGAAGTCGATGATCCGTGTGAGTTATTTGACATTAAATACAAACAGATACGAGGTTCATAATGACACTAGGGGAATTATCTGACTTAATTCGATCAAAAAATGCAGGTCCTTTTGTTCTAACCATCGATATAATATTTAAGGACAGGGCCGCGTATGATATTGCCACAGTCTCCAAGAATATTGGAGTAGAAAAAATTGCTGACATATATTCTATCTGTCCTAATACTATAGAGTATTATTTACTGCCGTCTATAAACGCTATTAAAATCTCATTCCCTAGACCTTGCACTTCCGGTGCACTTGGTGACGACGATGTATTTGGCGGGCAGCTGCATGCACCCATCGTTAATCTCGAAATTTAATACTCGTATTAAATATTTATTAGCATAATTGAAAACTCAGAAGACTGAGTGATAAAGGGTAAGCGCTCCAACGCTCGCCGTTAAAATGTTAAATTTTTTCTGTATTAACTCATTTTGGTTTTTAGCTTTATTCTTCGACACTATTTATTCTATAACCTTTCCACATGGGAAACTCACTTTGTCTGAAATATGAAAATACCATTAGCTATCTTTGTGCTATCGTATGTATTAAATACAATTGACGAGTAATATTAATGAGCTTCTCCCAAGATAACAATCTTTTAGCTATCAACGAAGTTGAAGAGCTAACCGTTAATGCACTCCGTGGGCTAGGACTAACTGCCACAGATGCTAAGGATGTGGCGGAAATACTTATCACTGCTGACCTAATGGGCATTAGAACCCACGGAATAAACCGTGTTTTATCATATGGTGAAAGAATCAATGTGGGCGGCATCAAGGTAAACGGTAGTATTGAAGAGGAGCGCCTTTCGAATTCAATTTCACGAATCAAAGGTGATAACTCAATTGGCCCATTGCTAGGAAAGAAAGCACTTAGTTCTTCAATGAAGATGGCTGAAGAGCAAGGTGTTGGCATTACGTTTGTTAATGGGAGCAATCACTTTGGCCCAATTATGCCATATTGTTACTATGCTGCGGAAAGGGGTTTTGCTAGCTTTATTTGTAGTAACGCCACAACCACTATAGCACCAACTGGCGGGAAATCACCAATGTTTGGTAACAACCCTTTGGGGTTTGGCGTTCCGAATCCCGACGGAAATCATGTTATTTTGGATATGGCCCTTAGCGTAGTTGCGAGAGCTAAAATTAGGGATGCAAAAGAAAACAATAGTAGCATTCCAGATTCATGGGCGACAGGTACCGATGGATTACCTACCACTGATCCGAATGAAGCATTAAAAGGTTTATTGCAACCTGTTGGAGGCCATAAAGGGTATGGCCTTGCACTCGTTGTTGATTTGTTAAGTGGCTTACTCTCTAATGCAGCGTATCTGACGCATGTAAAAGCCTGGGATAAACAACCGGATCAGCCTCAAAACTTAGGCCACTTCTTTCTAGTTTTTGATACCAAACTTCTTGGCTCAACTGATTGGCTTGCAGAAAGAATGAACGATTTCACTAAAATCATACATAGCACATCACCGATTAACCCAGACAACCCAGTTATTTTACCAGGCGAGAAAGAGCAGAAACTCTATGAAGACAACATGGAAAAAGGTTTAAGCTATAGCAATAAATTCATAAGTGAAATGTCTAGTTTAGCAAGCAAGTCAAACTCATTGTTATAGAAAAAAATTCATACTTAAAATGTTCCCGTGCTCGCACGGGAACCGCTCTTTAAAAACCAACCTATAACGTATCTTTCTATAACTCATTGATACTATTTTTTTATATTTCGCTTCTGCTATTTGAAAATTTTCCATAATATCTTATGACGAACATAAGCAGGTTAGCTACTTTATTTATAGATTGAGAGATAATTTTTTTGTTCGATTGAAATTTATTTTTTTAATGACATATCTGATCCAGCTTGCGTGGCTTCAGCTAATATATTGATAAGCCTTTAATCGTTAATAGTGTTTTTCATGTTATGCCGTTTTGAACCTCTAGCTTCATCGACTCTTCAACCTTTCTGGAATCATGCTATAATAGCGTGAAACTAAAACAAGAGTTGACCTTATGAAGTATGACCTTACAACACTTTATATTTTTCTTTGTGTTGCCGAAGAGAATAGCCTGACCAAAGCCTCGACACGTGCTCATTTGGCGGTTTCAGCTATTAGCAAGAGGATCGGTGAATTTGAGTCACGTTTAGGGTATTCACTTTTTACTCGTTCTTCACGGGGTGTAGACCTTACTCATGAAGGTAAAGTGATGCTTCAACATACGAAGCGAATATTTCATAACATTCAGGAGATGGATAACGCGATATCTGATTTTTCAAGCGTTATAAGTGGAAAAGTCAGAATTCATTCAACTACTTCCGCATTGTCTCAGTTTCTCCCAAAGCATATTGAAGAAATTTCAGAAAAGTACCCTGGCATTAGCCTTGAAATTGAAGGCCGTGTAGGAACAGCAGTAATAGATGGAATTGTCGATAGAAGCGCTGATATTGGTGTTTTCGCTTCACAGAACAAAGTTAACGGGGTTGAGTCATTTAAGTATAAAACCTATGAGTTGGCTGTCGCTGTCCCCAATTCAGATCCTTTATCACTCGTAGAAAGCTTAAATTTTTCTGATTTAGTAGGGCATGAGTTAATTTCCCAGCATTCAGATAGCCTTCTATACAAAAAAATATTCGATGAAGCTTACAACATTGGCGTTGAACTTAAAGTGGGTATGCGTGTGAGTAGTTACGACTGCATTTGTCAGCTTGTAGCAATTAAGCAAGGGATAGCAATTTTGCCGAGAACAATAATAGATATTTACTCAAACGTGATTCCTATCAAATCCGTTACCCTTAATGAGTCCTGGGCGGAGCGCGAGCTACGTGTTGGTGTTAAAAGCTATGAGGTGTTGCCTAAACATATTAGGGTCGTAGTTGATCATTTAGCAGGCTTGCAGCCTAGCCAGAATTAAATTTTAATTCTCTTATGAAGCCTGCTTTTTAGTCACCCTACCTAAAGGTTGCCTTTATAATAATTTACTTAAAAACAGGAGGTTAGCATGTTAAATCAAGATATTTCTTATTATCGTAGTGTAATTGCCCCCTCGGGGACGCTTCGGGTAGCCATTAACCTAGGTAATCCAGTGTTGGCTCAAAGGAGCGAGGAAGGTGAACTGTGCGGTGCTTCTGTTCATCTTGCCAGAAGGTTAGGGACTGCCCTGCGCGTTGAGACGAAAATAACCACCTTTAATGCTGCCGGCAAAGTGGTTGAGGCGTGCAAAGATGATGTTTGGGATATTGCATTTCTTGCACGTGACCCTAAACGGGCCGAGTCCATCTTTTTTACATCCCCGTACGTTATCATCGAGGGAACCTACCTTGTCCGCGCTGAATCAGAATTCATGCATGTTGATGAATTGGACAATAAAGGTGTATCTATATCGGTAGGAAAAGGTGCAGCGTATGATTTATTTTTAACTCGTAACCTGACAAACGCTAAAATCGTAAGAGCTAATACTTCTGCTGCAGCTGTTGACGTATTTGTTGAAAGACAGTTAGATGCTGCAGCTGGGGTTAGACAGCCGCTGCAGAAATTTGCCAATGAGTTTGATGGTTATCGTGTTCTGTCCGATAGCTTTACAAATATAGAGCAGGCAATGGCACTTCCTATATCCCGGAAAGAGGCTGGGCGGTTTATGTATGATTTTGTGCATTCCGCCATTAAGGAAGGGTTTGTTAAAGATGCTTTTTATAAATCTGGTCAACCGGATGTAACAATTCCCTCTCCGGAATAGGTAGCACTCGACTAATTATAACTTTTTTAATCTCAGCATTTTTGAATATTAAGATATTATGTCTCAATAACCCGTCTGTTGGCGGGTCCCAAAGCCGTTGCATTTTTGCTTGAGGCCTCCCTCCAGAAGCACAGCAGGATAATATGCAGCTCTACCGATGGCGTGTGGATCGATACCTTTAAAGCCAAATATCTTTAAGATCGAGTTCCTCAACAAATACGTCAATAGCAAGAACCGGGTTGTCGTCAGCGATGAAGTCGTCCAAGAACGCAGGAAATAACGTACTTTGGTCTCGGGCTTCGCCTACCATGAATCGCTTCATTTCCATCTCCTCTTCGGGCCTAGGCAGAGTATAGCGGTCACTACTTTTTCACACAGCCTCACTCGTTAGCTGTCCTAAGCAACATACTTCACGCCATTGAAGCGCGCACCTATCGCGTATTGCCGCCTTTACCATGAAAAATAATCGTCTCTGGCCACTAGTCCAAAGCTGTCGTCAGCATTCAATGCATCAGCACAGCCATCTTCACTGAATAAATTTTGCACTCGCCTCTCTTGTTTGAGGTAACCCAACGTACGGAAAAAGCAGCTTTCGCACAGGTGTAGTTCGTAGCGTTCCCCGTCATGTTGAGAACCGTAGCCCCAGTGCGCTTGAAGCGTGGCAAACTCAAGCCCTTCACCCGCTAGGCGGGTCGAGGTTAGGCAGACATCGCAGACCACGTCCGTGACCGTATCGACTTCCGCTTTTTCAGTAACCTTCATTTTTCTCTTCCTTATCAGCCAATCGTTTCCGGAAGCTTACCTATGCACAATAGGGAGGAATCAGCATATGCTTATTAACTGTTGCTATCCTCAGGCATTGTCTTAAAATAACTTTGGTTTATGCAATGACTAGGGTAGGTATGGTGAGCATGGATAAAACGTATGAACTGCTGAAAAACGCTTCCAATGAAGAATTACAGCCGATTGTTGAATATATACTCAAAGCGAGTATCTCAGAGCAGCTTAGCAAAACAGAAAATTACAAAAAATATAGCCCTAACCACATGCGTTACGTGGATGAGATTTTTCACGAGCTGCGTTTATTTGGAGGTAACACACTCGTTAATCTCAATCGTGGTGAAGGGCCCCGATATAAAGAGCTGGTTCAAGACGTTGCAAAACGTTTCGGTGTAAAAAAAGTGACTTCCTACGATTTAGAAGAGCTAGAGCTTGCGTTAGCACAGGCTGTTCTTCTAAAAGCTTATAAAAAGGGAAGTGCTCAGGATAAACAAAGTATTGAAGAAGCGCTACTCGATGCTGGTATGAATGAGGGAATGTTTTCAAGCTTTATTAATGGCACTGGTTGGGCGGGGTTAGCAAGTGCTGCTGTGTTTAACACGGTCATGTTGCAAGCAACTAGCCTTCTTGCATCTTCAGTATCCATGAGAATGATGGGCTATGCAGCTGCCTCATTTATTGGCCAGCGCGCCACCTTGAGTTTTTTGGGGCCAATCGGTTTGGTGGCAGGCGCAGCTTACACAGCCAATGGCGTTGCAGGGCCAGGGTTTCGAGTAACCACACCCTGTGTTTTACACATTACTTGGCTACGCCAGAAGAAAAAGTACACAGCGATGCACGAAAAAGCAGAGGAAGTTTTTGTAAATGACTGAATTGAATGTTGTTTTCTCTGTGCCGCAGCTTATCATTGATGGGCTTAAAAATGGCACGTTCGAACGTGTGGGCGGTGTTGTCCGAAAGTCCGGCACGAAACAGGTTGTTACGTGGCTGGGTGAAATTGGTGAGAAAGCCACTGAGCAATCTGACATCCCATCGCAGCTACCGGGCAATCTCCAAAGCATACTCAGTAATAGCCAAATTGCGATGGGATTGCAGGTGGCCAACTTGGCCGTCAGTGCAGCTGGTTTCGCTGCCGTATTGTACAAATTGAACATTGTTGAACAAAAGATTAATGAGGCGAACGCAAAACTGCAGAATTTACACGTTGATCAGCAATGGCTGGATAGCAAGCAGTGTTTAGCGCATCTAGCCGTTATTTCGGCGGGTTCGCGCCAGATTTCTGAATTACAGCATTACAAAAATCAAGAGAGCGTTCAGACAAAGCTTCACCATATCGATAATGGGGTCATGACGGCTCATGACTATTTTTATTCTGTTATCCAAAAGATTTTTCAAGAAAATCAAGAGTATCAGCGAGCCGACGAACTGACCATTACCTATCGGGCATGGGTAATTGCTGGTCAGCTTTCAGCGAACATTATGATGAAGTTAGGTGAAGTTAATGTAGCGTATGAGCGAATGGCAACTCTGGCAGGCCAGCATGCGGAGTATGGCAAAAAAGTGTCGAGTGCGTTGACGGACATGAACAAGGTACTACACCCTTCTATATATAATGAAAGCGCGAATAATCTCCTTAAAGAAAACCTTGCCCTGGCAGGGAGCGCTCACGACATTTTGCGTGGTAACAAACTGCAGCTTAGCTTTATTAAAGAAAAGAAATTACAGCTGCCAACTTATCATGGATCATCAAACGAGCGTGTGGGTTTGTATGTTGTTAGTTAGATAAACTGAGGGATGGTGGAGTACCCATCGAAACTTTCCACCAGCGTATTGGCGAACAATTTGAAATCGGTCAGCGCCTCGGGTTTCAAGTGCTACCGGCTGATAGCCGTGGACTGCCCATAGCGAGCATTCCACTTTTGGCCGAGCAATAAGCCCGGCCAAATGACATATATCGATTAGATAGCTTTGAGACTACGCGACTTGAAGATTGCTTTAGGTAGGTAGAAAGACACTACCCAATTCGGTTGATCAACAATTTCACTGATTCTGAGTTGCCCGGCTACGCTACAAAGTGCATAAGCCATTGCTTCGTCCATACCAGCTTTCTTTTTCAACCGATCAATCATGAAACGGACCGCATCTTTTGCGCCTTGCATTAAATCAGCCCCCACGCCCGTCGTGGCAATATATCCTTCATTATGACTGTCACTGGCAACAGCGGGCATATCAAACATTGGGGCGGGGATGCTGTCGCCCTTGTGTAGTCTAAGTGTCGCATCAGCGGCCATACGCGTCTCGACCGCAGTGCCGCACACCTCCCCGTCGCCTTGGCATGCGTGCGTATCCCCAATACTTAAAAGGCCACCCGGCACCTGAACAGGTAAATAGAGTTTGGCGCCTTTTACCAAGTCGCGGATATCTAAATTGCCGCCACACAAACGTGGCGGAACAATGGAATGCGAGCCAGGGTGAGCGGGTGCCAAACCGATGGTACCTGCGAAGGGACGGAACGGAATGACAATGTCATCCTGGAAATACACCGACTCACTATCGTACTCAGATATCTTCAACCACGGTGTCGTAAAGTCTTCCGCCAGCAACCCAAATCCAGGGATAAGCGCCGTCCATCCCCAACCACCCGGTTCAAAATCTAGCAGCTCAATCTCAATGACGTCGCCTGGCTCTGCATCTTCAATAAATAGCGGACCACAAACAGGGTTCAAGGCATCGTGGGGCAATTGCGAGATAATGTCCGCCTTGCTATCACGCGCAATCAAGCCTCCGCTAGCATCGAGAATATCGAAATGGCGGGTATCACCGGAGCTAATCGTTTCAACGGGCGCAATGCTATGATCAAAACAATGATGAACGTCATGAATCGTCTTGAACGTCATGTTAAACCTCCCAGTTTGACTTGGCGACCACGGGCTTGTGCCAAATAATAGACACCCATCCCAATTACGGCCCAGACGACACCAATAAGAATGGTATAGGCTTCAAAACCACTCCAGATGTACCCCACAACGGCCAGCGCCATCACCGGGCTAAGAATATGAAGAAAGACGTTGTAGGATTTCTTCTTAAGCACAAAATAATAAATGGTACTGACATTCAAAATAATAAACGCCGTCAGAGCACCAATGGTGACAATGGACGTCAGCAGAGCAAGGTGTTGCATAAAAGCGATCCCTGCCACGATGGACACCACGGCAACTAATAGCGTGCTGACATAGGGCGTTTTGAAACGAGAATGCACACGAGAAAGTGAAGCGGGAAGTAGACGATCACGCCCCATGCTATAGAGGACACGCGCTGTGGCGATCTGGGCGACCAGCGAATCGGCGATGCCCCAGGCGATAGCGGTCGTTGCTGCGGTTAACACTGCCAGCCATCCGCCTCCGGCAATGCGAGCTGTTTCATAAAACGCCGTGTCAAGGTTATCAAACTGTGTCGGATCAGGTTGTATGAGCGCCGCGATCCAAGTTTGGGCAATAAACAAACCACCGATGATCAGCAGTACCAAAAAAATCGCCTTACTCACCGCTTTACCACCCCCTTTAGCCTCTTCAGCTAGCGTAGAAATACCATCGAAGCCAAGGAAACTCAGCACTGCGATCGGGACTGCAGAAATGATAAGACCCAACGAAAAGTTATCTGCGTCGTAAACGGGAGCTACTGAAAAAACGGCCCCGTTGACATTATTGCTGATGGCAATCACCCCCATCACCAGAAATACAGCTAGAACGATAAGCTCAGCGACCAACATCCAACGATTGAACGTAGCGGTAAAGCTAATACCACGGATATTGATATAGGTATTGAAGATCACGAAAGCAACGATCAAAACGAGCGGTGAGAGTGATGGAAAGATGTCATGTATCGCTAATGCGCCAACCACATACAGCAACGCTGGTATCAGTATGTAATCCAACAGCATGATCCAGCCTGCCACGAAACCGACAAAGCTATTGGTTCCTTTGGACACATACGAGTAGACGGAACCTGCCACAGGAAACTCTTTTGCCATCTGCGAGTAACTGATAGCAGTGAACAGCATGCCTACCAGACCTATCATATAGGCGGTGACGATCATGCCCCCACTGGCACTCATAACGTGCCCAAAAATACCAAAAGGAGCGATGGGAACAATGAAGATGAGACCATAGATCACAAGGTCTTTCACTTCCAACGTCCTTGAGAGCTCCTGCTTATAGCCAAGACTTTCTAGGGTGTTGTCACTCACGGTTGATCTCCTGATTTTTAAGTGCACTGGTGCCTGATTGTTGTTGAATAATGCCTGTTACAATGGGCTTTGATTGCTCTCAGTCCGCGACGGCGTATGAGCTCACAATGTGTACCTTCTTCGGTAATCAGCATTGGACTCGACGTCGAAGCGAGCGCTATTTTCTTGGCTGCATCTCAATTGAGCGACCGCCACAAAAGGTATCTTAATAATACCTTTAAGAAGAAAACCACAATAAAAGGCATTATTCAAATACCTTTAGGGAGAAATTTGTGGAAAAGTCACCTGAACATGGCCTTCCTTACGTTAGGGAAGCTATCTCGGCCAAGCAGGAACTGGCTGACAGAATTGTGACCGCCATCGCCATTGGCGCTTACTCAGCAGGCGATAGGCTGCCACCGGAGCGTGAGCTTGCCGAACGACAAAAAGTCAGTCGAGTTACCGTCAGAGGGGCGTTGGAAATCGTTAATTCACTGGGGCTGATAGAGTCACGAAGAGGCCGCGAAGGAGGCACCTTCGTCACCCGCACAAGTTTTGATGACGCGACGTTAAATACCGCACACCGGATTCTCGCGCAGGAAATTCCTCACCTGAAAGACTTTTTCGACTATCGCTGTCTTGTAGAAGGGTTAGTCGCCAAGACTGCCGCTGAGCGACATGACGCCGAGCAGGCTGAGAAGCTGCATCAGCTTCTTGAATTATTCTGTCAGACCGAGTGTGCGTCGCTTGCTCGAGAACAGGATCACAAACTGCACCAATGCATTATGGAAATGACGGGCAACAGGCACTTAACTTCACAATCTAAACAACTAACAGCACGGGCAACACTGGGATTCGGTTCAGAGCCTTACCCTGACGAATCATTGCCTAGAGCTCGTCGTGAACACATTGCCCTCGTAGAAGCCATACTGAAGCGCGATGGAGCGGCTGCTTTTCAGGAGGCGCAGCACCACTTCGCTCTCACGCTCGCCATTATGGAATACTCTCTGGATGGTAAACCTCTTTAGATAGCAAAATCGAGGCTAGTTAGTGAACCGAAAAAGCGGGCAACCCGCGCGTGATTGGTATGTCCTGGCTGGCATATTGGCTTGCCGATAACAAGCCAACGGTATTTACAGCACTATGCGCCTAAAACAAGATCGTCATATTGACGTGCAAATTACATCATTTCGACGCATCCTGTGTATCGGATATATGAAGGAGGATGGCATGGATCTCATCGAACAAGACAACAGTGGTACCCGTATGCTGGGTGATATCGGCCTCCCGCGTGATGTTTATGCCGACCAGGTGGCTTTCATTAGGGCTGTGCGAGAAGGCTTGTCTGGCCGCGTACTCCAAAGAGCGATCAATGCTCTGCGTGGTGATCGAGATGTCTTCGTTCGGCTCCTGGAGACTGACTCGGGCAACCTGCATCGCTTGTACAAGCGTAAGGCTCTGGGTCGTGCTCAGAGCGAGGAAGTGCTGGATACACTAAAGCTGTATGTCGAAACCGGACAAGTCTTCGGTGATCGCGATATCGCCCAGGAGTGGCTGCACAGCGAGGTTCGAGCGCTTAATGGGTCTCGTCCCATCGATCTATTCGATACTTTTACAGGGCGTGAAATGGTGCGGGATGTGCTGGGCAAGATCGAATTCGGAGAGTTCAGCTAATAATGTTCTGGATGCGGAAGACCGAATCATCTCACAATAAAAAAGCATAAATACCCTTAGCACTCGCCAACACTAGGGGCATCCGAGTGAAGTTATATCGAATCACCAAAGAACGCTATTTAACCGACCTTTCCGGCCAGGGCGGAAGCTACCGAGACGGCGGACGCTGGAACAAAGCCGGCCAGCTTGCACTGTATTTCGGCTCGTCAGCGGCGGTCGTCATGCTCGAAATGGGGAACTACCTCCCGAACCCCCGGCTGGTGCCAAAGACATGGTGATCGGAATTTACGAAGTCGACACCACATCAGTTAAAAGCATGGAACTTTCAGATCTGCCTGAAAACTGGGATCACTTCCCCTACCCTGCTTGCACACAAACCCTAGGTGCCGACTTTCTGGATACCGCTCATAACCTCGTCCTTCAGGTACCCAGCTGTGCTTCTGGCGGGCTCGATCAAATCGCTGTCGTGAATCCCTTGCACCCCGAAGCCAAGAACATCCAGTTGGTTAAAACCATCACGCAAATCTATAACCCTCGGTTATTCCAAGGCATGAAGTGATTCCTACCAGGAAAAAGCCCCAACCAGTGGCTACATATTGATCTCGGAAACAATACTAATACTCGGGCAAGATTGAACGCTTCAGTTGGCGCTGTCGCTCGCGAGGGCGCATTAACAACCAAGGTGCAGCGCCCACTGTTCATCGCTCGCTAGTGAGCACACGCAGAGGTAAGTAGACGCCCTGAAGTTGCCAGGGGGGATTACCGGTGTACTGGATACTCGCCAACCAATGATTCGGCGAGCAAAAGCATCAATGATGAAAGCGACATAAAAATAAAACAATACACATAGGGCAACCATCGCTTATGCAAGCGTAAGCCTCTGGAGCGTGCTCAGGCAGCAACCTCCTTCTCGTCTTCAATCTCTAGTTCGAGATGAAAGTGAGCTGGCCCTGTCAGGTTGACCAAGGCATCAAGGCTGAACTTGTTAATACGACCGTTCAGAAGGTCATTGAGACGTGGCTGAGTAATTCCTAATCGGTTGGCTGCTTCTTTCTGAGTAATGTTCCACTCCCTCACACGGCCAGTGATTTTTGCCATGAGTTCGGAACGGAGCCTCATATTCAACGCTTCCTCAGGCGTATCCTCAATGGCATCCCACACGCTGTCGTAATACTCGATGGCCATTATCTCACCTCACTTAGTAGCTGGACTCAGGGCAGCTCTTTGAATCGCTGCTTGCCCAAATTGATGTCTTTTTGGGAGGTCTTTTGGTTTTTTTTCTGGAAGCAGTGGAGAATAAATACCACATCACCTCGATTGGCCAAGTAAAAAACCCGAAAGGCACCGTTATTTTCCCGAATACGGATTTCTATCACACTAGAGCCAACGCTTGGCATCGGACGAAAATCGTCTGGCTGGCCTCCAGCCTGAACTTTGCCTATCTGAAACCCCGCTTCTCGCTTGGCTTCCAAAGGGAAGTCGCGCAGCCTATCCTTAGAGTCTCCGACGAATGCAACAGGTTTCTTGCTCGCCACGCTGACTCCTTAATTTTCATAACACTTATATCAACACCGATATAATAGACTCATCAATTAAATAGCTCAAGCTTGATGTCGAAAACCACGAGGTGCCAATGCTCCTTCAGGTGAACTGCCCTGGAATTCCTGGAGGCTCCGAACCTTGAGAGGATGGAGCCATGAGTAAATCAAATCGGCAGTCCCCTGGGATTCGCCAGCGGGCGGTACGTATGGTCTTCAACCAGGAGGCAGATTATTCATCCCAGTGGGCAGCCCTTGGCGCCCTTGTCCCCAACATTGGTTGTACGCCAGAAACACTGCGCAGTTGGGTCTGCCAGACCGAGCGTGACACAGGGGGCCGGGAAGGCACTAAAGTGTGAAAACCGATGGTCTAAGCAGGCCAACGAAATCCTGCGAAAGGCCTCTGCGTATTTTTCCCAGGCGAAGTGCGATGGGCAGGCCCTCCTGCGCCGCGACAAGTAATGATTAACTTTATCGATGATTACCAATCGTCGTACGGGGTCGAGCCGATCTGCCGTGTTCTGCCGATTGCCCCGTCGACGTAATAGGCTAGAGGTGTCCGGAGGACATAGGGCAGTCCACAGGATCACTGACGATGCCCGTTCATTGAGAAGCAGATATGCCAAATCCGAGCGATTGCGCTCAAGCCTTCTTGGTGGGTTCTCGTTTGACTAGCTCCACCACCTTTTGTGCCGCTATCGGTGGGAAGTGGCAAAAGCTTAGAGTGGTAGATGCCGGTTTTGAAGCGCTGAGGGATTTCAATAGTTCTGCAATTTTGCAAAACAACACTGCAGTTTTGCAGTTTTGATCAATTGGGAAAAAAACTAGTCACATCGGAAGTCTGCAATTTTGCAGGAAAAGCCATTTCATGAAATGTCCTGCAAAATTGCAGAGCAGGTCTGTTATATTGCAAAGCCTAAATATTCAAGCTATTGATTTTTATTCTATTTTTTGATAAGTATAGGGTTATAAAATCTCTAAATCATCTTCGCACAACACGCTGATAGGGCTGATGCAATTGAGCCGCGCCCACGTCTACCTTACCTACCCTTTCGTGCTTTCCTGGTCATTGCTAGAAGCCATGAGCTGCGCCGCCCCCGTGATCGGCTCCGACACCGCCCCGGTACGCGAAGTCATCACCCACGGCGAAAATGGCTTGCTGGTGGATTTTTTT
>JGI24516J20058_1000296_pt1 | contig 18544 bp, 15 predicted proteins | sample LinPmetageLP39_FD_20058 | JGI IMG/M metagenome (IMG submission 20058) | reverse complement strand
TGGGGTGAAAAGGCGCTGGGCGGCTATCTTGGCAACGATAAAGCAGCATGGCGCGAATATGATGCCTGCGCGCTGATCGAGGATGGCGCGCGCGTTGCCGACATATTGGTTGATCAGGGAACTGCCGACAATTTCCTCGAGGAGCAGCTGAAGCCGCAACTATTGGCGGATGCCTGCGACAAGGCGGGCATAAAGCTCAGCCTGAATATGCGCGAAGGTTATGATCACAGCTATTATTTCATCTCCACCTATATGGCAGACCATCTGCGCTGGCACGCCGACCGGCTGTGATGGACAAGGCTGCCCGTCTTGAAGAAATTGTCGCGGCCCATGTCGGGCGCGACGGGCCGTTGTTGCCGATCTTGCACGATATCCAGGCAGAATTTGGTTGTGTTGATGAACAGGCAAAACGCTATCTGGCCGGTGCGCTCAATCTGAGCCGGGCAGAGGTTCACGGCGTTGTCAGCTTCTATCACGACTTCAAGGCAAAGCCGGCCAAGCTGCCGGTGCTGAAACTGTGCCGCGCCGAAGCCTGTCAGGCACGCGACTGTGACACTCTGGTCAAAGATATATCAGCGGTGGCGAAGGACAAATGCGAAATCGAAACTGTCTACTGCCTTGGCCTGTGCAGCGTCGGTCCCAATGCGATGGTCGGAGAGGATGTTCATGCAAGACTTGATGTTCAAAAACTCACGCAACTGATTGAAGCTCTATGACTTTGCGCGTTGCCATATCCGACGATGCGCTGGCGCTTGCCTGCGGGGCGGATCAGGTCGCGGAGGCGATCGCCAGGGCCGCGCCCGATGCCGACATCATCCGGGTTTCGAGCTGGGGCATGCATTGGCTGGAGCCGCTTGTCGAAGTCGATGGCATTGGATATGGACCGGCAACGGTGGCCGATGTTGCAGCCATTCTCGATGGTTCATCCAGGCTCAATATCGGCAAAATCTCTGACCACCCCTTCATTACCAAACAACAGCGACTGACTTTCGCGCGGGCCGGTATCACGCAGCCGCTCGATCTGGAAGATTATCAGGCGACCGGCGGCTGGCTCGGCCTGGCGAAGGCGCGCGAGCTTGGTGCCGATGCCATCATCGAAACCGTTACAGAGTCCGGTTTACGCGGTCGTGGCGGCGCTGGTTTTCCAGCGGGGATCAAGTGGAAGACGGTCGCTGGCGCTGACGGACCCCAAAAATATGTCGTCTGCAATGCCGACGAAGGCGATAGTGGCACCTTTGCCGACCGGATGCTGATGGAGGGCGATCCCTATTGCCTGATCGAGGGCATGGCGATTGCCGGCCTCGCGGTTGGCGCAGACAAGGGCTATATCTATGTTCGTAGCGAATATCCGCATGCGATTGCCAAGCTGAACGCCGCGATTCTGGCGAGTGCCCATATCGTCGCGCCATTTGATATCGAAGTGCGCGTTGGCGCGGGCGCCTATGTCTGCGGCGAGGAAACATCCTTGCTCGAGAGTCTTGAAGGCAAGCGTGGCGAGGTGCGCGCGAAACCACCCCTCCCCGCTCTGGAAGGGCTGTTTGGCAAGCCGACGGTGGTGAACAATGTTCTGACCCTCGCGGCCGTGCCCTATATCCTTGCCAATGGCGCCAAAGCCTATGCCGATTACGGCATAGGTCGTTCGCGCGGCACCATGCCGATCCAACTGGCCGGCAATCTGAAATATGGCGGCCTGTTCGAGACCGCCTTCGGGATTACACTCGGTGAACTGGTCACTGATATTGGCGGCGGCACGCAAAGTGGCAGGCCGGTCAAGGCGGTGCAGGTGGGCGGCCCGCTCGGCGCCTTTCACCCGGCCAGCGATTTCCACCTGCCCTTCGACTATGAAGCCTTCACCGCAGCCGACGGACTGATCGGCCACGGCGGCATCGTGGTTTTTGACGAGACGGCCGATATGCTCTCCCAGGCCCATTTCGCAATGGAATTTTGTGCAGCCGAAAGCTGCGGAAAATGCACACCCTGCCGGCTGGGTTCGGTGCGCGGCATGGAAGTGCTCGACCGGATCAAGGCGGGCGGACGCGTGGCAGCAGACCCGGTCGAGAGCTTGCCGCAAATGCACAATGCCCCGAAACAGGGCCGCAGCTTGGACGAGGAACTGTCGCTCATCACCGATCTTTGCGAGACGATGAAATTCGGGTCGCTATGCGCCCTCGGCGGTTTCACGCCCTATCCGGTGATGAGCGCCATAAAACATTGGCCCGAGGATTTCGGAGCGAGCGCCGATATGGTAAAGGACAAGTCATGACCTATCAGCCGCAAAAGGATTTTGGCACACCGGCCTCCAAGGCCAGCGATATCGTGACGCTGTCGATCGATGGCCGCGACGTCAGCGTTCCGGCGGGTACCAGCGTGATGCGCGCGGCGGCGGAAATCGACAATGAAATTCCAAAACTCTGCGCCACCGACAATGTCAAAAGCTTCGGCTCCTGCCGGCTCTGCCTGATCGAGATTGAAGGCCGCAGGGGCAGGCCAGCCAGCTGCACGACGCCGGTCGAAGACGGTATGGTCGTCAAGACCCAGACGCCGCATCTGCAGAAATTACGCAAGGGCGTGATGGAGCTTTATATCTCCGATCACCCGCTCGATTGCCTGACCTGCAGCGCGAACAATGATTGCGAGCTTCAGGATCAGGCGGCCAATGTCGGGCTGCGCGATGTCCGCTATGGCTATGAGGGCGCCAATCATCTCGGCGAGGCCAAAGACACATCCAACCCCTATTTCGACTTTGATCCGTCCAAATGCATCGCCTGTTCGCGCTGCGTGCGGGCTTGTGACGAAGTGCAAGGGACTTTTGCGCTAACCATGGACGGGCGCGGCTTTGCCTCGAAAATTTCCGCCGGCCTGCCAACCGATGATTTCCTGACCAGCGAATGCGTATCCTGCGGCGCCTGCGTCGAGGCCTGCCCTACGGCCACGCTGCAGGAAAAATCGATGACCGAAATTGGCAAGCCCGACCGGACCGAAATTACCACCTGCGCCTATTGCGGCGTCGGCTGCACCTTCCGCGCCGAGATGCGCGGCGAGCAGCTGGTCCGCATGGTGCCGTGGAAAGACGGCAAGGCCAATCGCGGCCATAGCTGCGTTAAGGGCCGCTTTGCCTGGGGCTATGCTAATCATCAGGACCGCATCACCAGTCCGATGATCCGGGAGAGTATCGATCAGCCGTGGCGGGAAGTCAGCTGGGACGAAGCGCTTGGCTATGCGGCGAGCGAGATAAGGCGCATCCAGAACCAATATGGCCGGCTCAGCGTAGGCGGAATTACCTCGTCGCGCTGCACCAATGAAGAAACCTTTCTGGTGCAGAAGCTGATCCGTGCCGGTTTCGGCAATAACAATGTCGATACCTGCGCCCGCGTCTGTCACTCGCCGACTGGCTATGGATTGAACGCCACCTTCGGCACCAGCGCCGGCACCCAGGATTTTGACAGCGTTGAGCATAGCGATGTCATCCTGGTGATCGGTGCCAATCCCACCGACGCGCATCCGGTCTTTGGCAGCCGGATGAAGAAACGCCTGCGCGGCATCGACGGCAAGCCGCCGGCAAAGCTGATTGTCATTGATCCGCGCCGGATTGATCTGGTCAAATCCCCGCATATCGAGGCGACCCATCATTTGCCGCTGCAGCCCGGCACCAATGTCGCGGTCCTGACAGCCATGGCCCATGTCATCGTCACCGAAGGCCTGGCCGACGAAGCCTATATTCGCGAGCGTTGCGACTGGGATGAATATGTCGAATGGGCCGCCTTTGTATCTGACGAACGCCACGCGCCGGAAAAGCTGGAGCCGGTTACCCGCGTGCCCTCCGAAGAGCTTCGCGCTGCAGCTCGGCTGTTTGCCACCGGCGGGAATGGCGCAATCTATTACGGGCTGGGCGTGACCGAACATAGCCAGGGCAGCTCGACGGTGATGGCAATTGCCAATCTGGCGATGGCGACCGGCAATATCGGTCGTCCCGGCGTTGGCGTGAATCCCCTGCGCGGCCAGAATAATGTCCAGGGGGCCTGCGACATGGGCAGCTTCCCGCACGAACTCTCCGGCTATCGCCATGTGTCCGATGCGGCCACCCGCGCCTTGTTCGAGGAAGACTGGGGCGTGCCGATTGACTCCGAACCGGGACTGCGCATTCCCAATATGCTCGATGCTGCGGTCGATGGCGAATTCAAGGCGCTCTATGTTCAGGGCGAGGATATTCTCCAGTCGGATCCCAATACCAAACATGTCTCGGCCGGGCTGGCGGCGATGGAATGCGTGATCGTCCACGACCTGTTCCTCAACGAAACCGCGCATTACGCCCATATCTTTCTGCCCGGCTCGACCTTTCTCGAGAAAAACGGCACTTTCACCAATGCCGAGCGGCGAATTCAGCTGGTCAACAAGGTGATGACGCCGGTCAACGGCATGGAGGACTGGGAAGTCACCCAGGCACTGGCCAATGCCATCGGACTGGACTGGCACTATACTCACCCGTCCGAGATCATGGACGAGATCGCCCGTCTGACACCAACCTTCGCCGGCGTGAATTTCGCCCGGCTGAAAGAAGAAGGCTCGCTGCAATGGCCGGTCAACGAAGCCGCGCCGGATGGTTCGCCGATCATGCATGTCGACGGCTTTGTTCGCGGCAAGGGGCAATTTGTCGTCACCGATTATGTGCCGACTGACGAGAAAACCGGTCCGCGCTTCCCGCTGCTGCTGACGACAGGACGGATATTGTCGCATTATAATGTCGGCGCGCAGACAAGGCGCACGGACAATACAGCCTGGCATCCAGAAGACCTGCTGGAAATGCACCCGACCGATGCGGAAAACCGCGGGCTGAAAAGCGGCGACTGGACCAAATTGGCGAGCCGCTCGGGAGAAACAACCTTGCGCCTGACCGTGACCGAGCGGGTCGCGCCGGGCGTCGTCTATACCACCTTCCACCATCCCGCGACCCAGGCCAATGTCGTGACCACCGAATATAGCGACTGGGCGACCAATTGCCCCGAATATAAAGTGACCGCCGTACAGATTGCCGCTTCCAATGGCCCAACCGATTGGCAGGCCGATTACGAGCAACTGTCGGATCAGGCACGGCGTATTGAAACGGTCGAAGCGGCGGAATGAAGACGCTCGATCATCTCGTCCATATGGTCAACCAGATCGCCCGCAATTTCGGCACGCTGGAACGCGATGCGGCTGCCGAAGCTGTGGCCGGGCATATATTGCTTTACTGGGACCCGAGGATGAAGCGCCGGATCACTGCTCATATGGTCGATGGGGCAGAGACAGGCCTTTCGGATGTCGCTGCTCTGGCTATCGACATAGTCATGCAGAAATCGCAGCCGTCTGCCACTGATAGCGTCGCCGCCGAATCCTAGATGGACAGCTACAGTGCCAAGGTCGTTCGCCCGGACGTTTCCGCCTCCGAAGAAGAGAATCGACAGGTTGCGATAGAAGCGCCGGTCTCGATCGAGTTTAACGGTATCGGTTACGCCGTAATGATGGCGACACCGACCGACCTCGAGGATTTTGTCACCGGCTTTGCCATATCCGAGCGGCTGATAGACCGGGCCGATCAACTTGGCGCAATCGACGTCCATCGCCACGAGAACGGCTGGATCATACGCGCCAATATCGCGTCGGAAAAAGCGGATGCGGTCTTTGAACGGGCGCGCACCCGCATTGCCGAGAGCAGCTGCGGCCTGTGCGGTCTGGAAAATCTCGAACTGGTCGCTCAGCCGTTACCAAACGTCAGCCCCCATCAGCCGATAAGCAAAGACAATATATTCGCAGCGCTCGCCGCCTTGCGTCATCACCAGCCCCTTAACAAGGCGACCGGCGGCGTCCACGCAGCGGCCTGGGTCGATGAGGTAGGCGATATTGCCTGCGTCCGCGAGGATGTCGGGCGCCACAATGCACTCGACAAGTTGATCGGCGCAACGACCCGCGACAACCGATCGCTGTCGACCGGTTTCGTCCTCACCACATCGCGGTGCAGCTACGAGATCGTCGAGAAATCGGTGATCGCCGGGGCAACCACTCTGGTGACGATCTCAGTACCGACCAGTATCGCGATTGAACGGGCGCAATTCTGTAATTTGACGCTGATATCGCTGGCCCGGTTGGATAGCTATTTGCAGTTTTAAAACGCAACAGGGGATTTTTTGACCAATCTGCAAATACCCATATACAAAGGATCGGGGGGAATCTTGCATCCAGTATTACTGTGCCGGCGATGGCTAAATATGCACTTTCCGGTTGGAAAGACTTCGAAATAAACTGCCAATGAGTAAAGACCCGATAGCAACAGCTATTGCCGTCGGGATGAGGATCGCATCAAAATTTCCATAGGCATCGTAAGTTCGACCAAATGTAACCGGCCCGAAGGCAGCCCCGAGATATAACACAGCCATCGCTGCGCCGAATGTCTTGTTGTAGAGCGCAGGTCCGAAGATTTTGTTGATCAGGTAAGACAGAACGTCGAATTCCACTCCCGTTCCGAAACCCGCCAGCGCAATCGCGAGAATGATCATGTTTGTGCTCAGGCCTTGGCCAGACAGGACCACGAAGGCGAGCGAGAGAGAAAGAATGAGCGTTGCACCAACAAGACTTGGATTGAACTTGTCCAGCAGATAGCCACCGACAATGCGGCCGATGATTACAAAGACTCCGAATAAGGTTGCGGCGAGGACAACGACGCTGGCGCTGCCGCCGGAACTTCCCAGAACGAGTTCCATATTTGTGATGAGACCGGGCACTGCAAAGCCGATTGGCAAATAGGCGATCGCGATGACCCAGAAACGCCAATCGGCAAGCACCTGTGAGAATGATCCAGCTGCTATTTTCGACTGATCTTCTGTTGTCGGGGCCTCTCCTGCCTCGGGTGTGCGGAACCACATCAACACAAGCGGCAAGACAAGTACAAGGGGGAGAATTGCAAGGCCAACATAGGCGCCGCGCCAACCGAATTCTGCAATCAATCCGGCGGTGACCGGTTTCAATAATGCCGCGCCCAGTCCCGTTCCAAGCAGGGTAAGCCCGAGGGCGAGACCCAGTCTTTCGTGGAACCAGTTCGTGACCATTTTTGTCCATGTCAGTGGCAATGTTCCGGCGCAACTGGCCGCTGTGATCCCGACCAGCAAATATAGAAAGAATATCTGGTTCGGCAGAAACGCGTGAAGAAACAGAGAGATCGAGGCCAATATGATCGAGCAAAGAGTAACAATCCGTACGCCAAATTTGTCAGACAATATGCTGACGATCGGCAAACTTAGCAAAGTGACAATGATCGATATCAGAGAGCCAAGCTGGATAGCTCCATGCGACCAGCCAAAAGTGTCGGATAGTTCCGGTGCAAGCGTTCCAACAGAATAGAGGAGGATGTTGGTTCCGCTGAAAGCGACTCCCAGCATCGCAGTTAGAACGATTTTCCAGCCAGCCGAGAATTCATGCATCGCGCTCATATTCCCTCAAAAAATTCCGGCGCCATCGGTGCCAGCATAGCCTTGGCCTCATCAGACAGGTCACCGCAAATCGTGCGCCTTTTTACAACGCGGAGTTCGTCCAACTGCAAGCGGAACGCCGCATAGTTCGAACCATGAAAAATGGCCGACTGCATGGAATCATATTCCTCGACCAGACGAAGCGAACTGGCGTCGGTGTTGATAAACCAGTCATAGCGCAGCGTTCCAGGCTCGGTGGCTGCAACATGTTGCTTCAGATCAGCTACGACCTGCCGGAGTTCATCTTCCTTTCCCGGAAGAATGTCAGATTCAACTAGGAACAAAATTTTGGATGACATCAAAGTTTCTTTCGCATGAGGGGATTCAGGTTCGGCGTGAGGTGTGTGTCATTGAGCCATCAGCCCGCCATCGATAACGATTTCCGTGCCGGTGATGTAGCTGGATTCATCCGATGCGAGGAACAGCATGGCATTGGCAACGTCAGCCGGCGTACCCATGCGGCCAAGCGGTGTTCTGTCAGCAAACTGAGCGCGCATTTTCAGAATCATCTCGTCCTGAGCGCCGCCAGCGGTCATAGGTTGCATGACGCCCGGATGGATAGAATTGGCGCGAATGCCTTTGGGTCCAAATTCTACTGCGGTCGCTTTCGTAAAAGCCCGAACTGCGCCCTTTGAGGCATGATATCCGGGGTGCCCTCGTGAGCCGAGAATGCCGTAAACAGATGAGACATTTATGATGGAACCGCTGCCTTTCTCAACCATTTTCGGGATGGCTGCGCGCGTACCGTAGAATACGCTACTGGCATTCACATCCATTAGCTGTTTCCAATTGTCCAAGCTATTTGTGTCCATCATTCCCAGATTGCTGATGCCGGCATTATTGATAAGCACGTCCAGTTTATCGAATCTTTTACAGGTGAACTCGACCAACGCGCTCCAGTCATCCGGCGACGTCACATCGGCTTTGAAATACTCGACGGTTCCGCCGTTGGCGCTGATGTCCTGGGCGACCTGTTGCCCGCTTGCCTCAGAGACATCAGCGATTACAACTGCCGCCCCTTCTTGCGCAAAAATGCGCGCTGCTTCCGCACCAAAGCCGCTACTGCCACCGCTGATGACGGCTACTTTATTTTTCAATCGCATAACAGAATCCCTAATTTAAAATCTTCGCATAAGCCGCGCGTTGCTCCCGCGAAAAACCGCTTGTCGCGGCGCTAGCCAAGCGCAAAACCAACAATCAATTTAGCGGCTTCGATGACCATTTCGCGCTGCTCGTTCGGATCCATATAATGGGTCGCATCGAAATAATGATGTCCGGTGAAACGATCGCCCATGGCATCCTCCCACTGACGCAAATAATCAGGATGCGCCCTATGGTCGCCCTTCTGGACGATACTGAGGACGGGAATGGTGGTGCGCGCCATATCTTTTGGCCCATCAGCCTGACTGATGTCGGTTGCCCATTGGCTAAGCCAGGAACGCAGGCTGCTGAAACGACCCAGACCATTGCCAGCCAGATTCATCGCGCGAATTGCCTCCACGTCGCCTTTGAAATCAGAGGTTTCGGCAAACATGAAAGGATCGGCATTGGTCCGGTGCACAATAAAGGCTTCGTCAGCTCCCGGTCCGTATTCAGCTTCCAGCTTGGCGAGACGCATCTTCACCCAGTCTGTAATCCGCTGCATACGGGCGGCTTGCCCAGCTCGAATGCGGGCAACAAACTCCTCGGCAAGTGGCGAGCCGTTCTCAGGGTTGAACACATCCAGGGCCGGATCGGCTTTGCTGAGATCATTCTCGTCAAGCACTGACGCATCAAGGACATTGCGCAGCGTTTGTGATCTGCCCAGATGATGACCGAACAAGACTAGCTTGTCTGCGGGCGGCAGATGTTCGGGCAGCAAGCCGCTCGGCCGCCCGTCGGGCAGGTGTGTTGCGGTCAGATTTTCTGCCTGCGCCTGATAAAAGCAAAGCAGCGATGCCCCGCCTGAAAAGCCGAGCAGGATAATTTTTTCATAGCCGCGCTCTTTCAGGAAACGCACCGCAGTGCCTACATCCTGCGCACAGCGTTCCATATTCAAGGTCGCATCACTACCTAAAAAGCGCGTGGCTATTGCAAGACTGGGCAGGCCCATCGCTTTCATGGGCTCGAACATATAAAAGCCCGCGACAGGGACTGTTGGATGCGAAAAAATGGCTATTGTCTTATGCGCCGGCACGCCATCATCGGGCTCATATAGATCGACCCTGACGGTAGGATTATTGTTCACCGCTGGCGGGTACACCTCGAACGGCAGGCCCTTTTCTCCCGCAAGCAGGAATGATTGCATGGGGAGCGCCTTGACCGCTTTCATAGCCCTATCCCTTCAGACGGTTTTTTCTTGATATGCTCGACCAGTGCATTTGAAGGCTTGAGCGGCGAACAAGTATCGACGCTTACTGCTGTCAGTTGTCGCCTTGCCTCGGGCTTCCGCATCATATTGAACATTTTCCGGATGTCTGCAGACGGCCCATGCAGCAACCCTTGGGGAGCATGAGAGAATATGCCCGGCGGCAGCATCGGATGGTGGTGAATGAATACCGTCTCATCATAGTCAATATTACGATGATCTGAGGGCAATTCTTCGCTTGTCAGGTCTGCGACAGCGATTTGCGGCAAGAAGGTAACGACCATCATCCTTGGCGTTTCAAACGTTGCCCATGAAGACGGGGCCAAGTGAATGCGGTCAGATCCGACCGGGATGATATCACGAATGTTGATTTTGAGCGGAAAGAGATCGCCTTTCCAACCGATCAGATCGATCGGATTATTGGGATAAAAGGCAGAGGAATATTCGCCACCATGCTTGATCCGCAATTCCCATTCGTCCTGTTCAGGCCAGCCATAATCGACAACATCGGGAATGGTGATAAGTGTCGGGTCAAACGGCACATGCCGGCCGACTTGTTCATGCTCCGCAAAATCAATCGGCAGCACAGATTCGGTGACGTAAAACAAACCATCATCCGTGGTCGGCAAATGGCGGAAGGTTGTGCCCTTAGGAAGCAAAACATAGTCTCCAGCCTCATATTCAATGGGGCCAAATTCGGTTGCAAATACGCCCTCGCCGCGGTGAACGAAGTAAAGAAGGTCTCCGTCCGTGTTACGATAGGCGAACGGCATATTTTCGGCACGTCGGCTTAGGCCCACCTTCACGTCCTGATTGGAGGCCAAGGTCGTAAAGTCTGCCCGGGCATCGGACAGATCATCCGTCACAAACTCGGTCGTCAGCGCGCTACGAACGCCAAGATTGCCTTCAATCCTGATCAGCGCATTGGGCGGATTCTTGTGATAAAGCATAGCAGCAGGACCGGAAAAGCCCTGCCTGCCAAAAAGCTCCTCATACATCGTTCCTACGGTGCCTACGCGGGCCTGACGCGTCGTTTTGCCGCGCACATGCTGTATCCAGCTTTTCTTCACCTCACCTCAACTCCTAAAACTGATTCGGGATATAGATAGTCAAGTATGCCAATGTGGCATGAGTGTCAATTTTGCTAATTTGGTCCTTGGTCGGCAGTCTCTTCAAAATTCCAACGGTTTCAAAAACGCCTCCAGCCCTTCGTCGCCTGGCAAATTGATGACGCCAAGGGCGTCTGCCAAGTCTTCAACCGTGGCCTTGATACAGTCGCGCAGATCGCTGCGGGGGTCTTGCTGCCAGGCGGATGTGGCACAGTCGAAAATAGCCGACGTCAGCCAGGCTATGGCCTTGGCGCGTCGAGCAGGACCCTCTGCCTTGATATGCGGGGTCAGCAGTTCCTCCAGCATCTCACGTTGCATAGACCGCCAAGCAGCCCTGCGGTCGGCAAAATTCGCAGATGTCAGCCCCCGCACCAAACGCTTTCGGTTGACCTTGTCTGCAGAGAAGGCAAGTGCCTGCTCGATTGTTCCCATGAGAGCAGCATTCTCGGGAGAAAGTCCCTCTTCCAGCCTTCGCTCGATGAAGTGGCGCTGGTCCTCGACAGCGCGCCTGACATCGAGATAAATCACATCGTCCTTGGTCTCGAAATAGCGGAAAAATGTCCTGACCGAGATATCGGAATTTTCTGCAACTTGCTCGATCGTCGTGGCTGCATAGCCGCCACCTTCCTCACCGCCATTTGCCTCAAACAAATCGGTCGCAGCCTCAATAATAAGCCGCCGTTGCCGTTCGCGACGGCGCTCGGCTGGCGACGTTTTTTCTTCTACAGGTGTCATATCGGTTCTATTATAGCTCCATATGCTTGGCGCTGATAAATGGTGCGAATCGGAAACATAGGAGTAAGTCATCCTGGCACGAATGCCAAACAGGCATGACATATACTTTGACACACAGTGCCTGTTTTCAGCTAGTTGTTTTCGTCAAAATCACAAAAACCCAGTGTCCAAAGATTAGCAGTTAGCAGATACAGAACCAAAGTTATCCAATATTATTACCTCGGTAACGGCCATTGGGATCGGATAACATGCGCAACACGAGCAGTCCTTTCATTATTTCATATCTTGATATCTGAAATCGAGACCGAAAGTTTGTATCCTGATATTCCGTAATCGGCAGAATTTCGGTCATCTAGATATCATCATTCAAATGCTCCCCAGATTATTACCATTCAGAAGTAGCCTCCCTTGGGATCAAAACTCAGTGTTCAACGAAAAACCCAGATGAAAGATTGCGCACAAATTGTGCACTTGACTGTGCACCGAAACTGATTCAAACATGTTGATAGAATAAAAACCTTGGAATTCTGCTGTTTTGCGTTGATAGTAATAGATGAAATTTCTTAGTCGGGAATCCTCTCGTCCCGACCAGTTTTTCAGGCTCAGCGCGCGCCTGAAAAACGAGCGACCGAAAAGCGCAAAGACGCACGCGCGAGATTGGCGGTATCGCGCAATAATCCCCATATAGCCCGACCAATGGATCCCAAAGTTTGTGAAAATTGCGGCCAAGGAAGCGTTCTATGGGCGCTTGATTGTAAAGCCCGTATCCATTTAAATTCCACAAACACACGGAGACACAGAACGACCATGCACTCTTCCAGCATGGTGCAAGTCCAGCCACTGCGATATTTCGCCTCAAACTAGACATTGAAGCCCTGTTTTGTTTTCCGTAACCTTTGCCTCAAAGCCGCAGAATTCCTGTATATAGGAGCGGTCACCCGAGCATCGAGTGTAACCTTCCAGATCGCCCTGTCCCAAACCGGCTCGGCAGAAACAGACCGACGGAGCGAGCGGCGTTATCCTTATCCAAATTGTCAAAGAGCCTGTCCCGGGGCCGGCTTTGACAATACGCTATTCGGGCGGTTGTAGGACAGAGATTTTCCGGCACGGTGGCAAAGGTGGTGGTGATGATGGTAAGGAATCGGCACCGATATCGGCGGCTAGTCGCGCATTGCGACCCTGCTCCAACCTGTCAGGGACCATGGATACAACAACATGACTGCCATATCAGGACGCGGCCCGCAGGCCCTTTTTGACCAGACCGGAATCTTCCGCCGTGGTCCGGCCAGCGGTGACCCGCGTTGGCAGGCCATATACCGGTTCCAGTTTGTCCGCTCCGCTCTGTTGCGCGTGTTTCATCAGCAATTCAGTCGCACTTTCGCGCGGGACAGCGGCCGAGTATAGATAGCCCTGCCCCAGTTTGCAGCCAATTTTCTCGAGCAAATAGCCCTGTTCCTCGGTCTCGATGCCCTCTGCGATCACCTTTATATCGAGCTTGCGCGCGATGCTGAGCAGGCCTTCGATAATCGCCATACCCCGGTCGCCATGCCGCAACTGGCTGACGAACGATCTGTCGATCTTTATGATATCCACCGGCACCGTCAGCAAATGGGTGAGCGACGCGAAGCCGGTGCCAAAATCATCCAGTGCCACACGCAGGCCATGGCCGCGCAGCGCCTTGATCTCCTGCGCGACAACCGGGTCATTATGCCCGAGATAGACCGATTCCGTCACCTCGAGAACGACATGTTTCAAAGGCACATTTTCTCGGCCAAAGGCTGCCTTGATACGGTCATAGAGCGTGCCGCTATGAAAATCGGCCGACGAGATGTTGATCCCGACATGCTGGAACGGAATCCCGCATTCCAGCCAGGACCGGACGTCGGCAGCGACCAGGGCCAACATGCCCTCGGTCAGCTTGGCGGCGACATCCACATCGGTGGTGGCCTGATGAAATGATCCTGCCGATACGATATTGCCCTCCGGCTTGCGCAGCCGGCACAGTGCTTCCATACCGACGATCTCGCCCGTGTCGATCCGGACGAGCGGCTGGTAATAAGCCTCGATCCGCCCCTCATCCAGCGCGGCATCGACATCCTGGATCACCTCGATCCTGTGTTTTATCGCCGTGCCAATTCCGGGCCAGTAGCGGACAAAGCCGCCGCGGCCGGTTTCCTTGGCATGGTAGAGCGCAAAATCGGCATGGCGATGCACCGTTTCGGCATCATGGTCGCCCGGTGAAAGTGCTGCGCCGCCGATCGTCGCGCGCGGCTGGATCATATGCCCGCTGCAACTTGTGACAATGCCGACCGCTTCAAGAATCCGCGATGCCGTGCCGCTGAGATCGGCGACCGCCCCGGTTTCCTGGAGGATGATGGCAAATTCGTCGCCACCCAACCGGAACACATGATCGGGCAAGACGCTGGTTCTGATCCGCTGTGCGACGCTCTGCAGCAGCTCGTCACCAGCCTGATGCCCGAACGTGTCGTTGATCATCTTGAGATTGTCGAGATCGACCACCAGCAACGCCCAGGTGCCCGGCTCCTCGCAGGACAGGCGGCTCAATGCCGCGTCGAAACCCGATCTGTTCGGCAAGTCGGTCAGTGCATCGACCGAGGCCCGCCGCTCCTGCTCGAGCACCCGGTCATGCCGTTCCAGCGCAATCGCGCAGAGATGGATGCTGGCACTGACCAGTTGTTTTTCGCGGGCACGCGGCATCCGCTTTTGCTTGAAATATAGTGCAAAGGTACCAAAGACCACGCCTTCGGCATTGAAGATCGGCACCGACCAGCAGGCCTTGAACCCGAAGGGCAGGAGATGTTCCTTGAACGCAGTCCAGCGCGTATCCTGCTCGATATCGGTCACTATCACCGCTTCGCCAAGATAGGCTGCACTACCGCAAGAACCGACGTTGGGCCCGATCATAAGACCCTTGATCAGTCCGGAAAAATTTTCCGGCAGGCTGGGCGCGGCTAGCGGATCAATTGTTCCGTTATCCTTTACCCGCAAGACAGAACAGGCAGTGCCGGGCAACAAAAGCTCAATCTCGTGACACAGTCGTTCAACCGTAACATCCAGCGAGACGCCGGTAGCGATCATCTCTAGAATCTTGTTTTGGAACAGCAGCAACCAACATTACCCTCATTACTCGGAACGAATTTCATCAAATCTACCGTATCGGAGTAAACAGAAGATGAAATATTGCCGAAGCGCACCTTTACAGAGAGATTTACGGCTGCGGGGCTGGTAAATTAAGACGGCCGCAGCGAAAAGCCGGAGTCATTGTGCGCGCTGTTTCAACCTTTGTGGCCAGATGTCTTCATGCGAGCCCGAACTTGACAGAAAAGCGCGGCTTTGTTTTTCGTGACCTTTGCCTCGAAGCCGCAGATTTCCCGTCTTTCCGGGCTTTTATCATGCCGCCGAGTGTGACCTTTCAAATTGTCAAAGAGCCTGTGCCACGCCTGTCGCGAAATCGGCGGCTATAATAAGCGATCGGGTCGGGTGTAGGACAGCAATATTTCGCCTGCTCCCCTAAGGGAGAGTGATGTAAAATCGCGCTGCAGAAGCGCCAGCGCGGGCGACTAGATGCTGTCGGATAAGGATGGCCCGCTGGTGGATCGCTGCGTCATCTACGTCGCCATTCGTTTTTCATAAGCCAGCACGTCTGCGCGTAGCCGGAGCGCATCGTGATAGGCATTGTGCGGAATGGCACTGCCCTCGCCCGAACTAACGAGAGCGGCATCGACCAGATCAAACCGAATATTGCGCACCGGTTTCATAAGACCCGGACCAATGACCAGCAACCGCGCTGCATGCGCAATATCCTCCGGCCAGTCTGCGACCAGCACAGGCTCCGGATCGTCGCCGAGATAGTCCGCGAACAGGTCCACGAGACCGCTGCGCGTCACTTGCTCCACATCCAGCACCGGAATGATATGCTCTGCGACCCATAGCGTGGGGTTTTGACATTCGACCGCTGCGTAGAAGGGAGCAAGGCCGTCATCTTCGGGAACCAGGGCGATCGAAATCAATTCACCGCCAAAGCCGTTAAATTCAGTATCAAGAAAATAGCGCATCGTTGGGGCTCCCCCGTATAGTTATGCAATGTCACCGTAACATCCGCACTTCGGCAAACACAGCCAATGAGCACCCCACCCTACCCAAACGGCCGGCAAATATCCGCTTGCGGCCGGGTAAACCACTCCGGCCCCGCCGCCGTCATATAGAAATGGTCTTCCAGCCGGATACCATATTGGCCGGGGACGACGATCATTGGTTCGTTGGAGAAACACATGCCCGCCGCCAGCGGCGTCGCATCGCCTTTGACCAGATAGGGGCCTTCGTGGATGTCCAGACCGATGCCGTGGCCGGTGCGGTGGGGGAGGCCTGGCAGGTCGTAGTCGGGGCCGAGGCCGTGGCTGATCAGCATATCGCGGGCGGCCTTGTCGACGGCTTCGCAGGGCGTGCCGATGGCGGCCGCATCAAAAGCGGCTTGCTGGGCTTGTTTTTCCATGTGCCACAGCTTCTCGATCTCGCTGTCCAGTTTGGACAGGGCATAGGTGCGGGTGATATCGCTATTATAGCCATCGATGGTACAGCCGGTGTCGATCAGGATCAGTTCGCCCTCTTGCAGCGCCGGGTCGCCGGGCACGCCATGTGGATGCGAGGTCGCTTCGCCGAACTGGACGGCACAGAAACTGTTGCCGCCATCCGCTCCACCAGCGCGGTGCAGGCGATCGATTTCGGCGATCACGGCGCTGGCTTTCATACCCGGCTTGATCCACTTGAAAATCGTTTGATGAACGGAGAGCGTAAGCTGCATGGCCGCGATCATCAGATCGATCTCGGCCTGTGATTTTATCGCGCGCAGCGGGGCGATCGTGGAGGCGGCAGAGCCACAGAGCACCGGTTTTTCGAGCTGGGCCAGCGCATCGGACAGGCGCGCGGCATGGCCGTAGGAACATTCCGGATCGAGCGCGCATCTCTGACAGCCCGCTTCCGCCAACAGCGACGCGATCAGCGCGAAGGGGCTTTCATGCTCCTCCCAGAAGGCCATTTCCGAGGCCATCGGGAATTTGGCACGGATCGCGGATTCCTCGAATTTCGGGCAGATAAAGATGGTGCTCCCGGCCGTAACCAACACACCGACAAAGCGTTCGCTTTCATAGAATGCCTCGGCGAAGAAATAGCGCATATTGCTGCCCGGCGTGATGATGACGGCATCAAGATCGCTCGCCGGCATAGCGCGACGCAACTTGTCCAGCCGCTCTTCGCGTTCGGCGTTACCGATCGATGGCGGTAGCGATATTGTGGTCATGGTAGGAAACTCCAGAAAGGGTGCGCCGATACCGCGATCACAGCCGTTCGGCATGCCAGCGCAAATGGTCTGCCATATAGGTGGAGATAAAATAATAGCTGTGGTCATAGCCGTCGCGCATATTCAGGCTGAGCTTTATTCCGGCTTTGTCGCAGGCTTCCGCCAGCAATTGCGGCTTCAGCTGTTCTTCGAGGAAATTGTCGCTCGTACCCTGGTCGACCAAGATGTCGGCAACGCGCGCGCCATCCTCGATCAGCGCGCAGGCATCATATTCGCGCCATGCTGCTTTATCGTTGCCAAGATAGCCGCCCAGCGCCTTTTCACCCCATGGGCAATTGAGCGGTGACACGATCGGCGAAAAGGCGGAGACACTTTTATAGCGGTCGGGATTGCGCAGTGCGATGGTGAGCGCGCCGTGGCCGCCCATGCTGTGTCCGAATATGGCCTGCCGTTCCATGTCAACGGGGAATTCCCTGGCGATCAAGGCGGGCAATTCTTTCTCGATATAGCTGCGCATGCGAAAGTGCTTTGCCCAAGGCTCTTCGGTGGCGTCGACATAAAAACCGGCGCCCTGGCCCATGTCATAGGCTTCGTCATCGGCAACGTCTTCACCGCGCGGTGAGGTGTCGGGCGCGACAATGATCAGCCCCAGTTCGCTGGCGGCTCGGCGATACTCGCCCTTTTCCATCACATTGGCGTGGGTGCAGGTCAGGCCCGACAGATACCAGACGACCGGCAATTTTACGCCTTGCTCATGATCGGGCACATAGACCGCGAAGGTCATATCGGTGCCCGTTTCGACGGACGCATGGGAATAGACCCCCTGCGTTCCGGCGAAACTTCTGTTGGTGGAGACGGTTTCCATCAAAAGACAACGACGCTGCGGATGCTTTCACCGGCGTGCATCAAGTCAAAGCCCTTGTTGATATCTTCGAGCGACAGCGTGTGGGTGATCATCGGATCGATCTCGATCTTGCCATTCACATACCAGTCGACGATTTTCGGAACATCGGTCCGGCCGCGCGCGCCGCCGAATGCTGTGCCCTTCCAGACGCGTCCGGTGACCAGCTGGAACGGGCGGGTCGAAATTTCCTTGCCGGCTTCGGCGACACCGATGATGATGCTCTCGCCCCAGCCGCGGTGGCAGGCTTCCAGCGCCTGGCGCATGACATCGGTATTGCCGGTGCAATCAAAGGTATAGTCCGCGCCGCCGTCGGTCAGCGCCACCAGATGCTCGACGATATCGCCCTTGATCTTTTTCGGATTGACGAAATGGGTCATGCCGAATTTCCTGCCCCATTCCTCACGATCATCGTTGATATCGACACCGATGATCTTGTCCGCGCCGACCATTCTTGCGCCTTGCAGCACGTTCAGACCGATGCCGCCAAGGCCGAAGACGATGACATTAGCACCGGGCTCCACTTTCGCCGTGTTGACCACCGCGCCGACGCCGGTTGTGACGCCGCAGCCGATATAGCAGCTCGTGTTGAACGGTGCGTCGGTGCGGATTTTGGCAACCGCGATTTCCGGCACG
>JGI24516J20058_1000292_pt1 | contig 18646 bp, 10 predicted proteins | sample LinPmetageLP39_FD_20058 | JGI IMG/M metagenome (IMG submission 20058) | reverse complement strand
TTGACTTCATCGAAATTGTCTTCATCATAGTGCCTGTGGTAGCACCTCTTTTTGTGGCCATGGGCATAGACTTGATCTGGATTGGGATCTTACTGGCCGTCAATTTGCAGACTTCTTTTCTTACCCCTCCGTTTGGTTTTGCGCTTTTTTACCTGAAGGGCGTGGCTCCACCGGAGGTGAAAACCAGCCACCTTTATCAGGGAATCATCCCTTTCGTGCTGATTCAGATTGCTTTTTTGATCTTGCTTGTGATTTTCCCGGAAATGACCAGCATGTTGCTGTAGAGACAATGACTGCCTATTTGGATCGATCCAATGCCTGCTCTACATCAGCAATGATGTCGTCCATATGCTCGAGGCCTACGGATACTCTGACAAGACCGGGGGTAATGCCCACGGCCAATCTCTCCTCTTCGGAAAGTTTGCTATGGGTAGTGGAAGCCGGATGTGTAGCAATGGTACGCGTGTCACCCAGGTTGGCAGACAGTGAGATCATTTCCAATGCATCGAGAAACTTTCTGCCCTGATCAATTCCCCCTTTAAGCTCAAAAGTCACTATGCCACCACCAAGCCGCATTTGCTTTTTGGCCAGCTCATACTGTGGGAATGACGGTAAAAACGGATACCGAACCTGCTTGAGTGCCGAATGCCCTTCTAGGTGCTGAGCCAGTTTCAGGGCATTGTCACAGTGCTTGTCCATGCGTACGGCCAGTGTTTCCAGACTTTTGGACAGCAGCCAACCGTTGAAGGGTGACATGGATGGGCCCGTGTGTCGCGCCATAAATTTGATTTCAGGAAAGAGCTCCTCAGTAGTAACAATAGCCCCACCAATTACCCGGCCCTGTCCATCGATGAACTTGGTAGCCGAATGAGTGACAATGTCTGCGCCCCATTTGATAGGGTTTTGCAGGTAGGGCGTGGCAAAGCAATTGTCCACATTTACCAGAATGCCTTTGGACTTGCCAAGCGCACAGATTTTCTCCAGGTCTACCAGATCCAAAGCAGGATTGCTTGGAGTCTCAAGGAAGATCATTTTGGTGTTGGGCTGAATGGCCTTTTTCCAGCCCGCATCATCCAGAATATCCACATACGTGCTGGAGATGCCCCATTTGGGTAAGAGTTTGGTGAGAATCTGATGCGTGGACCCGAAAAGTGAACGTGATGCTACCACATGGTCGCCGCTGCTGAGGAACGCTGCCAGACTGGTAAACATAGCGGCCATACCGGAGGCCATCGCCATACCCGTTTCGGCGCCTTCCAGCAGGCATAGCTTCTGGATAAACTCGTCCGTGTTCGGGTTGGAGTAGCGAGAATAAATATTTCCTTCCTTTTCTTCAGCAAATAGCGATCGGGCGTCCTCCGCATCGTCAAACTTGAAGCTGGAGGTCATGTAGATAGGAGAAGAGTGCTCTTTTTGAGAAGATCGCTCTATTTGATGTCTTATTGCCGCGGTTTCGAACTTTTTGTCGCTCATCGGATTTATCTTTAGGGCTCGTTATAAAAAAGCGGGGTGATTTTTTTGGAATGCAAATATGTAAATAAACCTTAAATCTAAAGTAGTGAAAGAGATAAGCGTAAAAGAACTGAAACAAATGATGGATAGTGGTGAAGATTTTCAACTCATCGATGTGCGGGAGCCCAATGAATTTGAGGTGGCCGAAATCGGTGGGGAATTGATCCCATTGTCTACTGTGCCAGACAACGCAGATAAGTTTTCAAAAGAGAAAAAAGTGGTGGTGCACTGCCGCAGTGGTAAGCGAAGTGCCAATGCCATCCAGTACCTGGAGCAGCAGCATGGGTTTGACAACCTGTATAACCTGGCGGGAGGAATCCTTGCCTGGTCAGATGAGATAGACCCAAGCGTGCAGAAATACTGAGCTGCTACTAAATGAATATTTGAGGAAACACCGCTGCCAAGCGGTGTTTTTGTTTGGGGAAGAGTAGGGGCTGTTTTCCCGTTTTTGTCTAGTTTTATATTAGATTAAGATTATTCTACCCAGCTGCCTAAAGTATGTCTAATTCATTTCCGGCGATCGCCCGCTACGGCTTGTTCATCCTATGGTTTTCCTATAGCGGATGTATGGGGCAATCCAGCGAGTCGTATCTGCTCAGTTTATACAATCAGGAGAAGTATCAACTCGTGGTTGAAAAGGCGGATTCTATTTTGAAAGGTGAACCAGAGAATCTGTCCAGAATCTATCAGATCAAAGCCGATGCCCTTTATTTTCTCAACCAGGTGGAGGAATCCCTTGAGAATTACCTGCTGACAGTGTCGGTGCTGGATGAGTATCCGCTGGATACTGTTTACCTGATAGAGAGCTACAGTCACACAGGATTTACTTACAAGTATCTCGGCAAGTATCTGGATGCCATACCCTATTACAAGATGGCCCTTTCTATATGTCGGGCGGCCGATGACTCATTGGAGATATCCAATCAATTGGCTCATTTGGGCACTTTGTATAGTCATTTGGGTATGTATCAGGAATCAGCCGCCTATTACAATGAAGGCTATGCGATTGATTTTGCTCTGAATGACAGCACCGCCCTGGCTTATGACCTGGTTAATCTTGGTGATTTGAAGTGTTCTATCATGGAATATCCTCAGGCAGTTGACTATTACAAAAGAGCCCTGAAGGTAAAGAGCACCAAAGCGGGCAATCATAATACCCATGTACTTCGTTTGGGAAAATTAAGTGAGGCCTATTTGAAAATGGGAGAATTGGATAGCGCCACTTTTTATAGCCGAATGGCAGAAGAAGCGGCCATCGACCTAAATGACAGCCTGAGTCTGGCCAAACAGTGGATTACCAAAACCAAAATTTTCAATGCAAAGGGGGAATTTCCGGCGGCTACCCGTGTAGGGAATTTATGTTACAATTACTTCAAAGAAGTGGGGCAGGGTCAGTATCAGGTGGCATCTGCTTTGGCGTTGGCCCAAGCTCATAATGGCCTGTCCAATAAGGACCGGGCAGACTATTTATTGATACAGGCTGCACTTATTGCGGAAGAAAACGGCCTCCTCGAAGACCAGGCACTGGTCTATCGCGAAATGGCCAGCGAACAGGAGCGCTATGGTAATCAGAAAGATGCGTTGACTTACTACAAAAAGTATCAGGCCATCAGAGATACTTTGTCTAAGCGAGATAAACAGAGGGCAATTTTGGTGTTGGACAGAGAATATCAAACCAATCAAAAGGAGCAACAAATAGCCTTGCTGGAAGCCAAGGCTCTGGTGGCTGAGCTTCAACTGGCCGAGCGCAAGCAAAACATTGTGCTTTTGCTGACCGTGATTTTTTTATTACTGGTGGTGGGGTTGATTGTGATTCTTTCCATTCGAAGAAGTAATAGGCTTCAGAAAAGCCTGCTCACGGCTCAAGTCAATGAACTTCGACTTCAGATCAGGAGCCTTGTGGATGGAAGTGCGGAGGATCTTGGAATTGAAATCCAGCAACTCAATGACTCTATTCAGGATCCGCTCTCGGAGAGAGAGTTGGAGGTGTTGAAGTTTGCGCTTTCCGATCTTACCAATACAGAAATTGCGGAAAAAGTGTTTGTTTCCGTCAATACCGTGAAGTTTCACCTAAAGAATATTTACTCCAAACTCGGGGTAGCTAACCGCAAAGAAGCCCTGAAGATGGCTATGAAGTCTTCATCTAAGTAGTTGATAATTAACTAGTTGTAAAAACTACCCGGCCGGGTAGGTGCAAAACTACCCCATGGGGTTAGGTAATTTTTTGGATTCTGTGACCACTTTCACTGTCACAAACCGAAAATTTATTTGCCCTATGAAAAAGTTCCTAACCATTCTAATTCTGACATCTGCCGTGGCTACTCATGCGCAGAATGTGACGATTCCTGACGCCAATTTTAAGGCGGCCATTCTTGCTCATAACCCGACGATTGATACCAATGGAGACAATCAGATTCAGGTGAGTGAAGCCGAGGCTTTTACCGGAGAGCTCAACGTTCTCAATAAAAGTATCGCTGATCTCACGGGTATTGAAGCCTTTGTAAACCTCACCAAACTTAATTGCGGGATTAACCAACTAACGACTCTGGATGTGACCGCTAATACAGCCTTGACACGCTTGTATTGTTATAACAATCAGCTTACGACACTGGATGTTACTCAAAATCTCTTGCTGGATACCCTTCATACTTTCAATAATCAGTTGAGTTCCATTGATCTCAGTCAGAATGAATCGCTAAAGTATTTACATTTTGGAAGCAACAATATCAGCAGTATCGACTTGAGTCATCTCACAGGGTCACTCAAAGTACTGGGCTATGGAGACAATCCGCTAAGTTCATCTTTTGATTTCACGTCTTTTTCAGAGCTGACACTTCTGTATTGCAATGACAGTGAGTTGACCATCTTGGATGTCAGTGGTCTGACCAACCTGCAATACCTGTACTGTCAGAACAATAACCTCACAAGCCTGAATGCCAAAAATGGCACCGGGTCAATTATTTACCTCTATGCACTCAACAATCCAGCACTTACCTGCATCCAGGTAGATGACCCGGCAATGAATGGAGTTACCCTTTATGTGGATGCCGGGGTGAGTTTTGATGACAACTGTGCCGACCCAATAGTAGGGATTCCTGACGCCAATCTCAAGGAAGCATTGCTGACTTACACTCCCGATATTGACACCAACGACGATGGAGAGATTCGCCAAAGCGAGGCTCTGGCCTACACCGGGGCACTGGATCTCAGTGGACTGGGTATCTCCACAGCACTCGGCTTAGAAGCTTTTGAGAATGCCACTTCCCTTAATCTGTCTGGTAATGCAATCAAGGTGTTGACTTTGAGTGAGAATGCCGCCCTGACAACTGTAAACGTAGCAAACAATGAGCTGTTGATTCTTTCGGTGGCCAATGGCAACAACACCAACTTTGTAAGTTTTGACGCGACAGGGAATGACGACCTCACGTGTATTACGGTAGATGATGCGGATTACTCTACTTCCAACTGGACAGATATACCTGCCGGAGCAGGGTTTGATGTGAGTTGTGCGCTCAATATCCCCAATACGAATTTTAAAAATGCGCTGTTGGCCCATAATCCTGTCATAGACACTAATGATGACGATGAGATTCAGGTAAGCGAGGCTACATCATTCAGTGGGGCATTGGAGCTATCTTATAAGAGCATTACCAATCTGGCTGGTCTGGAAGGGTTCGGAAAGATCTCCACATTAAGTATCAATGGCAATACGATTTCCGAACTTGATCTTAGTCTCCATCCTTTTATTTCCCAATTTTCGGCAGAGTACTGTGGATTGACGGATTTGGATGTCTCCCAAAACGCCTATTTGAAGTCTTTGTACCTCTCAACCAATGCCCTCACAACCCTGGACCTGAGCAATAATTCTCAGTTGACCACACTTTATATCTACAACAACGACCTGACAGGGCTCGACTTAAGCCAAAACGATAATTTGTCCACTTTGTACTGTCAGGGAAATGAGTTGACCACTCTCTCGCTCTCCACAGAAGCCACATTGTTGGTATTGGATTATGGAAGAAACCCACTGACAGGAACTTTCGATTTTACGCCTCATACCTCATTGATTACGTTGGGATGTGATGGCGGTGAGTTCACTTCATTGGACGTGAGCATGTTGCCCAATTTGAGGAGTCTCAACTGTAATAATAATCTGCTCACAGAACTGGATCTGTCTGCCAATCCTAACATATTTAGCCTTAGTGCCTTCAACAATCAACTGACTACCTTCGATCCCACCGGACTGCCACTGTTGAGCCAACTTAATTTGGGTGATAATTTATTAACTACCCTCGATTTGAGTAATTCTCCGGCTCTCCAGACTGTTCAGTTGCCAAATAATTCGTTGAGTTCGCTCGATTTTAGTAATGGGAATGCTCTGAATTATCTGGACTGCAGGAATAATGAACTTACCTCTTTGAATATCAATGTAGGAAAAAATGTCAATTATCTGAATGCCACAGGAAATGACGATTTGACCTGTATATCGGTGTATGATGTTGATTTTGGAGCTACTTACATCAATGTTCCCGCTGGAGTTGGCTATGACCATAACTGCGATGACCCTTCTATTAATGTAGTAGATCCAAAGTTACTGGAGGCATTACTAGCCTATGAGCCAGCTATTGACCTCAATGCGAATCAGATCATCGAGACCAGTGAAGCTGCGGTATTCACAGGGGCCTTGGATTTGTCAAGCCTGGGGATCCGTAATGCTGCCGGACTGGAGGCATTTAGTAGCATTGATGCGTTGATACTGGATGATAACGATTTTCTGAGGCTCGACCTTTCGGGAAACAGCTCCCTTGAGTCGCTCAGTGCGCAAAATGTGGGATTAACTATCCTCAAGCTAAACAATGGCAACAATGAAAATTTCACTACACTGAGTCTGGCAGGAAATCCTGACCTGCTGTGTATCAATGTGGATGATCCCACCTATGCAGAAAATAACTGGGTTGGCATTCCGGAAGGGGTGGGCTTCAGTACCGATTGTGCAGTGAATTTTGAGGATGAAACTTTTAAAAATCATGCAATCTTCAAAGGATACGATCTCAATGATGACGATGAGATACAGCTGAGTGAAGCTGAGGCGGTGACCGGAAAGCTCACTGATGGCTATAGCCATAGCAGCATTGGCGGCATTGAGGCGTTTCAGAATATCACAGAGCTGGATATCAACTCCACTTATCCACTATTTACTGTGGATCTCACCGCCAACCACAAGCTGATCAAGATCTATGCTGTCAGTGGATACCTCTCTTCACTAGACCTAAGTATGAACCCCAACCTCACACATATTGACCTGGATAATGCGCGTATGACTTTCCTGGATATCAGGAATGGGCACAATGATAAAATCACTGTCTTCGAAGCCCGCAACATCGGATATATAGACCAAAACCTCACCTGTATCAATGTGGATGATGTGGACCATTTCTATGACAACTTCTCTGACATGGTAGACGAAGAAGTCTTCTTTGACACCAATTGTGACGATCCTCTGGTGGTCATTCCAGATGCCAATTTCAAGAGTGCTCTTTTGTCCATGATAGAGGACAATGGAGATGGAGAAGTCAGAATGAGTGAGGCCGAAGCTTTTGGGGGGACAATAGATGTGAGTGGAGAAGAAATTGCCAGCCTGGAAGGGATTCAGTATTTCATCAATGCCATTGGGCTAGTGGCGGATAATAATCTTTTGACAGCCATCGATGTGCGCAGAAATAGGGCCTTAATCTCGTTCAGCGCAGCGAATAACAGCCTGACTGCATTGGATGTGGCCAACCAAAACAATGAGAATTTCACAGTATTCAACGCCACCGGCAATCCCGACCTCACCTGTATCAAAGTGGATGATCCGGCATATGCGGAAGCCAACTGGACCAATGTGGATGAGGGAGTTGGGTTTGCCAGGTATTGTGATCCCAATGACGTGGTTTACATCCCAGACTATTATATGCATACTAGCCTTTATGCCGCAGATGTGAACAGCAGTGGAGATATTACTTATGCTGAAGCGGATGCATACACTGGTTTAGTGACAATTCATTCCAATACCGAGGACATCACCGGGCTGGAGGCCTTTACCAACATCTCCGGAATCCGCTACTCCGGTAGCCTGATAGAAAACTTTGATTTCTCTCCGCACCAGGCCCTCACAGAGATTAATATCTATGGGTCGCATAATGTTCAGTCTGTTGACTTCAGTCAGAATGTAAATCTGGAGGTGCTTTCCCTAAGTAATATTGAGTTGGGTGGGGTGGATTTGACCACTTATCCCGAGTTGAACAGACTGTATCTGAGAAATTGCGGGATCGTTTCTATCGATCTTTCATCCAGTGTAAACTTGGAAAACCTGAACCTCAGTGACAATAGCTTGACAGGAATTGATCTTAGTGCCAATACCAACCTGGCTTACCTGTATCTGTATGGCAATCCCCTGGCGAGTATTGATTTGTCAGCGAATGAACTGTTGGTAGAGGTTGATCTTTCAGGTGCAGAGATCACTACGCTGGAAGTTTCCCACCTGTCCCTGCTCGAAGACCTTAGGCTGGAGGGAGCCAAGAAACTGACCTCCCTGGATGTGTCACAAAATGAGCTGCTGTATTTACTCTATGCATCAGCCAACGGTTTGGAGGGAGGAGATCCCACTCCTGAAGATTATGGATCGCTCACACAAGTGTTACTTCCCAAAGGAGGGGAATTATCAGATGTCACGTTGGAATTTCACCTGCTGGAATCCATCGATCTCAGTGAGATGACCAATTCGAACCTTGACGTTTATCTGAGGGGTAACAAGCTAAACTCTGTGAATCTCACGGGAGTGAGTGGTTCTGATTTTAATTTGGACCTCTCCTTAAATGACTTGGATTCAATCGATCTATCAGGGATTGTAGGTGTTGATGCAGTTGTGCGTCTGGATGAAAATCCCCTCAAAAAGGCAACCCTGGGGAGCGTCTATGAGGTGTCTCTGGTGGATAACCCTGATCTGTATTGTGCATTGGTGGATGACGTGGCCTATGCCGAGGCGAATTATTTTTACGATGAACAGCTAACTTTCACTGCTGTAGCCTGTGAGAATTTTGAGGCTGAGATTTTATCCTTTGACCTGCCTTTTCAGGAGGGAGATGAGGTGATTGATGGTGAGAGTGAAACGATCATGATTTCTGTGGAAGATGGCACGGATGTCACCAGCCTGGAGCCCACCATCGAAGTGCCACAAGGAGCTACCGTTTCACCTCTTGGTTCGCAAAACTTCACTGATCCTGTGGTTTATACGGTCACCTCTGAAAGCGGATTTTTCACCAAATCTTATACCGTTTCGGTCACCGTGAAATCTCTCCAGTCTATCACCTTTGAAAGCATACCTGACAAAATCTACGGCGATGAAGCTTTTGATATCTCCGTGTTTGCTTCCTCCGGACTTCCTGTGGATCTGAGCTTTGTTACGGGTGAAGACCTGATTTCTCTCTCGGAAAATGAAATAAGCATCCTTGGAACAGGTTTGGTTACCCTTCAGGCCGATCAAGCCGGCGACAGTGAATATGCAGCAGCAGTTTCTGTTCAGAGGAGTTTTGAAATAAGCCCTGCCGTGCTCACGGTGATTGCAGCAGACGCTGAAATCACCTATGGAGAAGCCATTCCCTCTCTGACCTATACCATTTCGGGGTTTGTCAATGGAGAGGATGAGACAGCACTCAGCGACACCCCTGGGATCAGTACCCCCGCTACCGCCGAATCCGGTGCCGGTAATTATGCTATAGAGCTGTCTGAAGGCACAGCCGACAATTATACGTTCCTATTGGAAGAGGCTGTGCTCACCATTGGTAAAGCAGACCTCATAATCTCTGCTTTGGATCATGAAATGAAGTATGGTGAAACAGTGGGTAACCTTGCCTATGAGATTGCCGGATTCATTACTGGTGAAGATGAAACAGACTTGACTACACTACCCATTTTGACCACAGGAGCCAGTTCTGCTTCGGCAGTTGGCACCTATACCATCAATGTGAGCGGAGCGGCATCAGATAATTACAATTTCACTTATGAGCAGGCTGTACTGACCATTCAGAAAGCGCTTTTGACAGTGACTGCTGATGATCAGTCTATCCTTTATGGCGAAGATCTACCTGAGCTCACCTACGAAATCACGGGGTTTGCCAACAATCAGGATGAAAGTGTTTTCACCAGCCAGGTGATTATTAATACCGTGGCCACCAGTACTTCGCCAGTGGGTGATTATGACATACTGGTATCAGGCGCTGAGGCTACCAACTATGCATTTGAATTTGTCAGCGGTATTTTGACTATTGAAAAACTGGATCAGGTCATTTCCTTCGTGGCCTTACCCGATGTAGTCTATGGAGCGGAACCTATTGTTCTTTCTTCTACCAGTACGTCAGGCAATGACGTGGAGTTTACCCTGGTCAGCGGTCCGGTGGTTAAGAATGGAAACCTGTTGACGATAACCGGAGCAGGATCTGTGGTCATCGAGGCCACTGTAGACGCGGATGATATTTACCATGCCGCCAGTGCAGTGTCACGCACCTTTGATATCACACAGGCGACACTGACTGTTACCGCGGATAATGAAACCATGACATATGGAGAGAGTCTGCCGGAGCTGAGTTATGAAATTGCCGGGTTTGTGTATGACGAGGATGTGACTGCATTGGCTTCCGTGCCGGAAATCACAACGGAGGCTACGGCGATGAGCCCGGTTGGAGAATACCTCATCACAGTGGCCAATGGTGTTGCCGCAAACTATGTGTTTGTGTATGAAGCGGGAATACTTGAAGTGAATCCGGCACAGCTCACCATCAGTGCCGATGATCAATCTCTTACCTACGGAGAAGCCATTCCTGAACTGACCTATACCATTTCCGGGTTTGTACACAGCGAAGATGCTACGGTGCTTGATGCCCTTCCGGTGATGGCCACCACCTCAGAGGAGACTAGCGGAGCAGGGACTTATGAAATTACCGGTTCCGGAGCGCTTTCTGATAATTATACATTTGAGTATGAGTCTGGAAATCTGACCATCGGTAAAGCAAACCTTCAAATCAGTGCTGATGATCAATCTCTTATTTATGGAGAAGCCATTCCCGAACTGACCTATACCATTTCCGGGTTTGTACACGGCGAAGATGCCACGGTGCTTGATGTACTTCCGGTGATGGCCACTACGGCACAGGAAACCAGCGGTGCAGGGACTTATGAAATTACCGGATCCGGAGCACTTTCAGAAAATTATACATTTGAGTATGAGGCTGGAAATCTGACGATTGGTAAGGCAAACCTTCAAATCAGTGCTCATAACCAATCCATCACCTACGGAGATCCTATCCCTCCACTCACCTATACCATCACCGGATTTGTGCATGGCGATGATGAGTCCGACCTGGAAATCAGCCCGGTGTTGACCACTATTGCGACAAGCTCTTCTGATGCTGGAGCATATACCATCAAGGTGGATGGCGCAGCTTCATCAGACTATGAGATATCCTATGAACATGCCGTATTGACCGTCGGCAAAGCAGAAGCCTTGATTACACTGAGTGAGCTGGAGGTAGGCTATAACGGCAGTCCGCAGAGTCCTGTGGTCACCACTACCCCGGAGGGTCTGAATTACATCATCGAGTTTGCCGCAGGTAGTGAGCCTTCGGAGGCTGGAGCCTATGATTTCAAAGTGGTGATTGATGAAGCCAATTACAAAGGAAACGCTGAGGGAGTATTCACAATCAGCCGGCCATTGTCTGCTCTCAATGATGTGCAGGTTGAGGTCTATCCAAATCCGGTATCAGAGCGTCTGTTCATCAAGGGACTGGATCAGGAAGTAAATATTACCATCATGGCTTTGGATGGTCGCATGGTACACCAGGAGATATCAAAGGACACAGTAGAGGTTTCTCATCTTCCGGGAGGGGTCTATATGCTGGCCATACAAACCCTCAACAGAAAGGTACTAAGGCGAATAGTCATTGACTAGGGCAGCGCTGACCACTTGGTTGGCTTTATTGGCGGCTCCCAGGGAGCCGCCTTTTTTTATTCGCTTAGGGATTATCCGATCTGATCGTAGAACACTTTCTCACTAATGTCCATCCACGGCTTGATCTGCTTTCTGAAAGCGGAATAGTGCTCGTAGACTTTTTTGGACATGGGGTCAGAAGTGGTAAGCTCTTCCAGCACTTCTTTGGTGGCTTCCTTCAGGCCTTGCATCACCTCGTCAGGAAAGGGCCTCACATCCACCTTCTTTTCTTCCAGTATTTTCAGGAGATACTCCCCGTTTTTGGCATCAAATTCTGACATCATCCAGCGGTTCAGTCGGTAGCATGCCGTTGTGATGATTTCCTGAAGGTCTTCCGGCAAGGTCTGATATTTTGTATTGTTCACGATCATCTCCAGCACCGGTCCCGGTTCATGCCAGCCTGGATAGTAGTAGTATTTAGCTACCTGATGGAGCCCCATTTTATAGTCGTGATACGGGCCAATCCACTCAGTGGCATCAATCACACCACGTTCCAGATTGGTATAAATCTCGCCACCAGATACGAGCATCGGTGTCCCCCCTGCTTTGGCAAATACTTTTCCGCCCAGTCCGGGCATGCGCATTTTCAATCCCTTTAGGCTTTCCAGAGAATTCACTTCTTTATTGAACCAACCCCCCATTTGCACTCCGGTGTTGCCACAGATAAAAGGCTTCAGATCAAAAGGCGCATACAGCTCATCCCAAAGTTTCTGGCCGCCTCCCGAAATGATCCACGAGCCCATTTGTTGAGCGTTCATCCCAAAAGGCACGCAGGTAAAAAAGGGTGCTGCCGGAAGTTTACCCGCCCAGTAATATGCCGCTCCGTGGTTCATCTCCACGGCTCCATTGCTCACTGCATCAAAGCCCTCCAGAGCCGGTATGAGTTCTCCACCCCCATAGACCGTGATTTCCATCCGACCACCAGACATCTTCCTCACCCATTCGGCCATCATTTTGCAGCCCTCACCCACCACGGGAAAGTTTGGGGGCCAGGTAGTGGTCATTTTCCACCTGTAGGTATTGTTGAAATTGATGTTGATGGATTTCTTTTCTTCAGGCGTGCAGGCTGCCAGTCCCATTGTGCCCACCATTGCCATGGACCCACCTATTTTTTTCACAAAGTCACGGCGGTCCTTATTTCCTTTTTTGGATGTCATATTGTGGTGAAGGTTATCTTATTCCTTTTCGAATTCCAGGAACCAATTGTATAAGTCATCCCCGGCATAGATGCGGGTCCAGGCATCATGACCCATGTCCTCATGTACCGTAAATCTTAGCTCCTTTAGACCCAATTCCTCCAGTTTGTTGATGCCCGCATAGAAATATTTAGCCCTTACCACTGGGTCTCTACCTCCGGCAAAGGCCCATACGGGAATTTGATTTTTGGCGATGGGTTCCATGAGGCCAGGATGCCCCCATCCCACTGCAGGTGCAACTGCTGCAAAAAGATCGGGGTGCTTGCTGGCCATATACCAGCTACCAAATCCACCATAGCTGAGCCCTGAGAGGTACAGCCTGGAAGCATCGGCTTTATAGTTGGTCAGTACATGATCGATCATCCAGAGGAGGTCATCTTCCACCATTGGCCACCCTACTGGAAGGCCTTCCACTCCAACATTGAAAGAGGTGTCCTGAGGATCGCCACTCATGATTTCAGGTGTGGGAAACTTTCCGGGACGAGGAGGCACACCTGTTTCCAGTCGTTGAGGTATTTGATCGGGTGTGCGATTTCTAATATAGTCTGCCAGGCTATCCATCCCATACATGGGGAGCTGTGGAACAATTAAAATGAAGGGTAGCTCTTTTTTCTGAGCCCAAACTTCATAGAGGGGGCCGTGAGCTTTCACGTAGTCCAGCTCAGCCTTCCCGTCACCACGTTCTCCGTTTCCATGTAGGAAAAGCAATACCGGGAAATCTTTTTCGGACTCTTCGTAGCCTGCAGGCAGGTACACGAAGAAATCACGTTCCACCTTCATGACGGTGCTCTGATAAGGTACTCGCAGGAGCTGATCCTGCGTGGTTGATTTGGGCTGGCAGCTGGCTAGCAGAGCTATGGCCAACACGATGTATAGATTTTTCATGATTATTGGATCTGTGAACTGAAAACTGGTTGATTTTGAAAAATACAGGAAAAAAATCTATTGTGAATAATTAATCATGTGGCTGACCCGAAAATTCATTCTGATCTTGGATTATGCTGCCTTCTTGGCTTCTTTTTGCTGAAAGAGGAGTGTTTACCTGTCATTTTGTCTTGAAATAGTCCAATTTGCTCATTGGAATAGCATTTGTGAATCAGCAGATACAAGACAGTAATTAAATGTATTAATCATACGAAGATGAACTTCAACAACTATACAATAAAATCACAGGAGGCCCTACAAAAGGCTACGGAAATAGCCAGCGGGAGTGGTCAGCAAGTCATCGAAACAGGTCACCTCATGAAGGCGATTCTGGTGTCAGATGAAAACCTGATCTCATTTTTGCTGAAGAAGCTGGGAGCCACCAGACAGCTGCTGGATAGTAAGCTGGATGAGCTCATCAATACCTATCCTAAAGTTTCAGGTGGTCAACCTTACCTATCCAGTCAGGCACACCAGGCCTTACAAAAGGCGGAGAAGTATCTCAAGGATTTTGGTGATGAGTATGTGGCCGTGGAGCATATTATTTTGGGCCTTCTTGCCGGGGGTGATAAGACTGCCCAGGTGTTGAAGGATGTAGGGTTTGAGGAGAAACCACTCATCAAGGCAATCAAGGAGCTACGCGGAGGAGATAAGGTTACTGACCAGAATGCCGAATCTAAATATCGGTCTTTGGAGCGCTATTCCATTAACCTCAACGAGCTGGCCAGAAAAGGCAAGATTGATCCGGTAATTGGGCGTGATGAGGAAATCAGGCGTATGCTCCAGATCCTGGCCAGGAGGACCAAAAACAACCCAATTCTGCTCGGAGAACCCGGCGTAGGAAAAACAGCAATTGTAGAGGGAATGGCGCAGCGAATCGTGGACGGAGACGTGCCTGAGACGTTGAAATCCAAGGTTATTATTTCTCTGGACATGGGACTGCTGGTGGCAGGAGCCAAATACAAGGGAGAGTTTGAGGAGCGTCTGAAAGCCGTGATCAAAGAGGTGACAGATAGCGATGGTGAGATCATCTTGTTTATAGATGAGATTCACACCCTGATCGGTGCCGGAGGAGGTGGCGAAGGAGCCATGGATGCCGCCAATTTACTGAAGCCGGCCCTGGCACGTGGAGAGCTTCATGCCATTGGAGCCACTACGCTCAAGGAGTATCAGAAATATATAGAAAAGGATAAAGCGCTGGAGCGAAGGTTTCAGTCAGTGATCGTGGATGAGCCGTCCGTGCCGGATGCTATTTCCATACTTCGAGGGATTAAAGACAAATACGAAGTACACCACGGAGTAAGGATAAAGGATGATGCCGTTATAGCGGCTGTCGAGCTTTCGAACAGGTACATCTCTGATCGGTTTTTACCGGATAAGGCGATTGACCTGATGGACGAGGCAGCTTCTAAGCTTCGGATAGAAATAGACTCATTGCCTGAGGAATTGGATGAGTTGAACCGGAAAATCATGCAGCTGGAGATCGAGCGGGAGGCTATTCGCAGGGAAAAGGATAAGCAGAAGGAGAATGAGCTGAGCAAGGAGATCGCAGACCTTACGGGCAGACGAAATGAACTGAAAGCTAAGTGGGAAAATGAGAAAGCAGTAATCCAGGGCTTGAGGCAGGAGAAGGAGAACATTGAGCGCTACAAAACGGAAGCTGAGCAGGCAGAGCGCTCCGGTGATTTTGGTCTGGTAGCAGAGATCAGGTATGGTAAGATCGTAGAGTCAGAAAAGAAACTAGAAGCCTATAAGCAACAGCTTTCGGATATGCAGGGTGAAAAATCTCTGCTAAAAGAGGAAGTGGACAGTGAGGATATTGCTGAAGTGATCGCAAGATGGACGGGAATACCAGTGTTTAAAATGCTCCAGAGTGATCGGGAAAAACTCTTGCATCTGGAGACCGAGCTTGGTAAGCGGGTAGCAGGTCAGGAGGAGGCGATCATGGCCGTGGCTGATGCGGTTCGCCGGAGCAGAGCTGGTCTGCACGACCCCAAAAGGCCCATCGGATCGTTTATCTTTTTGGGTACCACGGGAGTAGGTAAGACCGAGCTGGCCAAAGCGCTGGCTGATTACCTTTTCAACGATGAGAACGCCATGGTGCGTATAGATATGTCTGAGTACCAGGAACGTCATGCCGTGAGTAGACTGATAGGTGCACCTCCAGGATATGTAGGCTATGATGAAGGTGGACAGTTGACCGAATCAGTCAGGAGAAAACCTTACAGTGTGATCCTGCTTGACGAAATAGAAAAGGCGCATCCTGATGTGTTTAACATCCTGCTGCAGGTGCTGGATGATGGGCGACTGACGGACAATAAGGGCCGGTTGGCCAATTTCAAGAATACAATTATCATTATGACCACCAACATCGGTTCAGGTCTGATTCAGGAGCGGTTTGAAAACCTGACGGATGAAAATGCTGAAGGATTGATTGAAGAGACCAAAAAAGAAGTTTTTGAGTTACTCAAACGATCTGTGCGTCCGGAATTCCTGAATCGTGTGGATGAAACCATCATGTTCAGACCGCTGAGTAAGGCAGATCTGAGAAAGATTGTTGCGATCCAGTTTAAGCTGATTCAGAAAAGACTGGAAGAGAATGGCATCAAGATCGAAGCGGATAACAAGGTGCTGGATCACCTGGGTAAGATTGGTTTCGACCCTCAGTTTGGAGCCCGACCCCTTAAGCGTGTTTTGCAGCGAGAGATTCTCAATGAGCTATCCAAGGATATTCTCAGTGGGAAGATTCTAAAGGATGCCGTAATCGGTGTTACTTTATCTGAAAACAACACGATAGAGTTTATTAACCTCGATGAGGTAGAAGTTGAGTAAAATTTACCTGAAGCCAGCCTTCGAAGCTGGCTTCTTTTTTTGCACCTATGTCCGCAAATAGATTTTCATCACTTATGCATACGGTTCGCAGGTTTCTCTGGGTATGCACCATTGGGTTTATGATTGCCTGGCACAATGTGTATTTTCAGGATGATCGCTTGCGTGAGGAGGACCGGATCGAGCAGACACAGTTGGAAGAGGACGAGGAGAAAGAGGCCGGGGACTTTGATTGGGAATCGGATCTGGCTTGATGTTTTTTCAAAGCGGGTTTCATGGAAAATCAATAAATTAAGAAGTTGAAAATTGATTGATCACCCACTAACCCAAACCCATGAAACGACGCACATTTGTCAAAAACACCGCACTGGCTGCCGGAGCACTCTCTTTTCCTAACATTCTCAGAGGCGGGATCAACCAACACAATAAGATCAACATTGGGGTAATTGGCTGCAATGGCATGGGATGGTCCGATACCAATTCCCTTCTAAAAATGCCGGAAGTGGACCTGGTAAGTATTTGCGATGTGGATGAGGGTGTGATTGCGAAAAGGCTGGTGGATTACCAAAAGCTGAGAACCAACAAACCCACACAATATCGAGACTATCGGGAGCTTCTCAATGATAAGAAACTAGATGCGGTAGTCATCGGTACCCCTGATCACTGGCACTGCAAGCAAATGGTGGACGCTGTGAGAGCTGGCAAGCATGTATATGTAGAGAAGCCAGTGGCCAATACCATTGAAGAGTGCGGAATCATGGTAGACGCTGCCCGGGACACGGGCAAGGTGGTGCAGACTGGTCAGTGGCAGCGGAGTGGTCCGCATTATCGGAAGGCCAGAGAGATTGTGCAGTCGGGAGTTCTGGGCAAGATCAGGGTGGTGAAGACCTGGGCGTATCAGGGCTGGATGGGCGCCATTCCGGTGGTATCTGATGGGCCGGTGCCAGAGGGGGTAGATTATAAAACATGGCTCGGTCCTGCCCCAGCCAGACCGTTCAATCAAAACAGATTTCATTTCAATTTCAGATGGTTTTGGGACTATGCCGGAGGGCTGATGACAGACTGGGGCGTGCACGAAATAGACATTGCCCTTTGGATCATGGAAGAAAAGGCCCCTATCTCGGTGGTGGCCTCCGGAGGCAAGCTGGCCTATCCTGATGATGCCTCCGAAACGCCAGACACCCTGCAGGCGATCTATCAGTATAAAGATTTTAACATGCTGTGGGAGCACGCCACCGGTATCGATTATGGGCCCTACGGACGCCGTGAGGGCATAGCTTTCATTGGCAACAATGGCACCCTGGTGGTGGACCGATCCGGTCTGGAATTTCTCGTGGAACGCGAATCAATCGGATACTCTAACAAAGGGGAATTTAAAATGAGCCCTGTTGCGCCAGTGACCAAACCGGATGCAGAGAATTACCTGGACATGCACACGCAGAACTTTGTGGCAGCTATGAAAGCCAACGATCCAGGGCTGCTCAATACACCGATCGATTCAGGGAGTATAGCCGCCATCAATGCGCAAATGGGAAATATAGCTTTTAAGACCGGAGAGAAGGTCTATTGGGACCAGGAGGCAGGGAAGTTTAAGAACAACCCGGAAGCCAATCAATACCTGATGGCCAACTACCAGAATGGCTGGAAGGTGAGTAGGTAGATTGGTTGGCAGTGCAGCGACCTTGACTTAATCAGTCATAATGATAGCGACAGGCATAAATCAGTAATTCATCCCCGCTTACCTGATAAACAAGTCGGTGTTCTAAATCAATCCGTCTGGACCAATATCCGGCAAGATCATACCTAAGGGGCTCGGGCTTGCCAATGCCGTCAAACGGTGTTCTTTTGATGACTTTAATAAGGTCATTGATTTTTTTGACCATCTTTCTGTCAACCTTTTGCCAATAGACATAGTCCTCCCAGGCATTTGCTGTGAAAACCAGCGTCACTTTAGTTGTTCAGGGTTTGGCTTGTGGGTTTTACCTGATTTCATTTGCTCGATGGACTCATAAAGGCGATCGGCATTTTTTCTGGAATTGAGTAAGTGCAGGGTCTCCATGATAGAGTTGTACTCTTCGAGTGAAATTAATACCGTGCCTTTCCCGCTTTTCCTTTTGATCACTAAGGTTTCATTATCTTCTTCAACATGATCAAGGTATTT
>JGI24516J20058_1000284_pt1 | contig 18942 bp, 9 predicted proteins | sample LinPmetageLP39_FD_20058 | JGI IMG/M metagenome (IMG submission 20058) | reverse complement strand
CCCAATCTATCAACAATCCGGCGTAAGCAAAGGAAGTGGATGGCAAACCATCACATTGAGTCAACCAGTGTCGGTATCTAACAACTCGGTTTATACCTTTCAATTGACCAATGCTTCTATCAAATATGCATATTCCAATGTATACAGTGGCGGAAATCTCTGGTATGACGATATCTCCTATTCACCTTTTGACGTTGGATTTATTGTCTCCATCAGCACAGGGTCTTCCTCCCGACTGGCTGCCGAAGGCATTACACCCGAATCAAATAAAGTAGGCTTCAGGGTGTTTCCCAACCCTGCTTCCGAACTCCTCCATGTAACCTCAGATCTGGATGATCTGCCTGGAGTCATTGAAATCTACTCCCTTTCCGGCAAGGTCGTTTATCAAAAAGTCATGGCAGGCAAAATAGATGAACAAATCCACCTAAGTGAATGGACACCCGGAATCTATACCGTGGTATTACAAACTGGTCATCAGCGTCTCACACATAAATTAATCATACACTAGTGACCATTTTTCCGGGGACAGCAGCAGAGCTGCTGTCCCCGGTATTTTATCAGGATATCACCTTCTCAATCACCATGGCTGAAGCTCCTCCACCGCCATTGCAGATGCCAGCCACGCCTATGTGGCCATTCTTATCACTCAGCACAGAGCTAAGAGTGGTGAGGATTCTACTTCCCGAACATCCCAGCGGATGCCCTAAGGCCACCGCACCACCAAAGACATTCACTTTGTCTTCATCCAGGCCGAGTAGTTCCATATTGGCCAGTGCCACAGCTGCAAATGCCTCATTGATTTCATAATAATCAACATAGCTCTTCTCAATCCCGGCCATTTTCAAAGCTTTGGGAATAGCCAATGAAGGTGATGTGGTAAACCAAAGAGGGTCCTGAGCAGCATCAACATATCCAAGAATTTTAGCTTCGGGTTTCAATCCATATTCCTTCATTTTTCGCTTGCTGATCAAAATGACCGCAGATGCACCATCATTAATGTTAGAGGCGTTGGCCGCCGTGACTGTACCTTCTTTTGAAAAGACAGGATTCAGAGAGGGAATCTTGTCAAAATTCACATTGCTGAATTCTTCGTCCTCTGTAATCACCAAAGGATTATCCTTTCTTTGTGGAATCTCCACCGGAACAATTTCATTCTTAAATTTTCCCTCAAGGGTGGCAGATTCTACCCTCTTATAAGACCGTACGGTATATTCATCCTGAGCTTCCCTACTGATCTTCATCTGTCTGGCGGTATGATCTGCACAATTGCCCATCGCGAAATTGTTATAAACTTCCCAAAGGCCATCATGCTGCAATCCATCTACCAGAGTACCATGACCATATTTGTAACCAAACCTGGCCCTGGGCACATAATACGGCACATTAGACATACTCTCCATACCGCCGGCCACTACCACATCTGCCTGCCCCAAAGCAATGGACTGAGCTCCAAGCATTATGGCTTTCAGGCCGGAGGAACAAACCTTATTGACAGTGGTACATGGTACATTCACATCTAATCCGGCTTTCAGCGCGGCCTGCCTTGCAGGGGCCTGACCAAGGTTCGACGAAATCACGTTTCCCATGAACACTTCCTGAACCTCGGAGGACTCCAGGCCAGACTTTTTCAGTGCATCTTTAATGGCTAAGGCCCCCAGCTCCACGGCTGAAAGGCTCGATAAAACACCTCCAAAACTGCCAATAGGAGTTCTGGAAAGGGATAAAATATATACTTCTTGCATTTTGGATTATGGTTATTTCTGACGAAAGGTAAATAACCATCGAAGCGAATTCTTCGGGAAACGAATTTTTAGGGGGTGGACTATTTAACAGATCACAACACTATTTTACTCCCAATTTCCAAAAATCCAATTCCCGGGTTGGTTGGGCTCATTGGACAGGAGAAAGGTTTCAAAAGCATGGAGGAGCTCATTTCTGGAAAGTCTGTCGTCCCTATTAATGTCCAGTTTAATGAAAGATTTAGCCGAGTATTTGATGTCTATTCCATACACCACAAACATGTCCACATACTCATCTGTGGAGATATAACCATCGTGGTTATCATCAAACAAATCGAATAAAAAGCCAATGATGAATTCCTGAAATTCTTCCAACACATCCTCATTTCCCTGAGCTATCACCTGCTCTGACACAAAGGTAACCCACTCATCCTGTGAGATTTTTTGGTTATCCTTATGAGGAATCTCAAGAAGCAGGGCGTGAAAGAACTTAGCAGATTTCTCTGCCAACCAAATATGCTTGGGCCCATTTGCCTCATAACCCAGACCTATTCTTATGCGCTCGGCAATCTCCGAAAAATCATCCGCATGAAGGAATCCATTTTTGTGAGAATCTAGTAATCCAAAAAAATGAATTAACTTTTTCCGCTGAAACTCTGAAACCATCTACCCTAGTTATTTGTATAGACAATAATCTCAATTAAGAATGAGAATTTCTAACAATTTACCCAAAATTAACAGGCACACCGTCCCCTAAACCTGAATCATGAACTACAAAGACAAATATCTTCCTGTTGATCCCGATTTCATAGAGTACTGTGACTCACAAGTAACCCTTAAGTCATCCGGTAAAATCCACTTTTTCAATGATCAACACAAGGTTGATGACGTAAAAGGTCAACTCTCAGCTCTGAACAATACTTCGGAAGGTTATTTTCTGGAAATGGAAAATGGAAATTCGGTAAGATTAGATAAAATCATCACACTCATGGGGAAGCCTGGGCCAGGGTATGCTGAATATGACAGTTATGCCAATGCCTGCCTGACTTGTGAAGATTTAGGGCAGTTTTAGCACAGAACTGCCCATTTATTTAGCTCGGCTTTACCAATCCGAGATGTTTACGAAATAGCTTAATAAGAAAGGTACCCAGCCCTTCATACCTTCTGGCAGCCCTCTGGCTGACGTTGTTTGATCTGTTTGTTTGCATAACCTATTCTGTTGTTTGTAGTAAAACCAACGGAGAGATCTATTCCCTTATTGTATCTTCACATGAAAAGCTAAAATCAATCACTAATGGTCTATGACATGATTTCTTGCGGGCAATTTGGGCAGCAGCTGGCAGAACTGGTAAATAGTTCTTATCGTCATATCGCAAGGTGTGTGTATAAAGAATCGCTTCTTCAGGAAGATCTGCAGGGCAAGAATGCCATTGCGGGTTTCTACCAGTTTGACAAACTGGATTTATCAGAGATCAAATGGATTCATGCCTTTGGAGCCGGGGTAGATGACTACCTAAAACAACCCACTATCCAACGGGATCTTATTCTCACCCGCACTCTTGGATACATGGATAAGCGCATAGGCGAGTATTGTCTGGCTTACGTTTTAGAAGACCTTAAATCGGTAGTCTCCACCCATGATAATCAGCGATCATACCTGTGGGATCGCACCAACCTCAATGTGCTTTATAACAAGAAAGTGTTGGTTCTGGGCACAGGTTTTGTCGGGCAAGGCATTGCTTCCGCACTTCGTCATCTCGTCGAAAAAATTGATGGCATTAATGGATCGGGTACTTCCAATCCACTATTTCATCAAACCATGGCCATGGGGAATATTTCTCAAGCTCACCTTGAGCATTATGACATTGTCATCAGTGCACTGCCTCTTACTCCCTCCACCAGAAACTTTCTCAACCAGGCTTTCTTTCGTCTACTAAACGGTGCCTTCTTCATGAATGTAGGCAGAGGAAAATCTTTGGTGGAAGACAACCTCTTGTGGGCGCTCCAAAATGGTCATGTGCGAAAAGCAGTTTTAGATGTCTATCAAACTGAGCCTCTCCCCTCCGATTCACCGCTCTGGGATCATCCTGGAGTGATGGTGACCCCACATCACTCTGGACTGACCACATTTGAAGACATTAGAAAGAGTTTCGAAGAGAGTGTGAAGGCCATGAAAGGTGGTATTAGGAATCAACTTTTCGTTAACATTAACCAGGGGTATTAACAATGGAATTCAAAACGACACTCAGTAAATTTTCCGGAAAAGACGCAAGTGTGTACGAACTTCATCTGCCAGTACCCAAACCAATTGCTGAGCAGTTTATCAGGGGTGAAAACAGACGCATCATTTGTGAAATCAACCAAACGACTAGTATTCGGAGCGGCTTGATGCCTCACAAAGATTATTGGTACATACTCCTCAATCAGGTTGTCATCAAGAAGCTTGGCTTGGCTATTGGAAATACGGTGACAGTCAAATTATCCCCAGATGACTCAACCTACGGAATGGATATGCCAGAAGAACTGATGATTTTACTGGATCAGGACCCAGAAGGAAATGAGTATTTTCACCAACTCACCCCCGGAAAGCAACGAAACCTTATCTACATTGTAAGCAAAGTGAAAAGTCCGGAAAGCAGATTGAACAAGGCCCTGGCCATAGTGCATCACCTCAAGGAACGAAATGGAAAACTCGACTTTAAGCTATTGAATGTGGTCATAAAGGACTACAATCAGCGAGGAAAACTCAATTGATATGGATAAATTAAAATTCTCTACCTATGCGGTTTTTAGTAACAAAGACAATGGACTTATTGGGAATACAAGTACAGTAGTGGAGACAGAGCATGCCTTATCCAATGTCCAAATGCAATCCATAGCCTCCGATCTTTGGCAGCCAGCAACCACTTTCTTATGGAAGAAAAACGACCAATGGCATGTAAGATGGTTTGCGCCTGATCAGGAGATTGGACTTTGTGGACACGGATCACTGGCTGCAGTGGCCTATCTCTCTGAAAAAGGAATATTAGACACGGAGATTCATTTCAAAAATGGAATAATTTCAGGAGGAGTAGAAAACGAAAAGTGCTACATCACCTTGGCCTCCATACCAGTTATTGATGAACTAACCATTGAGAACTATCTTCTGGATGCCCTAAAAATACCCATACTTGGACATTTTAAAACCTCAAATAAAAACATCATTCTTACCGACAGTCAGGAGTCTGTGAGGTCGATGAACCCCAATTTTGAAATTTTGAGAAGATCACCCATATTCGGATATGCTGTAACTGCAGTAGGTGATGATTGTGACTTTGTGAGCAGGACGCTGGTACCTCATGTACATCAACTGGAAGATCCAGCCACCGGCTCATCACATGCCGCTCTTGCTCCCTTCTGGGCTGCCAAGCTCAATAAAACAAAAATGAAAGCCATCCAGCTTAGCAAAAGAGGTGGTCAGTTTCACTTGACCTTAGAGGGTAAAAAAGTAAAGCTTTATGGAGAGCATTATAAATTAAACGAGGGCACGCTTTTTTTGCACTAAAAGAGCGATTGAGTGTTCCCTCGGATAGAATACTCCTTGAGTTCGCATCTCACCTTTCCAATTTTCATATCCGCTTCTATTACCAGAGGGATTCCCATTCCGTCTTTTTCGAGCACCCAAACCACCACCGCTTTCTCTTTGGGAAAAGTGCGCGAAATGGGAAAGAGTCCATAAAACTTATGAACCTCTACCCTTTGGCCGTCAAACTTAATTTTCTCCTTCCCTCCATACTCCATCCCAAAATCATAGAGTTTATCCTCCCAGTAAGTATTAAGAAGTATTGACTCACCAGGTTTAAATCCAGACCAAAGTTTGCTCCGCAAGTACATATAGGTGCCGTGCAGATCATAAGATTTATCATTGAGATCTACAGTTACCTCTTTTTTGGGATATTCCTTAGTGTAATCCATCATTTTGACGTAGGTCTGCATTTTGTCATAGTCAAATGTATTCCACTGATCAAACTTCCCTTTTCTTTCATCGAGATGCTTCTCAGAAACAATGGTCTTATAATTACTCGTATTCACATAACCCCAGTATTCATTCTGTACCCCACCCAACCAACTGAAGAGACCAATGGTGTGGGCATCAATATAACTGTGGTAAAAAGTCTGATCACCTCGAACAATCAACGAATCGGCCAACGACATGGTGGCTTCACCCAGAGCAAACCACCCATAAGAAATCTTAAATGTGATCTGCTCTCCAAGGGGGAAATCAAGGCCCTTTTTGGGCTGTGAAACTGCTAAGAGTGACAACAGAATAGTACTAATAAACGAGCTAAATTTTATCATATGTTTTTGGGCTTACCGCAGATCAGTCAAAAACCAAGCCCAATTTATATAGGCTGATTACCAATTCATCAATTACATAGTTTTATCTTCGATCAATGGATAGAACAATTCTTTTGGATTTAACCAGCTATCGGATGCCATACGGCAAGTACAAAGGTGTGGCCATTTGCAATCTTCCCGAGCGTTATTTAATTTGGTTGAGATCAAAAGGCTTTCCCGAAGGGAAATTAGGAATGTTACTCAATACGATGTATGAAATAAAACTCAACGGACTGGAATATCTCCTCAAAGGTCTGAAAGATCCTTCACACCGCTCGTAACCTTTTAAATACGTTCTATCGAAAAGCTTTTTTAATACCGCCTTAGAAATTCAATATTTGCTGAAATTTTCACTAATTGAGTGTCGAATCTCAAAATGGTGCGAATTTTGTTAAGAAAAGGTCAAAAACGGTATATGAAGCGAATCAGCATTGGTATTTTATTCCTAATAGTCTCCTACCTGGCAGTAGCCCAGGAAAATGAGCAAACATCCCTCGGTGCTACAATAGATAAACTTAGCTACGACTGGGACCTGGAAGCTGACAACTTGAATAGCTATGACGGTCTCTCCAAATTCTGCTTAGACAAGGACTATCGAATAGGCGTGATCCAACTCCTCAACGACATTCACCATTATGACTCAGTCCTTTACGATCGCCTAACAAAGGCTTCAAGATTTAATAAGGATAAGGAAATAGACAAGACGCTAAAGGAAATATCCAAATTTGAAACAGGGTATAGCTTGAAAGACTTTATTCATTTTCTACATGAAGAATGTACAACCAGAAGTGATATTGAGAAACACTCAACCGAATCGAGAAACGATATAGGATCGAATTCTTATGATGGGCAGGTTTACATTGTAGAAACTGAGCTTAACAAATTCATCAAACACATCACGAAAAGAGTGGATCACATCAGGGAACATGTACATCATTTACACATCAAATAGATTTTGATCCATATCTCAATCAACCGAAGAAAGTCATATTGAAATAGCCAAGGACATCTCATATTGGCCCTTCATAAAATAGTTAATGGGCTTTTGAAAATTTCAGTTTGCAGGTAAGTCATTTTCGCTCTCTTCTACCTGACAGGTAATAAACAATTTAACGCCCAGGTTGTAATCAGGCTGAGCGTTACTTGATCCACTAGATGTTATCACAATCAGTCGCTTTTGTGTCCTGATCATCCCTTATTTCAGGGTAGAACAATATTTTAAACAGAAAGGCCCGGTGGTTTTACCACCGGGCCTTTCTGTTTCCAATCGATCTATTCTTATCTCCTGATCATTACTCTTTGTGGGGCCCATTTCTCCTGATCGTTGAAGAAGTGAATCAGGTAAATACCACTTGGCAACTCCTTGGAGGCAATTTCGATTTCAAGCTCTCCTGATTTCACTGCTCCGGTTATCACCTCTCGACCCACCTGATCGTAGAGAATCCAGTCCATATCATTGAGTGGTGCGGTCTCAAACTGCACCTTAAAGACCTTATCTGCCGGGTTAGGATACACCGCGAAATTGTGAATGTCCTCCAGTCTGTTATCAAGTCCTGTTAATAATGGCACCACTTTTCCTGCTCCCGCATTCGTTCTCTCAGACGCCTGCAGAATCAACTTGTTAAGTTCATTCGCTGTAGAACCACCTACGTTATCAACCTGAACAAAAACCACAACACTCAATTCATTCACATCGTACACGTTGGAAATATCCCAGCTTACACTCACGGATTCCTGACCGTTGAAGAATACACTCTGGCCGTCAGTAACTGCTCCCGAATATGTCAATCCTGCTGAACTCGGAAGCATTTTTCTAAGCACATTATAAAGTGGCTGGCCTCCATTCGCGGCAATGACTTCCGGATCTGTAATCTGTTTTTCAATCACAGCAAATCTGAAGGACACTTCACTCTTCGCAGGCAGGTCAATTTTTGAAATAAACGATGTGGTAATAACCAACTCGTCAGATTCTCCACCGATGATGATGTCTCCTATTTCAAACAGCGCTCCCTCCAAGGCTCTGGCTTTGTAACTATTTAGACTCCAACCAACAACATCTGTGTCACTTGTTTTCTTACCCGACAGCAAACTTTTTGGTCGACTATCTATTCCATAAAAGTTAGATCTTGCCCCTGGGTCTGATTGATTTCGCTGGCTCACTTCATCCTCTTCTCCCTGGAAGTAGTTAATCCAGATAGCGTCACTGCTAATCTCTGAATCAATACGGGTCTTGATCTCAGCACTCACATCCTGACTGGACTCTCCCAAATCTGAGAATTGTTCAATCAAGATAAATTTATCCTTGTTGTAGATTCTAAAATTATCGAAAGCAAAACCATGTAGCACATTATTATTATTATCCACTTTATCACCCGCAGTGGAGCCCATGGCAATTCGGAATCTCACTTCGGCAAAACTTGACGGTAATTTGTGAGCAGAAAACTTCCAAGCTGAAGTGGTTGTCCATCCGTCAGACCTGGAATTGAAGGTTACCAACCCAGGAGCACCACTTAATTCCTCACTGTTATACCACTCCAAACCAGATGCAGAATTGGTATTTCGAGTATAATCACCGAGCAAAATCCATGTAAGTCCATCATCGGTAGAATACTGAACCACCACACCATCTGTGAAGGTAAGTTCTCGAGCATGATCAAAACCAATGGTAGGCTGAATCATATTAGATAGGTCATACGCAGGAGAGTAAACCCAGGCATCTTCATCAGAAGCATATGCTGAGTTCAATCCAGTTGCCCAATAATTAGTAGAATTAATTCCACTCTGATCCGCAGGACTCGCATAGTTCACACTTTCCTCAGTACCTAATTCCCAGACAGGGCTTGAGCGGGTTCCAAAACCATCCACTGTGGTACTATCTGCATACCACCCCGAAGTTCCATTTTCAAAGTCATAGGTAATGTCCTCAGTCACCACGACCCTATCCAAAATAGTGATAGACCGGGTAATAGAAGCCACGCAACCAGAGGTAGATTGATAAAACAAATCCAACTCATAAGTACCTGATTCCTGGAAAGTGAACTCCCCAACCGCGATGGAGTTTCTGTTTTGAATTTCAATGTCAGTTACAGTTACTACTTCACCCAAGGCCGGAATGGACAGCTCAATCAAAGCAATATCATAGTTATTACTTTGAGTAGGGTTATTATCTCCAAACACGAAAGTGGTCGTATTCCCTTCTGTAATTCCATCCCATCTCATTTTCGGCTGTGGAGTTGTACCTATTTCTGTTGTATTTGAAGCTGATTCAACGCACCCTGTCAGGCCAGCCGGCGCATTGTTGTCAGTAACTTTCACCTCAAAGTAATTATCCCCTGCTGCCAGTCCGTCGGCGCCTACAGATTTAGGATCAAACTCAATTCGTCTTGTCCTGACACCTACATCAGTCTGGGTTGATGTTTCAATCTCAATAGCCTGAGCAGCTGTTCTTCCAGCAGACCAAACAAAAGAAGCCTGGCTAACATCAAGGTTGTCCAGAGTTACTTCCAAAATAATATTTTGTTCGTCGCAAGCCTGAATCACATCGATTCTTTGATTATTCGCCAGTGTAGATACTACCGGTACAGGAGCCACAGTGAGGGTAATTGGCGTAGGGTCACTTATGCACCCTGCAAAAGATTCTCCCACTACGATATTCGTTATTTGTCTGACATAAATAGTTGTATCACCAACAAACCCCTCCAGATTCACAGAAAATTGCCCCCCAAGTACGGGGTTTGTCAAAGTAGTTTGCTGTACTTCAACATCATCCTCATTGTACCATTTAAATACGGTCTCACCTGCTGTGGTCTCTACACCAGAGTAATTGATTATGGTAGACGTACTAGTTACATTCCTGTTACACTGAGGAGCCGGAGTATTGGCAATAGGTGCGGTCGGAACAGAATACAGCGTAACGCTAAACTTGGTATATGCACTCTCGCACCCTTCAAAATCGTCAACACCAGCAGCAATATCCTGAGTCTGACTTACCACAAATCTATATATACCATCATTGGCTCCAACCAAACCTAAATTTGAAGCTGTCGCCACCGATGATGTACCTGATGGAGTTTCTGTATAGAGTGGATTAAACGCATCATCAGGGAAACCATCATTATTGCTGTCTAAGTACCATTTAAAAGTAGAACCTGCCTCACCTGACACCTCAACATCATTGATTCCATCACCTTCACAATATACCATAGTAGCATCCACAATCGATGGCGCCAACGGTATATCATAGACATGAACAGTGAGGTATGCCATATCCGAAACTTCAGATTCACAACCAGGGAAAGTAGACCCATTAGGGGCTATATCATTCGTTTGAGCAATCAGGAAGTAATAAGTACCTTGAATCGCATTCGTAAGCAAAAGTGATTGAGCCGTAACCTGAACCTGTCCATCAGGATCAATATTCCCTCCAAATAGTGAAGTCCTTGAAGAAGCAATAGTACCTGCTCCATTCGAACTATAATAACCAAACGAAGCGTTCGCATTTGCCGTTATATCAAAACCTACACCTCCAAGATCACCTTCGCAGTAGCTTACCTCCAATTCTCTTACCCCGCTCTCATCAAAAGCAATGGTGCTCGGATCTGGGAATACGGTAACCATGATTTTCATAGGATCACTCTCGCAACCATAGAAGTCTGTTGATGAATTTTCGTTTTTGGTTTGAGTAACCCAATAGGTATAAGTTGCACTCACAGAATCATCAAAAACGCCCTGATCTTCCAGCTCATCCAAGGTAATCAACCGACCGTTAAACGCCTCAGCCACGAGCGGATCACCAGGTGCAGTACCGGTACCGTCATCCTTATACCAGGTATATTTTGAACCTGTAAGTCCCGGAGATTCCAACTGAATAAACTCTTCTTCCTCGCCGAAGCATAAGTAATAATTCAGTTCGTTATCCACAGCCGAAGCTTGTCTACTGGTGCTACCAGCCCCTCCTTTAAAATTACTATCAACCGGAGCTGCAGGAATCTGGTAAACACTGATGATGAATTTGCGCAGATCACTTTCACAACCCGTAAAAGGATAAGAATCGGAACCTACTGCATTGTCAAAATCAGTTCTTGATATGTAGAATGTATCTGAAGTCGCAGCTATAGGATCATAGCCTGTTGCACCTAGCAGGTCAAGCTCTGCAAGGTTCAAATTATTACTGCCATCCAAATCAGAAGGATCAAAAGTCGCCAGGGCTGTAGAAGCATCGCCATCATAGATAGTAAAATAGGTCTCTGTCAGATCCTCATTGTTAAGTCCACTATTAATTACTATGGTTTCAAGACTAGCAGAACTACCGCCTATCTCACAATATTCATAGAGATAACCAGAACTATTTACATTGCTCGCCTCTCCAAGTAAATTAACACTACCAAGATTTGTTTGATTGGTAGCTGTTGCCAAGATATTATCAACAATTGTTACTGGGCTTGGGACAGCATAAATCTCAACCACGACCTTTCTTAATGATGACTCACAACCTGAGAACGAAGTAGTATTGGCACCGGTAATCCCCACATGTGAGAGTTCAGAAATCCAAAAATTAACCGTGGTTCTCGAGTTAGGTATATTTCCTCCGAAGAATTCGTTTAAAACATTCAAAGTGGTATCATTGGCCCCAGTAAGATTTGCTGTTCCTACTTCATTGTTCCCATTCTCATCAAGATACCACTTAAAAAACTCGGTGGAGGCTCCTGTAGAGCTCACAACAACATCCTCAATACTCTGACCTCCACAATACTCAATGATATATTCTCCTGTTCCACTATCAAACGCCGAAATAGCATCAAGATCAGGATTAGAAGCCAAATCCAGGGTCGGAGCTTCAGCTACCGACAACACCCTAAACTCAAAGCGTCCGGTATCGGTAGTTGCTGCGACAGTCTGTGGCTTTGATATATACACAATCTGATAATAACCAGGATCAACGCTTGTCGGGTCGAAAGTATTAACAACACCCAAAGAGCCAGTTGATGTTGAATCCGCCAATAACTCATATGGCGCAACTCCGTCTGAGCTCGAGTAAAGCAGGTATCCATTGGTTATATACCCTGTTGAATCGACTCCTCCACTTCCAGTATAAGTATAAATGCTTGCCTGAATTCTGAAATCACCATCATCGGCACAATAGAAATCATTGATTAGCTTTTGCCCCGTTACGGCATGGTCAAAAGTTACTGTCGGATTAGGATAGAGATAGACAAACGCCTCATCCTTTACAATCAACGCTCCATCAGACTCCTGACTCAAAACAGACACAAACTTCAATGTATCAACTTCACGGCTCGGAATCCCTGCAATTGAATCCAACGCTGATGGATCAAATATCCAATCTCCATCAACTACAGAAGTTGGAATGTTGGCAGTTGGGGAACCTGGCACATAGTTGATTAGCCTATTCACAATATTTCCATCTGCTTCACTTATCCCAACTTCTCCGTAACCAGTCAAAGAACTTCCATTTTCCATGTAATAAACCTCAAGGAAATAGAAATCATCATCAGGTCCATCAACCCCATTGATATCATACGTCGGATCGGAAACACCGTCAGAGCCGTATAGGTAGATTTCTCCAGAGCCCATGACTTTTTGAAATGACAACTCTTGTCGATTCAGATCAAACACATTCTCAGTTTGATTAACCGTCATATAGATGGCATTAAAAGAAGCCGTAACTCCAGACACATTGTTTTCCCAACGATATTTTAGGGTATGTACTCCGGCACCAGCAGCAATAGGTGAGAATTTCACCGAACTCGTACCGCCTGAATTATAACTAAAGTTAGTAAGGCCATTTCCTGAAATCAATAAATCGTTCGTCGCAGGGTGACTTAAAGTAAGCGTGGTTCCGGTCACGTTGCTCTCAGCAAAAGTGGTCACATTGGCACTATTGGTGATATCATCCAAAAAGGCTATTGAATATTTTACTGAAGGCCCCTCGCTTGAAACACCATTAACAGCCGTTTCGGTGATATAGAATGTAAACACTCCGTTATCATCCGTGCCCGCAAAATCTATCACTTCCTCTACCATGAAATCAGCCACAGTAGGTTGGATATTGGTAGTTACATTGGTGTATGGAGCTCCAACCGGGTCAAGCATGGTTTCATCCCTGTAGATGGTGATGGTACTCCCTGAAATAGCTGGCGTAATCACTACCGGAATCTCAGCAGAAGGGTCAGAAGCTCCTGACGTTCTGTACAGCGCCTTTTTATCTCCATTTACATCTCCGTCAGCAGTATTGGCCGCATTTTCCACCAAGGTCACCACCTCGGTCATGGTTAAATCAATGGTGATGGCACCAGAGGTTGGCGCCTGATTTTGTGACGGATCATATATTTCACCATTTGAATTAGTATAGGTCACAAGCAAGTCACCTTCGGCATTGGTAAGGTCAGCCACTGTGAGTACGATATACAAGTCACCAGCACTACCATCAGCCTGTCCACTAACTAAAAATGGCGTTCCATCTTCATCCACTACAGTGAAATCAGTCGGATTGGTACCATTGGTAAGGACTACTTCACTAAACTCCACCCTGATCTGCGTATTGCTGTTCTTGACAGCTGCCTGTAACGTTGGCGCTGTATTGTCAATAGTGAAAGTATTTGAAATAGCATTGGCCGACAGCTGATTACCAGCATTGTCAGTAAACGCACTGGCCGTTAGGGTAATACCCAAAGTGCCATCACCTGCTACATTGGAAACTGTGAGAGTGAAGTCACTGTAAGCTACATCGGTGGTCAGACTCACATTAGCTCCAAACCCACTTGCTAAACCTGACGTTCCCGCCACTCGTAAAACTCACAGTAGGAAGCCCTGAAAGTGGATTATCAACAGTCAAACTCAGAGTGATCACATTACCTGTCACCGCACTATCCAGGCTTGTGGAATTATTCGATGCGATAGTTAAAGCAGTGTGTTGCGGCGCAGTGTTATCAATTGTAAAGGCATCAGATGGACCTTCATCTGCCACCAGCGCATTTCCGGAAACATCGGTGATAGGACTCGCTCCTGCATTTTTTATCGTAATGGTGATATCTCCATCTCCACTTACACTGGTCAGGTTCAAAGTGAAATTCTGATTGTCTCCATCATTGACCAGATTGGAGCCCCCAACTGTTGCCGCGTTCGTTATCGTGATATCATCAGCTATAGTGAAATTGCCAACTAGGATCGGTTCACTGAAGGCTATGTCGAAACTAACAGCATTGTCATTCGTTCCTGTGAATGAACCACTCGATACTGCGTTGCGGGTGATGACCACCGTGGGTAAAGTATTGTCAATTGTGAAAGTATTTGAAACAGCATTGGCTGACATCTGATTGCCAGCATGGTCAGTAAACGCACTGGCCGTCAGCGTGATCCCCAAAGTACCGTTACCTGCTACATTGGAAACTGTGAGAGTGAAGTCACTGTAAGCTACATCGGTGGTCAGACTCACATTAGCTCCAAACCCACTTGCTAAACCTGACGTTCCCGAACCACCAACGGTAGCTCCTCCCAAATTCAACGTAATATCGCTCAAATCAAGGTCTGTTATTCCCTCGCTAAACGCAAGATCAAAACTTACACTCGAAGCATTGGTCCCATTCACAGTGCCATTGGCTGCTAAAGGAGCATTTCTGGTAATCACAACGGTCGGGCGTGTGTTATCTACAATCACCGTATTATCTCCTCCTGTCAAATCCGTGTTATCCAAAGGTGCAGCTATAGGATTACCCGCTGCATCGGTAAAGCTCAAACTGAAATCAACTGCTCCATCCGTATCCAAGGCATCTACCACATAGGTCATTGTATAATTTGTCGGATCTATCTGATTAACTGTCACCGAATTATCGATGGCATCTCCACCACTCGTAAAACTCACAGTAGGAAGCCCTGAAAGTGGATTATCAACAGTCAAACTCAGAGTGATCACATTACCTGTCACCGCACTATCCAGGCTTGTGGAGTTATTCGACGCGATAGTTAAAGCAGTGGCTTGCGGCGCAGTGTTATCAATTGTAAAGGCATCAGATGGACCTTCATCCGCCCCCATCGCATTACCCGAAACATCTGTAATTGGACTCGCGCCTGCGCTTTTTATCGTAATATTTATCCCCCCATCATTGTTAAGTCCTGTAAGGTTTAACGTATAATTCTGATTGTCTCCATCATTGACCAGATTGGAACCACCCACCACATTGGTGGCTGTGTCTGATATAATAATGTCATCGAGTATGGTGAAATTACCATCAATAATCGGTTCACTGAAGGCTATGTCGAAGCTGACAGCATTGTCATTCGTGCCTGTAAATGAACCACTCGATACTGCATTGCGGGTGATGACAACCGTAGGAGGATCCAAATCTGAAATAATACTAAACTTAGCTGCAGCACTATTAGCATTGCCCGCAGTATCTGTGCAAACAGAAGCATTAATATCTACTGTCAATTCATTCGTCCCTGATAAGCCGGTTACGTTAAACGTGAATATCGGATTGGCTGTATCATCGAAGCCCGAAACACTACCTACATTTAGTGCTATATCTGAATCATCAAAATTTAAGACCTTCTCAACGAATGTCACCGTAAATGGAATCGAAGTAAGGTTCGTTGAATCTGATTCCGGCGATGAGATAACTGCCGTTGGAGCAGTATAATCAATATAGACATTCAGGGAATCCGATATCGTATTGGAATTGCTATTAGCATCTGTCACCGTGATCGGAATCTGATGAAAGCTCCCTGGAGTTTCATCCATATTGTTCACTGTAGTGGTAGTGAAGGTGTACGTATTGTTACCATTGTCTGTCAACAACTGGTTGGTAGCAAAAGAACCATTCAGGTTCGACAAATCGGCCCTCACGGTCAGTCCGGTTTCACCAAGATCCGCATATATATAAATCTTATCACCAGATTTGAATAAACTATCTATTACAGTATTCGCAGTTGCCTCTCTGGTATTTAACTCCAAAAAGTAGGGAGTCGCTTTATCTGTGATATTTGATGCAGCAATTGGCGAAATAGCCACCCCAAGCGTATCATGAATCAAGCCGAAACTAGGATCAGCATACTTAAACTGGATAACACCTGTACCCTCAACCATGGAAGGAGTGAAAATCAGTGTGGCATATTCATCATCTGTCACATTGGTTACCACACCATTCGTAATGTTGTGTACTGATGTACTAAATATGGATGCAGAATCAGCTGTCACAAAACTATCATCAGAAAAAGTGAAGTTCTTAATAGATGGCAGTACAAAGTCAGAATCCTTCACAGGCTCTGAGAACCTAAACTCTACTGTTTCCACATTTCCATCGGCATTCACACTATCCAGAGATACTGCAGAAAGAATTGTGGGCGAAGCCTTATCTACTACTTCAATTCCAGTTATATCCTTAAACACATTTTGATTAGCGGATTGATCGGTAATATCTCCAAGGGAATTTACATAACTCAATTTATACTGACCTGTTCCCACCGTATTTACAGGTGTCCACCTAAGTCTAATGTATTTGTCATTAGCAACATTAGTGGTCACACCCGTCAAAGAATCCACTCGTGAAGAGAATTGCACAATCTTATCTGAGGTCACAAAATTGTCAGATGAAACCGTAAAATCATTGATGACATCAAGGAAATCCAAATCCTGAATTCTTTCAGAAAACTCTACTTCAATAGCATCTGAATACCCATCGGCATTCAAATCTAGGGAGTTCGAATTAGCAATAGTTGGAGCTGCAAAGTCCTGGGTACTGGTAAAATTCTGCACCCCCACTGTCACAACCGAGCCAGATGCAGCATCATTTATGAATCCTGCATTGAGGGTAATATCAGGTACCGAATCGGTATCATAAAAAGCGGACTCCGTCAAATCAAGTTTAATGCTATCTCCTCCGATTAAAGTTGCCCCAGCTATGGATCGAATGGGATCAGTCAGCGAAAACCCTCCAAACCCTCCCGGATCATCAATATCCTCCGAAAACCTCACATATATGGCATCAAGATGTCCGTTACTATTTTCATCTGCTGTGTAGGCAGAATGGATGATCGCAGCTGCAGAATCTAAAACTGATATGGCCAGGTCTGTAAGCAGTAAATTGCTTGCAGTATCTGCTAAAAAACCATTATTCGTATAGGTAACAGTCAAGGTATCTGTGGCAGTTCCAGCGATATTTACAGAAAAGGTGAGGAATTTATCATTGTACAGCCCAGGGTCGTATGCATTTTGAATCAATCCGGAGGCCACTGTATCTATTGGATTGTAACCCCCAATAATGAAATCTGCAAATTTCACGGAATCGTCTACTATGGGCTCACTGAACTCAAATACAAACTCATCCAAGTAACCATTCTCGTCAGTATCATAAGCCACTGTCTGAACGATAGTGGGAGCAAGTTTATCAGGAAAGCTTACAAACAAAGTATCTGCTTGTGGAAACTCGATTCCTGTGGTGGTTCCATAAATCTTAAAAGCATCACCATCATCGTAGGCAAATATTTTCAAAGTTTCGTCACCTGAAAATGCCCCGGTATAGCTACCTAGATTAAATCGAACTCTGTCATATCCTTCATAAAGACTATTACTATTATCTCCATCCAGAACTGCCCCCGAAAAATCGGTCATACTTGTAACAGTATCCGTGTCGAACGATATGCTGCCATCAGGATCTATAAATCGAAACCATATCTCTTCATTAGCTGTCAAATCATCCGTATATAGACGAATTTCCTTGTCATTATTATTGCTGGAATTTGATTCTCTATCTACATCATCGGTAAACCAGAAAAAGACCGCCCCATCGGGGCCATTGGTCACTGAAGTTAAAACCACTGAATCCTTTAAGAAACCTAAACCCAATACGTTGGCCATCTGCACAAAAGCTGTGGAATCGTACAGATAACTGGGGTAGTTATCAAAAATAGATGTTTGTGACTGAGCAAAAATCCTTACCCCTTCGTTCCCATTGGCAGAACCGGATTGAGTCAAAGAAAACCTCACAGTATCTTCAGGAGCAGAGAGCAATGCATCATTTATGTCCGTAATGTTGGATCCAAATGTTATATCTGTCGCTGTTCCAGAACCAAATGCATTCACATCAAACTCAAGATCAAAATCTCCCAAGCTTGGAGAACCGCCTGTCCCTGAACCAGAAATCAACTCAGAAAAAACAACATCAATGTAAGAGTTTACAGCAGGTGATCGAGATTCGCTCAAGATTTGCGGCGCAGCCCTATCCTCAATTGAGAAGGATGTAATATCCAAAAGAATATTCAGTCCGGTGCTGTCATAAATGGCAGCCCCACTACTGTAATCCAGGAGCAGATCGCCAGTACCCAAATCTGTATCTTCAGGGCTGATTAGTAAAGTATAGAATCGATCTCCAAATACATTGGTACCTGAAATTGAATCCACTAAATTTTCAAAGTCATTAATAGCAACAGAGGTCCCACGTCTGGAGTCACTTACTACCCAGTCAGCCAAATTAGCCTTCAAGATAACCGTATCAACGGGTTCTGAAAATTCAAGTTCGATTGACTCGACCACTCCGGTGGAATCTTTATCAAGTGAAATAGCAAAAACAAGTACGGGTGCTGCCGCATCTGTAGGGGTAAATGGGGTATTGAAGTTATTGTAGCCATTACCTGAGTCATCCAACAGGTTTGCACTTCCTGAATAATCAATCGTAGGAACACTGTCTGTATTGTAAACACCTACCTCATTGAACGTAAACACTGCTACGCTATCCACTCCACTTGATACTGTGGTGAGTGTTCGACCACTAAACGTACCACCCAGCACAAAATCTATCGTGCCATCCGCGCC
>JGI24516J20058_1000242_pt1 | contig 21176 bp, 17 predicted proteins | sample LinPmetageLP39_FD_20058 | JGI IMG/M metagenome (IMG submission 20058) | reverse complement strand
GTAAAATAACCACTCCCCTCTCTCATCTTTATGATAGGTGTGTTCAAGCCGCGAATCTGATACAACCCTTAGAGCCCAACTCTTTAAAAATCCTGATTCTCGATCCTTAAGGGCAATTCTATCAGTTTCAATAATCTGGAGAAAAGCCTTAACCTTAATAAAGTCCCATTTGTCATCATTTAACACCACAGACCTAAATTCCGAGTAAGTCATTGTATCTTCTATGAGCCTTCCAATTATCTCCCTACAAGCTAAAGGTCTCGCGTCCTCATTCTCAAATTTTCGCAAATCATACAGGTCTCTTCTGGTTAAAATACCATCCGAAAAAAAAGTTTTACTCTGCTCAATAAAATCACCTCTATTAAAGTAGAATTCTACTTGCATAAGTAGTGCTTCTTGATACGGGTCCTTCTGCCATAAAAGCTGGTTGTCAAATAGAACGTTCAACTCAGAATAAAGCTTGTTGGAAAAATCATCGTGCGCAGACCTGACTAGCACATTTCTTAGAATCCTTCCATGTTTAAGAGAAGGAACCTGTTTTTTTATTTCCTGCAGTAAGTAATAAAGATTTTGTTCATTCAAAAGTGCCTTTATGCAATTCACAGAATTGCTATCAACATTTTCAAGGAACTCATGAACAGCTCGCTCAAAGAGACTTTGCATACTATTCGCACGCTCAATGAAATTCGCCATGGCCTTATTCAATGAATCTCCTGAGAACGGTCTGATTTGAATATTGAAACACAAATAAACCTCATCAATAATATTCTCTAAAAACATTGATTTTTCAGCCAGAACCAATAATGTATCTTCAAGAAGATCACTAAAATGATATCCTGATTCATCCTCCTTCAACTTATTTAGTATGAAAATGAAACTCTCACTTTTCGATAAATACTGAGCTATTGAATATTTATAGTCTCTACTAGGCAGATCTTTTATTACCTCACTAATCATGAATTCAAGGTGATCTTCAACATAATTTGTATGAGCTAAATAATAAAAAAGAGCTTCATTTTTCCCTTTATCTGGCATATCCAGCTTACTGAATAAATCATTTCTCAACCCGTGATTATAAAGGTCAAACCACCTAAGCGCCTCAATACAATTCTTCTTTTTTGATTGATCCGCACTATCAAAAAGTATTCTCCTAATATTTGCTTCTATGGTTGAAATTTCTGAATGCCAATGACTATTTCTCCTCAAAAGATAGAGGCTTAAATCAAGATGTGTTTTGGTGTGTTTCTCATCAACTTGATCTACCAAATATTTGCAAATACCCTTGCTGTCCGAAACAAAATCCCCCAAATCCTCAGTACTAAATTTCGTGGAGCGCGGATAAATTTCCTTTTTAATTGCATCTTGAAAAAGATTTAAAAAAATCTCTTCTCTGACGGGCAGGTCAATCTTATCTCTTTCTACCCGCACAAGCGATTCTGGATCATTTTCCACAATGAACTCTAATAACTCCCGAAGGACCTTGGACTTTATATCCAAATAGCTGATTAGAAACCCCAGAGTATTCAGCTTACCTGGCATGATTTTATTGATCTCTGGAATGATGATGGCAGACTTAATAAACTCAATCCCCTTTTGCGCCATAAACTTCGCCGCGAGGTATTCCTTGAAGTTGTTGTGTTCGAACCTCCACTTGTTTTCAGTCCCACGATCAAGGAGATAACAGCTCTTCAAGAGTTCAACAAGCTCTTTGTTATTCACGGTCTTTCTAAGCTCAGATGGATTTAGATAATTCTTATCTGTAATTTGGAGTAAGCATGCCACCTTACTTATGGCAATATCAAGCTCCTCTTCGTTCTCTTCTATTTTATCACCCAGAGCAACTGATTTTATCTTTTCCTTTTTCTTTAGCTGGTAGATCAGCCATTCAAAAAGTTCCTTCTTTGAATTTGGCAATGATGTCCTTTGACTGTAGTAATCCGACAACCTAACCAAATAAAAAGGAGTCGTCAGATCCTGCGAAAGACCTAGTCTTTTGGCTTGAGTCAATACCTCTTGAGCTTCATTTGTATTAAACCTATTAATGAGATAATGCCAAACATTTTGATCACTGAATGGAGGCAACTCGAAATGGGTGAACCCCGTCAAATAGCCACTGTCATCTATCCTATTTAGATTATAAACATTTGTCCTACATGCAACAACGATGGTACTTTGATCTAATAGACTGGAAATATTCAAGATTTGACCTTTGATATCATCCATTAAATCAATCTTAACCTCATCCAAAGCATCTAATATGAGCACAAGGTTGGCTTTCAAATATCTCCATCCAGGATAACCATCATTTAAGATATTCATCAAAGATTGACCTTGTGGTATAGTACCCAGGTTTAATAAAATGGGCTCGAAAATACTTTCCGAATCAGATAGCCTATACGCCAAATGATTGAGTTCTTCACTTTTACCATTTCCAGCATAATTCAGCAATACAATCCTCTTGGCGGTATTAGTTTCTATCAGGTCAAATAAACTTTTATTCAAATATTTTTCAGCTAGATTATCTGAGGATGGCTTCAACTCTCTCTCTATGAAATTGACGACATCCTTTTGATACCTGTGCTTTATAGATTGGAAAGTCTGTCTGCTGTACCCGATATTGTTCAATAGCTGATCAACCTTTGATACAACCCAATCCAACTTTTGGTCCATCTTCGGTAATAACATTGAGTTTTCATGAATTTCATCAAGTTGAAGTGTTTTGAAATACTCGTGGAGTACCGCTCTGGTCTCAGTGAATTTTATCAACTCCCCTATCAAAAAGGACTTAAAATCGTCATAAAATCCTTCTGGGAGGTTCTCAAAATGAACTTCCTTGAGATCATTTTTAAGGTCACTCAGGTGCCCGTATTTCTCAAATGCGTTGAAAATCGGTTCTATCTCTCTCAATAAAATTGACTCAGCATTTCCCCCTAATGCTGTCTCATACTTTTCTTGAAGTCTCCTAGCGGTATCACGAATCGCATACTTAAAAGCCTTGTGAACCTTATCTTCTTTTGGAGAGATCTTTTTTATAAGATCCCTAACCTTAAGTGAAGTGCTCAAATATGAAATCAATTCAGGCAGTGTTAATTCAATCATAGAGGAAAATTCAAGAAACCATAAACCTTGCAGACCATGGTTTTAAAGTTACTTTTATAATAATTCATTCCATCACGGAGACCCTACAACTTACATAAGCAAACATTCTTCATTTTATTGATATCCAACTCCATCAGTTCATTCAGCCACGTAAGATTTCCAAACGAACCTCCAAAAAGAAATATTTTAGCCTCCGAAAGCAGAGAAACTCTAAAAAGATTTTTTCTGCACAATGTAGATAGAGGTTTCGATTTGCTGCCGGCATTGTCTTACGCTTCGACGGAGCTCAGAGTGGCAATGCCTGGCTCAGCGTGACACAGCCACCTCCGAGTGACAATGCCCAAAGACACTTTGCTGTGAAAATCTCATGCCGAAATCAGAATAACAATGCCAGACTCTGCGTGATAATGCCAGAGCCACGTCGATTGAAAATGTCATGCTGAGCCCCGTCGAAGCATCAAAACATTTTCACTTCCTGAGATAAGCCATCGAAAGTTCGGGAAGCAGGCCCCGCCGATGGGCTGTCAGCTCCACCAATAACCCTGAAAACCTATCATTAATCACTTTATTCATTGACATCCATCATTTCATCCCAACGCCACAGGCACCAGCTTTGTAATACATTTCAAACGAAGAGTTATGAAAAATCTACTGATACTGGGCGCTGGCTCAGCCGGCACTATGATGGCCAATCACCTGACTGGAAAATTGCCTCAGGAATGGAAAATCACCATGGTGGATCAACGCGAGAAACATTACTATCAACCGGGGTTTCTGTTCCTTCCGTTTCGGATCTACGAACCAAAGGACTGTTTCAAATCCATCACGGAATACATCCCAAAGGGAATAGAATATATTCAACAGGGCATTGAGCAAATCAAAGGCAATGAAAACAAAGTCATCCTGGATGACGGCACATCCATTGCATACGACCTGCTGATCATTGCCACTGGTAGCCGCATAGCCCCGGAAGAAGTAGAAGGAATGAGTGGCCCTGAGTGGCATCAGTCTGTGTTTGATTTTTACACCTTCGAGGGAGCCAGTAATCTGCGCGAAAAACTTGACAACTGGGATGGCGGGCGACTGGTCGTTCACATTACCGAAATGCCCATCAAATGCCCTGTAGCCCCGCTTGAGTTCGCCTTTTTGGCAGACAGCTACTTTAAGGACAAAGGCATCCGCGATCGGGTGACCATAGATTATGTAACTCCGCTGGATGGTGCTTTTACCAAACCAAAAGCCGCATCCAAACTTGGCTACCTGCTCAAGGAAAAAGGGATCAACATCGTCCCGGATTTTGCCATTGCCCGGGTGGACAATGAAAATAAGAAAATTGTTTCCTGGGATGAGAAGGAGGTGCCATTTGATCTGCTGGTGACTGTGCCCACCAATATGGGTGACGACCTGATGCTCAGGTCAGGCTTGGGTGATGACCTAAACTTTGTACCCACCAACAAACACACCCTGCAGTCTGAAGCCTTTTTAAACATTTTTGTACTGGGCGATGCGACCAACCTACCCACCTCAAAAGCAGGGTCTGTCGCTCACTTTGAATCTGAAGTCCTCGTGAAGAATATCCTGCGATACATTGATGGAATGCCACCAGCAGAGGATTTCGACGGGCACGCCAATTGTTTTGTCGAAACAGGCAACGGCAAGGCCATGCTGATCGATTTCAACTATGACACAGAGCCCCTACCAGGAAAATTTCCGATCGACGGATTCGGTCCTCTGAAACTATTGGAAGAGAATAAACTCAACCATATGGGCAAACTAGGCTTTAGATGGATCTACTGGAATATGCTCATGAAAGGCCGCAGTATCCCATTCATCACTCCGCAGATGAGCATGAAGGGCAAAAAAACAGAAGACAAAGAAGTAGAAATTGTTTAACACTTAAAATCAAGAAGAAATGGAAACTATAATCGCCAATATGCCTGTGGATGTAAATGAGCAAGGCTATTTACTGGACATGAACCAATGGAATAAGGCAATCGCAAGACAAATAGCGAGCGAAGAAGAGATAGATCTGGCCGACAGACACTGGGAAGTACTGGAGTATCTCCGCGCCGAGCAGCTCAAAGGCACGGCCCTATCCATCCGAAAAATCGGAAAATCTGGGGTAGTGGATATCGCTGAGTTTTACAAACTCTTCCCTGAAGGCCCCCTCAAAAAGGCATCCAGAATTGCCGGTATTCCCAAGCCTGCCAGTTGTATTTAATCTCACCAAAAAAAAACAGAATCATGGAAACGCTAGAAACACCCGTGCTTGAAAAAAAGAAAGAAACAAAGCAACTCAAAAAGATCATGATCATCCAGTCCAAAGCCACGATCGACTCAGTCTATGCGGCTTTGATCCTGGCCAATGGTGCCCGAATGGAGGGAATGGAGTCGGAGTTGTTCTGTACCTTTTTTGGATTAGAAATGCTCCAGCCCAAGAAAATGGATCATTTGCATGTGGCTACTGTCGGCAACCCCGGATTGCACATCCCCACCATGCTGGGTGGGCTGCCTGGTATAGAGTCGCTAGCCAGTAATATGATGAAAAAAGAGATGGACAAGCTGGACATTCCACCATTGAGTGAATTTCTCGAAATCTACAAAGCATCCGGAGGTAAGATCTTTGCTTGTAAACTCGCCATGGAGATGTTTCACCTCAAAAGGGAAGATCTGTGGGAAGGAGTAGATGAAGTGCTCACTGTGGGTGACTTCTACGGCCGAGCACAGGAGAGTGGCGTTCAGATTATTTTCGTTTGAGTCAGTAACCTTCACAACAAAAACACCAGCCGGGGGGCTGTAATCTTCTGGCTGGCCAAACCACTTCAGCGGTAAAAATGTCATGGACCCTATCGAACCATCAGACAGATGGATGATGCGTTGGCGGCATTGTCTTACTCTTCGACGGAGCTCAGAGTGACAATGCCCAAAGACACTTTGCTGTGAAAATGTCTGCCAAGACCAGAATAACAATGCCAGAGCTACGTCGATTGAAAATGTCATGCTGAGACCAGAATAACAATGCCAGACTCTGTGTGATAATGCCGGAGCCACGTCGATTGAAAATGTCATGCTGAGCTCCGTCGAAGCATCAGACATTTTCTGAATACTCAATCAATCTTGAAAAGACTTTCGTACCTCCCTTGAGAACTGTCATTCCTGCGCAGGCAGGAATCTCTTTTTAGTCAGGGCTCTCGATTCGCTGGCGGCATTGTCTTACTCTTCGACGGAGCTCAGAGTGAAAATGCCCAAAGACACTTTGCCGTGTAAATAGCATACCGAGATCAGAATAACAATGCCAGACTTGTGTGATAATGCCAGAGCCACGTCAATTGAAAATGTCATGCTGAGCTCCGTCGAAGCATCAGACATTTTCACTTCCTGAGATTAAGCCATCGAAAGTTCGCGAACATGCCAACTCAGGTAATAATGCCCACATAAGTGGTTCCCAATTTTTCGCTCTACACACAGAGATTTATCAAAATATTGAAAATCTGTTCAAAGAATTCACGAAATATTATTCTATTTTTATCAAATTCGCATAAATATTTATCAATCAACCTTACTCTTAATTGTGAAGAAGATTTATTCCTTGATGTTCCTTCTTTTTGGCTATCAGTCTTTTGCAGGAGATGAAGCGGCCATCGATACTGGAGCCACCGCCTGGATGCTGACGTCCACCACCCTTGTATTGCTGATGATCCCCGGACTTGCCATGTTTTACGGCGGCCTGGTCCGAACCAAAAACGTACTCGGCACCATGATGCACAGCTTCACGGCCATGGGCATCATGACCCTTCTTTGGGTCATTTGCGGATACAGCATGGCTTTTGGCCCAAACATACTGGGGGGCTGGTTTGGCTGGAGCTCAGATTATTTCCTGCTTCGAGGCATTGATGATGTCATCACCGACGGTATTCCTGAGTATGTTTTTGCCATGTTCCAGGGAAAATTTGCCATCATCACCCCAGCCATCATTGCAGGGGCTTTTGCTGAACGCATCTCTTTTAAAGGCTACTGCATTTTCATTGCCGTGTGGGGCATACTCATCTACAATCCCCTTTGTCACTGGGTGTGGGCCTCAGACGGGTACCTGTTCAACCTGGGAGCAGACGGAGCCATCGATTTTGCAGGAGGCACCGTGGTACACATCAGCGCAGGGATTAGCGGGCTGGTGGCTGCGATCTATTTGGGTGCCAGAAAGCAACATCCACACCTGCCCATGCAGCCAAACAATCTGGTGATGACCATGATAGGTGTAGGTTTACTCTGGGTTGGCTGGTTTGGCTTCAATGCGGGCAGCAGTATAGAAAGCGGATTGAGTACTGCTCAGGCCCTCACGGTCACCCAAATAGCAGCGGCGGCAGGCGCCCTCGCATGGATATTAATTGAAGGATTTCATCAGGGTAAGGCTACGGCGCTTGGATTTGCATCGGGTATCTTGGCAGGGTTGGTGGCCATTACACCGGCCGCAGGTGTGGTGCAGCCCATGGGAGCTATTGCTTTGGGTATTTTCTCCAGTGGTATCTGCTACCTGGCCATTATGGTCAAAAATAGACTCGGTTATGACGACACCCTGGATGCGTTTGGTATCCACGGAGTAGGTGGTATCGTAGGTGCATTGCTGCTTGTTTTCTTCATTCGCGAAAGCTGGATGGAAGATGCTGCCGGACTGGCTGGGGGTACCTGGGGTGTCATAGACCAGTTGGGTGTACAGGCCTTGGCCATTCTTATTGCGCTGGTATATGCCGGAGTAGGCACTTTACTGATCCTCTTCGTATTGAATAAGATAGTTCCCCTAAGGGCAACAGAAGAAGCCGAAATGAAAGGGCTGGACAGCTCCTACCATGGCGAAAAAGGATATGGAATGATTAACCCTAGCTAAACGAACCTATGAAACTAATAATTGCTATCATCAGAGAAAATCAGCTCGATCAGGTCCGGGAGTCACTTATTGAGGCCGGAATTGCCAGAATCACAGTAAGCAACGTATCAGGTCATGGCAGGAGAATCACCGAAGAGATTTACCGCGGACAGAAGGTCATCCCTACCATGGTTTCAAATATCCGGTTGGAGATTGCTGTAAATGACGAGTTCAAAGAAAAAACCATTGATGCCATCACCCGAGCAACCGAATCCAATGATGGGGAAATGGTGGGCAGTGGTAAAATATTTGTGGTTCCGTTGGAGGAATGCATTCGTATTCGCACGGGCGAAAAAGGAAATGCAGCGATCTGATTAAGTTTAGACTCTTTAAAGATTAGAAGTCGTTTTGGACTGGCTCTTTGAGTGGTCCGGAGCGACCTTTTTTTTACACTTTCCTATTTGAAGTCTGAATCAAATAGCTTTAAGGATTTCATAGCAAGCGTTACTCTTCGCGCAGTTCAGACCTATTGAGCACCGTCATTCCCGCGCAGGCGGGAATCTCATTCAGTCAGAATTTCTCAGGACCGATATCAGGCATTGTCTTACTCTTCGACGGAGCTCAGAGTGACAATGCCAAAAGACACTTTGCTGTGAAAATGTCATGTTGAGCTCCGTCGAAGCATCAGACATTTTCAGTGCTATTATCAAATACTCAATCAATCTTGAAAAGACTTGGTCTCTCCCTTGAGAACCGTCATTCCTGCGCAGGCAGGAATCTCATTTAGTCAGAATTTCTCAAGTCTGATATCAGGCATTGCCTTACTCTTCGACGGAGCTCAGAGTGACAATGCCAAAAGACACTTTGCTGTGAAATGTCATGTTGAGCTCCGTCGAAGCATCAGACATTTTCAGTGCTATTATCAAATACTCAATCAATCTTGAAAAGACTTGGTCTCTCCCTTGAGCACCGTCATTCCCGCGCAGGCGGGAATCTCATTCAGTCAGAATTTCTCAGGTCCGATATCAGGCATTGCCTTACTCTTCGACGGAGCTCAGAGTGACAATGCCCAAAGACACTTTGCTGTGAAAATGTCATGCCGAGATCAGGACAACAAGCCAGACTCAGTGTGATAATGCGAGAGCCACGTCGAATTGAAAATGTCATGCTGAGCTACGTCGAAGCATCAGACATTTTCATTTCCCACTAGCCTAATATCAGGTCAGGAACTCTCCATAGCAAGAGAAGTACACTTATAGGTCTACAATCATTCAAAACTCCCATGTGGGAAGCGAGTGACTACTTTGTAAGAGCTGATCCCTTGTACATTTAGTCATCCAAGCCGGTGTTCAATTGTCGCCGGCAGAGACAATCACTCAACTGTACATTTTAAAAGCATCAAATAATGAAGCGATCAATACTTATCATCGCCCTTCTTTTCGCAGTAGCGCAATACACCAATGCACAAGCCCCGGACTCCTTTGCTCATCCGGGAGTACTCAGCAGTCAGGCCGAGCTGGACGCCTTGAAAGAGGCAGTGCAAACAAGCAATGGCCACCCGCAGGTGGCAGGTTATGCCCGAATGGCGGACGAAACATTGGGAAACCTTGACTATACCCCTACTCCATACGCCAATGTGCATGTAATCGCCTCTGGAGTGGGAGATGAGGAGCGCGCCTTTCGCCAGGATGCTCATGCCCTGTACATCCACGCCATCAAGTGGGTGGTGACCGGAGATGACGCTCACCGCGACAAGGCCATAGAAATTGCAGATGCCTGGGGGGATACCTTTGAGTCGCTGATCCCGGAAGAGAATAAACCCAACCAACCTACACTGGAAGCCTCCTGGGCCCTCCCGATATGGATAGCTGGAGCAGAAATACTGAAATACTATGACAATGGAGTTTCCGGTTGGTCCTCTGCGAGTTTTGAAACTTTCGTGCAAAAGGTGCTGGTCTACGTCAATGGCCCTATCTACCAGACGGCCAACTGGCTGATCTCCAAAGATCTTTCACTGATGTCGGCAGGAGTCTTCCTGAATGACGCTGCGCTATATAATGAAGGCTACAATCATGTAACCGGCCAGATTGACGACATTAGTACCACGGGCCAAATCCCGGAGCTGACCCGCGACTTTGTACACTCACAGTATGTACTGATCGGGCTGGCGCAATGTGCCGAGGTAGCCTATCAGCAGGGTGATGAGGGCTTATTTACACATTCGGATGCCCGATTGCGCACTGGTGCGGAGACTTACACCCTTTCGGTACTGGGTCAGACCTCTCCTAGCTATCACAGCAGTTCGGAATGGGCCCGCCACAGTGCTCCTTATGAGATTTTACTCAAGCGCTACACCGAGCTGGAGCTACCAGTGCCTGTAGTCCAGTATTATGTGATCGCCCAAAATCGCCCCGAAGATGGCAGTGAAGACCACTTTGTGGGATGGCTAAGTGCTACGCACGCCATAGAAGCTGAGGCCGGTGAAGCGCCGGTAAGTGAAGGCCAGGAAGAAGTACCCGGCAATCTGGCATTCAATCAGACAGCCAGCGCCTCTGAAGTGCCGCAGCCAGAAAATCCGCCCGCTGCAGCCATTGATAACAACACGCTCACCCGCTGGTCTGCACAGGTCTACCCTCAATGGCTGGAAGTGGACCTGGGAGAGGTAAAAGCAGTAGGGAAAACCGAAGTGATTTTCTACGAAGACCGGGCCTACAAGTACCTCATAGAGGTGAAAAAATCTGATACCGATGCCTATACCCAGGTGGTAGATCGCACGGCCAATACCACACCAGGCAGTGTAGAAGCTCCAATAACCGACGAGTTTTCTCCAACCCAGGCACGTTATGTGCGCATCACCGTCACGGGGGCTTCGGGATACACGGGAGCATGGGTGAGCCTTACCGAATTTCGAATATTCGAAGGAGATGAAGTCATTTTAGGTATTGGGGATAAGGGCCGATTCAATGTTTTCCCAAACCCCGTTTCGGATACTTTCACGGTAGAAGAAGCCCATGAGCAAGTGGTGGTACTGTACAATCTCTCGGGTGCAGAGCTGATGAAAAAGTCAGCCGGAGTTACTAAACACTTCGATGTATCCGGGCTGCCGGCAGGACTTTATTTCGTGAAAATCATCTCTCCTGATCAGAAGGTAATAGAAACACGAAAGCTGATCAAAAAGCTCTAGGGAGCCAAGAGTCGATCGTGGCATTGTCTTACTCTTCGACGGAGCTCAGAGTGACAATGCCCAAAGACATTTTGCTGTGAAAATGTCATGCTGAGCTCCGTCGAAGCATCAGACATTTTCAGTGCTATTATCAAATACTCAATCAATCTTGAAAAGACTTTCGTACCTCCCTTTGAGAACCGTCATTCCTGCGAAGGCAGAAATCTCATTTGGTCAGGGCTCTCGATTCGCTGACAGCATAGTCATCCCTTCTGTCATGGAGCCTGTCGGACCACAGACATATGGATGATGAGTTAGCGGCATTGTCTACTCTTCGACGGAGCTCAGAGTGACAATGCCCAAAGACACTTTGCTGTGAAAATGTCATGCCGAAATCAGAATAACAATGCCAGACTCATTGTGATAATCCAGAGTCACGTCGATTGAAAATGTCATGCTGAGCTCCGTCGAAGCATCAGACATTTTCACTTTCTGATATAAGCTATCGAAAGTTCGGGAAGCAGGTCCCACCGGCGAGCTATCAATGCTTCTTTCTTCGCTCTCCTCCATCCCTTTACTTGCTTCTCAAAAGCAATGGCCTGATTGACATCTGGGAAATGCTCCTGAAAAACCAACTTCAACGGGCGCCTCCTGAATGTATAAGCCCTAGAATCATGACCCGATTGATGCTCCCAAATACGACGATCAAGATCATTGGTTACCCCGGTATAGTAGGTACCATCAGCACATCGTAAAATGTAAACCGTGTAGATCATCCCATATAAATCTACATAAAAGGTGGGTTTATCTGTATAAAAGGAGATTGGGTGGCGGCATTGTCTTACTCTTCGACGGAGCTCAGAGTGACAATGCCCAAAGACACTTTGCTGTGAAAATGTCATGCCGAAATCAGGACAACAAGCCAGACTCTGTGTGATAATGTCAGAGCCACGTCGAATTGAAAATGTCATTTTCAGTTACGCATTTTGATCAGATATTCTGGTCAATATCGAAAAGAACCTGTTAGTGCTGAGCACCGTCATCCCCGGGCAGGCGGGAATCTCATTCAGTCAAGAGTTTCCAGGTTCGCTATCGGGCATTGTCTTACTCTTCGACAGAGCTCAGAGTGACAATGTGGAACTCAAAGTGACAATGTCGGAGCTGAGGGTAACAATGCAATCAGAGTGTGGTAATGCCCGGGCTGATCATGGGCTAAGCACACTCAATCGTTCCTGATGATTTCAAATTGACCTGGCGAAACCTTTATAGGAGGTGGGAATCCTTTTCCCAGCACCTTCCGGTTATCTTCGTTCAGTCCTTCCGTGTTTTCAAATCCACTGTTCACTACGGATTCAAATGATTCATAGGAGTCCCACACCACTATGTTGACGTAGTTGAACTTGTTATTGGCATTGATAGCCCGGTAAAAGGTGGAGCTTACAAATCCGGGTTTTGATTTAAAATACGCAATGTAGGCATCCCTGATTTTTAAGGCTTCATTCTCGTACCCCTCAGGTACCTCTATCGAATTGATGACACTTATTTGCTTCATTTATGATTAATCACGTTTTGATTCTTTGGTAAAGTGCTCCCATTTTTTCTTTGCCGACCGCATCATGGCCGGGTACACTACCCACAGCCGGAAGGGTTTGATCAGGGCCATATAAAACCTTCCAAACCCTCCTTTTGGCTTCACATACACAGCCATGTGAACCACCCAGGCACCACCCTGCGGCACCCTACTTATGTGAAGCGCAGCCTCTACAGTTTTATTGGCTATTTCGGAGAGAAATTCGTTCTCCAACTGATAGACCGGGATAAAATCACCAGTGCCCGGATCAGGTAGATCCTCAAAGGTCAGTTGCTCACGCCCGGCATACCGATGACGAAGTGTGCCCGGAATCAGGTGATCTACCGGCTGCTGCTCATCCCAGTGAAACAGCTTTCCTAAAAACAGCCTGAACCGAAACAGCAGGCCAGCGAGGCCCTTGCCAGAGAGCTGGTCTCCGGCAGATCTGAATAACGTTAGAAACTGATCGAGGGAGTGCTCAGACTGGAGAATGATGGGGAAACGCCACACATCCTCCAGCTCATAATCTGACAGCAGATCATGAACATACAAGGAATGTCTGAGGTGCTCAACAGGGCTGATTTTTATCTTTTGAGACATAAGGCTAGGTTTCAAAAGCAAATTAGTTCAGAAAAACTTATCACCGCTATTAGCCTTTCATCACCTGCTTGCAACCATTTTTGACCGAACAGCGTCTCTAGCGGGATAAAAATCGCATAATGAAAAGATACCCTCACTTCAACATGATCATGATGGTCTCCTTACTCCTGACCTTTGGATGCAAGGAAGATGGTTTGTTCAACAAGGAAATGGACAACACCCCGGCCAATATCAAGATCCTATACCCTCAAGCCAATACAGTGAATTACATCACTTCCATTGGGTATGCCGATTACATGGTTTTCCTGCTGTCAGACCCGGAGAAAAATGGGAAAAAGTTGACCGTAACAGGGATTGGCACAGTGACCCTGGAACTCAACGACAACCCGATCTATTATGACGATGTGCCAGACACCCTCTTTGGGCTTTCTCCCATTATTTACGCCAACGGCGACAACCTGATTCAATTATATGTGGAGGTAGAAGACAAGGGCGACCGCAACACTCTGAGCGATCACACTTTCAGTTTTACCATGGTTCCGGATAATGCTTTTATCACCAACCCAAAATTAACACGCACAGAAGACCTCAGCGTGGAATTCGACGTGCATACTTTCTCAAAAGACCTGGGTTCAATCGTATCGTTCAATTTTACCACAGTGGATGTAAATGCCGGGGCCATTTATAACTTCGGACAACACGAGTATTACAGTGCTATGAATGAGATCAACTGTAATAACTGTCATACCAGCCAGCCCACACTTACTTCGCACTTCAGTACCCATCTTATCGGGAAGGACATTAAAAGTGGGAATAACCTTTATGTGCACATCTATGTGATTGACCATAAGAACTCGAATGGTTCGCATACCAACTACCGCTATCCGCTTGGGGTTATTCCTTAAGCGGAGCTGGGGGCGTCAATTTGGAGTATTAGAAATCAAAGTGAGCAGAAGGTTTTTCCAAACAGGGAAGTTGCTTAACCGACGCTCCATTTTTCGGTTAGGCGACAACTACAATAAGGGCGGGTATAATTTTGTTCGTCGTTGCTGTTGATTTAGTGCCCTCAAGCCGGACTGGCTGTTACTTTTCCTTGATGAAAAGTAACCAAAAATCATGACAGAATGATCACTCCCGACCCTATCCGATCATGATCGGGGCCCTCACACACCCGGAATTCTGTCGGGCCATCCCGCCTCGAAGTTGGGGTTTGGGTTTGGGTTCAAAATTGACTGATCATGTTTAGATTTTGGAAGGGTTGTGCATCAGCTAAGACTGTTAGTCACAGTCATTTTTCTCAGTTGTGATTCAAGCCAATTTAGAAGTTGTTGAATTTCTTGCTCAGTTCCAGTTCGTAGAGTCAATAGTTGTTCTGGTTTCTTATTGCGGTGTTCGACAAAAATAACGTAGTTGACTGATCCTCCCCCGGCAGGTTCAAAAGCTAGGCCAGTTATATTGGTCAAGTCAATTCCAGATGTTTGCTCGTATCTATTATTTGAAGGAAATATTAATTGGTTGTTCAAATGGTCTATGATCAAGGCTGTTCGTCCGTTCCACTTTCTGATAATTGAAAGTAGGCATAAAAGAGTCATAGATGTTGAAACCAACAGAATTTTGAGTTCGAAGTTCCAGAAACCTGCAAGTAAAAAGGCCAGACCAACAGTTCCAGTTGTAGCAAGGTAGAATGGGTTTCTCCTAAATCGGATAATTGTTCGTTCACCAGACTCAGCTATGGATAGTTTGTTTTTGGTTAGAATCGCAGGATACTGATTTTCCATCTCGAGAATTGTGACTAACAACCGACCAACACTCCCCTGGCTGTCAACCGTTCTCTACCAAATCTAGCAGATTTTCTATCCTGAACAAACCATTGTTGGCTATCGGGGTGCCCTCAAGCCGGGCAGGCTGTTACTTTTCCTTGATGAAAAGTAACCAAAAATCATGACAGAATGATCACTTCCGACCCTACCCGATCATGATCGGGGCCATCGCACGCCCGGAATTCTGTCGGGCCATCCCGCCTGGAAGTTGGGGTTTGGGTTTGGGTTCAAAATTGACTGATCATGTTTAGGTTTTGGAGGGGTTGTGCAACAGCTACGCTTGTTACCATACGTTAATGGACGTCAATTCCGTTAAAGTAAATTTCGGTTATTGCCGTGTCATCCCACTTTGCACCGGGGTAAACTTCTGAGATTTCAAATTTCATTGTAAAGCTCGGTTTTTTCTTAAGTTGCTCGAAGTTATGTCGATCGTTGTAACCAATAGGATCAACTTTAAAATGCTGCTCTGCTTTGGTGTCCGCAAGTTCTAGTACTGCATATGGCTTGTTGTCAACATACATTTTCAAGGTTTTGACTCTGGAATTATTCTTCCATGCATTATCACTCTTGACATAACCGTTCACAATTATTATGTCGGTTATTCTAGGATTCTCAGGTTTAACGTGATATTCGAGATATTCACCTATTCCATAACCAGGAACTCCTTCAACCCAAGCTGTTTCATAGCTCAAATCATGAGCATTATTGGCGATGTATGTGTTGGTGCCCTGTGCAGAAAGTTCGGATGAAGCAGTTTGGATATCTAGTCCACCTCCGCAATACCAACTACATCCACCTCCAACAATATCCCACATGTTTTCATAGACTTCACCATACTTTTCAAAGGTCGCTTGTTCTTCGGATGTTAGTTCTTCCCATGATCTGTTGCCCTCATTCAAATCTTCCAGGGCTTTGTCTCTTAGGGCCCATTCTTTTTGAATAGTTGGACCGAAATCAAGCACCTTTCCGATTGTTGGCTTGAGAGTTGGTACGTCTTGGGCGTTCAGAAAGTTGAAGAATGAAATGAACAATATAGCTAGTAGAGTCTTCATGTGTACTGAATATGTGTGGTAACAAATGGCCAACACCCCCTGACTGCCAGCCGTCCTCTACCAAATCTAGTAAATTTTAACTCCTGAGTAAACCATGATTGTCTATATGGCTGTACACCCCATTGCAAATTGCCAAACCACCAATCCTTGTCTCGCTTGTTGGAGAACCACACCAAAAAGGTCGGGCTCCCGTTGATGTATGTGTTCTATTCCTGATAAGCTCCGGAAGAATACGTTAACTCATAACTGTGGGTATATATTTCAAACACGATTCCAAATGGGTCCTCTACATAGACCATTTTATAAGGCTTTTCATTGGGGTAGTATTCTCTGATCGGCATTCTTTGCTTTCCGCCAGACTCAACTATCCTTTTGGTCAGATTTTCGATATCAGGATCTTGTACACAAAAGTGAAAAAGCCCTGTATTGAAAGGGTTAAACTCAGGGGCTTCTTTTATCCCGTGGGGAAAAGAAAATAGCTCAATCCCGATTCCGTCAGAGGTAGACAAATGCGCGATTTCAAACTCCTCCCAATTTTCTCCAAAAACGTCAATGCACATCTGTCCAATGGCTGTTTCTCTTTCCTTCTTTACGGTGGATGGTGGCATTATCACATACCATCCCATCACGTTATGATAAAAATCTACCGCTTTCCTGATGTCAGGCACAGTAATCCCTATGTGCGAAAAGGATTTCGGATACTTTATGTCATTCATGATATTAGCTTTTGTTGATGGTATTAATACCTGATGGCCACCTGGTAGCAAAGCCAGAAGATTTTGAACCCTCAGAACCTCATGGGGTAACGGGAGCGATAAAGAATGGTTTATTTATTTACGGCGAGATTTTAAATTCCTTGGAAGTTCCGTAACCTCTCCATTTTTCGTTTGTTCGGGGTGGCTGCAATACGGGGTGGTAATTTTGTTCGTCGTTGCTGTTGATTAGATGCCCTCAAGCCGGGCAGGCTGTTACTTTTCCTTGATGAAAAGTAACCAAAAATCATGGCAGAATGATCACTTCCGACCCTACCCGATCATAATCGGGGCCATCGCACGCCCGGAATTCTGTCGGGCCGTCCCGCCTGGAAGTTGAGGGTTGGTTTGAAGAGTGAGATGATGATGTTTAGATTTTGGAAGGGTTGTACAACTGCTACGTCTGTTAGCATCAGTTCTTTTTATCCCTGAGTTCGATGAATTTTGTTTCTATAAATTTTGAGTTTTCATCTATCTCTTCAAGTTCATCCCTGAATCGTTTGTACTGGTCAACCTGTTCAAAAGTTCGTGATGTTATGTCAATCCTCCTAAGAGTTGAATACCACATTCGCTGAAACAGACCGCCAAGAATTTCATCAGTCTCATCGACAATGAAATCATAAAACATCCTCCATCGTGACCAATAAAAATCTGAGTTAAGCAGATGCCAGTTCTGAAAGTGAAAAGATATAAAATGGTTGAACGTGCTTATTTTGAAAATGTAAAAATGTTCAGCGTTGTTGTAGAATTGGACTTTCTTTAGCTCTTCAATTGTTGACCTTATCTGTCTAACTCCAAATTCGTTTATAAACCCAACCTGGTGATAGTAAGTGTTCTGAAAAGTTCCAGTGTTCGTTCTGATCAAGTCCTCAGAATGATGAGGTGAAAAATTAAGCTTTGGGTGTTCAAGTTCGCCGTTAGTTAACCAGTCTCTAAAGTTCAGCTCTGGCAAAAGCAGTTTTGCATAACCTTCAGAAATTGCAATTCCCAAACCAATAGCTTCATACCACGAGAATGGCGACAGTTGCAAAGCTTCTAGATTAATTGGTTTCTCTTGATCCATGCGATATTGATGCCAACGATTTGTGTATGGGGCGTTGCCGTCCCGCAGGGCGGCCATGACCTATACACCGTGTTATCTGGGGTTCATTCGTTTAGTTCCACGTCCTTCAATTCAATTGTTTTACCAATTTTAACCCCTTTCAAAACAACTTCCTCTTCAAAGTATGGCTTAACAACATCTGAAAGTAAGCCCTTGGGTACAGTGATGATGTAATCTTTATTATTCTTGTCTGTAAGTCTTATCGTACTCTTTTTTGAGTCTGCGCGGGAAAGAATTCCTATCAATTCAACAGTTTCGGGCTTGACTTCTTCATCAACAGGACTGAGGTCTTCGAACTGGAAATCTGTTTTAATTTTAGTCAAAGGAATAGTCTTCAATTCGTTATCCCTTTTGACTGTAAAGCCAACAAGTTTTATTCGTTCTCCATCTGGTGCAAGTTTCTTAATTAAGGCGAGGAAATTCCTTCTGTAATCGTCCTCTTCAATTGCACCGGATAATTTATCATAGTTGCCTTCATTGATTATTTCAATGTTCTGTAGTAAGTCGTCAATCAAGAAAGTTTGACTATCAGCTCCAGGAATGGCGATCTGATTTGTCGAGTGACCAAATCTAATTGTCACGGCAAAACTCGCTGCTCTTGGTACGGAAAGAAAAGGCTCAAATTCCACGACATCTGATTTTCTCTTTCTTCCTCTCTCTTTAAATGGTTTTTTTCTTAATCTATCTGCGGTTCGAAAAGCCAGTTTCTCGATTATTTCTATTCTATTAAGAAACTCGTCACTTCTAATTATTCCATGCCCCACTTCGTTACCTGATATGCTTAATTGAATTTCATTCGAGTCAAGTTCCACACCCTTTGTTTCCAAGTGCCTGAAAAAATTTACTTGTTGAAGTATGTCTCTTAATTCCTCCGCTAATTCTTCAGGCGGATCACCAGCCAAACCAATTGAAATAAGTTTTTCAGCTTCCCGTGGCTGTGAGGATAACATTGCCAAATTAGCGGCACTTCTTAGCAAAACGCTTCTGGTAGGCTCCTCATTTGATTCGGAACTGAAGAGAACAAATGCTTGCTTCTCAAATTCAAACGATTTTCGAGAGTATTCTGCCACTTTTGAAGGATCATCGCGTTTCGCAATCAAAGCCAAATCGTTATACTTCATAGCTTCCCTATGTAGTTCTTTGACAGTCATACAATCTTATATTCTCCTTTCGGGTTGCCAAATTCAACAACACATACGTGAGCCTTTAAACCAGTGTTTGCACTTGCTTTAGTCTGTTCAGTTTTTACATTTACACGTTTGTCAAGTGAATTTGAAGAGTTTTCTCTTAATATTCCTGAAATTTCAAGCCTTTCTTTTCTTTGAAACAAACCTATCTCATCTTCATCACCCAGCCAATAGTCAAATCCGGTCCCTTTACTTGAACGTTCAATACAATTACTTTCTGAATAGGATTCAGCCAATTTTATAGCAATTCCTGTTGCAGCGTATTCAGTCGCTTCCTGTAAATCGCTCCAATTTCTTTTAATTTGGTTATCTACAATGGCGCTCCACTCCAAACTTAGATTCTGAGTTCCGTGGGGTGCGGCCAAATTCATAGATACACCACTTGAATGCCCCTGATTATCCAAGCACACAGAGCAAGCTTGAAGCAAAAAATTTCCAAACTCTTGGGTCAAGCCCATTATTCCGTTTCCTAAGGTGTCCAAGTTTATTTCCATTCAATCTTTTTTAATCCCAGATAACAACAGGCTAACAACCACCAGTGATCATTAGCCGCCTTATAACGCTACCAAATCTAGCAGATTTTCGATCCTGATCAAACCATTACTGGCCATAGGTGCACTGCACGGCCTTCTTGGATCTCTGCATGGTCCTCTTGAGGTGCTGCATGGTCGCCTTGGATCACTGCACGGCTGTCTTGTACCTCTGCACAGCCATCTTGGAACGCTGCAAGCTTATCTTCAAGCTCTGCACGGTCGTCTTAAACCTCTGCACGGTTATCTCGGAAGACTGCACGACCTTCTTGGATCTCTGCACGGCCTTCTTCAAACGCTGCACGGCTGTCTTGAACCTTTGCAATCTCAATCAGCTAATCAAAAAAATGAAGTTCCCTCCCGGGTAGTTTTCCCCTTGAAACAAGCTTCATCTACTTTGATAGGCTGGTTACAGGCTAATTATTCATGAATTTTAGCTCAGCTAAAATGAATCTGGATTAGATTGAATTCACTAAATAGTTATCCATGAAAAATCTAATTGTTGCGATTAGCCTGCTTCTACAATTTCTGCCATCAGCCTATAGTCAACAAATTGGTGTCGGCGTAGGAGGTGTACTGCTAGTTGAATATTCGAAGGAATATGATTATGAAACCCGAGGCGGCCAGGTAAACAGTACATCGAAAAAGCAATTTGACACGTATAAGATTCCCACAGTCTCCTTTTTTAGTTTTAAAGAGTCGGGTCATTTTTTCCTTTTCGAAACGGGGAAGTTTAGCATTGGAAGTAAAGATACGGAGACAACTCATACGAATGACGTTGGGGATTCTCAGGTAATTGGTGGAGAAAATACTTTCAATTTTACAAGCTCCTTTCGAACTGGGTACAGCTTCAGAGTATCTGACAATGAAAAGATCTCAACCTATTTGGGTGTAGGAATCAATCCTCAATTCGACAGAGAAGTAGTGGAGCCAAGAATTTCTGCCTTTAAGACGGCAGAGACTATCCTAGACACTGATTTGGAAATTTTGGCCAATCTCTTCATAAAGGTGAATCCAAACATTGCAATAAACTTGGCTGTTCCTGTCAAAATCTGGAATTACAAATTTGTTGGTCAAAGGACGGACAATCCACAAATGCCCCAGCGTGAGCAATATCAACGTAATGATTCGAATGAATTTTTACCACTTCAATTTGAATTCAAAGCAGGTCTGGTATACAGATTTGAAAAATCCAAGGCTTAATAATACAAATGAGGTTGCCTCTCGGGTAGTTCTCCCCTTGAAACAAGCCTCATCTGTTCTCCCGCTGATAGGGACCTTGGTATTAAGATAGAACAGTTAGTCCATAAAATAAAACTATTTCGACCTAGAACTGAATTCTGTACATGACATCAGGGAAAAAGCCGATTTGTTTGATGGAATTCACCTCATCGGTCACCTCATTGTAGCGGCGCACAAATTCATTTTTGCGGTTGGTCA
>JGI24516J20058_1000220_pt1 | contig 23193 bp, 18 predicted proteins | sample LinPmetageLP39_FD_20058 | JGI IMG/M metagenome (IMG submission 20058) | reverse complement strand
GGGCTTCCAATAGCCAGCACCCCCGCCTGCAAACAGGGGGTATTCATCTGCTCCATTTAAGGATACATTCACCCTGATGTTGTCAAACAAATTCTGATGATTTGCCCCCGCATGCTGATCGAGAATAGGAGCCACCTCCACCTGACAGTCGGCATAGACACTCTTAGTAGAAAAGGTATTGAAGCTCAAAGGATGCCTGACCACATTGCGAACCCGCAACCGCTGCACCAGTACGTTGTGTACCCCACTCATCGCCACTGAGTAGTGGGCTATTTTCTCCCCGGAGGTTTCTATGTCACTGACCGTCACATTGGCAATTTCTTCTGTCAATATCCCACTATCTGCATTCTCAATCTTCACGTCTGTCACCCATCCATTGAATAGACGGGTGAGGTAAATGGCGTTATACCCCTCCTCTACATGATGGGCGATATTAGGCGCCATAGGAAAAACGATTCGAATATGCTCGATCCCCACTTCTTCCAGGTGGAGCCACTCCACCATAGTCGGAGCCCAGGCTTCTCTGATGTCCATGAGCAGCGGGTCCTTGATGGTCACTTTATTCCCCGCGACCCTTGTAATGAGCGCACGCTGCTGCACCAGTGGATGGGTGGGATAGTTCCAGTGATGAGTACCTATTTTCAATGGGCTTTCGCCATACAAGGCCTTGATCAATGAGCCCTCCTGCCCTTCGGTGTTGTACCATTCTAGCTGGACCACCTGCCCCACTTTTAGATCCTTGGCCGATGATACGGTTAGCTCATGGGTGCCACGCTTACCTGTCAGGACTTTGCAAAGCACCACAGGCTCTGCATCATACTTGTCCAGGTAAGCCTTGGTGCGTACTCCCGGCTGGCGCGTCCAGATCACCCCACCCGCCCAGGCATATTGTGAAAAAGGTAAGTCAAGATTATTTTCTGGTTCTCGCTGGCGCTTATCCAACTCCACCAAATATTCCCGGAGCTCTGATAACGCTGGAGGATCGGCTAAATAGCTCATGGGCCTGGGGCAGTAAATAGTGGTACCATTGACACCACTTCCACTTCCTCTCAATGCCATGTGGCTCCGCTCAATATACAGCACCTCGCTCAGGATGATATGTCCGGGAGGAAGCTGCAAGGTCACGGGCCCCGGCACCTCATGGGCTGCGCTGAAAGCTTGCTGAAGCGCTTTACTATCGTCCCGTCCGTCATTGGGAATCACTCCAAAATCAGTGGCGTAGAGCACTTCACCTTCAGTCAAACCCGGGAGTGGATCTTCTCCAAAATGATACCCGGCATAGGAAAAATCCGGAAGATAATTCGCTTGGGCAATGGCTCTATTGGATAACAAGTCGGGTAAATCCTGCGCCTGTCCTGTGAGGGTTGAGCATGCCCAAATGCCCAAAATCAACGTGTAAGTCCTTTTCAATAGCTCCATCCCTCTTACTTTTTGATAAATCTGAAAACATGTCCCTCTGTATGCAGAAAGTAAACACCCGGCATCAATGACTCAATGGAAATTTCGGAGCCGCTACCGGTCCGAACCACACGGCCTCCCATGTCCAAAACACGGTAGTTTTCTGCTCCTTCCATATGCAGAAGTTTTATCGTGTTGATAGCAGGATTGGGGTACACCTCCGGTTTCGGTGCAATAGTCGCATTCAGGACCAGTGCATTTTTAGTATCATCAGGATCATCCGCATTGTCTACATACCCTGCTGGCTGCGCACATCCATATTGACTCACCTCAGGATTGCCCAGGCCATCGCCGTCCGCATCCTCAAACCAGTCCACGCAGGTATCTACATTGTTCTGCACATACCCATCAGGTCGCTCACAGGCGTAAACAAAAGAATTGGGATCACCCATACCATCCCCATCGGCATCTTCATACCATGCAGGGCAAGCGCCTATTTCTGTTACCTTAAAATCGGCAAAAAGCACCTCCTCATCGCGGAGAGAATTAATGTCATTCAAACTGCGGTAGATGCCCCACTTGGGCCGCACAAACGAAGACCCTGTTCTCCACATGTCTATTTCGTTGCTGGTGTAGCTCAGCACTTCGGTACCATCCAGCAATTTCAGACTCACATCCAGGGTGCCTGTATTGTCTGCATATTCCACTTTGCAGTAAGCCTGTACCCATTGGCCTTTGATGAGCGACAGATCTGTGTATGTGACCGTCGTGTAGTTGTTGCTCCCTCTGCCATGAATGAGCTGAAGCTGCTCAGGATCACCCTTTCGTGGTGTGATGGTCAGCAGCGGATTCGCAGCATCGTTACCACCCACAGCTTTCAGCTGAAAGAGATGCGTGAAGTTGGTCGAAGGCTGAAAAAATTCATCAATCTTAAAAAACCACTCATAAGTGACCACCTCACGCTGAATGGCTTTCAGGTAATCGGGAGAAGGATCATACGCTTTGATTTCATTCCTTTGACGATCCACATTCGTTTCGCATCGGTCAGTATCTATGTCTTTGTGAATGTAAAACTTGAACACGTTCCGTCCGAGCTCGTCATCATACAACTCTTCTATGTGTTTGAAAACTTCCGTATGGTCACAATCCGGCACCTCCAGGGGCGAGCCGCCCAAAGCACTCTCCAGCAAACTATAGGTATCTCCCGGACCATTGGCCGATATGGTAGTGACCGTGGTGTCTTGCGTGATGGATGGATAGTAAAGAAATACACCTGCTAAAATCAATAAGTATTGCTTCCCGAGTCTCAGGTAGTTGTTCATCATATGAAGTTGGTTGCCAAAAAATTTCAGACCCTAAACCTATTAAGAGCCCGGGTAATCAGCGTCCGAAACTGGGGGTACAATCGTTCAAAACAGCTCAAAGGAGTATTTAAACGATAAATGATTGTAATTTGCATGTAGGAACACAAAACAGAGAATGAACAAGAAAATCAAGGAAAACCAGGTGAATTGGGGCATCGTAGGGGTAGGTGATGTATGTGAAGTCAAAAGTGCACCAGCCATGAACCTGGTCGCCAATTCGCGGATAGAGGCCGTCATGCGAAGAAATGCCGACAAAGCGCAGGACTATGCCAGGCGCCACCAGATCGAAAAATGGTATAGTGATGCCGATGCGCTGATCAATGATCCCAAAGTTAATGCCATCTACATCGCCACTCCCCCAGATGCACACCTGGTATACACCATCAAAGCGGCCAAAGCTGGCAAGCCTGTGTACGTGGAAAAACCCATGGCCCGAACCCATGCTGAGTGTCAGGAAATGATCTCCGTTTGTGAAAAAGCGGGTGTACCACTCTACGTAGCCTACTACCGCCGGGCCCTCCCTCATTTTCTGAAAATTAAAGAACTGATCGAATCGGGTGCTATCGGAGGCGTTCGGTTTGTAGAAGTGAGGATGTGTAAGCCATTGGTGCCAGACATTATCACCCATCAAACCAATCATTGGCGGGTAAATCCGGAGGTTTCCGGCGGAGGATACTTTTATGATTTGGCCAGCCATCAGCTGGATTTTCTGGATTTCCTTTTTGGTCCCATCCGAAAGGCGAGCGGATATTCAGCCAATCAGGGCGGACAATACAAAGCCGAAGATATCGTAACCGCCAGCTTTGAGTTTACCAAAGGGGTGCTCGGTACCGGCAGTTGGTGCTTCGCTTCAGGAGAAGTGAGTGACAAAGACATTACTACCATTGTAGGCTCCAAAGGGGAGATTTCTTATGTGTCCTTTGGCAAGGCCGAAGTGACGCTGAGGAGAGATGCTTCTGAAGACAAGGTCTTTTCCTTCGACTTACCCAAACACATACAGCAGCCACTCATTCAGCAGGTGGTGGACGACCTATTGGGCAATGGCATGTGTGTGAGCACAGGTGTAAGCGGAGCACGTACCAACCAGGTGATGGAATGGATGGCTAATTCGTAAGTCTCCAAACCACTCCCACTTCTACCCCCAGCACCTCACTAGTGACATCATTCAGTCGTGTTTTGGGTGTGGACTGGTCTTTTTTGTAGACGGTATCGATCCCCCTGCCTGTGGTCCAATAACTGTAGGAAGGCCGTAACTCCACACACAATCCCCCAGACATTTTGTAAGACATGACCAATTGATTCTCCAGTCCGAAACCTTTGGCTCGATGCCTGAAACTCACCGGATGCTGGAAACGCTCGATCAGGTTCCAGTTGCCGGTGGCATGGTATCGCACCTGATGATAAGTGGTTTTGAGGGTGATCCCAAAGGCGCTTTCGGCCAGCAATTGCAACCTACCTGTGAGTAGCGGTCCATACCATTGATTGGTATAAGAGCTACGTAATCCCATCTTTTCATTGAGCAGAAAAAAGCGCTGGCTCATAAGTCCGTAGCCCCCATCAAGGGTGAAGGTCATGCTTTTTCTTTTGAACACCTGATACAATAAGCCGCCCTGACTGGCCAGGGCATATCCCTTTCCGGCATCCACTTTGGCAAAAAACACACGTCCGGTACGATCATCCCCCTCATAGTCACTATCGGTGACGCTCCCTTGCACCAGTACCTGGTGCTGGTACTCGGCGAAAGCTACTATCCTGTCTGTGATGGGATGTTGGTAGGCCACCAGGGCTCCTGCTCCCATCACACGTTGCCATTTCAGTTCTGAAAAAATATTGGGCGAGGTGCCATTGAGGTTGCCTGCTATGGACCAGGTGAGGCTTTGCCGGGTATAGCTCATCCCTGCGGTCAGTTGGGTCTGTCCGTGAGCAATAAGTTCCGCAACGAACAAATTGAAGAATATAATGAGTCTTAGTTTCATAAAAACAAGCACTGTCCCAGTGCCTTGGAGAGGTCCATCCGACAAGCTCCTGTGATCTGCTCTCCTCCTCCCCGGGACAGTGCCCTGGGTTTAGCTACTGATTCTTGCCCATTTCAAGTCATCAAAATAGATGTAACCTGTGCTACCTGAACCCCAGTAACTCTGGCTTCCACCTCTGAAAACAGAGTAGTACAGTCCCTTTACTTTTCGCTTAGAGTCAGAAGAAGCCCATTTGATGTTGTCTCTTCTCAAAACAGTGCTTCCATTCACTTTCATCTCGGCGGTGCCATTGTAGGAACTTCCTGTATTGGATTTCATATAAAACCCAATGGTGTACCAGGTACCTCTGGACAATGCCCCGGAGCTCGGGTATGTAGCTCCAAATGACTCACCGCAGTTGCTGGTCATGCCCTGATGATACAGATAGGGCTGAAAATACACCCGGCTGTCACTAGAGTTTGGTGAATACCACATGGCGCGCATGCTGCCTCCGTTTCCGGCCTGGGCATCACTGGCCCTGCAGCCTGTCACTCCATCACCTACCTGAAAGCCCCAGCCTACTTTGCCACCACGGCTCCAGTCAAACTGGCTGTGGAATCTCACCTTATACTCCAGCCAGTACTCTGTACCGTCCGAAACATCAATTCTCGACTCCATACCCCCGGAGGTTCCCACCACATTGGCAGCCAGGGTGATTCGAAGGGTATTAGAAGAAATGTAGGTAGCCCCCGCATCCCAGCCGGAAACATTCCCGAAATCGGAAGAAGCGGTGGAGGATGAAACCTGCCCATTGGAGCGGGTGAAATAAACCTCCCGGCTGGAATAGATCGCCCGGGCCTCAGTGGCGGCATCTGCATCGATGATGGCCGAGGGCTCCGTGATGTCCTCCTGGCAGCCCGTAAAGAGCAGGCCAAAGCCCAGAATAGCACACAGGCTCAGGGCCTTCAATTGGTGTTGATTGTTGATCATAGTAATCGTTTTTAATTGGTTAGAAATAAATAAATGATCCTGTCAAAGAATCGTGGTTGGAAAATTTCTTTAGGATGAAGCCTGATTCTCCTGAGCCACTGCGAGCTGCTCTCGCAGGAAGCTTACATATGGAGAATTCATGGACGGCCTCAGTTTCATGGCCTCTTCAAAGTGTGTTTTTGCCTCTGCCAGGAGACCCGAGGTAAGGAGGGCCTCAGCCAGGTTCAGATGTGCCTCAGGGGATTCAGGATAAAGCTGAACAGCGTGCAGAAATACCTCGGTGGCATCTTCCATTCGGGAAAGCCTGTGCAGAAGATTGACCCCCAGCTGACCCAGTAAAGCAGGCCCCATCAGGTAATCGCCCCCGCCTGCCATCATCAGGCTGTCGTGCCAGGCCAATACTTCCTCCAGGCAGCGTCCCTCATTGAGTTTTCGGCTCATAGCGATGTGGATGGGATATTTCACTGTACTCAGCGATGCCCCATGCAGGTGATCGAGAATGTGCTCGCTAATGACAGAGGGATTAAAATCGTCAGAGGTGTTGGAGAGTACCATCACTGCCATTTCCTGTGCGGGAATCACACTGAGGTCACCACTGAAGCCGCCAGCATTCCAGCTGTTGTGAAATACCCGCACGCCTTCCGAGTCTCTAATCTCCCAGCCATAACCCTTGTAGGTGTTTTCTCCGGTTTTGTAGTGGGCAGTCATGAGCTGATCAATAGAAGCCGATGAAAGACCTCCCTGAACCGTGTCTGTTCTCAAAACCATTTGCATCCATTTGGCCATGTCGCCCACTGTAGTGTGCAGACCAAAGCTCCCAGCATTTTCGCGGGTATATGGATAAATCTCCGATTCCCTGAGGTCATAGCTGATCCAGTTGAGGATCTCATGTGGCCGGGCCAGCTCTGCCGATGAAGTATCCGGAAAGAAGCTGGAGTGGCGCATCCCAAGAGGCGCCAGCGTTTCGGCATGTACCACCTCTTCGAAAGACTTCTGCTCAGACTTGGCCATCAGATCGGCCAGGATATCATAGTTATAAGGCGACCTTTTGCATTGGGTGCCGGGCGCAAACATTACATCCTGAAAAATAATGCTGCGAGTGGTGGCCTCGAGTGCGTCCTCCTCATAGGCCGGCATATCCCAGGCCGGGTTGAAATGAGGAATACCAGAAGTGTGGGTAAGCAGGTGATGTGCTGAAATGCGCTGGTAGTCCCCCTGCATCTGAAAGTAGGGCAGCTCCCTGACCACCGGATCCTGCAAGTTGAGTTTGCCTGCTTGCTGCAGACGAAGTGCTGTACTCGCTACCAACAGCTCCGAGAAGCCTCCGGCGAAAAACACCGTGGAATCTGTAAATGGTATCTTCCTGACCAGATCACTGTAGCCGGTGGTAAGGTAATAGGCCGTATCGCGTGTGACCACCACTACTGCCATACCGGGCAGCGGATAGGTTTGAACTACTGATTGGGTAAAACTTTTGAGTGCCGGAATGTCCAGTCGAGTCTCATAAGGGGAAGCATCCTGCACCGGGCTGCATTGGGTGAGTGCCAGGCAAAAAAAGACAAGTGAGCAGATTCTTCTATCAAGTACCATAATTGCGATATTGTGTTCGTCGCAATTTGACCGGTATTTTATACTCCAAAATTCACAAATAGGTATAAAATAGTACGTTTGATTGGGGTATTTTCAAAATATAAGAAGGTCGCTACCTTTCTCTCAGACGAATAGGAAGGGGAATCTTATCCAGTCAGGAGCTCTCAGATTCGATAGCAGGCATTTTCTTCCCATCAGTCATGAAGCCTGTCAAACCATCAGACAGATGGTAAGGTAGATCGATATAATAAGGCATTGTCTTACTCTTCGAGGAGATCAGAGTGACAATGCCCATAGACACTTCGCTGTGAAAGTGTCATGCCGAGATCAGGATAACAAGGCAGACTCAGTGTGATAATTCCAGAGCCACGTCGATTGAAAAGGTCATGCTGAGCTCCGTCGAAGCATCAGACATTTTCACTTTCTGGTATAAGCTATCGAAAGAGTGACAATGGCTGGATCAGCGTGAAAAGGTCATTTCTTATCCTATTTGCTCCATATAGGTGTGCAGACACGCCCCCCCAATACACCAAACAGACACACACGGCAATTACACCGTATATTGCCGAGTCATCCGAACTATTACTTGTAAAAAGCATCATGAGTATCTTCAACATTATCACGATCCTGATTATCCTTTCGGCCATTTTTGCATTCATTAATACCAAATTCCTGAAACTGCCTTTTACCATTGGGCTGATGATCATTGCCATTGTTTTCACTGTAGGGATCACCATTTTGGGAAGTTTTAATCATTACATCCTGGATGAAGCCAAGCTACTGATCCAATCGGTAGATTTTGAGACGGCACTGCTTGATGTAATGCTCAGCTTCTTGCTATTTGCCGGGGCCTTACACACCAAACTTGATGCTCTAAAAAAGCAAAAAGGGCCCATTGCTCTTTTTGCCACCATTGGCGTAGTACTCTCTACTTTTCTGATCGGCACCATGATGTATTATTTATTCATGGCCTTCAGCTATCCCATCGATTACGTATACTGTCTTCTTTTTGGTGCCCTCATCTCTCCTACCGACCCCATTGCGGTCTTGGGAATATTGAAGGAAGCCAATGCCCCCAAGAAGCTGGAGACCAAGATTGTGGGCGAATCGTTGTTTAACGATGGCGTGGGTGTGGTGATTTTCATTGTACTTTTCAAAATCGCTCAACAAGGACTGGATTCCATGAGTTTTACGGATGTAAGTTTGTTGTTTGTGTCGGAAGTAGCTGGGGGGCTCATACTTGGCTTACTGGCAGGTTGGGGTGCTTTCCGGTTGATGAAAGTCATAGATCATTACGAAACGGAGGTGATCATTACTTTGGCGTTGGTCATGGGCGTTTCTGCTTTGGCCCATTACTTACACGTATCCGGACCACTCGCTGTAGTGGTAGCCGGGATTTTTCTTGGCAACAAAGCCCCAAAAATCGCCTGGTCAGACAATACGCACTTGTATGTTGACAAATTTTGGGAGCTCATAGATGTCCTGCTCAATGCCGTTCTCTTCGTGTTGATCGGACTTGAATTGCTGGTCGTCACTATGAATGGTGCCTATTTCCTGTTTGGCTTGATGGCTATTCCTCTGGCACTTTTGGCAAGGTATATTGCGCTCTCTGGCCCTGTGGCCATTTTTAAAAACAAACTGAACTTCATCCCCCAATCGAACCTAATCATGACCTGGGGCGGTATCAGAGGGGGTATCTCTATAGCTTTGGCTTTGTCCTTGGAACCTCAGATGGGGCGTGAGCTCTTCCTTACCGTCACCTATGTGATCGTGGTATTCTCTATCATCGTTCAGGGGTTAACCATCGCTCCTTTGGTGAAGAAGGTTTTGAAGGGTTCGGAATCTGATTAATGGATTTCCTTTTTTCTCCATAGTGGTGTGCACATCAATCCTCCGAAAAGAAAATCCTATTATTTGTGCCCAAATTGTAATCCGAAAGCGGATGAGTATCGCCGTTTGGAACCGCCATCCCGCGCAGGCGGGAATCTCATCCAGTCAGAGGCTCTCAGATTCGATAGCAGGCATTTTCTTCCCATCTGTCATGGTGAGCTCCGTCGAAGCATCAGACACTTTCACCTACAAAAAAATAAACCGGAACCCAAAAGGGCTCCGGCTTAACAAAATCCCGAGTAAACTCAGATTAATCTTTGATCATCTTGAAGGTTTTCAACTGTTCACCAGACTGCACCTTGAAGAAATAAATACCCGCCTTGAGGGATGCTGTATTCAATAACTGATTGACAACCCCATGCTCATCAGCGCTTTCGACCTGGTAAAGCACCTGCTTACCTGACATGTCCCATACGGAAATCTGATGATCCTTTCCTTCCTGAGACTGAATTTTGATCTGTACCTGACTGGTAAACGGATTGGGATAAACCGCTACCGATGAACTGAAAACCTGTGTAGGGATCAGCTCAGCTCCTAACCTGGAACCACTCACAGCCTCCAGTGTCCAATGCCCGCTGTATGCACCATTGTAGACCGAACCGTGCTGCGCATAGCCTGTGAGGTTTTCAATGTGGACATAGTCACCTGACTGCCACCTGTTGCGAATGCGCTTGTGACCATCAAAGTCCTCCAGCGCCCACTGCGCACTCCAAGCACCGGTACCAATATTTGTACACTCTACATAGCTCTGCAGGGTTTCTATGTTCAGGTAATCACCTGTAGCCACATTCTTGATCGCCGTGTGACCATCCACACTCTCCAATGTCCAATGAGACGACTGGTCTCCGACCGAAGGATTGCCATAGGCCGCCTGACTACCATTGTCATACAAATAGGTGCCCTGCCATCTGTTTTTGATACGGTAGGCACTACCGCCACCGCCACCTGATGCTGTGGTGATGGTCACATTATTCAGATTGTAACCACCTGAATTCATGTAAATACGCATGATCTGACTGCCAGCGCTTAGACTAACGCCGGTAGCCGTCACGGTTTGCCAGCTTTGCCATCCTCCGGTATTTGGCACTGTGAGGTTGCCCGTTTTGTCTACGCCATCAAACTCTAGCCGAACCGTACCACCTACTGCACCTGCCACTCTCACGGCAATATCATAGTTGCCTGCTGCAGATACATTGACCGAATACTCCAGCCATTCACCAGCATTGGTCCAGCCCACACTATAGCCTCCTTCAGAACATACCTCAATGTCTACCCCTTCTGAGGTACGATACTGACCGCCATTGTTGCTGGCGTCATTGTCATGAAAGGCCGTACCCTCGCCTCCATTGTCAAAGTCTTCTGCCTCGATGGTGCCGGGGATGGCTCGCGCCGATCCTCCGAAAGGTGTCTGCCCAATGGAATTGACCGTAAGGGAGAAGGTCTGCGTACTGGTGCATCCACCCACGTTGGTATAAGTGGCCACGTAATTACCGGATTGGCTCACCTGTACATTGGTCAGGGTAACCTCACGGGTAGTCGCGGAGAAACTATTGGGTCCGGACCAGCTCCACGATCCACCAGAGGTAGGCTGTGGGCCGAAAGCCACCGATCCACCTGCATCCAGGGTGGCACTGGCTGTCTGATTCCACGCACCACCATTCACCTGTGTGTAGGGCGTGATTGCTGTAGGGCTGCAGGCTCCGGGGTTGCTGTTGTACCAGATGCCATTCTGATACCAGCCATCTGAACCTCTGGATAAATCCGCCGACTGGCTGGTGCCATCATTGAAGATCAGGTTGGTAGTGGTCACATTGGTGAAGGTGTGGGCATACCAGTCTCCACCCTCATTGGTCATGGCCACACCCGGCCAGGATCCGTCTGCCAAAACCCCTGACGGCTGTGCAGCCCACCAGTAGATATTGATGCCGGTACCCCATGCGGATGGCCTGTAGAAATGCACGGTAAAGCTCGGAGCGGTATTCACGGTGATCACTGAAGTATCCGTGAAGCCACCGTCCTGAGTAGTAGCAGTGATGGTGGCCGTACCCGCAGCGATCGCCGTTACCAGTCCGGAAGTATTCACGGTAGCCACACTGGTATTGCTGGAAGACCAGGTTACGTTTTGGTTGGTGGCGTTAGATGGCTGCACGGATGCCGAAAGCTGAGTGGTCAGCCCGGCATAGATGCTGGCACTGGCCGGATTCACAGCGATACCGATCACGTCTACCTGCGGTACATTTCCATTGGACACTACAATGTACTGATACGGGGTGAGGGTAACATTCTGGCCGGTGGTCCAGCTCACAGAAGTACCCGGATTGAAAATGTCAGTGTAGGACCCAGCCATACCGGATGGGATGGTAAATGTGCTGTTGCTTCCTCTTGGGTTGATCAATACGGCTACTTTCTCTCCTCCGCTTTCTTTGGTAAAGGCAATCACATTCGGGTTGGTATTGGCCGGGTCGATGTAAGAGGTAGGCTGTCCCCTCCTGAGTGCCACGCTGTTATTTCGGGCATTGAGGATCTTCTGCATCTCGGTGTAAACTGTCAAGTCCTGCGACCAGTTGATGGTTCCTGAATTCCATGGATACGTCAACGGATTGGTGTTGCCCACCTCAATCCCATTGTACACAAAAGGCACCCCCCGGTGGTAAGTCGCCAGTGCAAAGGCAGACATGACGGCATTTCTCCCGCCATTGAGGAATGAAAACGGTGAGCCATCGGCGTTGTAATCGTCATGATTGCTTAAAAATCTCGCCACCAGCTGTGTGGAGCTGGCTCCATTGTATTCACCGGCTGTCACACCATCCAGATTGGTTACGGGTTCGCCCGAGTTCCAGATTTTCTTCATCACATTCCAGTAGAAGTTGGTGCCGAATATGTAATCGAACCCCTGAGCATAATGCGCCCCAGGCTGGTTTTGTCCACAGGTAGTACATCCTGAGTTGGTCCCCTCATTTGACCCTTCCGCCAGGAGCAGCAAATCATGCGTACTGATTCCCCGTAAATTACTGATGGCACTGTTCCAAAACGCCTGCGGTGGCTGGTCGGCCCAGTCGAAGCGAAAGCCATCTACATTGGCTGCAAAGATCCAGTAGCGCATCGCGTCCACCATGGCATTGGCAGCTCCGCTCTGAGTGAGGTCTATGCCTGCCACATCACCGAAGCAAAAATCTGGTGCCGGACATGGGGAGGTCGTATTTCCACTGCCATCCTTTATGTACCAGTCAGGATGCTGCGACACCCAGGGATGATCCCATCCAGTCTGGTTTACAATAAAGTCGAGAATCACGGCCATGCCCATATTGTGAGCATCCTGCACCAGGCCCCTAAGGTCATTGAGCGTACCCAGGTCTGGTGCCACCGATTTGTAATCCGAATTGGCATAGGGCGAACCTGAGGCCTGGCTGTCTGTGCTCACCGGGAAGATCGGCATCAGATAGAGTACATTGATGCCCAGATCCCGAACCCTCTGGAGGTTGGCACGCGCTCCGGCAATATCTCGCGAGGAGCTGTATTCCCTCAGGTTCATTTGGTAGATATTGGCATCCATCCGGTCAGGTACTCCTGCGAATGGGGTGCCGTACTGAGCAGGATCCTGCGCCAGTGCTAATTGGGAAATGGTCATCAGGATCAGTAGCCAAAGACCGGCCAAACGACTGTATAAAGTTTTCATCATTTTAATAGTTTTAGGTTTTAAATACTTCTTCAGCGTGGAGTGATTTTAAAAATGCCTATCGAAGGGGAACCGTGGAGAAATCTCAGTGGCGGATTTGCCTGCGATCTCTGAAGCTGGTAGTCATTAACATGTTCGCTTTTGGTTAAGGTGAAACAAATGTGAGTGCCGCTCATGTGGAGGCGGCCCCACTACAATTCATAATCCTAAAGCAAGTCACGAATGGAGGCAAACCAAAAAAACGCGTCGGGGATATAGAAAATACTCCCCGGCAGAAATGCTTACTCAGTTGAAAAACAAATAGTTAGACACCCGGGATCCTTTTAGAAATATAGAAAGCATATAAGGGGGTATTTGATAAAAAATGACTCGATTTTTATTAAAATCATTTTATTAGCGAAATAATACCTTTCGTTTTGATGGTATTTTAAAAAACAATCACTCGAATTTGAAAATTACAAATATTAAGATCACGTAAAGGCGCATCTCACAACCATAGAACACCATGACAACCGAAAACCACGCACACACTGTAGTATGCCAAATGCTCATCCGCAAACCTGCGAAGGTTGTATTTGAAGCGCTCATCAACCCGGAAATCACGGTGAACTTTTGGTTTACCAAATCCAGTGGTAGGCTGGAAGCTGGGAAGACGGTGACCTGGGCGTGGGAAATGTACAATGCCACAGCGGAGGTACGCGTAGGCGAGATCATCGAAAACCGGCGCATCGCCATAGCGTGGGGAGAGCCCTCCACCTCGGTGGTCTTTGAGCTGGAGGCCTACGCCCCTGATCAGACCTATGTGGTCATCCGGCACTTTGGGTTTCATGAAACCGGCGATGCGCTCATCGCGGCGCTGAAGGACAGCACCGGGGGGTTCACCACCCTGCTGGACGGCATGAAGGCTTACCTGGAGCACGGCATCCAGCTCCACCTGACAGGCGATAAGTTTGCCCAGCGTCCGGAGTGAGCTTACCTCCGTACGGTTCAGGATAGATTGTGAATTTTCTATTGTGATGCGCTCGCTAGACGGGTCTCAGTGGTGGGGATCAAAAGGCGATAAGACAACGCTCAACTAAAATGAGTATGCGCCCTAGTTTGCTGGATGCACGGCAGCTCCGTTTTGCTCTGTTATATCAAAAAGCTCTGTTTGCATGGGAGCGTCTGGCTATTCATTTTTAGCATTTGTGAGCTGCTTATTCGTTTTTCGTTTGAATGCAAAAATTAGAATAACGATAAATCCAATGCTTGCAACCGCGAGCAAAGCCAAGGTGTCATTAAATCTGGATTTTTGTATGCTTTCCAACTTTTTCCTTGCCATTTCTTTGTTGTGTTGAGATACTTTTTGATTCGTTATTAACATGAGTAATTCCGTATCATCGGAAGCATCAATAATTTCAGAAATGAGATCATCATCATCAGTCGTTTCTATTCTACCAGATTGTAGAAGAAAATCAAATAAAAAAAGGGCATCAAGCGAAATCAGTTTAAGCTTTTCCTTTCTTAATGCTAAATTTTTAATGTTTTTCAAAACGTCTAAACCTGATTTGAAACCATACGATTTGTACTTATTGTAGGCTTGCACGACAGGTTGCTCAGGAAATAAGTCTCGAAACAAAATGGTGGTATCACCCAGTTGAGTCATCTCTTTAAATGATGTTTTGTATGGATTATTGTAATTCCACGCATAGTACAACCAGATTTCTCCAGTAGTGAGATTATGAACATTGGAATAAATAGTGAAGGCACCCTGGCGCTGGGCGGTTGAGTCGCAAATCTGACTGAATAGCTCAAAACTTGGTTCAGAATTTTTCAGCAATGAAGTTGCAATAGGGTAACGCCAGCATCTTTTGTAGTCATCATCTTTGTGACAAAGATTATAATTAGTGGAAACTTGAAAACTCTGAGTAGATAGCCAACTACTATCAGCTGTTATTATGCCTTTATTTCCTTGTTTATCAGCTAAATGGATTTGTGCGGTATTCATTTCAGATAGGGAGTAAGAGTCAAAAAGTTCAATTACTTCATGAACTGATTTGCACCGTCCTAGCATATGCAACATCAGATCACTTGAAGAGCCTGGGAACACTTTCTTAAAAGGAACATTTTTTACTTCTGATACCTCAACCAAATTGATATCAAAGAACAAACCAGCTTCATTTATTCCACCTTGGGGAAAATTGTTGTTAGGATAATCGAAAAATATGAAAGCTAAAGTTGAATCTGTCTCTGTTACAATTTGGATATGCGTTGAAAAATTATACCAATAAAAGTCTTCATTGTTACCAGCCCACATTTGGCCATGCTGGTCTCGTGCACAAAAAATGGTGCAACACCAGCACACTGTAGTTGTCAAGAATAATATCGGAATAATACTAAGTCTTTTGATCATTATGCTGGATCCATTTGTAGCAGATTTCCAATCTCAAACAAACCATTGTTAGCTATACGGGCATCCTGCACGGTTGCCTGCAAGTAGCAAGACGAAATCATTAGCGCTAGCAGAATGGGCAGCACCAGGGGCTTCACTACCCTGTTGGAGGATTTCATGATCGAGTTCGGATGCAGTGGTAGAAGTACGCATGCCTATGTCTTTTTGCAGAATGTTGTACTCCCTCCTTTATGAAACGGCAGAGATTAAAAAGAAAATCAATGTAATTACACTCACTACGGTTGTGAAAATCCCTGTCCCTTTAGACTTTGTCCATCCAGACAATCCTATGATCGTCAAGAGTGAAAAAACCCCAACTATATACCCCAAAAACCCAATTATTCTTGGTGTATTTAATCCACTTTCAGCGATAGCACCAGGATAACCATCTGTAGTCCTCATTAAGATATTTGTCATTGCAAATACAGTGGTAAGAAATCCACCAGAAGAAGTGGTAGCCAGTTTCAAAATGATATTGAGAAGCCGGGTTTCCAATTTACTAATCAGCAAATTGGCTGTAAGTGCTATGGAAAATCCGCCTAGAAATACTGACATTAGAATGAATTGACTCGAAAGCTTATTCCAATACTCTAAAGATAATTCTACCATCCTATATTTTAATTAAATGTGATAATGGTACAACCACCGACTAAACCATCAATGACCGTCACCTACCTATACCAAATCTAGCAGTTTTTCAATCCTGAACAAACCATTATCGGCTATAGGGGTGTACGTTCATCGGGAAGATGCGTAACTCGTCATCTGCGTCTCACTGGTTGGAGACCACTCCGAGAAGGGCACGAAATGGATATTTAATCATTATTTCTAAAGAAGATTCCGGTCTTCTTCGTGCCTCAGAAACCGGAATGACGTTCTCTTCCCGTTACGTCATTCCGGTTTTGGACGAGCGCAGCGAGGGACAAATACCGGAATCTTCTGGTTAATTTGGAGCAACTGGCAGGCTCAGGTAAAGCTCATTTCATTGGTCGGCAGCAACCTCGAATCCTCCAATGCCGCAGTACGATGCCCTGCGTTTTTCAGATAATCTCCATTCTGGGCAAATTCCATAAACCTCGAAACAGACTCATGCTCTACCAATAGTACGGCATCCCATTTTTCAGTATCGGGCCCAATCAGAAAGCTTTTGCTCTTGCCATAATAGATTACCCGGCTTCCGGCCTTTTCTAATTCGGGCAGTGTGCTCTTCATGTATAATTGGTACGCTTCTTCTCCACTGATTTCCTCTGCGGGCTTCAATGCCTCTAGGTTGGTATAGTCAGCCCTGGCTCTAAACTTCAGTAAGTTCAGCATCACCACCTTTCCTTTGTTGTGAAAATGTTGATAAAATTCCTTACCCGCTTCAGGGCTTGCATCCATGTATTTGCGCATACTTTTTCTTATTACAATTTGGTTCAAAAAACACTCCACAGCCAGTCTGAAACCCCTTTTTTGGCATCAGCTGCCTGTCTCAATCAAATCTAATGGATTTTGAATATCAAACAAACCATTGTTAGCCATAGAGGTATACATCGAGGAAGCCTGGCGCGCTCAATTGTCGGGCCACTTCAATAGAGACAGGGGAAGACTACTGATCTTATTTAGACTTTTGGAGGGGTTGTGCAACAGCTACATTTGTTAGCATTTTTTTAGACTATTGTTGCATTATCACCTGGTTTAGCCTTTTTGACTCTTTCAGAATAACCTTCGAAGAAATAAGGGATATTGTCTTCTTTCCCGTTTGTTAGTCTTCCTACCACTTTATCAAATACTACAATCGCAATATTAAATTCAGGTTGTCCCGTTACAAAGATTGGTTGCTCACGTTGATCAAACCAGAAATATTTCCCTCCGTAGTTTGTCCTGGCTACTTCAAAAATGTATGATCCAACGCTCTGAACAATCCATTTTTGTTGATTTTCTTCCATCTCTGGGTAAAAGTCCGAGGCTTCTTCTAAAATTTCATCGATTACGTGCAGACTTTTTTCTGAATAATCTAGACTTTCACCGTAGCGTTCTTTGAAGTGGTTGATACATGATTCTGCTGTATCTTTCATTTGTTGAGTGAATTCGTCTAAAGGCTCATCAACTGCCTCTACTTTTTTAGACTCTTCTGATTTACTTTTCTTTTTATTCCAGTTAAATAGTCCCATTTCAGTTAAGATAATAAATGCTAACAACCCCCTTGGCTGCCAGCCGCCTTCTACCAAATCTAACAGTTTTTCTATCCTGAACAAACCATTATTCGCTATATAGGCATACATCGAGGATGTCTGGCTCGCTCAATTGTCGGGCCACAAATAGAGACAGTAGGAGATTATAGATCGTATTTGGATTTTTGGAGGGGTTGTGCAACAGCTACGTTTGTTATATCTCGTTGTAATTGTTGATTGATTTTAAGAACTTTCCAAGAAGGAAAAAAATCACTTAATGGATAAGGATAAGTTTGTTTCAGCAATAGATACGTTAAAGCTCTATCGACGAGCCGAGTTAGTGGATGAAAAAGGAAAGCGTTTAATTAAACAGCTTTATGTAGACCCATTGCCAAATGACCATATATTGAAAACAGTCCTAAGACCTAATTCTACGTTTTTGATAGGAAGGAAAGGTACTGGTAAATCAACGATATTCCAGAGGGCGCAGGAGGATATAGACAATAACAGGCAGGCAACATGGGCATACATTGATATAAAGTCCTTGTATGAATCATCCACATCGGATATTGTTGGGTCAATTCCCGAACATTCTGCACTTTCTATTGAGTCAGTTCGAAAAATTTATGTGTTTCGCAGTTTTATAGTTGCTTTAATCAAGGAAATTAAATCACAGCTTAAAGCAAGGGTTGATTCCAGTATCTGGAATCAAGTCAAGGAAGCTTTTACTGGATCTGTGGTTGATTTGTTTGAGAAGCTTGATGATCTTTTAGGAGATGTAAAAAGTGATGAATTTTTAAATGTCACCGGAGATTATAAAAACGATCTAAGCACTGGTGAATCGGTTCGGGATAGTTCAAAACTAGGCCTAGAAGGTAGTGCAGGCGCCAACCCAAGTATTAAGATAATTGCTGAGATAATTGCTGAGATTGAAAAAAAGAAGACAGAAAACTTCGCCCAAGTATTTGTTCGAGTATTTAGAGTAAAAGATATTATTCTTAGGTTAAAAGAAATCTTATCCTCCCTAAAGGTGAATCACCTCTATATATTCATTGATGATTTTTCTGAACTTCCGAAAAATGAAATGGAGGAGGTTGTTGATTCCATACTATCGCCATTTAATAATTGGTCAGAGGAATTTATAAAGCTGAAGGTTGCTGTTTACCCAGGGCGTCTGTATTTAGGTGATATTGATCGATCCAAGGTTGATGAAGTGTACTTAGATGTTTTTCGCGCTTACGGAAGAACGGATGTGAATGACATGGAAGAAAAAGCTATTGATTTCACGAAAAGATTGGTGATGAGGAGATTAGATCATTTTTGCGGTGCAAATAAGGGCCAATTCTTTAACCTTGAATCAGAAGAAATATGGCAAAGCTTATTTTACTCGAGTTTAGGAAATCCTAGAATTCTTGGTTACATACTGTTCTATTGTTACGAGCTCAGTATTATTTATAATGAAGAGATAAAGCAAAAAACAATACAGGAAGCATCAAGGCGCTATTTTGAGGAAAAAATTGCTTACTATTTCACTCTCAATAAGTTTTTGCATGAAACGTTCCAAGAAAGATCTTCCATTTTCAGTCTTAAAGAGCTTTTTGAAGCTTTAGTGAGGAGAGCACGAGAACTAAGAACATATAAAGAATCCAAAGTTCTTTCGGAATTATCTGGTAGGCCTCCTACAAGCCATTTCCATATTGCATCGTCCTATGACGATATTCTTTCCACATTAGAACTGAACTTTTTTGTTTCGAAGTACTATGAAATGAAGGATAGAGATGGAAGAGAAGTTTCTGTTTATTCTTTAAACTACGGTTTATGTCAGCAACAGGCGATTAATTTCGGTAAACCAAAGGGAAAAAGGGAACATCGTTTGTATTTCGTTGAAAGGATCTTCGATTATACACCGATAATTCTTTCTTACATAAAAGTCAATCAGGAAATTATCTGCAATAAGTGCGGTACTAAACATGACCATGATAAACTCCCAGCAATTCAGGCTTTTGATATGCTTTGCATTGCATGCAAAGAGGGGACCTGTAAGGTTATTAACCTCTCGAAAAAATACGAAAACCTAATAAATGAAATATCAGATGAAAGTTTGTTGCCGCAAACTGAATTAGGAATTCTTAAAACCTTGCATGATGAACGGCGTGAAATGTTCGCTAAAGAAATTGCATCTGAACTAGATTGTTCATACCAGTTGGTTGGAAGAAGAGGGAAAAACTTGGCTGATAGAAATCTTGTTGGCCGAGATGAAAATGATCAAGGCAGAAGAGTCTTTAAAATTGGACAAAATGCTGAAGAGATTTATTTCTCGGAGGCAAAAGATACAGAGTTCGATTTTGGGGATGAGATATAACGTCCATGTATGAGGCGTGTGCTCTCACTTTGTGGACAGCACTAAAATAGTGAAATCTGCCGGTGCATCCAAAGTCCCCAGATAGCACGGCGTTCTAAAGTGAAAAAATCCCGCGAACTGAAGTCTCCAAAGAGCACGAAACTTTCTCGGCGGCAGACTTACGGACTAGTCCTTAGGTAGTTTATAGAATGCACTAAAGCACATGCCTTATACAGTTTGTTAGAAGCTTACTTTTTAAGATCAATTAGCTTCGCATCAGCAAACCTTATCAATTGTTCTGAAAGCACAGTGTTGGAATAGGTTATACTCTGGATAATGCCATCTCTGTCAACAAGTAGAGAAATAGGAGTTTCATAGTTAAATATCTCCTTGTGGTTAGAATCTTTGATAATCGTGAAACTCAACTTATGCTCTTCAATGTATTGTCCGATATTCTCACTCTTATCATCAAGAATTAAAATTGATCTTAATGAGTGATTATAGTTGTTTTCTATCTTATTCAATTCAATCAATTCTTTTTCACAGAAGTAACAACTATCTATCCAAAAATGAATTACCAGCTGTTCACCCTTGAGTTCTTCAAAAGTGATAAGACCCAATGAATCAAAATCAAATTGGTATGCAAAAAGAGCATCCTTACATTCGGGTATCCTCAAATGTTCAGGATCTTGTCCATATAAAAATGAACCCGAGAACATCAAAATTATTGTAATCGATCTATTCATCTAATAACTCTGCTTCTTTCGGTGGTTGCTCCTAACAACCGACCAACAACCCCCTTGGCTGCCAGCCGCCTTCTACCAAATCTAACAGTTTTTCTATCCTGAACAAACCATTGTTGGCTATGCTGCGTCTCACTGGTTGGGGACCACTCCGAGAAGGGCACGAAATGGATACTTAATCATTATTGCTAAAGATTTCGGTATTCTTCGTGCCTCAGAAACCGGAATGACGTTCTCTTCCCGTTACGTCATTCCGGTTTTGGACTAGCGCAGCAATGGACAAATACCGGAATCTTCTGGTTCATTGGAGCCCTGATTTTAGTCAACGAAGGTTTCTTTGATTACTCATCTTACCTCTGAGCCTTCTTCTCGAGGAAGCCTGATTTATTTTTGATTCTCCCCTCTGTGTTGGTTCTTTATATTTGAGACTGACTAAGTAAACGCTCCTCCTACCCGCCAGAGCCGGAGCGAAGACCACCAGATCACTCGCTGGGACATATGAAAGGGATAGAAAGAGTACAGGAAGCGGTGACGAACCATGAGTTTGGAACCCCGGCCCTACTCTGTTTTAGAAATGATTGACCAAAACTGGTTATAATTAAGCTGGTATGATAGATGAAAATAGCTGTTTACAGGCCATAGCGCAAGGTAGCGAGGAAGCTTTGGAGCAGCTGTACCATCAGTATGCCGACCGGGTGTACAATACCCTCATCAGCTACACCAAAAATGCCGAAGACGCTGAAGAACTCCTGCAAGACGTCTTTGTAACCATTTACAACACCGCCTCAGGCTTCCAGTACCAGTCATCTGTCAGCACCTGGATCTATCGCATCGCTGTGAATAAATCCCTGGATTTTCTCAGAAAAAAGAACAGTCAAAAGCGCTCGGGCATCTTCACTTCACTGTATGTGAAAGACTCTGCGGAGCTCAAACATGAATCTGCCGATTTTGTACACCCGGGAGTGCAGCTGGAAAACCAGGAAGACGCCCGCCTGCTTTTTCTGGCCATCGATACCCTTTCGAATAACCAAAAGACGGCTTACCTCCTCACGCAGGTGGAAGGGCTCCCGCAAAAGGAAGCTGCAGAAATCATGAACCAAAGCCCAAAGGCCGTGGAGTCTCTGGTGCAGCGTGCCAAGGCGAATTTGAAACAGGAATTAGAAAAATATTTCCCCGAACGAGGGAAATCAAAAAATAGTACGTCGAAATGAACATGGAACGAAAAAATCGCATCGAGGAGGTGATGAATAGCCTGGAGGGCATTCAAAAAGCGAAGGCGCCCCGCGATGGCTTTGCCAAAATCCAGCAAAAGCTGGCCAATCAGCGTCGGGAACAACCCACCCTCAGCAAGCCTGATCATGGCTGGATGAAAGTGGCTGCGGTGATCGCTTTGGTAGTCTGCTCAAACGTTTGGGCCGTTTCCAACTATTGGGGAGCCGACCGGGCCACTTCCGCGGATGCCAGCGCCTACCCACAGCTAGTAACTGATTTTAACCTGTACGAAAATGAATAGCAAGATGTATAAAATCGGATTCTTCATCCTTTTGATCATCAACATAGGGCTGGTGGTCCTCTTTGTATTGGGCCCAAAGCCCCCACGCCCCGAAAGCGGGATTAAGAACGAAATCAGCCGCGAGCTGGGTTTCACTGAGGAGCAGAAAGCAGCCTTTGAGCAAATGGCCATGAACCATCGGGAAGCCATCCGCAAGCTGGATCAGCAGGAGCGACAACTGGTGGGGTCTTTTTTCAATCAACTATCACAGCCGCAGCCCAATGAACCCAATGAAGAACTCCTCCAGGAAATCATGCAACTGGAAAAAGATAAGATCATGATCACCTACAACCATTTTGAAGAATTGAAAGGTCTATGCAGCGAGGAGCAGCGGGTCAGGTTTGACAGGGTGATTCAGCGAATCCTTCCTGCTCTGACCAATTCACCTGAGCGGCCCGTGAAGTCCCAGAGGCCGCCACTCTGATCCTTGTCTTGCAAATAACCTGAGCTACTGCGAGGGATGATTGAATAATCCGCGTCTAAACATTCAAACAATAGAGAAAACATGAAAATAACGCGGATAAACTTGATTTTAATGCTTCTGGTAGGAGCAACCATTTGGATTTCCTGTAGTAGTGATGACTCAGACGACAGCCAAATTGACGATGGCGAAACCCTCACCGAGCTGCCAGCAGCTTTTAGTGTCTTTGATTCTGAAAATGTCTCCGTCATGCTGACCAACGATGGCAGCGAAATCATCATAGAAACCAACGGACTCCCTAACCACACCTCGCCCTATTGGTCAAACACCACTACCCGAGAGACGGACGGTATCACCACGGCTGCCGCAGCAGAAAACCATCCGCTTTTTGTGGAACCCACAGTCACTTCTTATGATCAAATGGCACCAGGGAATATCGATGATTTCAATGGCTCATTTTCCCTGACGGTGGATGCCGTACCAGGTCTGGCGAGCAGCAGCTCAGCCACAAGTTTGGGAGCGATCGGGATTTCAGTAAGTGGCTCAGTGATTTACAATGACCAGGAGGGTCCAAACGTTCCGCTCGATGGAGCTGTGGGGTCCCTGGATTACAACGGTGCACACACGGGACCTCAGAGCTATCACTATCACCTGGAGCCAAAAGCATGGTCTGATGATGATGATCATCT
>JGI24516J20058_1000183_pt1 | contig 26099 bp, 25 predicted proteins | sample LinPmetageLP39_FD_20058 | JGI IMG/M metagenome (IMG submission 20058) | reverse complement strand
GTGACCACCACAAACATTAATACATCTGCCTTTCAGATGGTAGATTATATGAGAAACCGTGGAAGTAATTATCAGGTTTACCTCAATAGCACTCTGGAAGGCACATTGAGTGACAGTGATGGAGACCTCACCCCGGCAGCTACCAGAATCGGACGACATCAGTCCATAGCCTCAGCTGGGCTGAAAGGATATATTTCCGAGTTGGCCATTTACAATTTCGGTTTGAATACCGCGCAGAGGATCATTGTAGATAATTATCTGTCAGCTAAGTATGGAATTACCATTTCGAACGACCGATACGCCTATGATACTCCGGGAACTTATGAGCACTATGTGGCTGGTATTGGGAGGGAAACGATATCCAGTTTTCATCAGGATGCTCAGGGCCCTGCCATTGTCAGAATCTATTCTCCCTCGAGCCTCGATGATGGCGATTACCTCTTGTGGGGGCACGATAACGCTGATCCCATGTATGGCCCGCGGTTCATTGCCTGGACAGATCCGCCTGCCGGGATTGACAATGCCATGCACAGAACCTGGCGGGTGGATGAGACGGGAGAGGTAGGTACCGTTTCTGTAAGTTTTGATCTGACGGGCTACGAGGTAGAAAGCGGTAGCCACCTCAGACTGCTCGTTGATAGTGATGATGGAGATTTTGAGAATGCCACACTCTACCCGGTTTCGTCTTATACAGATTCGATTGCCACTTTTGAAAATATCGATTTTAGTGCTGGCCAATGGTTCACCATTGGAAGTACTGATGAAAAAACAATATTACCTATTGAGCTGCTGAGTTTTGAGGGACAATTTATCACCAACAGAGTGGACCTCAAGTGGGTGACTGTTGCCGAACATGACAATGATTACTTCACGCTGGAGCGAAAAGGAAGGAATGCTGAGTGGGTGATACTGGATAGTATACAAAGTGCCGGTGACAGTGACCAGTTGCTTACTTATGTCTGGTCTGATTGGCAGCCGATAGATTTTGCGTATTACAGACTGAAACAGACAGATTATGATGGGAAGTTTACCTACTCACAGAGTATTGTAGTGATGGCTGAGTACCTGGGGCTGCCTGCTTTTAAGGTTTATCCTGTCCCTGCAGTAAACACCCTTACTCTTTCTGGCAACATCAATGGTATGGATGGCTTTTCAGTGTTTGATCCGGCCGGACGCGATGTTACGTACTTAATAGAAATGCTGAATCATGAGCCAGCGCGGATAGAACTGGATGTTAGTACGTTGCCAAACGGAATCTATTTTATTCGTTCCTCTGGGGCTGTACGTAGGTTTATTAAAGAGTAGTCAATACTCAACAAACTGCCTCAGCCGCATGAGTTCATTGTGGATTCTATCCACTTTGGTTTCTAATTGCTCTATGTCTTCAAATCTTCTTTCCTGCCGCTTTTTTAACATTTCCATTTGAAGATATCTCAACTCAAGCTGAAGTCGGGAGGTACTTGTCTGGTAAGAAATCTGTAGCATGTGACTATTTGGTTTAAATTCTATTCGTTCGCTAAAGGCGATGGAGCTGGTGAAGCAATAAGCGGTCCATACTCCTGATGCCGTTGCAATACCCTTATAAAATTGATGAATCAAGGATTATTGAAAGCTGGCTTCTCGGTGAGTGGTTGTTGATACACGTCAAGTGACCATTGGCTGCCGGTGAGGTGTGATGATTTCAGATGAAGTGAGTATGCTTTGAGCATATAAGGTGTTGCATTTGTCTATTTAAGAGAAGTACGCCATCCGGAAATGGCAAAATTGTCATGCGTATTTTACATTCACAGTTAAACTTTTGAAGCATGAAATATTCACTGGCGTTCTTATCACTTATTCTAGTTGCAAGTGCTTACGCACAGGATACCCCTGTCTTATCCATATCAGAAGTAGAGGTACAGCACAATCAGATTGAGAAGGTCAGTGGATCGTCCAGACTGAATCACACGGTAGATCTCAAGGATTTTGAGGTGTCAGATGTGCTCAGTACGCCCAATCCCTCACCAGAGGCGGTTGCACTTTACAGGTATATACAGGATATGTTTGGCAAAAAGACTTTGTCCGGCCAGATGTGGGCTCCCTGGGGGATCAACGAGATTGATTACGTGCAGAATGCTACGGGCCTGAAGCCGGCGATCGCCGGCTTTGATTACATCAATGAGCCGTCCAATGCCCTTGAAAACCAAAGAGCTATAAATTATTGGAATGATGGTGGTATCTCTACCATGATGTGGCACTGGGGAGCACCAGGAGTAGGAGAAGGGTATGAGAACAGTAAAGCAACGATAGATATTGATCAATGTTTCATCGAGGGCACTCCTGAATATGAGGATTTTTGGGGAGACCTTAAGCGAATTGGAGACTGGCTGCAAAGGTTGGAAGATGCCAATGTGCCGGTGCTCTGGCGTCCACTGCATGAGCTCAATGGTAACTGGTTTTGGTGGAGCAAAGGAGGTTCGGCACAGTTTAAGCGGATATGGATTACCATGTATGACTATCTGGTACACGAGCGGGAGCTTAACAACCTGATATGGGTGCTCTGCTATACGGGTGATCCCAATGGTGCCTGGTTTCCGGGGGACGAGTATGTAGATATCGCTGGGGCTGATACCTATGACAATACCACCGATGCACACCTCACCATGTTCAACGATGTGCTGGAGTCGGTAGGTGGCAACAACTACCCCGTCACTTTTCATGAAACGGGCAACCCACCCGACCCGGAAGATTGTATCCGCACGGGGGCCATGTGGTCGTGGTGGATGATCTGGCATACCGACTGGCTTACAGGAGTAGATGAGAACTACCTACGCAATACCTATCAGAGTCACCTGGTCATTACGCTGGATGAGCTTCCGGATATAAAAAATGACTATGGCTGGGATGCAGAATGTGCTCCTTCCAAAATTACAGCCTCCATACGACCGGGAGAATCAGCCGATTGGTATGAAACCAATAAAATCGGGGTGAATGATGGAAGTGGCAGCATCACTTTCAGGGTAGATACGGATGACACTGGTACCTGGAAATGGAGTGGGTATGGCACCGCTGGTGCGGCTGATGGATCAGATACAGAGCGGACAGTACCCCTGAATGGATTGGGTACCGCCACCGCTACCTTTACCAATGAATGTGGAGCCATTACCACTCAAACTTTTCATGTGGTGGACGATGTGGTGATAAGGGGTGTTTTGGCAGCAAGACCAGAGACCGGCACTGTGTCGGTGTTTCCGTCTCCTACCTCAGATCTCCTGAAGATCAGATTTAGAAATCCAGACAGTATTTCCGGCGCACGCACCAGTGTTTACAACCAGGAGGGACGTCTCATGCTGGAGCAAAGGTCCAAAGGGGAAGGAACAACCCTTAACATTTCATCACTCCCCAGGGGAATATACCTGGTGGTAGTGGAGCAGCAGGAGAGCCGCTCGGTGGTTAAGATTATCAAGGACTAGAAATCCCCGGTATGCTGGTTGACAAATGGGCAAGTCCATCCAAAAAATAGCGGGTCTGTCATAGATGTCATGGTGAAGCCGCTTTCTATTCAGGGATAATTTGATTAAATAGGGCCGTCAACTCGTAAAAGAGTGCTAACCTATGGTCAACCACACTTATCTCACAAATGCCTGAACCTGTACAGGAAAGACGCCTGAGTCTGCTACAAGCCACTGCCATCAATATGATCGATATGGTGGGCATTGGCCCTTTCATCACCCTTCCGATGGTCATCAGTTTGATGAACGGCCCATATTTTCTTTACGCCTGGATGGCGGGAGCGGCTTTGTCTTTCATAGACGCCATGGTGTGGAGTGAGCTTGGGGCAGCGTACCCCAGGGCCGGGGGCTCTTACAATTTCCTAAGAGAGACTTTCGGTAAGAGTAAATCCGGAGGATTGATGAGCTTTCTGTTTGTTTGGCAGACCATGATACAAGCACCTTTGGTCATCGCTTCAGCGGCCATTGGTTTTGCTTCCTACTTTTCTTACCTGCTGCCGCTGGGCCCTGTGGGGTCCAAAGTAGTGAGTGGGGGCCTGGTCATTTGCATTGTGATCATGCTCTTTCGCAGGATTGAAGTCATAGGCCGGATCAGCGTAGTGCTGTGGGTAGCCGTGCTGGGCACCATTCTCTGGATCATCGGTGGTGGCGTGGCTCATGGCAATTTCCTTCAGCCTTTGATAGACATCAATAAAGACCTCAACTTCAATTACGCCTTTGTAGCTTCTATCGGTTTTGCTTCTGTCAAGAGTGTGTACAGCTATCTGGGCTACTACAATGTGTGTCATTTGGGTGGGGAGATTGTCAATCCCACCAAGAACATCCCAAGGAGTATGTTCCTTTCTATTGGTGGAATTTTTGTCCTCTACATGTTGATGAATGTGAGTGTGGTGAGCGTCATTCCGTGGCAAATCGCCAAAGAGAGTGAGTTTGTTATCAGCTTATTTATGGAGCAGCTCATGGGACCCATGGCGGGTAAAATAGTGACGGTGCTCATTCTGCTGGTGGCGTTTTCTTCCGTATTCTCTGCCACGCTCGGGTACAGCCGCATCCCATATGCTGCGGCCGTGGATGGTGCCTTTTTCAAACCCTTTGCCAAGTTGCACCCGAAGGGCAACTTCCCATACGTCTCGGTACTGTTTTTAGGGGGCATCGCTTTCGTATTTAGCCTCATCTTTAAGCTGAGCGAGGTGATCAGCGCCATATTGGCCATGCGCATTCTTGTGCAGTTCATTGGTCAGGCCGTGGGGCTGCTGATGCTGAGACAAAAGCGCAAAGACTTTCCTTTCAAAATGCCCTTTTATCCATGGCCGGTGTACATCGCCATTGCTATGTGGTGTGTGATACTGGCTTCTACAGGGTATCAAATGGTGCTTGGTGGACTGCTTTTTGTGCTGCTGGGGGTAGCTGCTTACTACATCAAACAAAGAATCAGTATGGCTGGAGATAGTTCAAAATGAGCTTTTGAGGGGTTTGAGGAGAGATTTTGTTAGAAACTTAAAAAATCTAAACCATTTGCTTTTATGCCCGTTTATTCTTACTGTTGCAGTGTATTAGTTGCATAGTACACTAGCTTAACGCAAAAGCATGATACAGATTGATCAACTTTCATTTGGTTACAGTAAGCAAAAACCGCTTTTTGAGCAAGTGAATCTTGTTTTGCCTCCGGGCAATATTTATGGGCTTCTTGGAAAAAACGGAGCGGGCAAATCCACCCTGATCAAAATGATTGCCGGGCTACTGTATCCAACTCAGGGGCAGATTGAGGTAGCGGGTTTTCAACCCAAAGACCGGTATCCTGAGTTTTTGCGGGAGATCTATCTGGTGGCAGAGGAGTTTTACCTGCCTTCCATTCGCATCGATCGGTTTGTGAAGATGTATAGTCCCTTTTACCCCAGATTTGATCAGGAGCGGTTTGAGGGATATCTTTCCGAATTTCAGCTCACACAAGACCAGAAACTTTCAGCATTGTCTTACGGGCAAAAGAAGAAATTTCTCCTGTCGTTTGGTTTGGCCACAGATTGTAAACTCTTGATTTTGGATGAGCCTACCAATGGTCTGGACATCCCGTCGAAGAGTCAGTTTAGAAAGGTGGTAGCCAATGCGATTCATGAGGAGCGCAGCTTTATGATCTCTACACATCAGGTTCGTGATATGGAGAATCTGATTGATCCGATCATTATTCTGGATGAAGGCCAGGTGGTTTTCTTTCAGGATTATGCCAGTGTGTCGGACAAGCTCACGTTTACCAGACAAGCCAATCCACCTGAGGAGAAAGGACTGATCTATTCAGAATCCAATTTTGGTGGGCATATTGTGGTAAAGGAGCGCGGATCAGAGGAGGAAACTCATTTGAGTCTGGAACTTCTGTTCAATGCCGTAGTGAGTAGCAAAGAGAAAATCCGTGACATATTCCAGAACTGAGCCATGAACACAAAGAACTTTTTTGATTTTTCAAGATTTTGGTCGTTGCTCAAACTGGAGCTGGTCAGGAGTAGGAAAGGTGTGTTCATGACCTTTCTGATCGCTTTTGGCTTGTTGTTTTTTGTGGGCATGTTACTGGCTATTGTCACAGAGCCAGATATGAAAGTCTTCGATCACTCAGAAGGTTATGCTTACACGCTCATTTTGGGTGGATTCATTTTGAGTAGCCTTGCCTATAGTGATCTTGGTAGTACACTGAGAAGATATACTTATCTCAACCTTCCGGTCTCTACGCTCGAGCGGTTTTTGTCCATGTGGTTTTTGACTTCCATTGTATGGATAGTACTGTTTACACTCACTTACACCGCCTATACCTGGGTGGCCAATTACCTGGGACAGCTATTATTCAGTAGGGTTACGTTTTATGCTTTTGATCCTCTGAGCGCATTTACGATCACCACCATGAAATGCTATTTTGTGCTGCAGGGAATCTTTCTGGTAGGAGCTGCGCATTTTAGGGGGTATGTTTTCCCAAAAACAGTAAGTGTGTTCATTGTGCTGGCAGTGATCTGCGGCACGGTTGTTTACTTCATGTTGCGGGAGCCTTTCCTATCAGAGCACGAATGCTCCGGTGTGGATTGTGAGCTGATAGATGTCATAGCGGAGCAGCCTATATGGGCCATTATCAAATGGCTTTTTTGGTGGATCCTGGCACCGTTGAGCTGGGTCATTACTTATCTGGGTTTAAAGGGGCAGGAGGCGTAGCATGGACTTTAAAGACAATCAGGCAATCTATCTGCAAATAGCAGACCTTTTTTGCGAGAATATCTTACTGGGGAAGTGGAATGCCGGAGACCGGATCCCTTCCGTGCGTGAGATGGCGGTAAACACTGAAGTGAACCCAAATACAGTCATGAGAACATTCAATTATTTGCAGGAAAAAGGAATCATTTTTAACAGACGAGGGATAGGGTACTTTGTCTGTGAAGATGGTTTTGAAAAGACAAAAGCACTCAGGAAATCTGATTTTGTAAGCCAGGAGTTACCAGGGCTTTTTAAAACCATGGAACTTCTCAATCTGAATATGGAGGACATTCACGAGTATTTTCAGCAATTTAAATCCAGTACCTGAAAATCGAAACCATGAAAACAAGTAAGAAAATACTGCTCATCGTTGCCGGAATCTTCGGAGGGTTACTGATAGTGAGCCTTATTAGTTTCCGTAAGGAGACTATGGTGGTGGTCACTGATATTCAGGCAAGGAGTCCTTTCGCTCCAGTGGCAGTTGAGGGCTTTGATCAGGTGGATTTTTCAGGCAAGTGGAACGCGAAAATCAGGTTTGGCATGGATCAGCGGGTGCTCCTTCAAACCGGACATGCGGAGGGCTTGAATCCTGTATTGGAAAATGTAGATGGCACTCTTTATCTGAAGACTGCTAACAATGGGGAGTCCTTAGATACTATTCATGTGAAGATCACGGTTCCCAGATTGCGTACCATCAGGGCATCGGGTGGCGCCATGATAAATTATGCGGATTTTGACTCAGATACGCTGAGGGTTGTACTCGAAGGGGGTAGCACATTTTCGGGTTACGAAAATGTATTCGATTATACCTCTTTTGAGGTGTCTGGGGACAGCCAGATCAAACTGTCAAAATGATTCAACAGTAAACCATATAACAAAGGAAAAAGTAAACTAACCATTTAAACACCACCATGCCACTGGGCTTGCTTCACAGTAGGATACATCACTATTGATCAGGAGAGGTTTGCCCGGTGCGTTCTAAACAATTAACGATGATGAAAAAAAATCGACTCAGCGCGATACTGGGATTACTATGTCTTGTCAGTAGCGCAATCGGCTCAGCTCAGCCACAGCACACCATTAGTGGTTATATCAAAGATGCCAGCAATGGCGAGGCGCTGATAGGGGCAACCGCATACGTGAGTGAAATCGCTAACGGAGCTGTTTCCAATGCATACGGATTCTACGCCCTAACATTACCTAAAGGAACCTATCATGTCAGTTTCAGGTACATGGGCTATACGGATATACACAAAGAGATAGAACTGACCGGGGATCTCCGACTGAACCTGGAGCTTTATGCAGGAGAGGCACAGCTGGAGGCGGTGGTGGTGACTGGTGAGGCTTTAGATGAGAATGTACAAAGCATTGAAATGAGTACTGCGGTGATGGATATCAAATCCATAGAAAAGATGCCTGCATTTGCGGGAGAAGTGGATATCATCAAAAGTATTCAGTTGCTTCCCGGAGTATCCACGGTCGGCGAGGGTGCATCTGGATTCAATGTAAGGGGAGGAAGTGTGGGCCAAAACCTGGTGCTGCTGGATGAAGCTCCAGTGTATCAGTCATCGCACATGTTTGGCTTTTTCTCGGTATTCAATCCAGATGCGGTCAAGGATGTGAAGCTGTACAAAGGAGGTATTCCCGCCAAATATGGAGGTCGCCTTTCATCCATACTGGATATCCGCATGAAAGAAGGTAACAACAAGACCTATGATGTGACTGGCGGTATTGGCACTGTTTTCAGTCGCCTCGCGGTGGAAGGGCCGCTTAAGAAGGACAAGTCTTCTTTCATCATCGCTGCCCGGCGTTCGTATGCAGATGTGGTGGCCAGAACTTTCACTGATGCTCTGGAGGACGATACCGGATTGTATTTTTATGACCTCACTGCGAAGACCAACTTCAATATCAATGAGAAAAACAGGGTTTACGTGTCAGGGTATTTTGGCAGAGATGTATTTCGGTTGGATGAATTTCAGGGGTTTGACTGGGGAAATCGAACAGCCACAGTCCGGTGGAATCACCTGTATGGGAGCAAACTCTTCTCAAACATCACGGCGTTTTATAGCAACTACGACTATGGTTTTCAGCTGGGAGAAAGCGACCTGGATAAGTATGACTGGAAGTCCGAGATCAGCACCTATAATTTCAAACCGGAATTTACCTGGTTTATCAATGCGGGCAATGAGCTCACGTTCGGAGGGGAAGCCATTCTCTATCAGTTTGAGCCAGCCAATGCCATCACCGTGAGTGATGGAGTGACTGCAGACATCAGCCTGGACCACCGCAAAGCCCTGGAGACCTCCCTTTATTTGGGAAACGACCAGCAGCTCACGGATCGTCTGACACTCCAATACGGGTTGCGGTTCAGCAGATTTGACTACATGGGCGGCACCGCTTATCAATATGGCGATACCCTCCCGGGGATGGAAAGGCCCCTGATTGCTGTGGAAGAAAAGAGCGATTGGGAAAGCATCAAAACTTTTGGCAACCTCGAGCCCCGGGCTTCATTCAGGTACCAGCTTTCTAAAGTGACCTCCGTCAAGGGTAGCTATAACAGGATGAATCAGTACATACACCTGATCTCGAATACCACAGCAGCTACCCCCATAGATATCTGGCAGCCCTCCAGCAATAATACCCGCCCCCAGCAGGGTGATCAGGTGGCACTTGGGTATTTCAGGAATTTTCAGTCCAATACCTATGAAACCTCCGCAGAGGTCTATTACAAGTGGAGTCATAACCAGGTAGACTACATCGATGGAGCGGATCTTTTCATCAATGAGTTTCTGGAATCGCAGTTACTCTCTGGCAGAGGCAGGGCTTACGGACTGGAGCTATATGCCAAAAAGAATACCGGAAAGCTGACGGGCTGGGTAAGCTATACGCTTGGTAAATCAGAGCTGAAAGTGGATGGCATCAACTATGGCTATCGCAAAGACCGGGTGGGAAGCTGGTATCCGACCAAGTTTGATCAGCGACATAACCTCAAAGTGGCGGCTTTTTATGACTTGAGTAAGAAGGTATCATTCTCCTCAAATTTCAGTTTCATTTCGGGCACGCCAACGACTTTTCCTACAGACAGGATCATGATTCAGGAGTATGTGATTCCATACATCGATGGCAACAAGCGTAACAACTTCCGTATTCCGGCCTATCACCGGCTGGACCTGGCCATGACCATCAACAATGTGTGGAGAGGTAAGAAGGGCCGTTCTGGAGAGGATAATCTGGTGATTTCCGTGTACAATGTCTATGCGCGCAAGAACCCATTCAGCATTTACTTTTCTCAGGGCCGTGAGCGCCAATCAGCCGAGCAGCCCATAGCTACTTCCGCCAACCAACTCTCCATGCTTGGCACGTTGATTCCTGCCATTTCTTACAATTTCAAATTTTGATCAAATGACTACTGAAAAAAACAGGGTGCGTCGGTTCACACAAAACCATATACTCATTATGAAAAATATATTCCTTACTCTCGCCACGGTTTTCGCTTTTGCCTGCGAAACCGAAATCACTCCGAAGCTCAATGCTCCGGCCGAAATCATTGTAGTGGATGCCTGGGTCAATCAAAAAATGGAACCTCAGAAAATAAGAATTACCAGGTCTCAGCCCTATTTTGACCAATCCATTCCTAAGAAAATCCCGGATGCTCATGTAGTGATAGAAGATCTTAATTCAGGTGAAATCTATGAATTTCAGGAGGAAGCTGAGTCATACTTTTGGTACCCCACTGACCAACCGTTCGGAAAGGTGGGACATCAGTACAAGCTCACGGTGACCGTAGATGATCAGGAGTTTGAGGCCTTTTCATTGATGGGCAGGGTGCCACCAATAGACTCCATTATTTTCCACTACAACCCCAAGGATATGATCGTGAAGAAGGAGTATTATACTGCGGAGTTTGTGGCTTCTGATCCGGCAGGAGCGGGGGATGCCTACTGGATCAAGGCATGGAAAAACGGGGCCTTTCTGGGCAATCCCGGTGAACTCAATATGGCTTATGATGCTGGCTTTTCGGCTGGTCAACCTGTAGATGGTCAAGAGTTTATCATTCCCATTCGCAAGGATTTTATGAACCCATACGATCCCCATCCTGAGAAAACCAATGAGCTACTGCCACCCTACGAGGTGGGAGATTCACTCTACGTGGAGATTCACTCGCTGGATCACCTGGCCTTTGATTTTCTCTATGGGCTCTATTTTCAGATCGCGAGACCCGGTGGCTTTGCCGAGCTGTTTTCAATGCCTCTGGCGAATACCTCCACCAATATCTATCCGGTGGGTGATGAAGACACTCCGGTTACCGGCTTCTTCAATACGTCAGCCGTCAGCAGCAGGGGCTTAAAGCTCTCAGAAGAACTGGCGAAAGCATCAATGAAAGAACACTAAATCAATAAATAGTAAATCAAATTTTAAAACATACGTCTATGAAAAAGTTAATGAATCTTTCCGTTCCAATTATCCTTTTGGTGATTCTCAGCTCATGTGGAGCGAGCAATGCCTTCATTCTCAATCAAAATCAAAATGCGACTCAGGTGCATCTGGCCAGTGGTAATTACCGCGTAGTGGACAAGGTACGAGGTAGTGCCGACGTGTCGTATGTGCTGGTTTTTGGAGGAATGAAAAAGAAACAACTCTTTGCCAATGCCTACGCAGACTTGATGAACAATGCAGACCTGACTACAGGCTCCCGGGCACTGGTGAACATGGTCTCAGAAGAACATATAGGGGGCGTGCCTCCATTCTTTTACAAACGCACGGTCACTGTGAGCGCCAACATCATTGAGTTTGATAAAACCAGCTCAGGAAGATAGAAAGCGCTCAGCCCGGAGGCGTTCATCATCCGGGCTTGAAATTTTCAAATGATTGACTCACACTAAAATATATCGCATCATGAATACTATGAATCATAAAATACAGAAAAATCATGGAACACCCAGCTGCCTATACGGCCTTGGTTTCGTGGGGGCAGCAGTCTACTTCATCACACAGGCCACCAGTTTTTGGGTGGGGGTATTGGGCGTGTTAAAAGCCCTGGTTTGGCCGGCCTTTCTCGTTTTTGAGGGATTTAAACACCTGGGGCTATGAGTATGATTACCCAACCCACGTTGGTGCGTGATCATTCATCAAAGCTACTCAGTGGGTCGGCAAAAGTGTGGTTTTTATTCGCGGTTGCCGGCCAGCTCATATTTGTTTTTCATATTCTCCATTTCTATGGGGGAGCCACCATCAAGGGGGATTTAGCAGCCTGGAATGAGATTCTTTATCATGGGATTATTACGGGTGATACCATGGGCAACGTGGCCCTGGGTATCCACCTCCTGCTGGCGGCGATCATCACTTTGGGAGGCCCCATACAGTTGACACCATGGGTGCAAACGCATATGCGCAGATTTCACCGCTGGAATGGCCGGGTGTATGTGGTCACCGCCATTGTCATCAGCCTATCTGGGCTGTACATGATTTTTGGTAGAGGGGCCGTGGGTGGTCCGGTTATGGGAGCTGGAAATACCCTGAATGCCCTGATGATTATGGTTTGCGCTGTAATGACCATGTATTTTGCGATGATGGGCAAACTGGATGTACACAGAGACTGGGCGCTCAGGCTTTATCTGGTAGTCAGTGGCGTGTGGTTCTTCAGGGTGGGGTTTGGCCTTTGGATACTTATCCATCAGGGTGCACCGGGGCATACCGATACTTTTGATGGGCCATTTGATATTTTTCTGGCTTTTGGTCATACCCTCATTCCTGTGGCGCTGCTACAGTTATACTTTTGGGTGAAAGAAAAGGGCGGACCCGCCAGCCGGAAGGCCATGACGCTTGGTCTGGTGGTGCTAACGGCCCTGATGGCCGGAGGCATTTTTATGGCGACTGTGATCTTTTGGCTTCCCAATAGCTAAAGAGCTTTTCAAAACTCTAAAGAGACCAATTATGAACGTCCTTATTCTCAAATCGAACATATGCTCCAGGAAGAAAGTAAGACGGGTGGCAAAGGTGTTGGATTCCCATCCGGTCATCGAAAGGTGGACGGTGGATAGAGAGGACTGTGACCATGTCCTCAGGATAGAATGTCACAGCGCCCTGTCTGATTCGGACATTGATGCGCTCATCAGGCCCTACGGCCTTTATTGCGAAGATTTACCAGAATAGAATAATCAAAGTAAAGTATGATGCTTTGTGTGATGATGAGGAAAGAAAAGCATATGTTTCAACGCGTGATCGTGATCACCATTTGACGGGACCCCTTATGTTTACTACTTCGATGAAACGTTGTTGTCTTTCGGTATTACTGTGTTTGTTGGCTGCCAGGGTTTTGGGAAATTCCATATCTGGCCAGGTACTGGATGCCGAGACGCACTTGCCGCTCCCATTTGCCAGCATATCGGTGATGGACAGTCAGCTGGGTACCATATCCAACTCAGAAGGGTATTTTGTTCTGAGCAGCGAATCTGTTTTGGGTACAGACACGCTTCTTTTTAGCTACATGGGGTATGAGACCTTCAAGAGAGCCGTTCAGGATTTCGAGAAGAGTCCATTGGTTTACCTTCGGTCGGTTGAGATCAACCTCGATGCAGTCACCGTTTACTCCAGGCAGTTGACCGGTCGGGAAATCATCGGGCAGGTCCGGGAGAATTATTCAAAGAATCATCCTGAGCGGTCAGAGATGCGGCGCATGTTTTATCACAAATTTGAGCGAACGCCCTTCCCAGAAGACAACCAGATTCATGTGAAGCACTCAGACTTTGTGGGAATGGACAAGGCTACCATTGAAGGGTTATTGAAAATGCTTCCTGATGAATTCACCGAGTATCAGGATGCCGTCCTCTCATTCTATAACTATGAAGACAAGCACAAGCTGGTACCTGTGGAGGCTATTTCTTTGGAGGAGGACGCCATGCAGGACCTTGAGGCCATCTTTGAGAAAAAGCTGGGTGCTTTTTTTGAGGACATTGAAAAGAGCAAAGGCAATCAGGAGATCTATTACAAGTTTCGTACTGGTGTTTTTGCCATGAAAGCCGATACCAACCCCGATGAGGACACGGGGGCTTTGGAACCTCACGCAGACTCCTTGCACTACCGCGTATCTACCACTCAGCTCGATGGTGAGGTGTCCTTCCTGCTCAAAGACTATGGTAGTCTCAAGAGTGATAATTGGGAGTTTATCACCAAACCAAACCGCTACGATTACAGGATGGAAGAGGTGACGGTTTTCAATGGGGAATTGGTCTATCAGGTAGCGTTTACTCCTCGGGAAAGAGGCTTGTTTGAAGGAAACCTGTACGTCTCTACGCAATCCTTTGCCATCCTCCAGTTGGATTTTGCTTATGCGACAGGGAAGACGAGTGAAAACATCCATTTGTTGGGGTTTGGCCACTCGATGAATTCAAAGCAGGGACGAGTCATTTTCGAAAAAGGAAAGGAAGGGTATTTTGTGAAATACATCCAAGCAAAGCAGCATGAGACGGCTTCTATAGCGCGTGATTTCACTATTATGAAAAAGCAAAAACGCTTTTTGATCGACAAAGAATTGAATGAAATCAAATTGGAGGCCTCTCTGACTTTTGAGATACATAGCGATTGGGAGCTGCTGATCCTGGATCGGAAACCCCTTGAAGCGAACGAATTTGAGACTGTGAAGCAACCTGCGGTGGTTCGTTTCAGAAAGGAGTATTCCAACGCACCTGACTTGTGGGATAATCGTACCGTGATCGCACCAAGTGCCGAACTGATGAAGTATACGAGGAAGGAGTGAGGCTGATTGGGTCGACGGGTTACATGTTTTTCAGGGTCCGATATTTACCTAAGTCCCAAGTAAACAGCCTTCTTTGACCCAAAGAGGTAGTTATAAAATCACTGAAATTTTATAAATTCCTTACCAACTGGAATGGCTCATTTTGACCCAGTTCGGATTGAACGTTTTCTATACAATCAAAATCAATTCAATGGCTTCATTCACTCTAAAAATTAATGGCAGTAGTCAATCTGTCGAAGTAGATCCTGATACCCCGGTACTTTGGGTACTGCGGGATCACCTGCGGCTGGTAGGCACCAAATACGGGTGCGGCATGGCCCAGTGTGGCGCGTGTACGGTATTAATGGACGGATATGCGGTAAGATCATGCTCCCTGCCTGTGAGTGCAGTTGGGGATAAGGCCGTGACCACCATAGAAGGGTTGTCAGAAAAAGGCGATCACCCCCTCCAACTAGCCTGGGAAGAAAAGGATGTGCCGCAGTGTGGCTACTGTCAGGCAGGTCAGATCATGAATGCGGCCGCCCTGCTGAGTCAAAATCCAAATCCTACGGATGAGGAAATCGGTGCAGCCATGAATGGCAACATCTGCCGATGTGGCACCTACACCCGAATCAAAGCGGCCATCAAAACGGCAGCACAAACGAACTGATCGCTAAAGACATTACCATGACACTGATTACAACACAATTCAATAGAAGGTCTTTTCTGAAAGTATCAGCCGCCGCAGGTGGGGGCATGGTGCTGGGGTTTAGCTGGTTATCCGGATGCATGCCCAAGAGTGAAACTGCCCTGGCCATTCCTGAGGAGTGGTTTGACATCAATGGCTTTATCAAAATTGGCGATACGGGATTGGTGACCATTTTCTCACCCAATCCCGAAATCGGTCAAAACGTGAAAACTTCCATGCCCATGATTGTGGCTGAGGAGCTGGATGTGGACTGGAAAAACGTGGTGGTGGAGCAGGCCAAACTCAACACTGATCTTTATCAGGGGCAAATCGCCGGAGGTAGCCAGTCCATCAGACGAGGCTGGGAGCCCTTGCGCATGGCGGGAGCCACGGCCAGGAGGATGTTGATGGAGGCTGCTGCCAATGAATGGAAAGTGGATGTGAACGAACTCACCACAGAAAAAGGGGTGATTACCCACAAGAGCAGTGGCAAGTCCACGACCTATGGAGCTGTAGCCGGTGCCGCAGTTTCTATTCCGGTACCCGAAGAAGTGACCCTCAAAAATACGGCAGATTTCAAACTGGTAGGTAGCAGGGTACGCAATGTAGACGCTAAGAAAATCATAACAGGTCAGCCGCTTTTCGGTCTGGACTATCACCGTGAGGGGATGCTCATTGCCATGATTGTGCACCCACCGGCTTTTGGAATGAAACTGAAGTCTTTAGATGACAAGGCCGCCCGGGCCATGCCGGGAATCAGGGATGTGTTCACCATCAATACTGCCCCTCAGGAGCGGCAATGGTCGGATACCAATGCTTTTCCAGAACTGATTGCCGTGGTGGGCACCAGCACCTGGGAGGTGATGAAAGCCAAGAAAGCCATTGTGGCTGAGTGGGAGCAGGAGACCCCTCTGGAAAACACCGAAGATCATCAGGATCAGCTCGCACGAGCACTGGAAAACACCACTGAAGCGGATGTTCGGCGCATCGACGGTCAGCCAGATCAGGCCTTTGCAAAGGCGGCTAAGGTGATCGAAAGGACTTTTACAGCCCCTTTCCTGGCACACAATACCATGGAGCCGATGAACTTCTTTGCGGATGTGACAGAAAATACCGCGGAGCTCGTGGGCCCGGTGCAAACCCCCGAATACATGGAGAAATCCATTTCCAGTTTGCTGGGGATGCCACTGGAGAACATAGACGTGAAAATGACCCGCATGGGTGGTGGCTTTGGTCGCCGGCTCTATGGGCATTTCGGACTGGAGGCTGCCGTCATTTCCCAAAAAATCAAATCACCGGTGAAGCTGGTCTACACCCGGGAAGATGACATTTCACAGGGCACGTACCGTCCGGCCTACCGGATGACGTTCAAAGCCGGGCTAAATGCGGATAATGAGCTGATCGCCTACGAAGTAAAGGGTGTGGGCATTGACAGCAACCCCATTTTTGCCAATCGCTTCCCTGCCGGGACGGTGGAGAATTACCGGGCAGTAGGCACAGTGGTGTCTTCCAATATTTCCACCGGAGCATGGCGGGCACCCAACTCCAATTTCACAGCAGGCGCGGAGCAGGCCTTTCTGGATGAGGTGGCGGAGGCTGCCGGTCAGGACCCGATAGACTTCCGACTGAAGCTATTCGAGCGGGCCATCAATGCACCCATTGGCGAAAAGAATGACTATGAACCTGCACGCTATGCAGGGGTGTTGAAGCTGGTCAAAGAAAAGGCCAACTGGGGAGCGGAGATGCCTGGCGTTTCCAGAGGTGTGGCGGCCTATTTTTGTCACAACTCCTATGTGGCTCAGGTCATTGACCTGATCAAAGTAGAGGATCAGCTCAAGATCAAAAAGGTATGGTGTGCGGTAGATTGCGGAATTGTGGTAAACCTGGAAGGAGCCCTCAATCAGATCGAAGGAGGAATCATCGACGGAATCGGCCATGCGATGTACAGTGAGTTGAGCTTCGTCAATGGGGCACCGGAGCAGAGCAATTTCCACAACTATCGCCTGATCCGACATACAGAAGCACCTCTGGAGATTGAGACTTTCTTTGTGCAGAATGACATTAGCCCCACAGGTCTGGGTGAGCCCTCTTTGCCTCCGGCCATCGGTGCACTGGCCAATGCCATGTATCGTGCGACCAGGCAGCGTTATTACCATCAGCCTTTCAGCACGGCAGCTCAGCAGGAACGAACTGTAGAAATGATTTGATATGAAAGAGGTTAAACACATCATTGAAGCCTACGAAAAGATTGATTTTTCTGCTCGGAAAGTGGTTTTGGCCACCGTAGTGCGGGTGGCAGGGTCTTCCTATCGCAATCCGGGTGCGAGAATGCTCATCATGGACAATGGCCAATGGGTGGGAAGTATCAGTGGTGGCTGCCTGGAAGGTGACGCCATGCGCAAGGCCCGGCAGGTGATGCGGAGCCAGCAGCCTATGCTGGTGACCTATGATACCATGGATGATGACCACAATGAATTGCGAATAGGGCTGGGCTGCAATGGCGTGGTGGATGTGCTGCTGGAGCCGGTAGCAGCCCCGGGTGAGTCGCATTCGCTGGATCACCTTCGGGGGTTACTGACCCTCAGCAGCCTGGGTGTAGCTGCGCTGGTTTATCATTCTGATGATCATCATATTATCCCCGGTGAAAGACTGTTGCTCTTGAATGACGAGGGCCTGAACGCTGATTATTGCTCAGCCGCTCTCACAGACATCATAGGAGAGGATTTGCCAACGATTCTTACCTCCAGAAAATCAGCCACCAGGTCTTATCCGGTGGACGGAGGCACGCTGGAGGTGCTCTTCGAGGTGGTAGAGCCATCCATCGAGGTGCTTATATTTGGTGCTGGCGCAGATGCTCAGCCAGTGGTCAATTCAGCTAAAAGCCTTGGCTGGAGGGTGACCATCAGTGACGAATGCATTGCCCACCTGGCACCGGTACATTTTCCCATGGCAGACCAGCTGGTTTCCTGTCAGCGTGGCTTTGTGAATCGGGAGATTACGGTGAGTCCATACACGGCCATTGTGCTGATGTCGCACAACTATGACTATGACCTGGAAGTACTCAAGCAGATCGTCAAGTCTGAAGCGCCTTACATTGGGATACTGGGCCCAAAAAAGCGTGCGGATAAACTCTTTGCAGCCCTGGAGGCTGCCAACATCAACCTCACTGAGCAAGACCTGCAAAGGATCCACAGCCCGATAGGACTCGACATTGGAGCCGAAACGGCCGATGAAATTGCCCTCTCCATATTATCTGAGATCCTGGCCAAGTTTGCCGGACGGTCTGGTGGATTTCTTAAGTATCATAAAGGACCGATCCACAAACGACAGGGCGTGGACGATCAGGTCTTCAAGCAGGTGTATCTCCACTCAGAGGATGACCAACAGCAAATTGGATAAGCCGGTCATCGGTGGGTTATTGCTTGCTGCAGGGGCTTCCTCCCGCTTAGGACAGTCAAAGCAGCTGGTGGAGTTTGACCATCAACCCCTGCTTAGACGTACCCTGAAAACCCTTCTCCATTCGCATCTGAACTATACCCTGACGGTCTTGGGCGCACGGGCTCAGGAGCACTTGGCGGTCATCGAGCACATGGCTACTGATACTTGCATCAATGAAGATTGGAAAAAGGGGATGGGCCACTCCCTGAAGTTTGGAATGCTCCGGCTCCTGGAAGCGCAGCCTGTGCTGGATGGGGTATTGATAGCGGTCTGTGATCAGCCATTTTTGACCACTGCGCATATCGATGGACTGCTTGATCAGTTTGCACACAGCAGGGATTCCATCGTGGCCTCTGAATACAAGGGCATACAGGGCGTACCCGCCATTTTCCCTCAGGCGCACTTTGGGGAGCTGATGTCCATCGGCGATGAGGCCGGGGCCAGAAAGGTCATGGCGACCCATGCCGACCGGGTGATCTTACGGCACCTGGAAAAAGGAGAAGTAGACCTGGATACCCCGGAGGATCTGAAGCACCTTCGCCGGAAGGATTAAAGCCAAACCCAGCCTCTTCCTGGCTTGCGAAGGGTAAGCGAAGCAGACAACCCGACGCTGAACCCTCTGGGTAGGGTATGCACACCAACGATCGAGCGGGTATGAATGCCCTTATCACCCAGCACATTGACGAAAAGGTCCGAGGCGCCATTGACGATGAGGGGCGCTTCATCCCAGCTTTCAGTACTTTGATAGTAGGCATCGATGTGATTGAGCCCTTCTATTTGATTCACAGTGGTGTATTGATTGATTTGCGCGAGCACATTCAGTGCACACAGCTGCATGGCCTGATACCCATCTTCGGTATCCAGGTCTTGTCCCAATCTCCCCTGATACAGGTACTCACCGCTCCGTATCGGAAACTGAATAGCCACATAGGCAATACTGCCTCTGATGTGAAATGAGGTATAATTTCCCCCCGGAACGGAGGGGCTCGGTAACTCCAGCCCCAGTTGTTGCAGCTTGTTTTTAATCATGGTTGGAATATGTTTTTTAATGTTGATCGAACACCAAACTCTGACCGTCTTCGGGGATAAATAGTTGCCCCGATCCGATATTTTTTTTCAAGGCTGCCCTGAGTTCTGCTCTGGTGACCGTTTCGTGATCCAGCGCCCCCACATGGGTGACCACCACCTGGCTTTCGGGTGCATGGTGGCAGAGATCGGAAACCTGAGCGGCGTCCATGATGAGCACCTCACTATCCCCGGTGAATGCCGGTCCGAACACATTGTGCGCTTGGAAGAACTTATTGGCACCCGCATGACAAACAATGACCTCTGGCTGGTACCAATCAATATTTTCCTTCACGCCTTCATACCAGATGGTATCACCGCACCAGTAGATGGTTTTTTCATTTTTGTGGCTCAACACAAACCCCGAAACCACTCCCATCAGGGGGAGAATGCTGCCGGTACCATGCTGGCCCTGGGTTTTTGAAAGCCTGATCCCACCTTTTTCCACCTGATCCTCTATCGGATGCACGGCGTAAAAACCTGCCGCCCGGATGGTCTCTGAGTCTTCCGGTTGGCAGTAGATGGGCAGGTCTTTGGGAATGATCGCCTGAGCCGCTTCATCAAAGTGATCGGGGTGAAGGTGGGAGATGAGGACATAGTCCACACCCTTCAGGATCTCCTCAGTACTCATGGGCAGTGGTACGGTGGGGTTTTTGGTCTTTCCTGCAAAGGAGGGCTGTGTGCCTGCTTCGGCAAAATAAGGATCGATGAGAAAAGTGCTGCCCGCGTAATTGATTTTCAGGGTAGCATTTCGGATAAGTTGTAGTTCCATAGGCTTTTTTTGAAATCAAAGCTAGGAGCAGCGGCAGGCAGGGAGCCTATTCAAAATTGCTAATTTGCCTCAGCGGTGCGCAAGAGTGGGTAGAGGGAATTGGGCTCCTGCAGGCCCACCTTGTAGGCAATGTGCTCCAGGGTCATCTGGCCGGTTTTCAGGTATTCCTGAGCCTTGAGTATCCTGATATGGCGAATGAGCTGGTGCGGGGTGAGTCGATACGCCTGCTTGAATACCCGAATGAAATGAAACTTGGACATGAAAACTTCCGCGCAGATGCGGTCCAGCGTGAGGCCGGGATCGTTATACGCACTAAAGATCAGGTCCCGTCCCATGGCCACTCTTTTCGCCAGCTCTTTTTGGGTGGCCCTTTTCTGTGAAGGGATGCGTTTGGTCACCTGTTGGTTTTGTGCGGAAAGTCTTTGAAGCAGCGTGCCGATGCCTGTGAGAAAATCTTCGGGATTCAGAGAATGGTATTGATCCAATAGCCCCTTCATGGCAGGATCCATGTAATAGAGGTGGTGTGGCCACTCCGCAGGCGCTTCACTTTCGGCAGGAGGGTCCAGCAGCCGGTTGGGGCTGGTGCCCATGGCATGCATGAGCTGACGGTAGGTGCTGAGGCTCAGGTGAAGGTTTTGCACTTCTACGGCTTCATTCGCTTCGATGCGGTATTCGAAGGCCTCATAGGGATTGATGAGGCAGAACGTCTGCTGGCAGATGCGCAGGTGCTTCCCGCCGATCCTGAAGGTGGCTTCCCCCGGTGATTTCAGTGTGAACAGCGCAAAGGAGCTTTCAGGGACTGATTTTTCGTAGGTGCGGTAGCGCGATTGCACCAGCACATCCGGCCATTTCAGGTGCTGGCCATCTGGCGAGGGCTGGTTTCGCAACCTGGAGATGGTCGACTGGTCCGGAAATTGGCTGGCGAACATCATGGGGTCATGGGGTTACCACTTCGTGATCCTTCCATTGCTCCAGTACCTCTGCCGTGGTGGCGATGTGGGCAAACTCCCCGCTCAAACTGGCGATGGCCGTATCGTGTATCAGATGGGCACTAAAGAGCTGTCCGTCTTTCCCGTGCTTGCAAAAAGTGGCCGTGGCATCGTCTACCAGCGTGGTGTCAAACCCTAGGTTTCCGGCCATTCGGGTGGTGGTGGATACACAGTGGTCTGTGGTGAGTCCCGCAATGACCAGTTTCGTGATGTGGGCACTTTCCAACCGTTGCTGGAGGTCGGTGCCAATGAAGGCACTGTTGACATTCTTTTCGATCACCGGCTCTCCCTCCAGAGGGGCCACCAGGGGATGGATGGCGTTGCCCGGATGTGAAGGATGCAGGGGTGATCCGGGTGTGGTGGAGCAGTGTTTGATGTGAAAAACAGGGAGCCGGCGGGCTCTCCACAGCTGCAGGAGCTCGGAAGCACGCTGCTCAGCTTCGGGGTTGTTTCGTTCTCCGCCCCAGTAGGCCAGGTCGTCAAAGGCCGACTGTATGTCGATGAGGAGCAGGGCCGGTCCGGGTGTGTTGGTTGGTGTGTTCATTTGAAAGCAGTTGGTCAATGCCGATGATACGGGCAACAAAAAGGCTGGGTTTCAGAAATGGGTGAATGAAAATGTCAGGTGAGAGACGGTACCGTTTGTTAAAATACCCATTATTGGTGATTGTGGATCCTTAGGCAAATGATGAGATTCGAATGAATTTAGTTTCATCATTATGAGATACTTACTATCACTTTCATTCCTGACCTTATTCCTGGGTGTATCGGGTCAGTCAACCACTGAAGAATCGCTTCAGGTGGGGCAGTTGTATGAGTTTACTGCGTCAAAAATAGCAGCAATTACAGATCAAAAATATGTTGATAATGCCAATGGGCGGACTCCTTATGGTGTTTCCTCCGGTTATAAGGTAATCATTGATCATCTGAGCAATGACAGTGTTTACTACAGCTATCTTAATTTCAGTGATCAAAGTCTGTATAATACCTACAACACACCTGTCACCTGGGTGATGTCGAAAAAGGAGTTTAAAGAGATTACCAGACCACTTTATAGCCGATATAAGGGGGCCAAAGTAGGAGTCTATACCGTGCCATTTCGCCTGAGGGGAGTAGGTGGAAAGGGTGAACCTTTCGACTTTGAGTCCAGTCTTTCCCTGACTGCTAATTTGGTTTTTGGAGTGGGGTCAAGGAAGGAGAAGCATTCCATAGCAGATTTGTCTCTGGGTCTGGGTCTGACCAGTATTGGACTTGATTCTCTCAATAGCGAAGTGCCTGAAAATCGTACGGCTTCCGCTTTCACCCTCTCGATGGGGTTGGTTTTATGGCCCAATGAACACGTCAATTTTGGAGCGTTCGTGGGGTGGGACAAGCTGGGTCTCAAGGACCGGTCTGCCGACTGGATTTATGACGGGAAAACCTGGCTGGGCCTGGGAATCAACATTGGCTTTGAAGCCCTGACCACCGACAAAAATGCCAAAATAGGAGGGAATGTAGGTAAGTGAATGCTTATTTAGGCATATGACGTGTCTGCTTGCAGACCGCAACACCACTTGGTGTTTGAGAAGGGACTGAGAGCGGAGGATTGCTTCGTCCCCCGATAGTCATCGGGATACTCGCAATGACGATACTGGAGTCATCTGGAGGGGATAGGGTGTTTCGGTCAGTCGTGAGAAATCACTTAATAAGGATAAGTGGTAATTTCAAACAGATGGTATCTATCTTGTTTGAATGGAAATTGAAGTTCTCCTTCTTAAACCCTAAGACATGATCACCTCTTTTATAGCCTTTAAGATCAATTATACATAGTAGTCCCCTTTCTCCATCATTTGGATGATTAAAATAGCCATATTGGATGGAGTCTCTGGGAATGAGTTGGTCATCTATCTTAAATTCTAGCCTACTTATCAATGCTTCCTTAATTTTGTTCGAATTGTCTTCTTTGATTTTTCTTAGCTCAGCTTTCAAAACTTTTTCAAGATGGTCAGTGGGTTTTTCACCTTTCTTGTTTTCATTAATGACCCTTTGCATAGAATCCAGCTTGGGATTCTGGCTGATTATATCTTTTCTCCAAGAAAATATATTAACTAGTCCACTTTTTCTGACTGGGATTAAATTGGTATTTTTTTCGAGTAAATAATCATCAGAATCGGTATACCTCACAAATACCTCCAAAAAATCATCAAACAATTTCCTGCTCGGTATTGACAATGTTGTAATCGGATATGCAATAGGATTGGATCGGTGATACTCTTTATAGTCATCGTAGTAGTAAATCAAGTCAAAATAGACCTCAGTATTACATTCCAATTTGTCCGGAAACTCAGGAAAAAATTTATTTGATTCAAACCGGCTCATTGGGGGGAGAAAACCTGAAATAATAATGTATGGAACTAATAAAAGCCCTACAGTTCTTTTGGCTACTCTCTTTGTGAAGCTCCGATATAAGGGCTCCCATAAAATTGACAAAGTCAATACCGAATTGGCCCTGATAAGTACTTTAGAAGTGAGAAGAAGTATTTTGCTAATCAAATCATCCGGAACATGTGCATTGGAGAAAAATCCAGGTTTTAGAAACTCCATGAACCCAAATACGCCGATAAATATGAAAGCCATCAGTAGGAAAAAGTAATCGCTTAAAAGCGAAAGGTAAAGGACGTACAGAGTGAGTGAAATTGTAATGAAAATGCAATTAAGCATGATTGGAAAAATGAGGCTTGCTACATAATCAAGTAATCTGACATACCTCAGCAACGAAGGGCTCACCGGGACCGAAGTTGTTAAATTTGCTTTATCTATCTGGTCACTTCTATATAAGCTCAATGCAGCTATCCAGAGTATACGAAGTACAAAATGAATTACCAGTGAGTGCTTTAATAGGTAAAATGAAATTATCATTGCCAAACCCATAAGTGTAGTATATGGGAAATACCTTTCATACATTATATCCGTACTCTTGTCAAAAATGTATTTATCAGCACTGAATATTACGGACAAAAGAATAGCCGTTACGATGAGTTCAAGCTGCCAATTATCATTTCTTCTTTTCATTTGATAAATATTACGATAGACGGTATATAAATCTAAAATAAATGACCTATTCTGGAAAGTAAAGACCTACGGTATTTCGTGTTTAAAAATGAAATGAGAGTCGCAGACAGACGTGTCGTATGTCATCCTGTGCAGGCGGTTGCAGACCGTCATCGTTGCGCTTGTCCAAAACGGGAATGAACGTTAGGGAAAATGCGATAAACGAACTTCTGTCGTCATTCCGGTTTGCGAGGCACGAAGCAATACCGGAATCTCATCCATCATACCCCCTCATCATCAAAGATTCCGGTATTTGTCCATCGCTGCGCTTGTCCAAAACCGGAAGGACGCAGCGGGAAAGGAACGTCATTCCGGTTTCTGAGGCACGAAGAAGACCGGAATCTTCACCTGTTTGATGGTTCGACGGAGCTCACCATGACAGGTTCGACAGGCTCACCATGGCAGGTTGAAGGACAGCCGTGTCGTATGTCATCCTGAGCAGGCGGTTGCAGACCGTCATCGTTGCGTTCGTCCAAAACGAGAATGAACGTTAGGGAAAATGCGATAAACGAACTTCTTTCGTCATTCCGGTTTGCGAGGCACGAAGCAATACCGGAATCTCATCCATCATACCCCCCTCATTATCAAAGATTCCGGTATTTGTCCATCGCTGCGCTCGTCCAAAACCGGAATGACGTTATGGAAAATGCCAGGCACGATTTTGCCCGTCATTCCGGTTTGTGAGGCAAGAAGCAATACCGGAATCTCATCCATTGTATAACACTCTGATCGTCAAAGATTCCGGTATTCGTCCTACGCTGTGCTCCGTCCAAAACCGGAATGACGATATGGAAAGCGCGGGGCACGATGCAATACCGGAATCTACCAAACCAGAATCGGCTTTTATTACGTGTCAGGAATATTGAAATCTATTTATCTTAATTAGATGAAAACCAAGGGTGGCTATGTGTATATCATTGCCAATAAAAACAGAACCGTCTTATATACTGGTGTTACAAGTAATCTCTACTCAAGAGTATATGAGCATAAGACAGGTATAGGATCTGTATTTACAAGCAAATACAAATGTACCGATCTATTATATTTTCAGTTTTATGATACAATCATTGGGGCCATTGAACAGGAAAAACGAATGAAGAAATGGAAGCGATCATTCAAAGAAAACCTCATCAATTCGATGAACCCAACTTGGAGGGATCTGTTTGATGAAATTGAGGATATGCAGTAAAGTACTATGGTTTGGAGTGTTTCCCGCTCCGTCCTTCCGGTTTTGGACAATGCGTAGCGATGGCCAAATACCGGAATATTTGCATCTTAGAGTGGTCTTCCCACAAGTTTCTCATTCTCAGGGCAGTCACTAATGCAGTTGCAGGTCTGCAAATAGCGCTTCCAGCTCCGATCGGAATAGTCTATCGAGCAGGAGGAGAGTTACGAAAATGTCTGGCTGACATGTTTAGCACTAGCGAGGAAGAAGGGCTGGAAGAGTTTTTGATGGGGTAGGATGGAACGGGGACACCCAGTCACTTTTGGTATCCAGAGGGCTGTCGGGATTGGCAGGAGAGAAGGTAGTGCGAATGGCAAAACGGTGTGACTAATTCTGGCTATAGGACTGCACAAGTAAATTCGAATAATTATAATTATATTG
>JGI24516J20058_1000147_pt1 | contig 31465 bp, 32 predicted proteins | sample LinPmetageLP39_FD_20058 | JGI IMG/M metagenome (IMG submission 20058) | reverse complement strand
TCAACCTTTTGATCAGACCACAGATCATAAAAAATGCGGATTCTGCCCGTACCAGGAAATTTGCGGGAGGTAATGAAACCGATTGATCAGAGTGGTGGTTGTGTACGTTCGGATTTACGTTTAACTTAACCATAATTGCACATTTTTTTATTCCCTGGGAGGATTGAATGAAGATTGAATGAATAAAATCAATGATTTAGGATCCCGATCAGACCGCAATACGGTGTTTAGTCGTGAACTTCTGGCGGAGGCCGATGATGAGAAGCTCAAGATGATCGTAGAGGAGGCCGCTCGTGACCTCAACACCCCCATAGCGCTTGTCACGCTTGTGATGGAGCATGTTCAGTTCTTCAAGGCCCACTATGGTTTGCCACAAGATCTGGCGGCTATGCGGGGGACTGATAGGGACATTTCTTTTTGCCAGTTTGTAGTGGCTACAGGTGAATCTTTCGAAGTGGAAAATGCCCTTACGGATGACCGGGTTCCAAAGGAACTGGTGGAGCAATATGATATTCGTGCGTACATGGGGATGCCGGTCACCATTAACGATACGGTGGTAGGTTCACTCTGTGTACTGGACACCAAGCCCCGTAAATTCACAGAGACCGAGCGCAATGATTTAAGAAAATTATCAATGCTGGTGAATGGCAGGCTTTCAGCGCTGGCCAGTCGTAGGAATCAATCCAATGCCATGCTTTTGGAGCATGCCGCTTTTCCGGCCCTGGTAGAACTGCGGGGTCTTCTCAAACCGATCAGATCCGGGATAGACGTGGGGCACGCCACCATTTTAGAATTGAGCACTTTTTTGCGAATAGCCGAGCGCTCGCTATACGGACGCACCTTTTCCAAGGAGGAGATGTTGAAAATATTGTCCCGAGCCAAGGAGGCCCTGGATAAATATCAGAACGGCCTGTATGATATCACGGTAAGTGTGGATGATGCAGAGGATTCCATCGATGCCCTGGAGCACGTGTTTCATTCATCTACCACTACTTTATTATCAGAAATTGCCATCTCTGGTCGTGAGCTCGCGAGACACAGCACCGTACAAAGTGGTGGGGTGCTCTTACCTGAAATAGAGGAGGATATTTTTGTCTCTACTCCCAGACCATTCGGAGTTTCGCTGTTGGCGATGACACTCTCCATGTTTGCCTCCAGAATGGTCAATTCAGGCCTCCGGGAAAAGATCCGTATCACCATGGAATCTGGTGATTCCAATGCTGCTTTGGTGCTGGAGGCCAGGGGCATGCCCGAGGCGGAACTGTTGGAGATAGTCAAAGAGCTGAAAACTCATACTGATGAGGACCCAACCGTATCCGTAAGAATGGAAGATGGCCGGGTTATGCTACTTTTCTCAGTGGTAAAAACCCGGCAATAACCTGCCGTGCTATGGAACTAGTCTTCCTTGCCCCAGGAATCAAAGATTTTTACATCGGTCCACTTGTCCTTATTTTCCTCGATATACTTCAGATGGGCCTGATGTTTTTGGTATATATCCTGATCCTCCTTACTGGCAAAGGTGACCACCAGGCTGACCGAATAGGTATTGTTTACCACTTCGCGGGGAGTACCGGCAGGTTCTCCCAGATGGTAGTTGACGATCTCAGGTACCTGCATTAGAAAGTTTTCGGTAGCCCGCTGAAAATCAGCGATATCCGTCTCTGGCTTGAGCCAAAAGAAGACCATATGGATAAAACGGCCATTGATTACTTTGTCTTTTTGTGTGGCTTTTAGAATGGTTGGCATAAGGCTCAAACCCGCTAGGGATAATAAGGATTTATTAAAAAACGATCTTCTCTTGTTCATAGGGTTGGGTTTTTGAAAACAATTTAAAAATTTTTGATCAGTCTCGGGCTTCCTTTTTCAGGCGATCTGAAAATTGCTTCTTCACCTTTTCGATCTTTGGCCTGGAGACATTCATAATGTATGGATTGAAGGGGTGGTTTTTCTCATAATTTTGATGGTAGGCCTCTGCTTCATAAAATGCTATGTAAGGGTTTAGCTGGGTGACAATCTTACCTGAATACCGCGACTGAAGCTGAGCCATCTTTTTTTCTGCGTGTTCTTTTTGCTCTTCATTGTGATAAAAAATGGCGCTCCTGTATTGAGTGCCCACATCAGGCCCTTGTCTGTTGAGTTGGGTGGGGTCGTGTGCCGTGAAGAAGATGTCCAGAAGGGTACTGTAATCAATGACTTCCGGGTCGAAGTAGATTTGAACCGTCTCAGTATGTTCGGTCCGCCCTGAACTCACCAGTTCATATTTTGCAGTGGAAGGATCCCCTCCGGCGTAACCAGACACAGCTTCCTTCACCCCCATGATCTGCTCAAAGGATGCTTCAATGCACCAGAAACAGCCCCCGGCAAAAGTAGCAGTATCCAATGTGGAATAGTTCCGGTCACTCACTTGCTGATCGGCTTGTGAAGCACTGCTGTTGCCATTGCAGCTCATGGTGAAGGACAACACGAAGATTAAGAATAAATTTTTCATATTAATACTGTTTATGATACAACATTGCTACGCAAAAACAGTTTATATCGATGAAACCGACCTGGAAATTGGATGGTAAATGTAGCCGCAGCCACATTTGAAAAAAAAGTTGAAACGTTGTGAACCAAAAGCCAACATCCAGAGTTTAGGTATAGAATTCGATCAAAAACATTAAGGTTAGGTTAGGCGGTGATAGATGGCGCGGCTCCCGAGAGGGGGTCGCGCTTTTCTTTTTCACTCACTCAAGGTGCAGCCAGCGGTTTCTCCTTTTGATCACTGCTTTCTTGAGTTTGTCATTGGAGAGATAGGAGAGTGTTATTCTCGGATCCTGCACTGTTGTGAATGTTCCCGTTTTTTCCTTACCAAACTGCTTATAAGTCACCGTATATTCTTTTCCTATTTCCAATGAATTAATGACTCTGTTGAGGTCGCTGGTTGTACTGATCTCTCTTCCATTCATAGTCAGGATCTGATCACCTTTTTCTATACCAGCCTCATAGAAAGCGGTACCACGCAAGATGGTGCTTTGTACATAACCATCATCGTCCAGTTTAGGATTGCCAAAGTAGGCTGAACCTGGGTTTTGGAGGGACATTTTGATGCCAAACTCTGCGAATAGTGCTTCAAAGTCGGGAAGGTTGCTGTCATAAATTTGACGCTCGAAGAAAGCTGCCGCAAATCCAGGGTCCCTGGTCAGCTCGCCCAGTACTTTTTGCAGGTCGGCCATAGTGTATGGAATCTCCGTCTGCCCATACTCCAGCCATACTGCCCGCATGTACTCATCCAGCGTTTTATCATACTTCGTACGCAGGGTGAGGTCAAGTCCCAGCCCCAGCACTGCACCATAGCTGTAGTAGCTAATGAAGTTGTTGGCGTAGTTGGTCTCATCATTGGCTGTACCGGCGTCCGTAAACGGTGCATTGTGACTCATCTCTATCGGTCCTCTAAAGGAACGCCCCGGGCTGTTGAGTACATAATTCAGCCCACCTACAAGCCCTTTGATGTATTGCTCCGGCTCCAGTATTTTGGCCCGGGTCAGTACCAGCTTCTCGAAGTAGGAGGTGAAGCCCTCACCAAACCACAGCGCCTCCGATAGATTGGGTACATCGAAATCAAAGGGTTCTAATGAGGCAGGTCTAATTCGTTCGATATTCCATGCATGGAAAAACTCATGAGCAATGGTACTAATATATTGATGAGCGTTGGCCCTGAGACTACCCGTGCCAGTGCAGACAGTAGAGTTTCGGTGTTCCATCGCATCTCCATCTACCCATGGGTTGTAGGCTACCAGAAAGGTGTATTTGCCAAAATCAAATTTTGGTAGGGAGCCATAAATCTCTTGCTGTTTCTTTACCACCTTTTTTACCCATTCGGTATAACTGTCCAACTCGGCTTCCGTGCCTTCATGCATCATGGCTATCTCTATTGTTTGCCCTTCTACATCCCAACGCCTCCATGAGATTTCACCCACCAGGGTAGGGCTATCATAAAAGTAGTAGTAATCAGGCGCGCTGAAAGTAGAATCATTTTTTTTGATGAGCTGAGTGGCCACCTCCCATTCGGGGTTACTGGCAGGAATAATGAGCTCTATTTCCCGATCCTGAAGTTCCGGAGCATAGACAAATGTAGGAGGCATGTTCATGTGGATCTTTTTGGCATCTATGCCCATGTAGGTGCCATCAGCGTGGTTTCCGTAGAGGGTGTATGCAAAGTTCACGATGCCTTCAGTTACAGGAATTTCCCAGGAAAAGGGAGTAATTCGTTTTAAGGGCAGTTGATTACCTGCGGCATCAAAAGCCATTTCTTCATAAACATTTTTCACAAAGTTGTGTGCGGCATACCTGCCGGGTGAAGCATTTGGCATCCTGATTTCCAGGGTTTCTCCTGTGAGATCAGAGAAGGTTGCGGTGATGCGAAGTTCATGATGATGTATGTTGTCCAGCCCAAGGCTGTAGCGGACGGGAGTTTGAGCTTTTATTTGACTGAAGCCAGTAAGTATCAACAGCGCAAAGAGTATTCTGAGCATATGGTCATCGGAGTTTTTGAAGGTTCGAATATACTAAAATGACAAAAGTAGGTCACCCAAACGATAAGGGTATTTGATCCGTGGGCCAGAGTAAATCATAATCTCTTTAGATACTTATCGTCATGGAGAAGGTAAACTCAAATACCTTTGCGCCATGAATAATCTATCCGTGGAAAATCTGGCCAAAAATTATGATGAACGCCAGCTATTTGAGAATCTAACTTTTGGACTGGAGCAAGGCCAAAAGGCCGCTTTGGTGGGAGTAAACGGTTGTGGGAAGTCCACCCTACTGAAGATTATTGCGGGGATAGAGCCTCCGGATCGTGGGGAGGTGTCTTTTAGAAAAGGCGTGCGGGTGGCCATGGTGCCACAGAGTCCGGAGTTTGACGACAATGACAACATTGTACAAGCGGTTTTTGCTGAAGATATTGAAGAACTTAATGTGATCCGGGACTATGAGATAGCCATACACAAGGCTACCGTGGATCCTGAAAATGCGCCTGAACTCACAGATGTTCTGGAGCGAATGGATCAGCTGAATGCCTGGGATTATGAAAGTCAGGTAAAGCAATTGTTAGGCGAATTGGGGCTGCATGATCTGGAGCAAAAGATGGGTGAGCTATCTGGTGGGCAACGAAAGCGGGTGGCTTTGGCCCGTGCGTTGGTAGTGAAGCCGGATTTTTTGATTTTGGATGAGCCCACTAACCACCTGGACCTGGACGTGATAGAGTGGCTGGAAAGCTACCTGGCTACAGCCAATCTTACCCTTCTGATGGTGACCCACGACCGGTACTTTCTGGATAGAGTGACCAATGAGATCATGGAGATTGATCAGGGCGAGCTTTTTAGATACAAAGGCAACTATCAGAACTTTTTGGAGAAAAAGGCCGAGCGCGAAGCACAGGATGCGGCTACGGTAGATAAAGCCAAGAACCTGCTGAGAAAAGAACTGGAGTGGATGCGCAGGCAGCCGAAAGCCAGGGGCACCAAGGCCAAGTATCGGGTAGATGCTTTTTATGAAACCAAAGAAAAAGCCTCGAAGGGGACACAGCGTGCAGAGATGGAGGTTAATCTGAAAGGCGAGCGTCAGGGTAAAAAGATTCTTGTGATGGAGCACGTTTCCAAGCGGTTCGACAAGATCAAAATCCTCGAGAATTTTGAGCACACCTTTCAGCGGAAAGAACGAGTGGGTATAGTGGGCCCTAATGGCGTGGGTAAATCCACCTTTCTAAACCTCCTGATTGGAAATATATTGCCGGATAGTGGCAATATGGAATTGGGGCAGACCACCAAGTTTGGCTACTACACCCAGGAGGAGCAGATATTCAACCCCAACAGTCGGGTGATAGATGTGATCAAGGAAGTGGCAGAGGTGATCAAGATGGCTGATGGTTCGGTGATCACTGCTTCTCAGCTCCTGAATCAATTCTTATTTCCTCCAAAAATGCAGTTTAACATGGTGGGTAAGCTGAGTGGAGGGGAGCGCCGCAGGCTGCAGCTGCTCCGTGTGCTGATGAACAATCCCAACTTCCTGATTCTGGATGAGCCTACCAACGATCTGGACCTGATGACCCTGAATGTCCTGGAGGATTATCTGGACAATTTTGAGGGTTGTCTGATGATTGTTTCTCACGATCGTTACTTCATGGATAAACTAACCGATCACCTGTTCATATTTGAGGGAGAGGGGCAAGTGCGAGACTTCCCGGGTAATTATACCGACTTCAGGGAGCAAGGGGGGAAACTGGCCAAAAAGGAAGAAGCACCTAAAAAGTCAACGGATAAGAGTCCTGCACCTGCGGAGCCAGTGAAAACCGAGAAAAAGAAACTATCCTACAATGAGCAGCGCGAATACGACAAGCTGGAAGGAGAAATAGCCAAACTGGAAAAGGAAAGGGATACCAAAACAGCGCTGATGAATCAAAAGACGGATTTTGAGGAATTGCAGAAGCTTGCTGAAGAGCTGGAGGCCATCAGGGATTCCATTGAGGAGAAAGAAATGCGCTGGCTGGAGTTGTCTGACAAGGCCGGGGTGTAAATCATGGGTTATGAAAAAGGGCCCATTCCGGTAGGAATGGGCCCTTTTTTTGTCTCTGGTTGTTTTTTGTCTCTGATTGTTTTTTGTCTCTGGTTGCGCTTAGGATTGTGCCAATGATGTTCGCTTTTGGAAATACACATAAGACACTGCCAGAACGCCCAAAAATACAATGGGGCCTACAGAAGCTGCAAGGGGATCACCGCTGGAGAGATGCGCATAGAATGCCGACACAAAAGTGAGGGCAAACCCAAAGTAAGCAAACTCCTTAAGTCTGGTGGGGACCATAGGCAGAATCAGGGCCAGGGCACCCAGTACTTTCGCAATGCCTAGCTCCACTCTGAAATAATCCGGGAAACCAAGGTGCGTGCCCATGGCGTTTTTCACGTTTTCGTCTGTGAAATATGAAAACGCTGCAAAGAGCATCATCAACGAAATGATTCCGGTGGTGGCCCAGTAGATAATTTTGTCTTTTTTCATCTTTTGTTGAATTTGAATGAGTTATGAAAAGAAAAGGGAGCTGAGTCTGTACCTGAGTCCCATTTTTCTCGTTTGTATCTGTTTAATACGGCAAAACTAAGAATGCTGCTATATATTAGTAACCTATTTACTGTAGTATATCACTATACTTTTGTATAGTAACCTGAAAATCAAGTATATGAGTATAGTTTCAGAGTTGGAGGAAGTAAAGAGTTGTTCCTCGCATTTCGTACTGGCGATCAATGACACGCTCAATGTGATCAGTGGTAAGTGGAAGCTACCCATCATTGGGTCGCTGATGTATGGCAAGAAGCGCTTTAAGGAATTGGAGCGCGATATTGCTAAAATCACCCCCAGAATGCTTTCCAAGGAGCTAAAAGAGTTGGAGGTGAATGGAATTGTGAGTAGAACGGTGCATCCAACGACCCCTGTTACGGTGGAGTATGAACTGACCGCCTCCGGTCGGTCACTCAAGCAAGTACTGGAGCCGATGGTGGAGTGGGGAGTGCAGCACCGCAAGCGTATTTTTGGGAAATGATCCCACAGATTTGCCCCGATGAGACGGGATGCGAAAGTGAAAAAGCGGCACCAGATAACATCTGATGCCGCTTTATGTCGCTGAAATTAAGATTGTAAGACGGGTCCCGAAGGTTATTTCTTCATATTCACCTTTATGGCAATAGAGAGTGTCTCATCCACTCCATCCGAGTCCATATCTTCCATTTCTTCTTCATCCATTCCGAAAGTAAATTTGGAGCTGGTCAAAGTGTAGACCTTCATAGCACTTGACTCTGCCGTGCCGGCATCCAGTGTCAATATGGAGGCATCACTGTTTAGCGACCAGGTACCGGAATCTTCCACCCCGTCAAAATTGGTAGTGTAAGTTCGATCACTTTTAAAGGTGATTTTTAGCCCTTCGAAGAAATTGAACGCCTCAGCAAAGAACTCTTCTGCTTCTGCAGCTTCTTCTTCAGTAGCCTCCAGTTCATCCTTATAGTAATCAATAAAACTCACGCCATTGATCTTCAGATCAACAGTGGCAGACTCATAGGTCCAGGCACCGGCGAGATCAGCTTCAGCACCGCCCTCCTCATCTTTTGAGCAGGCAAATACCAATGGGATAATCAAAAGGATTCCAAATTTTCTCAAGTAGTTCATAGTGTGATTAGGTTTAGACTTTTATGTTGAGCCAAAGGTAGTCTTAAGGATTTCCAATCAAGTAAAAATGCTTCCGTCTTGCGTGAAGATACCATGAGTTGGGGATCAAAATACCCTTAGTTGGGTACAATACAAGGCTGTGGAGGTACTTTCATTTGGGATCGAAAAACGAACGACTCAGTCCAATAGATGCCAGCAGGAAAATCCAGGGAAGCACTGGCAGGAGAAATCGGCCATCCCAATTCTCGGAAGTGAAGCTGACCATTAATACCTGGCTACTGATGAATACGGTGATGAATGCCTTGAGTGGGTTCATTTCGACTGATTTCCATCCTCTGATACTGAAATAATAGATCGGGTAGAGTGATAGCACAATGATCAGATTGTGTATGATGGAAAAGTAAGGTTTTACATGACCCAGATAGAGTAAGCCTTTCATCAGGGACAGCTGAAGGAAGTAGAGGGGATTGTAAACCATGAAAGAAACAAGACGAACCAATGGTTGCAAATCTGTGTCGGGGATCTCCAGCGATTTAGGAGGTGTAAGTATGGTGCGGCCTGGATAAATGATTTCGGCCTGTGAGTAGCTATTGATAAACGAAGACACATAATCCTGCAAAATAAAGTTGAGCAAAAAGAGGAACCCTACAAGAACGATCAGTCCAATGCCGATGCGATAGGAAACGGGAGTGGTTTTTACCCTGGGGTGAAAAAACAGAGCACTTAATAAGGATACCAGAAAGAGTGCCCCAACAGGCCTGATAAACGCTGTGAGGAGGATGAGTATGAATGCACCCAAATATTGTAAGCGATGGTTTGAAAAAGGGAGGGCATAAACAGACAAGATGATCAAACTTGTAAACAGGGAATCTGTATAAAGGATCATGGTCCACTGGTGAATCTCCAGCCACCCGATGTAAAGTAATGTGGCGATAAATGCAGACGACTCTCCTCCCCAGAGCTGAGCCAGGCGATACAGTGCGGCAGCAGCCAGAGCAGACGCCATTAGCTGTATCCAAATGATTGCTTCATATGGTGCTCCAAACCAATGGATCAGGGCCAGCAGGGAGGAGTATCCACTATACCAAAAGGTGTGATCTGTGGGCCATTCACCTGAGCTGATGGATAATGCATCGGTCATATACTCTTTGGTATCTACGGGGGTTTGTACCCCAAAGAGCAGGTAAGCAATCAGTTGTGCCAGCACCCAGAGGAGTATAAGCAGCAGACTTGATGCTTTACTTTCTGTGAAAGCTTTGAATGCTCTGGATGCCTGTGGGGAAATCATTAAGTTTCCGACATGGGTGGTATAGGCAGGTTGTGTTGTCTGAGAAAGGAGAGTTTGTCCCAGTATCCGCGCTGAAGCTTGATTTTCCCCTCAATCACCTGGAAAAATCCACAGCCTCTTAGGCCAAGAGGGTCTTTCCATTCCAGGATGGCCCACTCACCGTCCTCGAGTATTTGCTCCACCACACAGGTCATTTCTGCCTGTGCAAACTCTGACTTAAACATTTCATAGATGGCAGACTTACCGGAAATGGGCTCATTGGCTACCTGATGGTTGATGGCATCGTCATGATACAGGTTGGCAAGGCCCTGGGCATCCGCGGCATTGAATAAATCCACCCATTTTTGTACAAGTGCTTTGGGTTTGATCATCGGAGGTCAGTTTAGTTGTGAAATGGCGTCCTCATAGAGGTGTTCCAACAAATACTCCTGGCCTGCCAACTCCCCAAAACGCAATTCAAACTGAATCAGGACGGGATCCAGATTTTCGATTTTGTGAGTTTCCATATCAAAGTACAGATCCAGGATGTTGGTGATGGTTCTGTCTGTGATTACCTCCTGCATGAGGTAAACGTATGTGAGCTTTTCGGTCGTTTTGAAATCAAACTCAGAGATAATGCCAGTGGTCTTTGAGGTCTCCCAGGCGGTATTGATCATGATTTCGTTGATCAGGCTTTGGCCATTGGTGAGTACCCCAAAGTTGAAAAACGGATACTGCCGCAACTGCTGCTTCAAAGTGTCGTTTTTACCCTCGTTCACTTCACTGAGCTTGTCCCTGATGGCCGAGTGCCTTTCTTTCCAGGTTTGTACAATGGCTAGGTTTTGTTCTAGCTCTTGTTTGATACTCCTGAGCGCAAACTCTTTCTTCTGATTCGTCTGATAATCAGTGTATAGCTTATTGATGAGGAGCGCGAATAGCACACTGAATACGATAAGCAGACCATCAGCAAAGTACTTTTTCATTTCAGGTTTTGGTTGCGTTCTATCCCCTCCCTACAGCAGAGCTGCACCAAATACTCCGGCACTATCACCTAGTTTCGGTTTGATAATGGGAGTATTGAACGATGGGTTAAAAACGTGCTTTTTGAGAGAGTCCACCGCTTCATTGAATAGTACATCAAGGTTTGAAACTCCACCACCGATCACAATGACATCCGGATCCAGCACATTCACCACATTGGAAAGCCCCAATCCAAAAAAGTGTATGAGGCGATCGATGGTTTTTTGAGCGACCGGGTCGATGCCTGCTTTATAGTCGGCATAGATATCCTTCAGAGGTCTTTTGTTGCCGGACTGCTCGAAATAATAGCGCTCCAGTGAGGGGCCTGCCAGAATCCGTTCTGCACAGCCTTTATCCCCACAGTAGCAATCGCCACCACTCAGATCCAGAAAGGTGTGACCCCATTCACCACCGATTCCCTGCCGGCCGTTGAGCACTTTTCCATTGATGACAATGCCGCCACCTGTTCCGGTACCCATGATTACACCAAAGATGACTTTAGCTTCAGGGTATTGCTCATGCACTGCACCCATTTCGGTTTCTGCCAAAGCAAAGCAGTTGGCATCATTGGCAATGTTGATGGGAATGTTCAATGCTTCCTGAAGCAATTGAAGAAACGGCTGATTATTGATCGCCTGGGTATTACTGTTCTTTAAAAGACCGGTTTGTGGATCTACCGAACCAGGTGTGCCTATCCCTAGTTTAGTGGGGCGCTCCCCAACCTGCTCAGCCAAAATGTCTAAAAGTTTGGTAATCTGACCGATGATGTGCTCTAATCCCTTTACGGCCTCAGTGGGCACACGCTCTCTTGCCAGTACTTCATGTGATTCATTCAACACAACACCCTCTATTTTGGTGCCTCCCAGGTCAATTCCCCAAAGCATATATTACGAATTTTTTAATGATAGTATCTAAATGTGCCTAAATTAACCGAAAAATATCATTCATGAATAGACGAATTCTTTATTATTCAATAGTGGTGGCCATGGCCGGGTTTCTGTTCGGCTTTGACACGGTCGTGATTTCCGGTGCTAACCTGCCCATCAAACAACTGTGGAATACCTCAGATTGGTTTCATGGTACTTTTATCATGTCGATGGCCCTGTGGGGAACAGTGATAGGAGCCCTCGCAGGTGGTATCCCTACTGATAAATATGGACGGAAGACCACACTGTTTTGGATTGGAATACTCTATTTTATTTCAGCCTTGGGTTCGGCGCTGGCTACAGACCCTTATTTATTTTCATTTTTCAGGTTTATTGGTGGACTAGGGGTAGGTGCTTCGTCAGTCACCGCACCCACTTATACTTCAGAGATAGCTCCGGCCAAGAGCAGAGGGCAGATGGTGGCTTTGTATCAGTTCAACATAGTATTCGGGATACTCATTGCCTTTATCTCTAATTATCTGCTGAAGGGCTTCGATGGTATCAATGACTGGCGATGGATGATGGGCGTAGAAGCCATCCCGGCGCTGGCCTATATCTTGCTGATCATGGGTGTTCCCAAAAGTCCGAGGTGGCTAATTCTCCATCAGAAAGATCACGATGCGGCCCTGGAGGTGCTTAGAAAAACCAATACTGAGGAGGAGGCATTGGCGCTGATCGCGGAAATTGAGAAAGATGGAAAGGCCTCTGAATCTATTCAGGGCGGAGTGTTTTCCAAACGCTACAGCATCCCATTGATGCTGGCTTTTCTGATTGCATTTTTCAATCAACTCTCCGGGATCAATTTTATCCTTTATTATGCTCCGGAAATCCTGGAGAAGGCAGGCTTTGCTTCCTCGGACTCACTGCTCAGCTCTATTTCCATAGGTGGGGTCAATCTGGTGTTTACCATTTTGGGGATGTACCTGATCGACAGGGCGGGCCGAAAGCAGCTCATGTACATAGGTTCTGTGGGTTATATTGTGAGCTTGCTCATGGTGGCTTATGGTTTCTATGCGGAGGCCAGTGCTAATTTCAAGTTGGGCTTTATACTGATGTTTATTGCCTCCCATGCGATAGGCCAGGGAGCAGTGATCTGGGTGTTTATCTCAGAGATTTTCCCGAATAGGGTCAGAGCTTTTGGTCAGGCGTGGGGTTGTGGTACCCATTGGGTATTTGCGGCGTTGATCACTCTCTTTGGCGCGGTGCTCATCAATACATTTGAGCCCTGGATGGTCTTTATCTTCTTTGCAGGGTTTATGGTGTTGCAGTTACTATTTGTGATATTCCTGATGCCGGAGACCAAGGGTGTCTCGCTGGAGGAACTACAGAAGCGGTTGGTGAAGGAATAGAGGAGTACTCCAAAGAGTCAGAACAACTTTAACCGCTCTTCGGTCTTGTTCATCGAGTTATTCAGGTTGGTCACCGAGTAATAGTTTGAACCAAATTCGAATCGGGCAATATTTGCTTACGTTTTGAATTTAGGTTGGATATCGTTTATACCCTGGGTTAGATAGTAACTGAGTTTATAGAGATTTCCAAAGAACGCCCCTGAGGAGGGGCGTTTTTTTATTTATTCATCCTTGAGACATTCCACCGGATTGATGAGTGATGCTTTGAGTGTCTGATAACTAATGGTAATCAGAGTGAGCACCAGTGTGGCCACAGCGGGTAAGATGACCAGCAGCAGCCCAATGTTAATGTGATACACAAATCCATCCAGCCACCCCGAAATAAAGAAGTAAGAGGTGGGAAGGGCCACCAAACAACCTATTCCAATAAGGATAAGAAACCGCTGCCCAATCATGGAGATGATGCTGAATACAGAAGCTCCGAGTACTTTTCTGATTCCGATTTCCTTATAGCGGGTGTCAATAATAAAGCCTACCATCCCGATAAGTCCAAGACATCCTATTAGCACTGCAATAACCGTGAATACTTTGATCATGGTGCTCAGCCGCTCTTCGGCTTGGTACTGCTGGTCAAAAAGATCATCCATAAACTGATACTCGGGACTATTGATCGGATCAAATTTGGTCCAGGTTTCTTCTACATGGGCCAATGCACTTTGCACATCTCCCGGAGAGATTTGCATGCAGATGGTACGCATATTCCAGTCACCTTTGAGGATTACCATAGGAGTAATTTCACTGTGTAACGATTCGAAATGAAAATCTTCGGTGACTCCCAGGATTCTACCGGCCTTGTAGGTATGATCATCATAATTGCCATAGGAGAGCTTACGGCCTACGATATCTTCCGGATCATCAAATCCGAGTGCTTTGGCTGCTGCCCTGTTCACAAGGTAATAGCCCACTGAATCTGTACTCATCTCCATGGCAGCGGTAAAATTTTTGCCCGCCACCAGTTCGATCTCAAAGGTTTCCAGGAAATCCTCGTCTGCCAGAATAAAGGGCAGTCTGAAGGTGGTTTCCACGGCAGTCTGGTCATTAAAAAACGCAGAATTCCAATTGTCGGCCAAGCGGCCTGTGGGTACTCGCGAGGCGTAGGTGGCTTTGTGAATAGCCGGATGACTCAGGAGCTCATTTTTGAAAACATCCAGGTTGCGGATATTTCTACTCATGGACAGGTGTAGGATCTGGTCTTTGCGGTAGCCAGGGTCTGAGTTTTGAATGAACTTCATCTGACCCTCGATCACTGCCAGTGTGAAGAGTAAGCCTATGGTGACGGCATACTGAAAGGTGATGAGCCAACTTCTGAAATTCCATTTGTTGCTGTTAATGGCTGCCTCGCCTTTCAGGGCCTGTATCAGATTTATCCTGGAAAGAAAAAGGGCAGGGTAGGACCCTGAAATGATGGCAACCATTACGAGAAGCAGGATAAGTCCCAGGAGAAGTTCTCCATTTTCCAGCATGTTGAATGTTAGCTGTTTTCCCATGAAGTCATTGAGATATGGTAACGCCAGCCAGGTGAGCATTATGGCCACCGGAAAGGACAGGAGATTGACCATGAGCGATTCGGTGAGAAATTGCTGAATGAGCGAAGATTTTTGTGCTCCGATGGCTTTTCGTACACCTACTTCTTTGGTCCTTCTGGAAAAATGTGAGGTCGCCAGGTTCATATAATTGATGCAGGCAACTACCAGTAGCAGGATGCCTACGGTACCAAAGATGTACACTTGCTGCAAGCTGCCATTGCTTTCAATTTCACCCTCCAGATGAGAGTTGAGATGGATGCTGAGCAGGGGCTGCAGCTCAAAATCATAGGCTTTTTTGGCTGGAATTCCATTTTCAAACAGGCCCACATACTTATCAAAAAAGTCGTCTTTGTATTGTTCAATGCGGCGTGGGTCGGTACCCTCTTGTAGCCTGAGGTAAGTGAGCCAGTTGTAGTTGCCAGTCACGTTGTTCATCCCTTCTCCAAAAACAGGCTCCAGAAACTCTATGGGAGCGAGGTACTCAAAGTGAAAATGCTGGTTTTCGGGCATATCTTCCATCACTCCCGATACCACAAAGGAAGCCTTGGTCGCGTCCCGGGTGATCTGAATGGTCTTTCCCAGGATGTCATCATTGCGCCAGTCATTACCAAAGAGCCTGATGGCGCTTTGTTCGGTCAGTACGATGGATTTGATCTCCCGAAAGGCTGATTCTGCATTGCCCAGGATGAACGGGAAGGTGAACACATCAAAGACGTCCTTATCTGCGAAGACGACCTGCTCGGAAGGAAAGACCTTATCTCCGATTTGAATGTCCGGGAACGCCCAGGCATAGAATCGGGTAGCGTGGGTGATTTCGGGGTAGTCTGCCTTGAGCCGCTGGGCATGCCCGGCGGATGCAAAGGCCCAATGCCTGCTCAGCTCCCCGTTCTTGTCAATGTTTTTAACTGTCAGTCGATAGGTATTGTCAGCATGCACATGATGTTGATCATAGCTGAGTTCATCTTGGATAAACAGAGCGATCAGGATGAAAGCGCAAATACCTGTGGAAAGCCCAATGATATTAATGGCGGTGCCAGACTTGTATTTCCAAAGGTTTCGAATGGCGACAATGAGGTGATTTCTAAACATGGATCCGTTGGTTGGTATGAGGTGATTGATTTTTGATGACTTGGTGAGGCCCGGACGAAAAAGCCTGATGACCTGCCAGTAGTACCAGAGGAGTGCTTTTAAGGGGCCTTTTTGATGTTTTAGAATGTATTCTTCTTCCAGATCACCCTGAATATCCTCCAGGTATTCTGTCTTGCAGAAAAAGGCCAGCAGCCGGTTGGCACCTCTGGGTGGTTGGATATTGAGGTCTTCCATTAAACTATTTTAAAGGCCACATCGGGGATGGCATCCCAGAGCTGATTGCGTGTATCCCGGCTAACAGCCAGTGCTTTTTTTCCCAGATCAGTGACTGTAAAGAATCGCTTACGTTTACCGCCTCTCATGGCGGTGGCTTCCCCAAATTCCGAATTCAAATAGCCTTTCTCTTCCATTCTGCGCAAGGCGCTCTGTAAGGCGCCTATGCTCACTTTTCTGTTCAGCCTGGATTCTATTTCGGCTTTCAAAGTCACGCCGTATGCATCTCCGAAGAGAATGGCCACCGTGAGTAGTACAATTTCCTCAAATTCACCGAGTTGAAAGTCTTTCATTCTTTTTATTCCTATCTGTATATAAAATATTAAATTCCTATACGTAGTTTATATGGAAAGGTTAAACCCCAAAGAGTATTTTATACTTTCTTGGGGGTACGCCTGGAAAAGCTTTACTTTATACAAACAACAAACACATTTTGACCATGAGAAAGATTTTTTTATCAGCTATCCTCGTACTGGCCACCATAGTGAGTTATGGACAAGCCAAAGTAGAATTGGGACTTAAGGGAGGCCTGAATCTTGCGAACATTAACAGGGAAGATGCTCAGGCTACCTACGAAAGTGCTACCGGGTATCATGGAGGGGCTTACGCCTTAGTCAAGGTGGCGAATATTGGTATTCAGCCAGAGCTGCTTTATTCTACCCGAGGTACTCAGGTTTCTTTTGATGACATATCAGGTGACTTCAAGCAGGAGTATACTTATCTGGATATCCCGGTGATGTTGAAACTGTATGCCGTTGCCGGACTGAACATACAGGTGGGTCCTCAGTTTGGAGTGCTGCTGTCCACGGATGGTAAGATCTCTGATGGCAACGGGGGTACTACCTCCATCAGCAAGGATAGTTATAAAAACGCTGACATCAGTGCCGCATTTGGTGCTGGATGGGATGCACCATTTGGAGTGAATTTCACGGCAAGGTACATTTTGGGTCTGACTGATATAGACAGTGGGAGCGAAGAAGCTAAAAACAGAACCTTCCAGCTTTCGCTGGGATTCAGGTTATTCAAAGTAGGGAGCTGATCTCAGACTTCTTGAAAGGAAAGCCACTCCAGTAGCTACTGGAGTGACTTTTTTTATTTATCGAGTGATTATCAGAATTCAGAGGAAAGGAAAATTGCTCACTACTGATGGTCAATAGGAGTGTAATGGCCAGTAAAATGCCGATCAGGATCAGTAAGGTTTTTGTACGATTTGTCAACGGTGCGTTTTGTTAGGTAATTCTAAAACGGTTGAAGAAGGGTAAACCCTTATCTTCATTTCCATCGACACCAGATCTTCCGGTTTGGTGGGAAGGGTCCTAAAAAAAAGGCCTGCTCAGAATTTTCTGAGCAGGCCTCTTTGATTTTTTTAAAAGAGAGGATTAACAGAACTCCTTGAAAACCTCCACCAGGTGGTTGGCGATCATTTCTGCAGACCTTCCTTCTATGTGATGTCTTTCTACAAAGTGCACAAGCTCACCATCTTTGAAAAGGGCTACTGCCGGTGAAGATGGAGGAAAAGGCATGGTATATTCTCTTACTTTGGCAGTGGCTTCCATGTCCACACCAGCAAATACCGTGGCCAGATGATCAGGCTTCTTTGCACTCAGATTGAGGGCGGTGGTCACACCTGGTCTGGCTGTGCCAGCAGCACATCCACACACCGAGTTGATCACGATCAGGGAAGTTCCTTTGTGATCTTTCATGAGGCTGTCTACTGCCTCTGCAGTTTTCAACTCCTCGAACCCTACATGTGTGAGTTCGGTACGCATTGGAGCTACAAGTTGTTCAGGATACATATCGTTTTTGTTTTATAATCAGTTTTTAAAATTTTCAGTCAGGTATTACATGAAGCCGAGCTCCAATTTGGCGGTCTCAGACATCATTTCGGTAGTGTAGGGAGGATCAAAAGTGACCTCCACAGTCACATCGTTTACTTCCGGCAGCGCCTTGATTTGTCTTTCTATTTCACCTGGTATCTCCTCGGCAGAGGGACACGCCGGAGAGGTCAGGGTCATGAGTACATGGATGTTATTGATCGGGAAAATATTGATTTCATAAATCAACCCCAACTCATATACGTCCACCGGTATTTCCGGATCATATACCTCTTTGATGGCTCTCACCACTGATTCCTTCAGGCTCAGATCGTCGGCTATTTGTGTTTTGTTGTCTTCTTCCATCGCTATGCGTCGGTTTGAGTTTTAGAACTTAAAGCAAGGGCATAAAGTTTCATTTGTTTGATCATAGCCCCAAAGCCATTAGATCGTTGTGTTCCTATAAATCTGTTCATCCCAATTTGCTGGGGAAAAGTGATTTCGGTATTCAGGATAGCTTCGGGAGCCTCTTCAGAGAGAACCCTTACCAGCAGGCTCACCAACCCTTTGGTGACCGCAGTATTGCTATCTGCCTGAAAGAGGACCTGGCCTGCTTCATTGGCTGTGGCCGCCAACCACACCTTGCTTTGGCAGCCTTTGACGATGTGGTCATCATTTTTCTTGTCCGCAGGCATTTCAGGTAGTCGCTCGCCGAGTTCCATGATGTAGTTGATGGTCATTTCCATGTCTCCATCGAGCATGGAAAATTCCTCCACTATTTCCTGTTCTTTCTCTGCTATACTCATGACCTGAATTTCTTTACAATCTCGCTGAGGGCCTCAGCAAAGGTGTCAATTTCTTCTACGGTGTTGTAAACAGCAAAGGAAGCGCGTACGGTTCCTTCTATCTGAAAATGATCCATGAGAGGCTGGGTGCAGTGATGTCCCGTTCTCACGGCGATTCCGCGAGCATCCAGGAGCATTCCCAGGTCAAATGGGTGCACTCCATCAATCAGAAAGGAGATTACACTGGTTTTGTGGGCGGCAGTGCCTATGGGTGTGAAACCATCGATGCTATACAGCCGCTCCTTACCCCTTTGCAGGAGCGCCATTTCCTGCTGATGCAGGAATTCGAACCCAATACCTTCAATGAATTCTATGGCAGCTTTGAAGGCCACCACATCGGCGATATTGGGAGTCCCTGCTTCAAACTTATAGGGAATATCGTTGTAGGTGGTCTTTTCGAAAGTCACCTCCCGGATCATCTCGCCACCACCCTGATAAGGGTCCATGCGCTCCAAAAGTGCACGTTTGCCATACAGCACTCCTACACCAGTAGGGCCGTACATTTTGTGCCCGGAAAAGGCCAGAAAATCACAGTCCAGTGCCTGCACATCAATTTGATGATGTGGTGCGGCTTGTGCGCCATCTACCATGGTTACTGCTCCTGCAGCATGGGCTTTGGCGATGATTTCGGCCACTGGGTTCACGGTACCCAGCGAGTTGCTGATGTAGACCACTGAGACAAGCTTTGTTTGGTCTGTCAGCAACCGATCAAAGTCCTCCAGCAGGATTTCACCACTGGGTTGTACGGGTATCACTTTCAGCTTGGCGCCTGTTTGCTCACAAAGGAGCTGCCAGGGCACAATGTTGGAGTGATGCTCCATGCCTGAGATGATGATTTCGTCTCCGGCTTTCAAAAATTTCCTGCCGTAGGCCTGTGCCACCAGATTGATTCCTTCGGTGGTACCTTTGGTGAAGATGATTTCTTCTGCTTCTCCGGCATTGATAAATCGTTGCGCAGCTTTTCGGGTTTCTTCAAAAGCGGTAGTTGCTCTTTCTGCCAGTGTGTGGATCCCCCGGTGTATGTTGGCATTGTCATTCTGATAATAATGAATCAATGCATTGGTGACGCACTCGGGTGTCTGAGAAGTAGCCGCATTGTCAAAATAGATCAGGGGTTTACCATTGACCTGTTGGTGGAGAACGGGAAACTCTTTTCTGATTTCATCGACGGATATGCTGGTATCAACGCTCATTTTATCCAAGCTTGTTGGTGATAATGTCTTCTATTTCGGCGGTAACCAGGTCGTTTTTCACTTCCTGGAGGGTCTCATTGGCAAAGGCATTGAGCATCAGCGCTTTTGCCCGCTTCTTGTTGATCCCTCTGGACCTTAGGTAAAAGATGGCTTCTTCATCCAGCTGCCCGGTGGTGCATCCGTGTGAGCATTTCACATCGTCTGCCCATATTTCCAGCTGTGGCTTAGTGTTCACCGTGGCTGTATCCGACAGGAGGATGTTATTATTGGACTGAAAGGCATTGGTCTTTTGAGCCTCCGGCCTTACGTAGATTTTACCATTGAAGACGCCACGGGAGTTTTCATCCAATATACCCTTGTAGAGCTCATTGCTGAAGCAATTGGGCTTCAGGTGATCCACAGAGGTGTTGTTGTCTACATGGGTTTTCCCTCCGAGCTGATAAAGACCATTCATGTGAGCTTCGCAGTTTTCTGCATCCACGTTGATGTAGATATTATTTCTAATCAGCGCAGCTTTGAAGCTGAAGGTATTGGTATAAAACCTGGAATCTTTCTTTTGAGTGGCGTAAATGCCCTCTACCGCATAGGTACCTGTAAGGTAATTCTGAATTTTGGTATACCTCAGTTCCGCATTGGCCTGCACATCTGCTTCAAAAATGGATACACTGAGCGTGTTTTGCTCTCCCCGGATAAAGGTCTTTTCAAAGATATTGAGTCGCGAACCAGTTTCACTGCTTGCCAGAATTCTTGGGTAGACAATGGTGTCCTTGGCTGTACCATCTATGAAGTGGTAGATGAAGGTGTCTTTATTTTCCTTGTTTTTGGCAGCTTTCAGGTAGATCCCTTGGTTGAAAAAAGCAAGATTGAGCAAGGCAAATGCATCCGTTTCGATGTGTGATGTTTTTCCCAGCAACTGTGATATATCGCTATGCTCCTTCAGCGCCTGATCATCCAATACCCGAATGGTGAGGTCGCTCGACGGACTCACGATGGTCGAATATTCTTCATTGAACAGGCCATTGACAAAGACCAGGTGATTGGCATCCGCTATCTGGTAGAATTGAGATTGACAATCGGCCTTTGAGAAGCTGGCAGGAGTAGTCTCCGCCGCAAAGTCGAATTGCTTGCCCAGTATCCTGCTGATAGGGGTGTACTTATATGCTTCGCTTTTTGGTGCTGGCAGGCCCAAAGTAGAAAACTGCTCCAAAGCACTTGTCTTAAGTGCTTTTAGTGGGCTCTCGTCTGCAAAATGCTGTCCGGCCCATTGCTGAAACTGCTCTGAAATGGTCTGCTCTATACTCAAAACTTCACTCATGATTTAATGCGCTTTTATACTGCAGCTACTTCTTCTTTGATCCAATCGTATCCCTTTTCTTCCAATTCGTAGGCCAGGGTTTTGTCTCCCGATTTCACGATGCGCCCCTGGTAGAGTACGTGTACAAAATCAGGCACGATGTAGTCCAGAAGACGCTGGTAGTGAGTTACTACGATGCTTGCCGTATCGGCAGATCTGAGTTTATTTACTCCATCTGCTACTATTTTAAGTGCGTCAATGTCCAGACCGGAGTCTGTTTCGTCCAAAATGGAAAGCTTAGGCTCCAGCATGGCCATTTGGAAAATTTCGTTTCTTTTTTTCTCACCTCCTGAGAAACCTTCATTCAGTGATCTGCTCAATAATGCCTGGTCGATATCTACCAGTTTCATTTTTTCCTTCATCTCTTTCAGAAACGAAACGGCATCCATGGCCTTGAGCCCACGCGCTTCACGCACCTGATTGACGGCAGTCTTGAGGAAGTTGGTGGTAGATACACCGGGTATTTCTACCGGGTACTGAAAGGCCAAAAAGATGCCTGCTCTGGCACGCTCTTCAGGGGCCAGGTCCAGCAGGTCTTTGCCCAGGTATTCCACGGTGCCACCATCTACTTCATATTCTTCTCTTCCTGCCAGCACTGAGGCGAGGGTACTTTTGCCCGATCCGTTCGGACCCATGATGGCATGTATTTCTCCGGCTTTTACTTCCAGGTTGATTCCTTTGAGAATCTGCTTGCCTTCTATGGAGGCCTGTAGGTTATTAATTTTAAGCATTTATAAATGGTATTTTCTTATCCGACACTTCCCTCAAGTGTGAGGGCCAACAATTTTTGAGCTTCCACGGCAAATTCCATGGGAAGCTTATTCATGACTTCTTTGGCAAATCCATTGACGATCAGGGCCACGGCGCTTTCTTCATCAATACCACGCTGCTGACAGTAGAAGATCTGGTCTTCACCGATCTTGGAGGTGGTAGCCTCATGCTCCACCTGAGCAGAGCTGTTTTCCACATCTATGTAAGGGAAGGTATGTGCACCACACTTGTCTCCCATAAGCAGCGAATCGCACTGAGAGAAGTTTCGTGCACCTTCAGCGCGCTTCATGATGTGTACCTGTCCGCGGTAGCTATTCTGCGATTTCCCGGCAGATATACCTTTGGACACGATCCTCGACTTGGTGTTTTTACCAATGTGGATCATTTTGGTACCTGTATCTGCCTGCTGGTGATTATTGGTGACTGCCACAGAATAGAATTCGCCCTGAGAGTTGTCGCCCTTTAGAATACATGAAGGGTACTTCCAGGTGACCGCAGAGCCTGTTTCTACCTGTGTCCAGCTGATTTTGGAGTTGTCGCCGGCACAAATGCCACGTTTGGTTACAAAGTTGTAAATCCCGCCTTTTCCATTTTTATCTCCCGGATACCAGTTTTGTACCGTGGAGTACTTTACTTCAGCATCTTTGGCAGCGTATATTTCCACTACCGCGGCATGCAGCTGATTTTCATCACGCTGAGGGGCTGTACAGCCTTCCAGATAAGATACATAGGAGCCTTCTTCAGCTACGATGAGTGTTCGTTCAAACTGGCCAGTATTGGCAGCATTGATCCGGAAGTAGGTGGAAAGTTCCATAGGGCATCTGACGCCCTGTGGGATATAGCAAAAGGATCCGTCTGAAAAGACCGCAGAGTTCAGGGCAGCGAAGTAATTATCGGCGGCCGGAACTACTGATCCTAAATATTTTTTAATGAGCTCAGGGTGCTCCTGCACTGCTTCACTGAAGGAGCAAAAGATAATGCCACGTTCGGAAAGGGTCTCTTTGAAGGTGGTGGCCACCGATACAGAATCGATCACGGCATCCACAGCTACCCCGGTGAGCCTTTTTTGCTCATTGAGGGAGATTCCCAATCGCTCAAAAGTTTTGAGCAACTCAGGGTCTATCTCGTCCAGACTTTTGGCTTTCTTATCCTGCTTGGGAGCGGAGTAGTATTTGATGTCCTGGTAGCCAATAGCGGGGTATTTGACATTGGGCCATCGTGGTTCTTCCATTTCTGTCCACCGCTTGTAGGCCTTCAGTCTCCAGTCCAGTAGCCACTGGGGCTCCGATTTCTTGGCTGAAATAAATCTTACAATATCCTCATTGATACCCAGAGGCGCCTCGTCTGCCTCAAAGTCCACATGCCATCCATGCTCATATTCTCTTGAGGTAAATTCTTCTAAGATTTGGTCGTCTTTACTCATAAAGATTATTCGATTCCTTGTATTACTTGCTTAACTCCCAAAAGCCTCGGAAGTTTTACAAAGTAAACACTTATTTATATTTATTCTAAATAAGAATCGAACTTAAAGACCTACAGCACTTGGGAATGTTGTTCTTTATTTAGAACAGTAGGTGTCTGTTCAGACTTTCTTCCAGAGAAATGAACGTTTCAGTACGCTCTATACCATCTACCTTCTGGATTTTGTCGTGAAGAACATCCTTGAGGTGTTTAGTGTCCCGGCAGTGAATCTTAATAAAGATGTTGTAATTACCCGTGGTGTAGTGAACTTTCACAATTTCAGGAATGTCTTTGAGTTGCTCTACTACGCTATCATATAAAGATGATTTTTGCAGGTAGATACCCATGAAGCAGGTGACGTCATATCCAAGCTTTGAGTAATCCATCTGAAGAGTGGTTCCTTTTACGACTCCCATCTCTTCCAGTTTCTTCATGCGGACATGCACGGTACCTCCTGAAACAAAGACCTTTTTAGCTACCTCAGTATAGGGTATTTTCGCGTCCTCCATCAATAGATTGAGGATTTTGAGGTCCACATTGTCAATTTCGTAATTCTTGCTCATCGTAACTGTGCTCGTTTCTAATTATTCAATAATAGATATGCAATTTTAAACAGTATCTAAATATAGAGCAAATTTATTAAAATATTTTTAATATTATATCTGTTCTATTACTTTTGAACTATCAAACTGGTTTTGGAAATGCCAAAGCTCATACTGTAGGAAATAATTATTAAGGAACAAAGCCTTGTGTTTTTAGAAATAGTCAAACGATTATTCTAAAATAGGCCTTGTGGAGGTTCGAATCCTTCTCCTATAGCCATCATTTTTGGGTTAATGTTGTTTATTGAATTTGGTCGTGGTAGGGGTGCCGCGGCCATTTTCTTTTTTAAGGCCTTCCGGTCGTGGCAGGATGCCAGTTCTGGGATCAAGCGGAATTCCTGTAGGGAGATTGCATTAAAGGTGGATGATGAAGTAGTAATCTGATACCTTATATACCTCAATCTAGTTGATTGGCCATTTACCCTTCATTTTCTTTGCATGCCCAAAGAAAACGAAGCAAAAGAAAAGGCACCAACGCAAAAAATCATTTTGACTCATCATATTTGAGCATTTTTTAGGAATTTTATTAGAGTCAAAATGATTCACACTTGCCTTGGATGCCCCCACCCTCCTTTGCGTCCTAACTTTTCTGAATTCACAGTGAATTAATTCGGTTTCGTAAAATATAACCATTTAGTGATAGCCCGCACAAATATTGCTTGATCCGGATCAATCCAGAAATCCGTGAAGGAACCTGAAATGGTCAGATCACCAAAGCCAAATCGAGGAGAGTGGCACGTCCATCATCGGCCAGATCCAGGTCAGGCAGGTTCATGCCCCGCTATCGCCATTCCTTTTTCTGTCTTTAAGTGAATCAGTATGTAGGCTAAAACCTCTGTTTACGTCCATTTAAGTGCTCATTGAATTTGGTTTTAGGGTCGTTCATTAAAATTTTATAGAATATCATTGATGTTTTGCCAAATAATGAATTGAAAAAATCTAAATTTGATTAGATGAAATCTAATTTCGGTGCTTCAAACGCACTTCAATTATTATTTTGTTAATAAATAAGCGCTCATTTGATTCGATGTGTAAATTTTAACTAAAAGAGTTGAAATTATTTTAATAAATCAATGGATGTACTAATTTTGAAAAATCAAAACGCATCGGAGACGCCGATGCAACTCACTGTAGGGTGATGAAATTGGCAGACATGCCCTCCTGTCTCGGGGGTGGAGATAAGGGATAAATTCCGGTTTCTTTCACGATAACCTATTTAGGTAAGTTATCGTGAATAGTCGGGGCTAACCGCTCTGTGGAGGTTCGAATCCTTCTCCTACAGCCATTTTTGGGTTAATGTTGTTTATTTGAATCTGGTCGTGGTAGGGGTGCCACGACCTTTTTCTTTTTTAGGGGTTTGAGGTCGTGGCAGGATGCCAGGCTACGCGCCCCGCGACCTTTTTCTTTTTATACCCACCTATATGCGGTCGTGGCAGGATGCCAGGCTGCGCGCCCCGGACTACGCATCCCGGACTACGCGTCCCGCAACCTTTTTCTTCTTTTACCCCTCCAATTATTTCTCTTTTTTCAGATTTCTTTTATCACCAGGCGTGAGTCATAGGGTTCCGGGTTGAGTACCTTATTTATTGCACCCGGTCTGTTTGCTTGGTGACTGATGAGTGCCTACCTGTATAGCTAATAATGGTTTGTTTGAGATTTGAAATCTACTACATTTGGTAGCGTTACAGGCGAGTAACAGCCATTGGTGGTTGTGAGTCGGTTGTTAGGATTTATCTTTCTTCAGGACGTAATTGGACTTTCGAACTACAACATTTAACGGAGATGACGAGCAACCAAGTGTTTGGCAACCAACACTTAACTACATCCTAATTTTGATCATTTTGATGCTTGTCATGTATTTGCTTTTTCAATTTCAAGTACCTGGATGGATTATTACAATATCCATTCTAGCTGTGGTAGGTATGTCAGCATTCGTCAGATTTCACGATATGGGGAAGAAGGAGAACATTCGTGGCAACTTGGGAAGAGACCTTGAACTAACAGCGAAATTTCTTCGAATTGACGAACTGAAAATTGACATGAACGAGATTAACTCCATTCAAATCGATATTGATAAATATGAAGGGCAGATGGTCCCCTACCATTCAACTTACGAACGAAGTGATGGAGTTTCGAACAGAATTACTGTTGTAACAAATGGACAATCTTACACCGAACTTTTTAGACTGGGTAACGAACGCCATTACCATGATCTCATCTTAACAACGAGAGAACTCAAGGAGAACGGAATCAACACAGTGGTAAATGACAAATCCTAACAGTCACTATCGGTTATGTGCCAAACTGCCACTTTGCCAGCTTCATCGGGACTTGACCGCAGAAGTGCACCTTCTGAAACTTCAGAGCTTTTGGAAAGGTTTGTGGTTCTGGATTTTTACTTGTGGAACGCAGTGCCATTTGGAAACCGTTGTGCTTCTGCTGCACTTCCGCTATTTTAGCTGTACTTGCCAACTGTGGGCACACAAACCGATAGTTAGGCGTTGTTAGCCACCACCTCTGCATGACTTGGCAAGAATATGAACAAGAAGTTTACGATGCTTTAATTCCTCACTATCCTAATGCTGAGGTTCAACTCAATGTTAAAAAACAAGGTAAATACTCTAAAACAAAGCGACAAATTGACGTTTTTATTACCCATACAATTAACGGTAAGACTGTAAAAATTGCTATTGAAAGCAAATTCTACAATAAGAAAATCAATGTTAAGATCGTAGAATCTTTTATCGCCATGCTTGCAGATTTAGATGTTGATTTAGGAATTATGGTAACTGAAAAAGGGTACTCAAAATCAGCTTTACGAAGAGCACAGAATAACCCTCAACAAATAACCTTAGATATCCTTTCACTCGCAGAATTAAAGGAACTACAAGGGTTAATGGCCTTTCCATACTCTGGTAACAATGCAGCATTTCTTCATGCTCCATTCGGCTGGGTGATTGACGCTACAAGAAGGCAAGGTTCAATATGCACTCTTTATCCCAGAGGCCAATCCTTCGAGGAAGCCACTGAAAACAAGGAAATAGCTTACATCAACTATTGGAATAGGGATAGAAACAACGAATCACTCGAAGATCTACAGTTAATGCAGGACGAAGGTATTCGAACTAATGCAGAAGGACATGGATGGAGGATTCATGAACTTACCTACTTGAATGAAGAACCTCGTCCAGACGCTAGAACAGCAATTAGGAAAGTGAATATTCAAAATTACCCAGGCATAGAACTAACAGGGTTCATTGAATTCGAACATTTTATCTTCTTCTGTGTACTCTTTAGTAACCCACTCCATTTAGAAAGGAATATTGAAAAAGTTAGATCAATGCTCAGGTTAGTTCTACCCCTACGAATGGAAAATAGCTGAAATCAAATGTTAATATATCTTGATACTTCAGGTTTAAACTATTTAAACGACAATCTCTCTAGTGATGACCTCTCTTGGCTTAAGAAAATGGGAACCGAGTTTCACTTATCATCTGCAACAGTCTGGGAAATACTGCTTAACTCTAACAAAGACAGGCGGGAAAGTCTAATCTATTTCGGTCAGATACATTGTTCTTCTAAACTCTTGAAATCATCTTCTGAAATTCTAATTGATTATCTAAACCAAGGCTGTCCTGAAATGAATCGAATTGCTTTTTGGAAAGACCCTTGGACTAAACTAAACCTTGGAGAAACTTGGGAGAATATTCATGGAGATAACGGAAGAACAATACCACTCAACACAGAAGAAATTAAAGAATTTTCAACCAGTGCAAGAACGCTATCAAAGAAACTGAAGAGGATATTGTTAGAAATGTCAGATCCAGCATATAATAGTAAGGACTCGGATGCTTTTTACAAAATCTCATTACTAGTAGCACAGAAAAATGGGTTAAAGGTTGGAGAAAAGAACTTATTGCCCTTAATAATTTCAACAATACTCACTTTCTTTTTAGTATGTATTGGAATGGATTTAGACAAATCTGTTATTAGGAATTATTGGAAACAAAAAAGAATCAATCACCCATTGGAACGATTAGATTATTTGGTTGATGAATACCCTAAATATTTCGTAAGAGGCCCAATAGCAGAAATGACTAAGATGGTTGAAGTCCAAATCAAACATGAGAACTCCAAAAGTAGAGGTCTGTTATTTGACTGTTTTCATATTATCTATGCCTACTATACCGATATCTTTTTTACGGACGATGGACATTTCGCTCAATACAGAAATGAAATTGATCATTCTGCTTTTAAAAATATTTCTCTCGGTTCTGAAATAGAACAACAGCTCAAGAGTAAAGGTGGCTAACAAACGTAGCTGCGGCACAACCCCTCCAAAATCTAAACATGATAGGTCATTTCAACCCAAACCGCAACTCCTAGGCGGGAGGGCCCGACAGAATTCCGGGCGTGCGAGGGCCCCGATCATGATCGGATAGGGTCGGAAGTGATCATTCTGTCATGATTTTTGGTTACTTTTCATCAAGGAAAAGTAACGGCCTGCCCGGCTTGAGGCCGATAGCCAAGAATGGTTTGATCAGGATAGAAAATCTGCTAAGATTTGGTAGAGAACGGGTGACAGCCAGGGGGTTGTTGGTCTGCATCTGTACTCCTCGAAATAGATTTCTTAAGCACTAACTTTTTACTTACCTTTAACGTTAGTAACGCTAAACGTTGGTATGATTTTATCATTTGGATCCAAAGAAACTGAAAAAGTTTGGAATGGAGAACGTGTAAGAAAGTGGCCTATTGAAATACAAACTGCTGGGCGAAGAAAATTGAGAATGCTCAACAACTCTCAAAGCATTGCTGACTTAAGAATTCCTCCATCTAACCGACTTGAAAAGCTAAGTGGGAACTTTAAAAGCTTTTATAGCATCCGAATTAACGATCAATGGCGAATTATTTTCATTTGGGAAGATGGGAATGTTAACGAAGTTGAAATTATTGATTATCACTGAAAAATTCTAAAGCGTATGGAAAAGCTACCGAACGTACATCCTGGAGAGGTTTTATTAGAAGAATTTTTAAAGCCGATGGCGATTTCTGCCTATCGATTATCTAAAGATTTACATATTCCACAAACGCGAGTGAGCGAAATTCTTAAAAAGAATCGAAGAGTAACGGCAGATACAGCTCTGCGGTTAAGCAAGTATTTTGGAACAACTCCTAAATTCTGGTTAGGTCTTCAAGACGACTATGACATAGAAGAGGCAATTGGAACTAAAACGGAAGAATTCGAAACAATAGAAAAAGTGACGACAGCCCAATAAACGTACTCTTGCACAACCCTTCCAAAACCTAAAACATGATCGGTCATTTCAACCCAAACCTCAACTCCCAGGCGGGAGGGCCCGACAGAATTCCGGGCGTGCGAGGGCCCCGATCATGATCGGATAGGGTCGGAAGTGATAATTCTGTCATGATTTTTGGTTACTTTTCATCAAGGAAAAGTAACAGCCTGCCCGGCTTGAGGGCACCCCGATAGCCAAGAATGCTTTGTTTAGGATTTCAAATTGGCTGGATTTGGTAGCATTACAGGTGAATCTGCCACTGAGGAAATCTCTCTGCTTTCTACCAGGCTCAATTCGTGGTTTTTATCTTATGAACACAAAGCCACTTGGATACTTTGAGCCCACTTCCTTGCCGGGCGCAGCACATTCATTAGTTTTATCGAATCTTGTCAAACTCTGAAAAACACATTTTGGCTGATTGTGACATAATATTGGGGTACAGAATGCAAAAAATCAGACCATTTGGTATTTCACTCATGCTGTGCTTATTGATTATTTCAGAGGCACTCGGACAGATCACAGATAATCACTTCGAAGTAAGAGTTAAGAATGACAATGCCGGAGAAATTTCCAATTGGCTTCACACCGGAGATGATCTTGGCGAAACACACTCATTGCGCTTATCAGCCCACCTGCTAAAAAAACACACCCTGTACAATTTCAGGATTATCCTTGAAAGCACAGAGTACTCTGCCTTAAATGTAGAGACCGCTGAGCCCAGAGATATATTGTTCACCGAATTAAACAGTCTACAAATAGCCATTGACAACAATAAATTCGGAGACCAGTCATTTTTCTTTTCCGGTGCCGGGGGGCTGTACTACATCCAGGGCAATAAACTCACAATAGGTGCTGCAGGTCAAAAATATTACATGCACAAATGGGTAATAAGTAAACTCTATCCTAAGAGGTATTGGATCTATGATCGTTCACCTGTCAGGGACATTTTCGTGCCTTATGTTGAATTAAAGTACGGTTATAACCAGTTGCTTTTCAAAACCGCTCATTCGAGCTTGTTTACGGTCAATAACTTGGAAAGCAGGGTAGCCGGCAAGTTTCATTTCTCCGGCATTGGGGCAAGAACGTACTTCGATTTAAAACTGAGTGTGGAGCGATTTAACATACAGGATGTAGATGTTGAATTGGAAGGCCTTTATCTGACAAATATCACACAATATCAAACCGCCTATTTGCAAATAGGGACAAGGGTTAACTTCGAGCATGTGGCCGTCTATACCCAGATCAATCAGCCAATAAAGAAATACCTCGACAACCCGCTGATTAAATATGATGATATGGAATTACAATTTAACTATGGCTTTCTGTTCGTCTTTTAATGGCGTTGGTGGGGTTTTGATCTTCCCGAACCCCGCATGGCTAACAATGGTTTGTTTGAGATTCGAAATCTGCTACATTTGGTAACGTTACAGGCAGTAATAGCCATTGGTGGTTATTAGTCGGTTGTTAGCCACAATTCAGCAAAACGAAAATGGACAAACTTCTAATTGCCGTACTCGGACATAGCAATTCAGGCAAATCAACAACTTGGAACCAACTATTCGGAAGAACTGTAAAAACAGGCATTTACGAACATGACCTATATTTGAATTCAACTGAATATGTTAAAGTTTTCTTGGTTAGTGGAAGCCCCGAAGAAAGACAAAAATATGTTGGTGAACTGATTACCGTTAATGAACCAAGAATCGTTCTATGCTCAATGCAGTATCGCGAGGATGTCAGGCAAACGATTGATTATTTCGTTGAACGAGAATACCAAATCTATTGTCAATGGCTTAACCCCGGCTATCATGACCCAAATGAATATCCTCAATTTGACAATCTTGGAGTTTTCAACTATTTACAAGGATTAAGTGCAACAGTTGGAATCAGAAATGGCAAGATCAATGCCTCATCAAGAGTTCAAGAAATTAGAGAATTTATTTACGGCTGGGCGACATATAAAAATCTAATTCTTTCCTAATGTCCAAGCTTAACTGTCTAATTGGAGATATCATCAGCGGTTTCGTTAGAACTGAGTTTATTCTATCACAGATTCTGTCGGAACTAGGTTTTCGTGAAGATCGAATTGACTTCTTTGCTGACAGCAGAACAGAGAAAAAACTTCAATCAATTCGGAAGGAATTTGAACAATCTAAATTGCCCAAAAAACATGAATTTATTGGTTTGATCGATGAACTTGACGAACTAAGGAAAAAGAGAAATATTGTCGTACATAGCTTGGTACTAACCAACGTCAATAATCCTGATAACCATATGTTTCATAACTATCAGAAAATCAAAACGGGTATTCTGAACAAAACAACAGAGTTCAACACCTCAGATTTAGAGAACATCCATGTCGGAATTCGCGAAATTCATAACTCGCTTTGTAACCTACAATGGGGCAAAAAAAGTGGCTAACAAACGCAGC
>JGI24516J20058_1000134_pt1 | contig 32503 bp, 29 predicted proteins | sample LinPmetageLP39_FD_20058 | JGI IMG/M metagenome (IMG submission 20058) | reverse complement strand
ATATCCAGACCTGCAGCGACCTGCTGCACTTCAATGCCTTCTTGATGGCTCAGTTCGACAGCCTTCACCTTGAAATCCGCCGAGTACTGCCAGGTCTTCCTCGGATGTTCGTATCTGGGCATTGCCCACCTCCTCTAGTTAGGAGAAGGTGTCCACTAAAGCGGGGGAACTACACCAGTCCGACAACATGCGCTTGTTAGCTGCTACGCCAGTTGCGATGTTGAGAATATAATTTGCTCTGCCACAAAACGAATAAGCGGCACCTCTTTCACGAGCTTTTGGTCATCTCTAAATGGCGTGTATTTAGTTTTTTCCGATTCTTTACTGTGAACAATGGCATTTCTTGTCTTATATATCCTTCCTGCCAGGTGCTTAAAGCATAGATCCTTGTCATCAGACTCCAGATTTACAGTAATTCCGCCAGCAAATGAAACCGTATTATCTTTATAGTGCTCTAGCAGATGTTCGTCGTAGCTTCTTATTTTCTCGACAAGCTCACCTAAATCTACAAATTTTACAAGAGATAACCTAAGGCCTTCTTGTTCATTAAATGTCATACTCTCATCGCGCACCTTAATAGACTTTCCAATATCCTTTATTAGCGAGGATATATCTTTTTTCCTCTTGTATGAGAAGTCTGGGTGCGTAATTGTAGACTTAACTTTATCTATTAGTTCATCGTTGAATACCGACTCGAAGAAGTGCTCTGCAATATGATAATAAGAAATATACTCTAGCATTGGATTTTCAGTGCCAACTGCTAACTGGTAATGATGTATCAAATCAGGGATATAATACCTTCTAGGAGGGTCCAGCTCCTCTAAATTAAACCTACGGCTACGAGTAATTCTATTTGAACGGAGAAGCTCTTCAAAATCTCTCTGTGGCACAAGTGCTGAATCAGTGTTGTATGTCAGATTAAAAAGGAAAGCTGAACTAAAGCGCTCAAATTCCTGATTTGATTTATTTGCAGCTGACTTCAGGTGGAGAGTTAGTCTTCCACCTATAACTCGCTTAACAAGATCTAGAACGCAAAGATTTTCCTCTGTCCACTGCTCATACATCCTTCTGAGGGGCATTGGCCTTGATAGCTCTCTTGCCTCTCCAATCAAAGAAGCCTTATGGATGAGATAGAGACAAAATGTAGTTGAAGGTCTTATCAAACGGTAAGAAAGCTTATTTTCATTGTCTTCCACCTCAACTACACAGTCATTATCCCTAGGCCTGAACCGGAAGAACGGCCCCTCTTCTCTAACAAGCACTTCATATTCCGAGCCATTAGAAATTACGGTGTCGGAAACCTCCGTGTAGCGTCGAAGCTCATTTAATGAGCTCTCCAGCGCTTCTTTTTCAAGCTTAAAATTGCAACTTTCATCACGAAAAAAAACATAAGAATAATGATTTTCTTCTTCAGAGAATTCGCATCTAAGGATTTCACCAATCCATTCGGCAAACTGCTTGTTATCGGCATCTATATCCATTTAATACTTTCTCTCAAATATGCATTGCAGCTAACGCCCGCGTAATAGGCGTAAGCTTGCGAGCGTCCTAATTGACGCGTTTGTTATGAGTTTCTAGCACTGCTGCAGAGCTTCCAAATACAGTGCGATACGATTCATCAACTATTTTTTTGTTGAATTTTTTTACATCCTCAAGCTCAATTGAGTAAGCTAAGTGATTATAATCTTCCGAGTTATTTATCATATAGGCGTATTTAGGCGACAGAGGGATATAAAAATCAGCACTTTCCGGTGCCTGCATTTCTGCAATCAACGACAAAGATGAATGCACATTAATGACAGGATGATCACTGGTTAAGAATGGGTGGCCAGTATCATTGGTAATGAATATATGATTATCCCTATCTTTTGATTCGTACAAACTACACCCAATATTTATGCCAAACATGAAGCTCAAAAACCACCAATTTTTCTCAAAGAGCTCTAAGAACTCTTTGTGTTCGACGCCAATATCCGGATTTTCCCTAAGGGCCCCTATCGACTTTTCTTTAAAATATTTTGTTCTCGACATCTGATGGCCGACATATGAACAAAACGCAAGCATATTATTTTTTGACTTTAGGCATTCTGAATTGCCTTGCGCCAACTTTGAGATTACTTCGACTGCGGCGTCTTCAATAAAAGCATGCAAGTTCTCTAAACTATTGTTCTCTATTGCCTTCTGAACAGACAAGACCTCTTCTGGTACATATTTTATCCTAGAAATTAAAATCGAAAAATTTGATAGTTCTATAAAATCATCTAGGTGTGACATATGAATTTCTTGAAGAAACTGCGGCGATCTCGCCGAGATTTTCTTTATAAATTCTATATCCTTTTTATTGAGCGTGCTTATCTTGTAGAAGTCCGTTTCTCTTGCAAGCCCTTTGACGCTATCACAAGCAATTTTCCCTTTTTTTGATATATAGAATATATTGTTATCTGTCGCCCAGCTCTTTAGATAAAAACTCCAAATATAATGATGATTTCTTTTAATCTGCTTATGCTTTTCCATAAAACTTGGCAATCTCTAAACCCGTGGGTGGCTCATAACGCCTCAAGCAGAGGCGCCAGCTTCGCTGGCGTCCTGCTGGCTTGATTTGTTAGGCATTTTCTCTACAAATGTTGCTCTCACCCGTTTTGAAACCAACATGTATGGAACCCAAATAACAGCAGAAAATAACGTTCGTGCAAACTCTTCTGTTGTGGCCGGATCAAACATTGGCTCGCCAGTGATAACAAACGAGCCAAGCCACGCATCCAGCGGAATAAAGAACAAAGAAAGCAAAACAATGACGATGTAAACCTTTGGGAAAATGTAGTGCTTAGAAAAGAACAGGTAGATGAGATAAAAGGATGCCAACGCCATTAAGGAATTATAAATAGCTTCAAAAACTAATAGAGGCCCCCACAATTGATGGTAGGCTTCTGACCCCGGATCAGTGAGGATTGCAAATGTTCCGTCAGTGAATATCGAGTAGTAAAGGGGACCAAATTCATACGCTAGGCGAAAAGGCCCGATTACCACGCCGATTCCGACCAGAATCAAGCATCCACCCAATCCTTTTAGTTCATTATTATCGTTCATAATTCCTCCATTTAGGTGTATGCCTAACGCCCAGCACACGCGAAACTGCGTTGGCGTGGTTTTGGTTTAGAATGCAGCGCCAGCGGAATGGAAACCAAAATCACGACGACCCAGTTTTCGCTGTGGTGCTGCTTGTTAGAAGCAGACTTACGCACGTTGCATCAGCTCTATGGTTTCACCTACTAAACTTGATTGTTCATAGTGAACCAAGCCGCCGAAATCGGTATCTATCATGACTCCAGCACCCAGATAACCCCACTGTTCTTTTGGGTGCTCATTGGAATATTCATCAGAATCCATATTCGCCACGACAATACCCTTGTATATACCACTGATCCGAACCCGGTCTCCAACTTTAGCTTCATTACCATCGGTATATTTCATGGGGAACTTGGACTTCTAACGCCTGGGTAAGCTGCCGGAACGGAGCGTGGTGCAGTACCGGTCAGCTTCACCCACTGGTTATGTTTAGTCGGAACTAGGTTGCAGGACTGCTCGAAGCTCATCTTTTAGTTCTTGGCGAAGTTGTTGTGTCTCGAAGTTCCACTCCCGAAGCATCGAGTGATGGAACGCTTCGAAGTCGAAGATTACATCTTTGTTTTTCAGCGCTTTTCCGTCAAGTTTCTGTAAAGCTTTATCGTGAGCCTGCCCCATCTCTGCGTGCTTTTTCCTGTAGAAGGCATTGATCTTGGCAAGGGTGACAATAACTTTTCCTGCAAGATCCGAATCAATATAGAGACCAACATCTTCTAATTTGGCATACGCATCCGATATCGAAGCAAATGCGCGCTCAAAAGCGCGCCAGTTTTCGGAAAACACATGGCAATGTCTTGAAGAAACTTGTTCCTCTGGTGTTCCCGAAAACCGGCTGATAGTGGGGTTTCTTCGGAACTTATGCCTTGGGAGTGATGTACTTACGACGGCCGAATAACAGCTCTCAAGTGCCGCCACTTTTTTTGCTGATAACTGACCCAGTGTTCTTTTTTCGATTCTGCAAATACCGATAGTTCAGCTTCAAGTTGGAGTTTTTTTCCATCGAGTCGATATTGAAATTCTCGTTGCGATTTCTCCATCTGGTTCTTGATAAAGAGCTTGAATAAAATCGCCACAGCGCCTGCGCCAACAAAGCCTCCACCGATCAATGAGATTAAAAAGTCCCTCAATGCATACTCCTAAAAACATAACAGGTATTAGGACGCCGGCTCGAATATCCAATGAACGCGGCTGCGTCCTATCCAGGCTTTGGTTGTTATGTAAAACCGAATAAATCAGATATTTCATAAAGTTACAAACCTCTCGCCAGGGGTCCGTCCCCGTTCGCGTGACCGCTTTGTTTGCCGATATCAATCATACTGTCCATGTGGGCAGCGCCGGGGGAGGCGGGTCGGCTGCTATACTGCCGCCACCTTGCAGCCGGCGAGATTGGATTGATGAAATACCGCGACCTGCGCGACTTTATTCAGCAACTGGAGAATCTGGGCGAACTGAAGCGGGTGACCCGCGAGGTGGACCCGCGCCTGGAGATGACCGAGATCTGCGACCGCACGCTGAAGGCGGGCGGTCCGGCGATTTTGTTTGAGAACCCCAAGGGGTCGTCGATCCCGGTGCTGGGGAATCTGTTTGGTACCCCGCGACGGGTCGCTCTGGGCATGGGCCGGGAGTCCCTGGACGAATTGCGAGAGCTGGGCGAGCTGCTCGCCTTCCTGAAGGAGCCGGAGCCGCCGAAAGGGTTCCGCGACGCCTGGGAGAAGTTGCCGATTTTCCGCAAGGTGCTGAGCATGAACCCCAAGGTGAGCGGCTCGGGGCCCTGTCAGGAACACGTCATCGAAGGCGAGGATGTGGACCTCACCCAACTGCCGATCCAGACCTGCTGGCCCGGCGACGCCGGCCCGCTGGTCACCTGGCCGCTGGTGATCACCCGTGGGCCCAATAAGGAACGCCAGAACCTGGGCATCTACCGCCAGCAATTGATCGGCCGCAACAAGCTGATCATGCGCTGGCTCAGCCATCGCGGCGGCGCCCTGGATTTCCAGGAATGGCAACAGGCCCACCCGGGCGAGCCGTTTCCGGTGGCGGTGGCGCTGGGCGCCGACCCGGCCACCATCCTCGGCGCGGTGACGCCGGTGCCGGACACGCTCAGCGAGTACGGCTTCGCTGGTTTGCTGCGCGGCTCACGCACGGAACTGGTGAAATGCCTGGGCTCCAACCTGCAGGTGCCGGCCAGCGCCGAGTTCGTGCTGGAAGGCCATCTGCACCCCGGCGAGTACGCCGACGAAGGGCCGTTCGGCGATCACACCGGTTACTACAACGAAGTGGAGCGCTTCCCGGTGTTCACCGTGGAGCGCATCACCCACCGCCGCGACCCGATCTACCACAGCACCTACACCGGGCGCCCGCCGGACGAACCGGCGGTGCTGGGCGTGGCGATGAACGAAATCTTCGTGCCGATCCTGAAAAAGCAATTTCCGGAGATCGTCGATTTCTATCTGCCGCCGGAGGGCTGCTCCTACCGGATGGCGGTGGTGACCATGAAGAAGCAGTACCCGGGCCACGCCAAGCGCGTGATGATGGGGGTGTGGTCGTTCCTGCGCCAGTTTATGTACACCAAGTTCGTGATCGTCTGCGACGACGACGTCAACGCCCGCGACTGGAAGGACGTGATCTGGGCGATCACCACCCGCATGGACCCAGCCCGGGACACCGTGCTGGTGGAGAATACCCCCATCGACTATCTGGACTTCGCCTCCCCGGTGGCCGGGCTGGGCTCGAAGATGGGTCTGGACGCGACCAGTAAATGGCCCGGCGAAACAACGCGGGAATGGGGCCGCGCCATTAGTATGGACGACGATGTGAAACAGCGGGTCGATGAAATGTGGAGCGAGCTCGGCCTGGACTGAACGCCGGTAACCCGTTAAGGAGACCTCATGCCCTGGAACCCGTCCGAGATTCCCGATCAAAGCGGCCGTGTCGCCGTTATCACCGGCGCCAACAGCGGCATCGGTTTCAAAGCCGCCCGCCATCTGGCGGAAAAAGGCGCCACCGTGATCATGGCGTGCCGCAACCTGGAAAAAGCCCGTGCCGCCCGGGCCAGGCTGCCCGCCGACGCCAACGTGCGCATCGTGGAACTGGACCTGGGCAGCCAGGCCAGCGTCAAGAAAGCCGCCGAGGAGATCCTGGCCGAACACCCGCGCCTGGACCTGTTACTGAACAACGCTGGCATCATGTGGCTGGAAGAAGGCCGCACCGAAGACGGCTTCGAGCGCCAGTTCGGCATCAATCATCTTGGCCATTTCACGCTCACCGCCCTGCTGCTGCCGGCACTGCGCGATGTACCCGGCTCGCGGATCGTGACCGTCAGCAGCATCGCCCACCGGGCCGGCCGCATCCACTTCGACAATATCCACCTGGAAGGCCAGTACGGCCGCCAGAGGGCTTACGCCCAGGCCAAGCTGGCGAACCTGATGTTCGCGGTGGAACTGGACCGACGCCTGCAAAGCAGCGGGGCGCAGACCCGCTCGCTGGCCTGCCACCCCGGCATCGCCAGCACCAACCTGGCCGGCCCGGGTATCGCCGAGGAAACACCGCTGGGCATCGGGCGCGTGGTGCGCTGGCTTTGGCCGCTGATGACCCAGAGCGCTGAAAAAGGCGCCTGGCCGACACTCTACGCCGCCACCGCCCCACAGGCGGAGGGCGGCCACTACTACGGCCCCGCCCGCCTTAAAGAAGCCATTGGCCCGCCACGGGAAGCACGCCCGCGCCGCTACGCCATGGATCCGGAGAAAGGGCAGCGTCTCTGGGCGCTATCGGAGAGCCTCACCGGGCAACATTTTCCGTGAATTGACGGGCCGGCCACAGGGATTGCATTAAGCTGTTGCACTTTAATGGTACGGTAGTACCATAACGAAAAGGTGTCGCCTCGGTGGGCGCCGGTACAACAATAGCTGAAAGGACTCCGTCGTCATGTTGCAACGACTTCCCCGCCGCGCCTTCCTCAAAGCGCTGGCCGCGTCCGCCGGCGCCGCCGCCGTGCCAACCCTGGCCGGCGCCGGGCAAGCCAGTGGCGCTGGCCAGGACGGCCGCGCCAGCTGGCAGAACTGGTCCGGCAACCAGAGCGCGCGGCCACGCAACCTGGCCTACCCGGCGGACGAAGCCGCCCTGGCCCGGCTGCTCGCCAACACCGAAGGCACGGTGCGCCCGTTCGGCGGCAGCCATTCGTTCAGCGCCGTGGTCCCCACCGGCGATACCCTGGTGTCCCTGGAAGCCATCAACGGCCTGCGCAGCGTCGACGCCGGCGCCCTGCGCTTCGGCGCCGGCACCCGCATCGCCCAGGCCAGCCGCGAGGCCTGGAACGAAGGCCGCAGCCTGATCAACGAACCGGACATCAACCTGCAGTCGCTGGCGGGGGCCATCGCCACCGGCACCCACGGCACCGGCCTGGGCCTGCCGTGTCTGTCCGATCAGGTGGCCGGCCTGGAACTGATGGACAGCGAAGGCACCCTGCACCGTCTCGACCACAACGACGGCGACCGTTTCCAGGCGGCCCGCTGCGCCCTCGGCGCGCTGGGCCTGGTCACCGGCGTCACCCTGGACAGCGCCCCGGCCTACCGGCTGGAAGAACACACCTGGACACTGCCGCTGGACGAAGCCATGGACTTCGTGGAGCGGGAGAAGGACAACTTCCGCAACATCGAGTTTTTCGCCTTTCCGCTGGGCGGCACCGCCATCGTCAAAACCATGTCGCTCACCGATAACCCGGAGGACGACCTCGCCCAGGACGACAGCAACGACCTGCTGGAAACCGTCTGCGAGCTGAGCATGCGCGCCGGCTGGATGACCGCCACCCTGCAGAAGCTGGTGACTTTTTTCGTCGAGGAGAGCCGCCGCCGGGGGCCGGCCCACAAAATCTACGCCAACCGCCGCACGGTGCGCTTCAACGAAATGGAGTACACCGTTCCGGCGGACAAGGGCATCGAGTGCCTGCAGGAAGTCTGCGAAGTGATCCGCGAGCAGGACATCAACGTGTTCTTCCCGATTGAGTTCCGCTACACCGCCGCCGACGACACCCTGCTCTCCATGTTCAGCGGCCGGGCCGGCGCAAGCCTGTCCATCCATCAGTATTTCAAGCAGGACGCCACGCCGCTGTTCCGCGCCACCGAGCCGGTGCTGCGCCGCCACCGGGGCCGGCCGCACTGGGGCAAACTGCACAGTCTGGGCGCCAATGAATTGCGCGAACTGTACCCGCGCTTCGACGACTTCCTCGCCCTGCGCCGCGAGTTGGACCCGCGCGGGCGCTTGCTCAATGATCACCTCAGACATCTGTTCGGCATCGACGCCAAGAGGCAACCGGCATGAAAAGGCGTACCTTCCTGCTCGCCCTGGGCGGTGGCCTGGCGGCGGCCTGGTGGCTCAAACCCGGCGACCAGGGCGGCCCCCACCGCGCCTATTTTCAGCCCTACAACACCCTGTTCCGCGACAGCGGCCCCGGGCGCCCGCTGCTGTTCATCGACCGGCAGCGGCTGGCGGCCAATTGCCGGCGCCTCAAACAGGCATTGCCACCGGGCCGCGCCTACCGCATCGTCGCCAAATCGCTGCCCAGCGTGCCGCTGATCCGCGAGGTCATGGCGCAGACCGGCACCGACCGGGTAATGGTGTTCCACCAGCCGTTCATCAACGCCATGGCCGAGGCGGAGCCCGGCTGCGACCTGCTGCTCGGCAAACCCATGCCGGTGCAGGCCGCCGCCCGCTTCTACCAAGAGCTGGCCGACGACACCGGCTTCGACCCGGACCGCCAGCTGCAATGGCTGATCGACAGCGAAACACGGCTGGAAGAGTATCTGGCGCTGGCCCGGCGGCTGGACCGCCGCCTGCGCATCAATGTGGAAATCGACGTGGGTCTGCATCGCGGCGGCCTCACCGAACCGCACCAGCTGGATCCGCTACTGCAACGGATCGCCGCCCACCCGCGCCACTTGGCCTTCGCCGGTTTCATGGGCTATGACGCCCATGTGGGCAAGCTGCCAGACCTGGTGGAAAGCCGCGACACCAGCCTGCGCAAGGCCCAGGCGGTCTACCAAAGCTTTATCGACAGGCTCTACCGCGTCGCCCCCGAACTGCGCGCGCAACCGCTCACGTTCAACGGCGCCGGCAGCCCGACCTTCACCCTGCACGGCGACGAAACACCGCTCAACGAGCTGGCGGCCGGCTCCTGCCTGGTGAAACCGTCGGACTTCGACGTGCCCAGCCTCAAGGACTTCGAGCCGGCCGCCTTTATCGCCGCGCCGGTGCTCAAGGCGCTGGACGGGCTGACCCTGCCCGGGCCGCTGCCGCTGGGCGACGCCTGGGCCCTGTGGGACCCCAACCGCCGCCGCACCTACTTCATCTACGGCGGCTACTGGAAAGCGGAGCCGGTGTCACCGCCAGGCATCCGCCGTAATGACCTGTACGGCGTCAGCACCAACCAGATGATGTACAACGGCTCGCCAGCCACCGAGCTGACGCCCGGTGATCAGCTGTTCTTCCGCCCCACGCAGAGCGAGTTCGTGCTGCTGCAATTCGGCGACCTGGCGGCGGTGTCCGAACACCGCATTCAGGCCTGGTGGCCGCCCCTGCCTCAGGGCGAAGGGGCCTGAGCCCGGCGCGGGATCCCGTGCGCGGACAGACACCAAGTGAGCGGCGCCGGCGTTAACCCGTCGGCGTAGTTCATCAGCAGACGTCCGCGTACCGGCGCGCCCAACCGACACCAGGTCACGCCCAGATTAAACACGGTATTGGCGTCGTCACGGTCCCATACCAGCGCGCGCTGAAACCGGCCCAGCGCCGGCGACCAGTATCCCCGCCGCGCCCAGTAAATCCCCTCGATGCCACATAGCGCGGCATCCCTAGGGTGGCGTTCACGTAGCCGGCTCAACAGACTGCCCGCGCGAGACCATTCAGCGCTTTCGATCAAGGCGCGCAGGCGCCGGCAGGCTTCGCGGCGCCCGCTCACGCCTTGGTCTCCCGGCGCGGGGCGGAGGCACTCCAATCAATATGCCGGGTCAGCAACATGACCGCCGCCAGCGCCGCGAACAGCAACACCGAGCCCATTAAAAGCGCGTAATCCTCGGCGTTGAGAATCGCGTAGATCAACACCAATACCAGCATTTGCGCGCCCGCGAACCCCAAGCCGGCCGGCCTCGATCGCAACACCGCACTCAGATAAGCGCCGATAAGCCCGCCGGATACCACGGCGCCTATGCCATAGGCCCAGGCGAAGTCCAGGTGCTCCCCCAAGGCCACCAACAACAGATAGAACATCGCCAATGCCAGGCCCACCAACAGGTACTGCATCGGGTGTACCGCTGTCCGCCGCAGCACCTCGAACAGGAAGAAAGCGGCGAAGGTCAGGCCGACAATCAAATAGCTGTATTTAAGCGCCCGCTCGCTGGAAAGCAGCCCGGTGACCGGCTGCACCAGCTCAACGCGCAGTGCCTGACCCCGGTCCTGGCAGCCGCCGCCGTCACGCACGCAGGCGATGGCGCTGGCGGCGGCCAGACTATTGGTGTGCCAGCGGCCCACGAAGCCGCTGTCCGTGACCTCCCGTTCGACCGGCAACAACAGACCGGTGAAGCCGGGATGCGGCCAGTCGCCACTCAGGGTCATGCGGGTTTCCTTGGCCAGCGGCAGAGCGGCCAGGGACTGGCTGCCGTTGAGATTCAGATGCACGCTGACCGTGAACGGCCCCGCCACGTGTTCCGGCAACAGTGCCACCAGAGCGTCGCCGCCCAACGCTTCGGGTATCGCGCCGGGCTCCAGCAACGGCAAGGTCCGGTTCGCGATACGAAGGCGCGGCCGTTCCGCCAAGCCACGCAGATCGCCGACCTGAAGCACCAACAGGGGTGGTCCGCTGTCACGGGCATTGTCATCGCTGCGCCGCCAGCCCGCATCAAAGTGCGCTTCCAAGGTCACACCGCCGCGATACACCGGGGTGCCGTAGATGCCCCGGTAGAGCGTTTCGGTCTTTAACTGCCCCTCAATGTCGAGGGTGTCGGGCACATGCGTCGCCAGCTCACGGCGGTGTTCGATTCGGGTGCGGGTCTTACCGGTTTCCTGATCGTGGTAAGCCACTTCGTGCCGACGCACTTGCGGCACCATGATCAGCGGGCCGGCCAGGGTCTGCTCGCCGGCGTACTGCTGGCTCACCTGGTGGCTCACCGACGCCGCGCGCTGCTGACGCTCGTTGATCTTTACCTGAATCATCAGCAACGGCGCCACCAGCACCAACATCAGGCCGGCGATGATCAGTATTTTCTTTAATGGACTGTAGGCCATGGTTCTCTCCCCTTGTTGGAGAACCCAGCTTGCATCGGCCGTTTGAGGGAATTGTGGGGGTTTCGTGAGGAAGCCGGATTACCCCAGACACAGGCGCACGCACACGCCGTCGTCGCGGTTTTCCAGCCGCAACCAGCCGCCATGCAGTTCGCCGACTTCCCGTACCATGGCCAGCCCCAGCCCGGAGCTCTTTTCCTGGCCGGGCGGCGCCAGCGAGTAGAACCGTTCGGTGACCCGCGCCAGGGCATAGTCCGGAATCAGCGGGCCACGGTTCCGCACGGCGATCCCGTACTGGTCCTCCCGCCACCAGCCGGACACCTCTATCGACGAGCCGGCGTCGGCGAAACGCAGAGCGTTATCCAGCAGGTTGAACAGCGCCAGCCGGGTGGTATCCGGCTCCACTGACAACACCGGGTCGCCCTCCAGGGCGACCGAGAGCCGCTTGTCGTCCAGCAACACCCGGCGGCTGAGGCGCCATTCCTGCAGCAGCGGCGCCAACGGCTGGCGCCGCCGCGCCGGCAGACTCTCGAGCTTCTCCAGTCGCGCCAGAGCCAACATGCGATCCAGCAGGTCGCTGAGCCGCTGGCTCTCGTGCGCCACATTGCCGGCGAGCCGGCCCAGTTCCGGATCGCCGACTTCCTCGGCAAGGATCTCGCCGGCCCCGCGCAGCGCCGCCAGCGGGCTTTTCATTTCGTGGGTCAGCATGGCGGTGTGGTTTTCCAGCCGCGCCCTGCCCTCCAGGCGCCGTCGCATGGCCGTGACGGCGGCGGCCAGATCGTGAATCTCGTCGCGCACCCGGAAACGGGGCGGCGGCGGGCGCTGCCCTTCCGCCACCGCCAGCGCATAAGCGCGCAGCCGCCCCACCCGCCGGCTGATCCACCACGCCAGGCCGACGCCCAACAGCAGGCAGGCGGCCAGCGCCAGCCAGCCATAGCGGATCAGACGGCCCTCCGCCTGCGCCACGAAAGGCTGAATGGACGCGCTGGGTTTACCCAGCGTCACCACGCCGATCAAGGCGCCCTGGTGACGCACCGGCGCCGCCACATACATCACCGAGGAGGTCGGGTCGTCCGGATCGGCCCGGGTGGTGCGGGCGCCGTAGCGACCCTGCAGGGTCAGGTGCACATCGTTCCAGCGGGAGAAATCCTCGCCTTCACTGTCTCCCTGGGAATCGAACAGTACCACCCCGTCGGGGCCGGTCACGTAGACATGGGTATCGGTGCGGTTCTTGGTCAGCCCCCAAATACTGGCGCCGGGCGCCCGCTGCGCATAACGCCGCAACGCCGACCGCAACGCCGGCGTAATCACCAGCCGCTCGCCGTCGACGTCCGAGGCGATGATTTCCGCCAGCAAGTTGGCCGCGTCCACCAGCGTTTCCTCCGCCGATTGCCGCACCAGCGGCTTGGCCTCGCCCAGCACCAGATCCATGGTGAACCAACTCACCAGCCCGATGACGAGGAAGAAGATCAACAGCAGCTGGCGGCTGAGCTTCACGGCCGTTCCAGCACATAGCCCAGGCCGCGCCGGGTGGCGATCCAGGCATCGCCGCCCAGCGGTTTGAGCTTGGCGCGCAGGGTCTTGATGTGGGTGTCCACGGCACGCTCAAAACTGTCCTCGTCGCTGCCGCAGACGTCCATCAGGCTGGCCCGGCTGAACACCCGGCCAGGATGTCGCACCAGCGTCTCCAGAATGCGGTATTCGGAACGGGTCAGCGTCAGCGGCTGCTCGCGGAACCAGGCCCGCGCGGCCCCTTCGTCCACGCGCCAATCGCCACCACCGACAGGCCCGGCCTTGTTCAGCCGCTTAAGAATGGCACGGATGCGCGCCACCACTTCGCGCGGGCTGAACGGCTTGGTGACGTAGTCGTCGCCGCCCAGCTCCAGGCCCAGAATGCGATCCACCTCCTCCTGGCGCGCGGTGAGGAACAGCACCGGCACCTCGCTGTGAAGGCGCAGCCGTTTGAGCACATCGAAGCCGTTGATGTCCGGCAGCCCCACGTCCAGGACCACCAGCGCTGGCAGCGTGTCGGCCAGCGCCGACAGAGCCTGCTCGCCGCGCTCCACATGGGTGACGCGGAAATGCTCCCGTTGCAGAGCGAAGCTCAGCGGCTCCGCCACCCGCGGTTCATCGTCGACAATCAGGATATGGTCCGCCACGACCGCTACAGCTCCGGCACCCGGGCGAACCACGGCCGCGCCCGTTCCAGCTGGCCGGCCAGTTTGAACAGCATGCCCTCGCTGCCGTGGTCGCCGACCATCTGCACGCCCAGCGGCAGGCCGCTCTTACACCAGTGCAGCGGCACCGACATGGCCGGCACCCCGGTGACGTTGGCGAGCTGGGTGAACGGCACGTACTTCAGATTTTCCTTCACCATCTGCTCCACCAGGCCGGTTTTCATCACCAGCTTCTCGGCGCCCACTTTCAGAATCACCTTGAGCATGTGCTGCTGCCAGGCAGGGGTTTCCGAAGCACCGATGCGCGCCGGCTGCAACGCCAGGGTGGGCGTCAGCCACAGGTCGTACTGCTGGTGGAATTCCGCCAGCGCCCGCGAGTAACCCTGCCAGCGCTGGTAACAACGCACATAGTCCGGCGCCGAGGTGGCGTGGCCGAACGCCGCCATTGCCAGGGTGTCCAGCTCGAAACCGTCGTTGCCGCAGCCGGTCTGCTCTTTTACCCAGTCCACATTGGCGGCGCAATTGGCGAACCACATGGAGAGCCAGTCCATGCTCATCGCCAGCATGTCCATTTTCGGCGACGCCTGCTCCACCTTGTGGCCCAGGGACTCGAGCAAGCGAGCGGCGTCTTCCACCGCGGCCACCGCCTCCGGATCCACCTCGGTGCCGATCGGCGAGGTGGTGGAGTACGCAATGCGCAACGGCTTGGGGTCGCTGTCCAGTTCACTCAGGTAGCTGCGCTCCGGCGGCGCGATGCGGAACAGGCTGCCCACTTCCTCGCCCTGGGTGGCGTCCAGCAGCAGCGCGGAATCGCGCACCGAACGGGTCACCACATGGTTCATGGAAATACCGTGCATGGCTTCGCTGAAGGTCGGCCCCCAGGGGGTGCGCCCGCGCCCCGGCTTGAGCCCGAACAGGCCACAACAGCCGGCGGGGATGCGAATGCTGCCACCGCCGTCGTTGGCGCCGGCGAACGGCACCACCCCCGCCGCCACCAGCGCCGCCGAGCCGCCCGATGAGCCACCCGGGGTGTGGTCGGTGTTCCACGGGTTACGCGTGGCGCCGAACGCCTCCGGCTCGGTGATGCCCTTGGCACCGAACTCCGGCGTATTAGTGCGCCCGAACAGCACCACCCCGGCCGCCTTCCAGCGGCGCACCAGTTCCGAATCCACGGCGGCATGATTGTCGGCCCGCTTGAGCGCCTGGTTACCCTGGTAGTTGGGCGCGCCGCCGATCTCCTGGAACAGGTCCTTGGTGAGCATCGGCACCCCCGCCAGGGGGCCGCTCAGTGACCCGGCCGCCTGCTCGCGGGCACGGTCGTAAAGCGGAATGATCAAGCCGTTGAGGGCCGGGTTCACCGCCTCGGCACGGGCAATGGCCAGCTCCAGCAGTTCCGCGGCGGTAACTTCCCCGTCCGCCACCAGTTTGGCCAGTGCCACGCCGTCGAGATTGCGGTATTCGTCAAAACGCATGATGGTATCCTTATTATTTGAAACCCCAGTGAAACTCGTATTCCAACGGAGACCCTATGAAGGCCGTCGGCTTTAACCAACCCCGCGCCATCGAAGACGTCCACGCCCTGGAAGACATCCAGCTGGAACAGCCCAAACCAGGCCCCCGCGACCTGCTGGTGGCGGTGGAGGCGGTATCGGTCAACCCGGTGGACACCAAGGTACGCCAACGCCCCCTGGCGGAGAAGGGCCATAAAGTACTCGGCTATGATGCCGCCGGTCGGGTGGAAGCGGTAGGCGCCGAAGTCCGCGACTTCCTGCCCGGCGACCGGGTCTGGTACGCCGGCGCCATGCAGCGCCAGGGCAGCAACGCCCAGTACCAGTGCGTGGACGAGCGCCTGGTGGCGAAAATGCCCGAAGGCACCGGCATGCAGGAAGCCGCCGCGCTGCCGCTGACCGTGCTCACCGCCTGGGAAAGCCTCACCGACCAGCTCGGCCTGACTCCGGAAAACGCCGCCGGCAAGACCCTGCTGATGGTGGGCGGCGCCGGCGGTGTCGGCTCCATCGCCACCCAGCTGGCCGCCCGCCACTTCGGCATGACGGTGATCGCCACCGCCGGACGTCAGACCTCGGCGGACTGGTGCACCGCCATGGGCGCCACCCACACCATCGACTACCGCAACGGCCTGCGCGAGCCCATGAAAGGCCTGGGTATCGAGCAGGTGGACGCCATCCTGCTGGCCCAGGAACCGGACGCCTACTGGAGCGACGTCTGCGAGCTGGTCGCGCCGCTGGGCGGCATCGTCACCATCGTCGACGCGCGCGGGCCGCTGGACGTGAACCCGCTGAAACCGAAGAGCGCCCGCTTCGCCTGGGAGTTCATGTTCACCCGCGCCCTGTTCGGGGTGGACATGGAGCGCCAGGGCGAGATCCTGCGCGCCACCGCCCGGCTGATGGAAGAAGGGGTGCTGCAGACCACCCTTTCGGAGTCCCTGGGGCCGATCAACGCCGCCAACCTGAAAGAGGCCCACCGGCGCATCGAGTCCGGCAAGACCATCGGCAAGCTGGTGCTCGCCGGCTGGGATTAGCCGGGTTCAGGGCGAACCCAGCGGCGGCAGCGCTCCATCGCAGACAGCGCCGGTCGCAGCCAGCTTAAGCTCGTGCAGACACAGCACCGGGCTGAGCGCCAGGGTGCGGCGGAACAGCGCAGGCCAGGCGTCTTCGTTGACCATCGGCCGGGCCAGGCGCGTGCTGCGCACCGCCTGCCAGGTCAGATTGTCGGGCTCGCCCTGCGCCTCGGCGATCACGAACTGGAAGGGGTGGGCGCCAGGCACGCCAAGGCGGATGTCGGTGGCCACCAGACGCCCGTCCTCCAATCGATAGTCCAGAAAGCTCCCGGTGAACCATTCCAGCCGCCGTCCATCGTCGAGCTGCTTGGCCGCGGCCACCAGATTGGCGTCGCGGGGGAACCCCTCGATATGCAGCGGGATGTCGCCGTCGAGCAGCCCGGTGACGATTTCCAGGCGCTCTTCCCGGTGCAGCACCGTGGCGCGCCACAGCAGGGTGGAGAACGGCATCGGCTGCACCATCCGTGGCGCCGTCTGATAGCCGGTACCGGCCAGCGCCTGCTGCACCCGGTGATCCACCCACTGCTGCGCGGCCAGACTCCAGGCCAGGTAGAGACTCGACAGCACCAACCCCACCGTCAGCGCGCGGATCGCCGGCGGTCGGATCAGCGCGATCACCACCGCCACCAGCAACGGCAGCGTATAGAGCGGGTCGATGATAAAAATGCTGTGCCAGGCCACCGGCGGCCCCAGCGGCCAGAGCAGTTGGGTGCCGTAGGTGGTGAAGGCGTCCAGCAACGGGTGCGTGATCAGGATGGCGCCGGTGAAGGTCAGCCAGCGGCGGAACGACACGCTGTGCTGCCAGCGGCTGAGCAGCGCCGCCAGCACCACCGCCAGGGGCGCCAGCACCAGCAGTGAATGGCTGAACCCCCGGTGTTGGGAGAAGTTGGCCACCGCGTCGCCGTAGTCGATCAGAACGTCCATGTCCGGCAGGGTGCCGAGCAAGGCGCCGGCGATCACCGCGCCGCGCCCGAACCGGTGCCCCAGCACCGCCCCGCCCAGGGCGCCCCCCAGGGCCGCCTGCGTTATCGAATCCATACTTTCTCGCCCCCGCCGCCGGCATAGCGGCAGCAAATAACATTGAAGCTTCTGACTTCTCTGGGAAAGATGATGAGCGAGATATCAGAAGTAACGGTAAACACAACAAGTATCTGTCTAGGAACGACGCCGAGAATGCGCTATGCCATCGACTTCACAAAGAAGAACTGGGCGGCCAGTCCAATAGTAACCGTGGCTAACAGCGCCGTTAGCGTCACGATATCGATCCAAATACTAGCAGCGTCATGAGGCACCTCTTCTTGCCTATACATAGGCACGATAATACGCATATATACTGCGAGAGCGAGCACACTGTTGAGAATCGCCACTACAGCCAACCAGGTAAACTGCGCATGGATAGCAGCGGCAAAGAGCAGGAATTTGCCAACGAAACCAGCGAGTGGCGGAATGCCTACCAGCGAGAGCAGGAAAAGTACCATGGCGACTCCCACCAGTGGTTGAGCGCGCCCCAGGCCGTTGAAATCGTTTAGCGTACGCCCAACCGCAGCGATAACGGCGAAAGCCCCCAGATTCATAGCGGCGTACGCGGCAGCGAAAAAAATGATTGATGGCAAAGCAAAAGAACTTTCGCCCAGCGCCACAATACCCAGGAGGAAGTACCCGGACTGGGCAATAGATGAGTAAGCCAGCAGTCGAACAACATTATCCTGCACCAACGCGGCAAGGTAACCGTAGGTCATACTCAGTACGGCTAGTCCCGCGATAACAGCGGGCCCACCGCTTTCGGAAGGCAGGTCACGAAACACTTGAGTTAGCGCAAACAACGCGCCCACCTTGGGCACCACAGACAGGAAGGCTGCAACCGATAAGGGCCCACCTTCATAGGCATCCGGCACCCAAAAATGAAATGGAACCAGAGATGCTTTATAGCCAAGACCGACAATAACCGCCACCAAACCGAATATGACAGCCAAAGGGATGGCCTCCGTACCCTCAAGGTCGGCAATCATTGTGGAGCCGGCGGCACCGAACCAGTACGTGAGACCAAAGATCATCACCGCGCCAGCCACCGAACCAAACACAAAGTATTTCATGGCGGCTTCGGTGGCAGGATCGTCGTCCGGGTAGGCCACCAGAGCAAAGGTCGCCAAACTGGTGAGCAACAGGCCCAGAACCAGAAACATCATATCGCCGGCGCCGGCTAGAATAAGAGCACCAACGGTAGCTAAACATAATAAACTGTAGACCGTGCCCTCACGCACGGTGCCGCGCACTTCCGCGCTCGCCAGCAGCAAAGACAGCATCGTCGCCGGCAATAAAATCAGCTTTGCCCAGATGCTGAGCGCGTCTATCCGAAAACTGCCACCGAATACGGTGGTGTCTGTACCCACCAAACGTATGGTCAGTCCCGTGGCGACGAACAGGCCCAGCATGGCGAGAGCCAGCGAAGCTCGAGGCCTGCGCAGTATTTCTGCAATCAGCGCGCTGACTGCGGCTAGCAGCACAGCGATCTCGGGAATTAACAATGCCAGATCACGCCCCATTATAGCACCAACGCCGAGGTAGTCCGGTGAATGGTGTCCAGCACCCAGGATGGTGCCACCCCGGTAGCTACGGTGAGAACCAGTAATGGCGCCAGCGCGAGCACTTCGCGCAAACTCAGGTCGGGCATGCTATGCCAACGTGACTGAGGCTCGCCAAGAAAGGTTTCGCGAATCGCTTTGAGAAAGGTACCCGCAATGATAGCAAGGCCCAGTATCGACACGACGGCGGCGGGCACACTACCAAGCGTACCCAGAAATATCTGGAACTCCCCTGGAAAGTGCGCCAGACCAGGCAGGCCCAGCGACGCAAAGGCCGCCAACATAAAGGACCAGCCCAACAGCGGAACCGTTTTTAGTAGGCCGCCAAATTCGCCCATCTCGCGAGTATGTGCGCGCTCCTGAATCATCCCCACCAGGAAGAACAATGCACCGGTAACCAAACCGTGACTGAACATCTGCAGGACGGCGCCATCGAGTGCGGTGGCACGCACTGAAGGGTCCAGAGCCAGTGCAGCCACGGCGACGCCGATGATCACATAGCCCATGTGGTTAATCGACGTATAGGCCACCAGACGCTTGAGATCGGTCTGCGCCAGAGCGGCGAAGGCGCCATAGAGCGCGCCGATGACACCGAACACCAGGACAACGACGCCGGCTTCGTGGAACGCCTCGGGAGTCATTTGTAGGGCGAAGCGAACCAGCCCGTAGGTTCCAAATTTCAGCATGATGCCGGCCAGGATGACACTGCCGACAGTCGGCGCCTGGACGTGGGCGGCAGGTAACCAAGTGTGCAACGGTACGGCGGGGATCTTGACCGCAAAAGTAACCAGCATGGCGACCAGCGCCCACATGGCCGCAGCCCCTTCCAGCGGTGGATTAGCGATCCAGGCGCGCATGTCGAAGCTGGGATCGGGACTGCCGAGGTAAAGCCCCAGGATGGCGAGCAATAACGGCAGGCTGCCCAGAAGCGTGTAGATAAAAAACATCAGAGCCGCCCGCTGCCGGTCCTCATGGCCCCAACCGGCAATCATGAAATACATCGACACCAGGGAGACTTCGAAGAACACATAGAACAGAATTCCGTCGAGGGCGGCAAAGGTGCCGATTGCTGCAGTTTCTAGAAGCAGAACCAAAGCCACGTAGGCGCGCGGGCGCTCGCGCAGCGACGAAGCATAGATGAATGCCCCCAAAAACAGCATAGCACTCAGCAGCACCAGGGGCAGGCTGATGCCGTCCACACCGACCCGGTAGGCGGCACCGATAGCCGGAATCCATTCGAGCTCTTCGACTTGGGAAAAGCCCGCGCCGCTCACTCCCTCCAGCCACATGGCCAGCGCCCCGACCAGAGTTAAACTGGCGGTGCCAATACCAATGCTGTGTACGGTTCGCGCCGTCGGCCCCGGAAGGGCCAGAATCAGGGCGGCACCGGCGAGCGGCAAAAACAGAGTAAGGGATACAATTGGTAGCATGAGTATGGCTATCCTCTAGAAACTCAACGAGGCTGAAAGCAGTATGATCAGTGTTACGGCGGTAACCACGGCGCTGATAGCCAGACTGTGGTGAATCCAACCGCTTTGCAGGACGCGGGCGCGGTCTCCCCAGCCTCGTACGCTGGCCACCAGGGCGAAGATCAGGCCGTCGATTCGGCGCTCATCTCCTACCCGAACCAAGTGCGCCACGGCCAAGCTGGCACGGCCAGTACCCAACACCACCGCATACAAACCTCGTTCCACGCGCCCGCAACCTCGAGCAATGAAGAAGCCTCCGCGGCCGACACTCAGGACGGTCGCGTATAGGCCACGCTCCAGGCGCTGGCAGCCGTAGGCAATGGCCATGGCTGGTCGGCCGATCCAGAAGGAGAGCCCTCCGGCGATGACCAGCCCCGATTGTGCCCAGGGGTGGAAAGGGCCAAGCAAGCGAGATGCCGGTACCAGCCAGCCCAGCGCCAGACCGGCCGCTGCCGCGAGAAGCCCGAACAGCATGGCGGTAGTGCCATGGTCTCCAGGGCCGGGCAAACCCAACAAGGCTTCAATGGGACCGAAGGTCAGACCCAGGAAGACGGCTGGGATTACCAGGGCCCATACTCCCAGCCCCATCCAGCGGGCGCCGGCCACCGAACGGTTTTCGTTTTCACCCTCCTCGCGCTCGTGCCATAGCAGCCGCAGCGCGCGAGCCAAGTAGGCACCGGTCAGCAGTGTGCCCGCCAGTGCCAGGGGAGCGAGCCAGGCGACACTTGGCGCGGACAGTGCGGCGGCGATCACCGCGTCCTTTGAGAAGAAGCCGCTCAGCGGTGGAGCACCCACTAGGGCCAGCGCTGCCAATGCGAAGCCGAAGAAAGTCCAGGGCCGGACGCGCCCTACACCACGCAAGCGCTCCAGAGCCGTGCCGCCGCGCGCATGCTGAAATTCACCGGCTGCTAAAAACAGGCCACTCTTGATGGCGGCATGGGCAAGCAGATGCAACAACGCCGCCAGCGGCACCCCGGCGCCGACCGCAATCAGCATCAGACCATACTGACTGGCGGTTGAGGCCGCCAGCAGGCGCTTGAGGTCACGTTCGGCAAGCGCAATCAGACCTGCCGCCACGGTAGTAATACCGCCCACCAGCCCAATAGCGAGCAAAACTTCCGGCGTCAGCAGCGGCGCTACACGGATCAGTAAAATGGCACCTGCTGCCACCAGTGTCGCCGAGTGCAACAACGCCGACACCGGTGTGGGCCCCGCCATGGCACGCATAAGCCAGTCCTGGAGGGGGATCTGGGCAGACTTGCCCATGATAGCGAGCAGCAACAAAAGCCCGGCCGCCACGGCGGTGTCTCCGTCGACATTCAGGGTGGCGGCGATCTCGCTGGTGCCCGCCGCCCCCATGAGGGTGAATATCGCGATGTACAGACCAAGATCGGCACTGCGGGTGTAGAGAAAGGCACGGCTCGCGGCGTTCGCCGCTTCGGGCCGCTGAAACCAGAAACCGATCAGCAGGTAACTGCACAAGCCAATCAGCTCCCAGGCGGCGAGCACCAGAACCCAGTCGCCGGCCAGAACCAGGGCCTGCATGGCGGCAACAAACAAGGACATAACGGCAAAAAAGCGGGGTAGGCCGGACTCCCGCTTCATATAGCCTACCGAATAAATCAACACGCAAGTCGCCACGGCGGCAACCACTACACTGAGCAACGCGGTTAACGGCTCGGCGGTCAACCGCAAGGGTAGATCCGGCAAGCCTGGCAGCAGCAGGGTTGCGGAGTCACCACTGGCGACCGCCCCCAAAAGCTTAAGGCTTGCCGCCAAACTAAGTGCGACCCCGACCAGCGCCCAAATAACCATTCCCCGGCGCAGCAGCAGAATGGCAGCGGCCGCAAGCAAAGGGAACACTATGGGCAAGACCAGGTCACTCATCCCTGCAGGTCTCCGGCCTCTTCCATCTCGACCGAGCCCTTGGCCCGGAAGCGTGCAATTGCGACGCCGAAACCGACGGCCATCTCCACTGCCATAACCGTCATTACCACCAGCACAAACATCTGTCCGGCGTAGACCTCCGGATGCAGAAAGCGCCAGAAGGCCACAAGGTTCACCAGCGCGCCCGCCAGAATCAGCTCCACTCCCATCATTATCATGACCAGGTTAGTCTGCGAGAGCGCGCCATAGATACCGACACCAAAGAGAATGGCGCCGGTCAGAAGTGCCAGGATCAGTACCGGAGTCATTTTGAAGCCTCCTGTTCTTTATCACCGTTTTCCTTGTCGAGCTTTCCTGTGTCGACGCCGGGCTGGCGCACCGGAATCGCTACTGCCGTAGCCGCGATCATTGCGGTCAGGATGGTGATAGCGGCGGTCTCGAAAATCAGCATAGAGCGATCCAACATTTCAAAACCGAGCTCCCGCGTTTGCATTGCAGCATCCGGCGCCTCGGCGAATATCGGCCCCCAATCAGAGAACAGCGCTACCGAGATGGCGGTGGTGGCGGCAATGGCTCCAGCACCAATCGAAAAGCGCTTCTGGTGGCTCATATCCATCCCGCCAAGCCCACCGGGGTCCATCATGAACATCACCATGAAGATGGCCATGATGCTCATTTCGGTGGCCATCATCATAATCTGCAGCACGCCCAGAAATTCGGCCTGCATGGCCAGAAACATGCAGCCCACGGCGGCCTGTGAAAACAGCAGCGCCAGCGCAGAACGCACCATAGACGCGGTACGGAACACCGCCACACCGAAACCGATCGCAGCCAGCCCGAATACGCCGACAAAAAAAGCCTGTGCAACCATTAGGGCACCACCAGGATGAGCAATCCGACTATCAAAATATTGAGCAGCGCCAGGGGGATTCCAAACTTCCAGCACCAACCCAGCAGATCCGCCTCGCGAATACGCGGCAAATAGTAGCCAACCAGCAACATCGATACGGCTACCGCCAGAGTCTTGATCAGGCTCCAGGCCCAGGGCGGCAAAAGCGGCCCCTGCCAGCCACCGAGAAAGAACACCGTAGTCGCGGCAGACAGGGTGATTAGCATCACCAATCGTGCTAGCCGCAACACTGTCAGGCGCACGCCGGTGTATTCGGCGTCGACCCCGCCGGCTAACTCGCCGGGTGCGGTAGGCAGGTCGAAGGGTGAGCGGAACGCCAACGCCATAGCGGCGATGAAAAACAACACAAACCCCAGCGGTTGGTAAACGATGTTCCATAAACCGGCCTGAGACTCGACGATGACGCTGTTCAACAGGGACTCGGCGCGCATGGCGGTCGCCGTAATGGGCATGACGATAAGCATGGAGTAGGCGATAAGTTGGCCGAGAAAACGCCAGCCACCTATCATCGCGTAGGCGCCGTTCGGGCCCCAACCAGCCATGATCAGCGATACCAACACATAGGCAAGCACCGCGTTGAGAAACAAGGCGCCGGTGGCCAGATCAGCAATGACCAGATCCGGCGTCAGCGGAAGTACGGCAGCACCGAGCACCGCCACCACCAGCAACAACACTGGTGCGGTCTCGAAAAACAGCCGGTCGGGCTTGCGCGCCAAGATGGACTCGCGGCCCAGGTGCGACAGGCCCGCAAGCAGCGGGGCGACCGGTCGCAGGCGGCCGGTCGTGAGCCAGGCCTCAATCACAGCCAGTAACCAAGCGCCAACCAACAGTGTGAGCAACACTATGGCGACAGTCATGAGCTCACCTCCCAGGGCGAGAGATCCAGTGACCCGACCGCCACCAAGGCATCACCCAATTCCTGACCTTCGACCAGGTCGGCGGCCAGGCCGATATGTTGGCGGCAGGCGCCGTCCAGCTCGACCGATACCACCTGCCCTCGCTCCAGGGTCAGCTGCAATGTGGAGCGGCCGCGCGGCGTTTCCACGGTCGCCTCCCCCGTTCCGGAAGGGCTGTCGATGGCTCGCAGCTTGGGGAGCTCAGGGTCTCCGGCGGCCTCTACGAGATCGAGACTGGTCACGATCTCAACATGCCGCTGCCGGAAACGCGCCCAGGCGTCCCCAGCGCCCTCAATGTACAGCTCGAAACCCAGCTCGCAATACATTGCGTCCGCCTGGCGGGCATCTTCGGTCCGGCCGGAGGCGCGTGCCACCGGGCCTCTTAGATCCTGGGAGCCGTGGGGCAAAGCGCCGATGCCTTTCAAGCGCGCTTTGAGAAGGGGCGTATGCTCGAGCCGTGCGATGAGCGCCTGCAGCGCCGGCCGCAGGACAACAAGCTGCTCCCCGTCGGCGCGCTGGGTTTCCAATTGCAAAGCCGCCGCACGACGTGTCAACCAGACAAAGCTGAGCTGGCGGCCCAACTGGGCCAGCCAGCCCAGATGGCTGGCGATGCGCTCTCGCTCAAGAGCGGCCGCCCGGCCCCGCTCGACGGCCGGATCTGGCTCCAGACCAGCCGCCTGCTCGATAGCGCGGCAGGCCAAGAGGCGGTAACTTACCGGTGCCAACGGCGTGGCCGCCGCCAGGCGCTCGATGAAGGTTTCGACCGCCACCTCTTCAGAGGGGGTGCCCATAGCTACCAGAGATGTCGCTTGGCCCTCGGTCACCCCGTCACCGTCGAGCGTCAAGGTCAGTCTCAATCCTCCCGGCAAACCGGGAAAGCAGGGGCCGAAGGGCACCTCAAGCCAGTCCATTGCCAAACCGTCAGCGCTGCGAGGCAGGTCTTTGGTAACCTCGACCATGGACATGAATCCCGAGCTGCCGTGGTCGTGGTCTCCGTGATCATGATCGCCGTGACCGTGGCCGGAATGGTCGTGCTCCCCAGCATCCGCGTCGCCGCCGGCTTCGCGCGCCACCAAATCCATGCCGCATTTGGGACAGCTACCTGGTTCGTCCTCCACCACTTCCGGGTGCATGGGGCAGACGTACTCAGTTTTGGTTTGCAGGATTGATGAGTCAAAATCGTCAGGCGAGGCGGCGAAGGCGTCTTCAGCCAGCAACCGCTGCAGCCGAGTGGCCGCCTCCATCAGTTCGGTTTGTGAGAGATCCGCGGAAACGTCAGCTTTAGGCAAAGACGAAGGTTCTGACCCACCGAGCACTAGAATAGCTCGCGGCCTAGGCATCTGGGCATAGAGCACTGCGGTGGCCTCGTCCAACTTCTGAGATAGCTCACCGACAACCAGGAGCACAGTGGCATCGCGCGGCGTGGCGGCGATGCGCATGTCTGCGGCCGCCAGGTTCAGCCCATGCGCCAGGGCCACTTCCGGCCCAGGGACTACCAGGCAGCTCAAATTGCGCGCCAGAGCCTGCCCAACCCACCTTCGCAGGATAGATGGACGCCCTTTGCGTGCGCCTGCAAGTGTCGTTGCGACCTCGGTCATCATTGCCGCCTCAGAGCGCCCTGACTCCATCCGTAAAGCAACCCAAGAAAGAGAATCGCAAGAAACACGCCCATGTCAAGTAAAGCAACCAGCCCTACTTCCTTGAACACAACCGCCCAAGGGTACATGTAGGCCATCTCCATATCGAACGCCAAAAACAGCAATGCATAACCGTAATAGCGCGCATGATAACGTCCCCAGACCGGAGCCCGCGACAGCACTCCGGCGCTTGCCGGCACATCCTTGCCAGGTTCCTGCCGTGTTGGACCCACACTACGGGCTAAACCATACAGGCTTAACACCGCGCCCAGGATACCCAGTGCCAATCCCAGCAGCAGTAAGTATTGTTGTGTAGCGCTCATAACTTCTAACTTCTCAAGTTTACTCTGCCTCAGAGGCTGAAATTTTAATCTGCTATTGCCAAAGGGCTTCGGGCCCCCTGCCATGGATGCCTAGACGAAACGCTAGTTTCAAGTCTAGACATTCTCGCCAGAGTCGCAAATCTTCCCTAGCCGGGGAATCTGACTCGCGAAACATCATTCAGAATTTTTGTGATCGGTTTCGTCCAGCGAGGCATCCGCGAGCTGCCGCCATTGACGCCAACCAGGCAGGAACATGGAACCCGTCGCTGGTAGGCCCTGTAGGCGTCACCGAACCGCTCCATCACTTGCCGCTCCTCTCGCTGCGCCAGCCGGTAGTAGGCAAATACAATAAGCGGAAACAACCCAACCGAGAACAATGTAGGCCAATGCCGATGAAAGCGAGTGCATAGCCAAGCAACATGGAGATCAGCATGCCGGTTTCACCCAACCCTATCAGGGTGGCCCACAGGTTGGCGCTAACGTAATCGCTATCCAGCCCGAAGAACCGCACCAGTAGATAAATCGTCAGTGGAAAGCCGTACATCTCGGCATAAAGTGCGATGATGAAAGCTTGCACCAACCCGGCACCCGCCCATTCACGCCAGCTTTTCGGCGCAAAATACCGATAAAACATCCAGGAGACCAATGCAATAACAATCAGTGCAATGCCCCATAGCCCCGCATGGCCCATAAGTTCATTCATCGTTTGATACCCTCACAGGTGCGGTGGTTGGGCTCTCCCGACATTCCATGGGAAACGCCGGTTTTCGGAGCGTTTAGTTTTCGTCTCCTTTATCGTGCCCGCTGTGCATGCCCAAAACGCACATCATCAGACACCCCAGGCCAACCAGGGCCACGACGAGCAACCCGCTCGCCGCCAGCCAGTTCCAACCGAGCGCGAGACCTATCAATGCCACCAGGCAGACCGCGACGGCAATGGGACGGCGCCTGAACCACTGACGCAAATTGCGCACTCGGGCGCCTCGCCCCGGACCGTTCTCTTTCTCGCTCTTCGCCATGACGGTGACCTCTGTTTCAATCAGTGGCGTAGATCGACATTTCGTCATCCGTAATCGCATAAATCACAAAAGGCTCCCGCTTTTGCCCAGACATTCCCGGCGACCCCTGGGGCATGCCGGGAAGCGATACACCGCGGATCTCTGGCCGTTCGTCCAGGAGCTTGTTAATAACCCCCACCGGAACATGACCCTCGATCACGTACCCATCGAGCAGCATGGTATGACAACTTTGTAAGCGGGACGGTACGCCATGCTCGGCTTTGAACTGCCTCAAGTTGGGGGTTTCAGTCACCTTGATCTCATAGTCGTACTGGCGCAAGTACGCAGCATATTGGTCGCAGCACCGGCAACTCGGATTTTTGTACAGCGTCGCATCAACGGTTTCGGCGGCCTGCACCGACGGCAAGCTGGCCAAGTAAACGGTCACCATCAACGCCCCTCTGAGGATCGATGTGTATCGCCTTTTCCAACGCAGAAAGGTTGTCATGAACGGTCTCCTTTTTTGGATTTACTGAAGAACAGGTACTTAATCATGGACAGGATCGCCAGAACCAAGGCAATGAACAGCAGGATCAGCAAGACGATACACGCCAACATAAAACCAGCGCCCATCATGCCGGAGTCTTGCATCATCCCAGCCGAAGCTTGTTCGGCAGCCAAGGCGGTGTTTGCCAGAAATGTAAATGCTAAAAGTAAAAATGAACGCATCAAATTTTTCATGGGTTGCCTCCAGTTAAAGTAAGTAGAGTACCGAAAGTACCGCCGCCCGGTACCGAAAGTACGGATCGGTACCGGACGGCGATGACGCATTAAGTTTTCAGCGGTGGTGTCGGTGCCCCCTTGGGCAGACCGCGTCCCCGCCATAGCATGAAGATTGCCGGGTATACCACCAGCACCATCAACAGGGCAGAAATCACCCCGCCGACCATGGGCGCGGCGATGCGCTGCATCACGTCCGCGCCGGTACCGCTGGCGAACAGGATCGGCACCAACCCGATAAAGGTCGACAGCCCGGTCATCAGCATGGGCCGGATGCGTTGGCCGGCGCCGCTCTGGACGACTTCGGTCATATCTCCACGGGTATTGAGTCGGCGCTCGGCCTCCCTGTCCCGCCAGGCGATATCCAGATACACCATCATCAGCAACCCGAGCTCCACGGCGAGCCCCGCAACGGCAATCATGCCCACCCAGACGGCGACACTGAGGTTAAAGTCCAGCCACCACATCAGCCAGACGGCCCCGCTCAGCGAAATGGGCACACTCAGCATCACCAGCAGGGTCTCTACGAGGGAGCCTCGGTGCATAAAGAGCATGAAGAAAATCAGGAACAGCGTGATCGGAACCAGCAATTGGAGTTTGGCTTTGGCCCGCTCAAAATACTGGAACTGCCCCGCCCAAGCCAGCCGATAACCGTCCGGCACATCGACCTGGTCGCCAACCACCTGCTTGGCCTGTTCGACATAATCGGCAATACCGACTTCGCTTTTGACGTCCACAAAGACGAATCCCACAAGTTGCCCGTCCTCACTGCGAATGGAAGGCGGCCCGGTTTGAAACTCAATGTCCGCCACCTGGGCGATGGGAATCTGCTCCCCGGAAGGAGTGGGCACCAGTACTCGCTCCAGCGCTTCCACGTTGTCGCGGTAATCCCGGGCGTAGCGCACCAGGATGTTGTAGCGCTCGCGCCCCTCCACGGTTTGCGACACCACAGTCCCCCCCATGGCCGCCATGATCACCCGTTCCACATCGCCAACGTTGAGGCCAAAGCGAGCCGCAGCACTTCGGTTGACGGTGAAATCCAGAAAGTACCCACCGGTGCTGCGCTCGGCAAAGGCGCTGCGGGTGGCATCGGCGGTGCGCTCATCCTCCTGCAACGCTTTTTCAATGGCGATGCCCGTTTTTTCGATAGTGGCCAGGTCCGGACCAAACACCTTGATGCCCAACGCTGAACGAATACCGGTCGCGAGCATTTCGGTGCGAGTCTGTATGGGCATCCAAAAAATATTGGGCATTCCCGGAAACTTGAGTTTCGAGTCCATCTCCTGAATCAGACCGTCCCACGTCATGCCCTCGCGCCACTGGTCCTCCGGCTTCAAGGTAATGACCGTTTCCACCATGGATAACGGCGCGGGATCGGTCGCGCTGGTGGAGCGACCAACCTTGCCGAAAACATGCTCCACTTCGGGAATGTCGGCAATGATCCGGTCCATAGTCTGCATGGTCTGGGTGGCCTCGGAAATGGACATTCCCGGCAGCGCGGTGGGCATAAAGAGAACCGAGCCCTCGTTCAGAGGTGGCATAAACTCGTTGCCCAATTGCCGGAAGGGAATGATCGTGATCAGCAATAGCAACACCGCTCCCACGATGACTCCCCACCGAAAACGCGCGGCGAAAGCCACCACAGGCCGGTACGCAGCCACCAGCCACTGGTTCAACTTACTGCGATCAGCACGGATCTTGCCGCGAATCAGCCATACCGCGAGGGCCGGCACCAGAGTGATGGACAGGAACGCCGCAAATGCCATGGAATAGGTCTTGGTAAAAGCCAGAGGCTTGAACATGCGCCCTTCTGTGCCTTCCAGGACGAACACCGGCATAAAGGAGATGGTGATGATTGCCAGCGAGAAAAAGATGCTGGGGCCTACCTGCTGCATGGCCTCAATAATCACGTCCCGTCGGGACTTGGCCTTTTCCTCGGGGTCGGCGTCGTCACTCTCCCACCGGGCCAACCGTTTGTGGATATTGTCGATAATGACAATCGCCGCATCCAGCATGGCGCCAATGGCCACCGCAATGCCGCCCAAAGACATGATGTTGACGGTCAGCCCCTGAAAATACATGGGGATGAAGGACATCAGCACCGCTACCGGGAGAGTAATCGCGGCCACCAGCGTAGAGCGCACGTGTAACAGAAAAACGCCGATAATCAGGGAGACAATCAGGATCTCCTTAATCAGTGTCGAGGTCAGCGTGTCAACGGCTTCGTTGATCAAAATCGAGCGATCATAGACCGGCACAATTTCGACACCTTCAGGGAGCCCGGGCTTGATCTCTTCCAGGCGCTGCTTGACCTTGTCAATAACTTCCAGGGCGTTCTCGCCATAACGCATTACCGCAATACCGCCCACGGCTACGCCCTCGCCGTCCAGCTCCGCCTGACCGCGCTGCATAGCCGGTCCCAATGCCACGTGACCGACGTCTTTTACCGTGATCGGTACACCCTCAGCCGTGGTTTTTAACACCACTGTTTCCAGATCCGCTACGGACTTCACATAACCCCGCCCGCGAATAAACTGCTCGTGGCCTGCCACCTCAAGAATGCGTCCACCTACATCCTGGTTGGAGTCCCCAACCGCCTCAGTGACCCGTTTGAGGGGGATGTCGTAAGAGGCGAGTTTGTTCGGGTCGAGACTGATCTGGTATTCACGCTGGAACCCACCGATGGAGGCCACCTCGGCGACCCCTTCAACCGCTTCCAGGGCATAGCGTAAATTGAAATCCTGCAGTGAGCGCAGATCCGCCAGGCTGTGGTTGCCAGACGTATCTCTCAGTGCATATTGGTAGACCCAACCGACACCCGTAGCATCCGGCCCCAAAGTCGGAGTGACCCCCTCCGGCAACTCGGCGGCGGCACCGTTGAGGTACTCCAGTACCCGCGAGCGGGCCCAGTACATGTCCACGCCATCGTCGAAAATCACATAGACAAACGACAGGCCGAACATGCTCTGGCCGCGCACATAGTTTACTCCCGGCGCAGACAGCAAGGAGGTGGTCAGAGGATAGGTGATCTGGTCCTCCACCAGGTCCGGGCTGCGCCCGGGCCAGTCGGTGAAGACAATCACCTGCACGTCTGACAGGTCAGGGATAGCATCCAACGGTGCCCGCTGTAACGCCTGCCAGCCGCCAAAGGTCAGGGCAAGCACGGCCACCAAGGTAATCAGGGGTTTGCGGGCACAATAGCCAATAATTCGCTGCAACCAGCCAATCCCCTCCCCTTCGGCCGGGGGATGAGCGGGCGGATGCTTATGTACGTCGTTTACCATTGCTCCATGCCTCCTTTGAGTCGGCTCTCGGAGGCGATCAGGAAGTTACCGGAGGTGACCACGCGGTCACCCGCCTCGACCCCCTCGATGATTTCGATGTAACCGCCGGCCCGTTGACCGGTTTGCACTTTGCGCGGTGCCAGCCGACCCTCTCCCAGGTCCTCGAACACCACACGCAGTTCACCCGCGATAATTACCGCCTCTTCCGGCACGGCCACTCGCTGCCCAAGATCGGCCTTAAGCTTCACTTCGGCGTACATATTGGGCTTGAGACGACCTTCAGGGTTGGCGACGCTAAGGCGCACTCGCCCCGTACGGCTGACGTCGTCCAAATAGGGGTAAATGTAGTCCACTTGGCCCTCAAACTGTTCACCGGGCAGATAAGGAAGCGTCACGGTAACGGGCATGCCCTCCGTCACCAGGGGCAGTTCGCCCTCGTAGATATCGGCCTCCACCCAGACCTGGGAGAGATCGGCAATACGCAAAAGCGTCATCCCGGCCTTGTGGGCGGTCCCTTCCACCACATTCTTGGCCACCACTGTGCCACTGATGGGCGCGTGCATGGTGACGTAATCGAGGGGCTCTCCTCGTTTTTCCAGGGTGGTGATTTCCGCGTCGGTCATGTCCCACAGTGCAAGCCGTTTTCGAGCGGCGGTCACCAAAGTTTGTGAGGCGCCACTGCGGCGCTTCAACTGCAGATACTCCTGCTGAGCGGCGAGCAGCGCCGGACCATAAACGGTAAACAGGGGCTCTCCCTTTTCCACGTAAACCCCCACGTAATCGGCGTAGAGCTCGCCGACCCAGGCATCAAACTTGAGGCTGACGTCCGCCAGTTGGGTATCGTCGTAGGCAATCCGCCCTTCCGCGCGGATGGCGCGGGTCATAGCCAAGGTTTGTGCCTCGGCGGTTTCCACACCGATCAACTGGCGACGACGATTGTCCAGGGTCACCGTACCCGGTGGTGCCTCCTCGGCCATGCCGCCACCGTCGGTTCGGCTGGCACCGGAGGCCAGTTGGAGGCCTTCGCGACCGACGGCCAAATCAAAGCTGATTTGCCGAGCTGGCATACCCGGCGCCTCAATCTTTAGAGTCAGCGGCCAGCTACCGTCCATGGAGGGTTCAAAGGTGCCCTGGTAGAGACCAGGCTCAATCTCCTGCATATCGGCCGGGGCCTGCATCGCGGGCATGGCGCCCATGGCGGGCATCTCCGCCACCGCTTTGATGTCGGCATTGTCCAGGGGGGCACCGTCGGCATTGCGCAGAGCCACGCTCAGAATGTTCTCTCCCACACGTGGCGTGGTAGGGTCAATCGACACATCCAGGCGATAGGGGCCACTGCGGTAGGGCAACTCGCCGTCACCGTTCTTGCCCATGGCGCCCGCCTGTTGTCGCTTCAAAGCAGTCACGCCTCCGGCTGGCTGCAAGCCCTTTCGTCCGACGGCCAGATCAAAATTGGCCCGCGAGGATCCCACGCCTTCCTTGCTGATTTGCAAGGTCAGCGGCCAGCTACCGTCCATGGAGGGTTCAAAGGTGCCCTGGTAGAGACCAGGCTCAATCTCCTGCATATCGGCCGGGGCCTGCATCGCGGGCA
>JGI24516J20058_1000125_pt1 | contig 34421 bp, 28 predicted proteins | sample LinPmetageLP39_FD_20058 | JGI IMG/M metagenome (IMG submission 20058) | reverse complement strand
AATCATCACGCAATGCTTCGTTTTTCACGTTCGCCTTTCTGATTTCCTCTGCGATAAAATCTACTTGTTCATCACTGATCATGGTACTAGTCCCGGGTTAAATTCATTAAAAATTACTTTCTGGATGGTCAGAATGAAATCCTTCATCTCAGCCATCAAAACATCCTTCTCCTTTTTTCCCTTGCTGGTGAGGAAATAGTACTTGCGCACCCGCTTCCCTATACGCTGCTCCTCGTATCCGAGTATTCCATCCTTGAGGAGCTTGTGCAGCGCCGGATACAATGAACCATCCTTGAGGAGGATTTTACCATCCGTCAGCGCCTTTACCCGCTGAGAAATTTCATACCCATACATCCGGTCATTTTCTTCGAGCAACTTCAATACCATCACCCCTATTGTTCCTTTTAGCAATTCTTTTGAATACATAGAGCTAATATACATAGATATATGATGTATCAGAACATGATTTATAAAAATTTAACGAATCCACTAGCTTTGCCAGCAATGAAGGAAAAGTTGAGAATTGTATTCATGGGTACGCCGGAGTTTGCCGTACCCTGCCTGAAAAGGCTCGTTGAAGAAGGCTGCGAAGTGGTGGCGGTGGTCACCGCACCTGACAAACCTCAGGGAAGAGGCAAAAAACTGGGCACTTCTCCCGTTAAAGACTATGCCGTCAGTCAGGGGATCCCATTGCTGCAGCCTACCAATCTCAAGGATCAGACCTTTCAGGAGGAGTTAAAGCACTACAATGCCGATATACAAATAGTGGTAGCCTTCAGAATGCTTCCTGAAACCGTGTGGAGTATGCCCCCTCTGGGCTCCTACAACCTACATGCATCGCTCCTCCCCGATTATCGTGGTGCTGCTCCTATCAACTGGGCCATTATCAATGGAGAAACCGAGACTGGTGTGACCACCTTCAAACTCCAGCACGAAATAGATACCGGAAACATCCTTTTCCAGGTGAAAGAACCCATCCATCAAGAGGATAATGTGGGCACACTCTACGAACGCCTGATGAACATTGGCGCTGAGTTAGTGGTAAAAACAGTACGCGCACTTGAAACAGGTGATTACCAGCTGGCAGCACAAAAGACTCCCACAGAAGCCAAGCATGCACCCAAAATCTTCAGGGAACATTGTGAAATTGACTGGAACAGACCAACTGAGCAGGTTCGAAACTTCATTCGGGGACTGAGCCCATACCCCGCCGCTTGGACCACGTTGGATGGACTGACGTTCAAAGTATATGGTGCGGAGAAATCGCCAAGGAACCATCAATCCTCACCTGGGACTTTTCATTCCGATGGCAAAACCTACCTGGATGTGGGTACTGCCAATGGCTCTCTCAACCTTACCGAAGTACAGCTACAGGGGAAAAAGCGCATGACGGTGGGTGAGTTCCTGAGGGGCTACCACTGGAATACTCCGGCTGTCCAATAATCTCAACGAGCAATTCCAACAAACCGTCGATAAGAAGTGCGGTTATCCCTGGGTTTACTTTTCTTTGAAGCTGAGTCACACAACATCAAGTTATTTATGATCATATCCATGATAGCCGCCATGGGCACCAACAGAGCAATAGGGAAAGACAATGACATTCCCTGGCACCTGCCGGATGATTTTCAGTACTTTAAACAAACCACTGAATGTCATCATGTGATCATGGGCCGGAAGAATTTCGAATCCCTTCCGCCAAGGTTTCGCCCCTTACCCAACCGGCCAAATGTTGTAATCACAAGGAAAGATTTTTTTGATGCTGAAGGATCTCAGGTAGTCAACAGCCTGGAAGCAGCACTGCAGATAGCCAGGGAAAACAACGAACCTGAAGCATTCATCATTGGAGGAGGTCAGATCTATCAGATGGGGCTTGAGGTAGCCGATAAGATCTACCTTACGGAGATCGACGGTACCTTTGACGGTGATACTTTTTTTCCTGAGTTTGATCATCAACTCTGGAAAGAAACATCCAGACTACATCATCCGGTGGACGAAAAGCACAAGTTTGCTTTCGATTTTGTAATTTATGAGAAAAAGTAACGCCATGGAAGCACACAAAAGGCTACTCGCCATCCTTCACATCATATATGGAACTTTCCACATTCTCATCTTTACGTTTATCAGCCTATTGGCCAATACCCTCCTGCCTTTCATCATGGCAGAGATAGAAGACAACAGTGATGAAACAATGCTTTTGGTGAAAGGGATTATGCTGATCATTAGGAGCGTGATGTTTGTACTCTTTGTGATCGTACCTTTACCCTCCATCATAGGTGGCATAGCACAACTCAACAACAAGAAATGGGGATTGACGACTATGATGGTTTCCGGTTGTCTTTCACTATTCAACATCCCCATTGGAACTACCCTTGGGGTATACACCATCTGGGTATATCTGGAAAACAAAAAGCCTAAAACGGAATGACCAAAATAGCAGACAAGGTAATCATGATCACCGGAGCTTCCTCTGGTATTGGTGAGGCATTGGCCTATCAAATGGCGGAGGCGGGCGCCAGGCTGATCCTTTCTGCCCGAAGAAAAGAAGAGCTGGATCGTGTAAAATCTGCATGTAGCCATCAGGAAAACATTCGTATTTTACCATTGGATCTGGCCGATGCATTTGCCATCTCCCAAAAGGCCAAAGAGGCAGAATCTTTTTTTGATCGGGTCGATATTCTGGTCAGTTGCGGTGGGATAAGCCAGCGTGACAAAGTCATCCACACCAAGATGGAAGTAGACCGCCAAATCATGGAGGTCAATTACTTTGGGACCATAGCCCTGACGAAAGCACTGCTACCCGGAATGGTCAAAAGAAAGTCAGGCCATCAGGTGGTTATCACGTCGGCCGTTGGGATCGTCAGTACTCCTTTTCGATCATCCTATGCCGCTTCCAAACATGCACTACATGGTTTTTATGATGCCCTCAGGGCGGAACACCATGCAGACGGGCTCAAAGTGAGCATCATTTTGCCTGGTTATGTGAAAACCAAAATCAGCTTCAATGCATTGATGGGTGACGGTAGCAAACAAGATAAAATGGACAATGCTCAGGACAATGGCCTGTCACCAGAGGAATGTGCTGCCAAAATAATCAGAGCCGTAGAGCGCGACAAGGAAGAAGTCTATATTGGTGGCTTCCGGGAGGTCACCGGCATTTACCTGAAACGCTTTGTACCAGGGCTTTTCTCTAAAATCATCAGGAAAACTGCCGTCACTTAATACTTTGATAAAACGCCCTACATACTGGTTAACGCTTCTCCTTATCCTGATTTCCACCTACGTTCAGGCTCAGGATAGTCATGTACTGCCGGGGGTCTTGTATGTCAAAATAAAGTACAGCCCGTCAAAAGCTGACGCATCCACGGAGCTATTTCAGTTTTCTGAAATGGAAAATCTCAAATCTTATACTCCACTGAGAAAAAACGCAAACGGGGACCGTCAGCGAGCTTCTGTGTTGGATGGCCTGTTCAAAGTGGTGGTGGACCCATCCACGGACATAGCGGCATTATGTGCATCACTTCACAAGTACGCAAACGTAAGCTATGCAGAACCTATTTACGCAGCGCAACTCCTGTATGTCCCCGATGATCCTGAATCCACCACCCCAAATCAGGAATATCTGAGTGTAATCAGGGCGTTTGAAGCCTGGGACGTGACCAAGGGATCGTCAGATATCGTGATTGGCATCTCAGACACCGGACTCAATCTGACCCATGATGACATCAAAAGCAAGCTCTACACCAATACCAATGACCCGATGAACGGTCTGGACGATGACGAAAATGGTTATGTGGATGATTTTCAGGGCTACGATTTTGCAGACAATGATAGCTTACCGAAATGTGACGATAGCTTCCACGGCAACCGCGTGGGAGGCCTGGCCGGCGCTGCCACCGACAATGGATTTGGGATGGCCGGAGTAGGTTTTAATACCATGATCAGTCCTCTTAAGGTCTACAGTACAGCTTTGAAATTCATTAATTCTGGCTATGAGTCCATCCTATATGCTGCTGATAATGGCTATGATGTCATCAATCTTTCATGGGGTGGCCCCAATAGCTACAGTCAGGCCAATCAGGACATTATCACTTACGCTGCAGTGGAAAAAAATGTGGTTATTGTAGCCGCGGCAGGCAATACCCCGGAAGACATTCGCTTCTACCCTGCCAGCTATGATCATGTATTATCAGTCGCTGCCAGCAATCTCAATGACACCAAAGCTTCCTTTTCAACTTACAATTATGATGTAGACCTGATGGCCCCAGGCAACACCATCTATTCCACCGATAGTGGCAATGGTTTCGCTAAAGACAATGGCACTTCCTATAGTGCACCTATGGTGGCGGGCGCTGCGGCTCTGGTCAAGAGTGTTTTTCCTGATTTGAATGCGCTTCAGATCATGCAGCAACTTAGAGTAACCTCAGATCCCGTTTACACTATTGGCACCAATCAAACCTATGAAGGCAAGTTGGGATATGGTCGACTGAACGTCAGCAACGCGGTGCGGGAGGACAGCGCCAAATCCATCAGGCTCGAGAATGTAGTATACGACAATGGAAATGGGAATTATGCCTTCTACGGTGACACTATAGTCCTTAGCTTTGAGGCCAAAAATTACCTTTTCCCTACGGATAGCGCTACCCTCTCATTTACTTCTGCATCTTCACATGTAGAAATTATTCGGGAAACCATTTATCTGGGAGCGATGAATACCCTTGAATCAGACTCTATTCAAGAAAAGATTTTTGTGATCGCTAAAGACACTCCTCCGGGCACAGACCTGGAAATTAAGGTCAGCATTACAGATGGAAGCTATACCGATTTTCAATACATTGAATTAACAACCGACCCGGATCGCCTTGACTTGAACAATGATCAATTTTCCATTACTCTCAGCGGCAATGGTGATCTTGGTTTTATCTCAGATGGCTATTACAATGGTGTGGGGTTTCAGTGGGATGACCAACTGATCGCCGCAAAAATGGGCGTTGCGGTATCTCTGGATAGAAGTCACGTTTCTGATAACTTCCCCGACAGCATCTACACCAACACCAAAGCGAGTGATTTCGTGGCCATAAGCCCGATAAGGTTTGCCCACCATACAACTCCCGATTTACACGCCACCAGCGTATTCAGGGATGATTCTGCCGCTACTCCACTGGAGATCGTCATGGAGCAAAACACCCTAACCAATAGGGGCGCCAATTTTCTGATTCAGGAGTATCGGCTCATGAATAATGCAACTGAATCAAGAGAAGGACTGGCCTGTAGTTTCTATCTGGACTGGGAAATATTTAATACCATGCAAAACCGATCCTTTTATGATGCAGAATCCAAAACCCTGATTACTTATAACCTAGACAGCTCAGTGGTAGTTGGCCTCCTTACCTATTACGATAGCTTACCCCGGGCTCAATCTCTGGATTTGGATGTCTATAATGGGAACGAGCAAGATGTACAGATGCATTACACCGATAGTGTAAAATATGCTGTGGCCAGAGAGGTTCGCTTTGACAGTGCCGGATGGCAGGGCAATGGAAACAATGTCTCGGTGATGCTCACACATGACTCCATAGCACTCGCTCCTTCCAAAAGCCGCAGAGTGGCCTACTTTATGGGGCTCTCCCATAGTTTTGAGGGCTTGGCTGCTGTCATGGATAGTGCCAGACAAGTCTATGAAGAATATCTAAATCTACCAGTGCTCTTGGAGCGATATGTGAGTTGCCAGGGGGCTTCGGTGTCTATTGCTCCAGCATCTGGTGAGGTCTTTCGCTTTTTCAGTGATCCCCTTGGGGAAAACATCATTGGAGAGGGGGACACCCTCAAAACCGGCGCCATTGTTAGTGACACCACTTTTTATGTTACCAACCTGGATTCGGGTTATGAAGGAAACCTTCAACGAATAGAAATTGCTCTTCTGGCTCAAATTGCTGACTTTCAGATGTCTACCGACACTCTTTTTCTGGATAACACGGTCAATTCCGTCACCTTTACAGATTTGAGCTTCGACCCTGCCTCCTGGTATTGGGATTTTGACAATGGAAGCCAGATCACAACACAAAATGCTACAGTCTATTTCAGAGAGCCCGGTGTATATACTATTTCGTTGACCATTGAGACCAACTCTGGCTGTACGCAAACCATCACGAAAGAATTGCTGGTGGCCAATAGACCTCCACTACCTGACATTGAAGATCAGCAGGTTTGCGCTGACCAAACCTTCACGGTAAGTGCTCCAAATGCAGATAGCATTGCCGTATACCTTGACGCCAGCAGCCCTGCTCCTTTGCAGGAGGGCCCATCTGTCATGCTGGAAGGAATTTCTTCAGACACCGCCTACTATTTTACCAATATCTCAGGCCCTTTTGAAAGTTTAAGAAAGCGAGTGAATTTTAGCATTAACAATGCCCATGCAGCATTCGAATATCTTCCTGACACCCTGAATGAAGCCACTAGTGCACTCTTCATCAACACCTCACCGGAATCTGCCTCAGCTCAATGGTATGTGGATGGCCTGCTAAAATCTGAGTTAGACACTTTTTATATGGAAGTACGAAAAGCCAGTTATGAAATAACGCTGAGTATCACCAATACTACGGGTTGTGCGAACGCTACCACACAGTCTGTCACCTTTGCCACTTCTCCCCTGCCTATGGCAGAAAATCAGTTGATCTGTACAGGAAGTAATCTTCTATTGGAGCCCAATAACGGAGAATGGTTTGCATTTTACGCAAACGAAGCACTTTCCCATTTGATCAAAAAAGGTCGAAATCTGACGATTGCGGAGCTTAAGAAAGACACAACGATTTACGTTACCGGTCTGGACAGCATACTTCCCTCAGCAGCGATCCCGGTGAAAATAACTGTAGCCCTTCCTCAGTTTAGTATTGTTGCTACTCCTGACACGCTATACCTTTCTGAGCAAAGTACCACCTCATTTAGCACCAACAATGATGAATTGATCGGTTGGGATTGGTACATCGACAATACCCCAACTGAAACCACAAGTCACCCCATACTGTATTTCGACACTGAGGGTGTTTATGATATCGTATTAAATGCAACAGGCCCTATGGGATGTACCAATAGCGATACGCTGAAGTATCCGGTATATCAATCCAGGCCAGAAGTCCTTCTCGGTGTGGACGACTCCAAGCAGGTGATTTATCCTAACCCTACAACAGGAGATCTTTTTATAGTGGTGACCGCTCCTACCGAGGTAACGATCAGTGATGTCTCAGGAAGGATTATGCAAAAGATCTACCTGGAAGAAAGTGCCCTGATTGACTTAAATCACCTCCCAAAGGATATTTACCTCCTAACACTCAAATCACAAAAAGAGATAAGTCACCATCGAGTTATCTTTAAATAATCATATTAAATATGATTAAAGTATTAAAAATAACCACTCAGCGAGTAGAGCAACTCACTCATCGAGTTTAGCCCCCTTCTCACCTACTATCTCATTTTCCGGCTCTTAGATAGAGGATATTTGTTCTATGAAAAGACATATTCTCAGCATTCTGATCATCATTTTAGTTTCCTTTACTGCTTTGGCACAAACCCGCACAATCACCGGATCGGGTGACTGGAGTGACATTACGAACTGGAATGGATTGCTGGTAGGTGGAGCTATAGATGATAATGATGATGTGGTAATGAACGACAACATCGACATCACGATAAAAAATGGTGAGTCTTATACGATTGCTTCATTAGATGTTTCTAAAGATGGGTCATTGACCATTGAAGTTGGCGGTATACTCATTGTCACGGGAACTGTGAACGTAGACAAGGATTTTACGATTAATGTTCTTGGAGATTTCACTATTGAGAATGACCTGATCGTTGCCAAAGATCTGGTGATGAATGTGGGAACCGATGGCAACTTCAATGTAGGGGGTGATGTTACTCTGGATAAGGATGCAACATTGGACATTCTAGGGGAAATGTCCGTGGCGGGGAGTCTTACCTCCGCAAAAGATGCTACCATCAATGTTGGATCATCTGGAGTTTTAGGAGTGGCCGAAGAACTCAACCTGGGTGCTGGATCTGTAATTACAGGAGCTGGACCGGTGATCGCTGGTAGTTGCACCGGAGCTGCTTGTGAGGATGGTCAGCTAAACCAACCTGTCTTACCTATCACTCTAGGCGCTTTTGAGCTGGAAGTTCAGAACACCTCCATATTACTCACCTGGACTACACTGAGCGAACTCAACTTTGAATACTTCGAAATTCAGCGGGCAGACGCATCCGGAACATTTGAGACCATCGACGAGGTGAACGGACATGGAGATTCCAAAGTGGCCATTGACTACCACTGGGTGGATGAAAATCCTCAAATAGGGATCAATTACTACCGGTTAGTCTCTAAGGATTATGATGGATATACCGAAGTATTCCCTGCTAGCCAAACTATTTTTGAACACGCCAATCAGGATTTGGCGATTTACCCTAACCCTGCAAGAGCGGGTGAACAAATTAACATATCAGGAATATCAACGGAGCTCGTCAACGTGAAGCTCTACAGCTCTACCGGAAACTTGATCAAGGAAATATCAACTAACGCGGGATCTTTCGAAACCCCAGCCGAGTTGAAATCAGGAATATATCTTGTTAATCTCGAGGTGAATGGTCTTCAGAAAAGAATGAGGCTTATCATTAGACAGTAGGTCTCAGCCCCTACTTTACCACAAATCTACTGGTAAAGATTTCTCCTTCAGTCGTCTGAACCTTCAGTACATATAAACCTGAAGCCAATTGATCTACAGCAAGCGAATAAGCATTGTCAGTGCTTCTCTGGGAGTTACCTACAGATATCATGTCCCCACCCTTCATACTATACACAGACAGGTCATGGATATAAAGAGACTGATCCGAAACAATGTTCAATTGACCATTTTCAACAACAGATGGGTACAATGAGATCTTATGCTTAGGCATAACACTGGAAGTTTCCACCCGGATTGGCTGAAAGGTTTCTGAAACACCATCAAAGTCCACCTGCTTTAATCTATAATACTCTACCACGGCCTGTGGTTTCTCATCAATGAATTCATATTCCAATAGCCCATCATAAGTACCATTTCCCATGAGAGTAGCTATTTGGTAAAAATCGATGCCATTTTCTGATCGCTCAACAGAAAAATAATCATTGTCAATTTCGGAAGCCGTAGCCCAATGTAGGGTTACAAATGAAGAAACTTCTGCTTTGAAGTACAGCAATTTTACAGGAAGAGGAACTTCTTTTTCCCCATTCACATACTTGGCCACTTCTTCAAATTGAGTGCTATTTTGAAGTGCAGTAAGATCACCACTTTCTCCTGAATTACTTCCAGTCATATTACTGGTTCCAGAAGTGAATACACTACCAGCCCCAGTGATGACACCATTATTAAGAGCTGCTGTGATGTTTCCGGTGACGACCAAAACACCCCCTGCACCAACATCCACCCCTGCATTGTTCTTCCCCATTTCCAGATTACCAAAAATGATCAGAACCTTTCCTGCACCAACAGTCACGGCAGCATTGTTTTTGGTTATATTGAAAGTAACATCTCCGAACACGATCAGCGTATCATTCACCGTCAGCGTTCTCCCATTGGAATTGGCGAAAGTCAAACTCTGATTAGCAGCATCGGACCCCACGGTCACGTATGAGTTAATAATTGGATTATTTAAACCGGTGAATCCAGGAGAAGATCCACCCCAGGTGGCACCAGCTCCCCACGGCCCATCTGCCACACTGGTTTGGGCAAACACGGTGTTGAACATTGCAAAACTGATGCATAGGCAACAGATGTAGTATCTCATAACAGTCGGTGGACTAGTGCTTTCCCTAGGTGATCCACTTAGGCATCACTAAGTGATACTCGCAAAACGTCTAGGTACTTCACGCAATCTACGATTAAAACGGTCTTCCTGGATTTTCTTGATTAATATTTTCGACGAAAACCTCTATTTAGGGTACAGAATAACAGAAATTCTCAAAAATCACATACCAATTTAGAATTCAATTCTATAAATTAACAAGTTATTCACTTTCAAGCCTAAACAAATCGCCATCATAAATGCTCTTTTGGATCTTCCCTGCCCTCATGGTCTTCGTCATCTTTGCCTTGAGTCTTGGCAAAGTCATAAGCGCTCCTGGTCACTCGGGTCCTGAAACCAGCCACTTCAATGGTAAAAAATTTCTAAACACCTCCGGGTCACAAGCCAAAAGCGTCACAGAAGTCCTCAAATGGATCGCACGCCGAGATCAGGGTCCTTGGGCCAAGAACTATGAAACTAAAGTAGGTTCAAAGCCATCCAGTTCCTCAGAAAGCTTGTTAATTACGTTCGTCAACCACAGTACCTTTTTGATACAATGGAACCATCTGAATATCCTTACCGACCCCATCTGGAGTGAGCGGTGCAGCCCGTTTTCCTTTGTTGGCCCCCAGCGCATGCGCCCTCCCGGCATTCACTTTGAGGATTTACCTCATATAGATGCCGTTCTGATCAGCCATAATCACTATGATCATCTGGATATTCCTACCATTAGACAAATTGAAGCTAAATGGTCTCCCGTATTCATTGTCCCCCTTGGGGTAAAGGCCCATTTGGATCAGTTGGGGATACAAAACGCGATAGAGCTCGATTGGTGGAACGAAACCAACATGGGCATAACAGTCCGCTCCTTACCGGCACAGCATTTTAGCGGACGAGGTATGTTCGATCGTGACCGAACCCTTTGGGCCGGGTATTTACTGGAGCACGGTGGCAAAAAAGTCTACTTTGCAGGAGATTCGGGATATGGTGACCTCTTTAAGGAAATCGGTAAAAAAGTGGGGCCCGTGGATGTAGCCCTGATACCCATAGGCGCCTATCTCCCTATCTGGTTTATGTCTCCGATTCATATTTCTCCTGTGGAGGCAGTAAAAGTGCATCAGGATGTGAAATCGGCAGTGAGCGTCGGAATGCACTTTGGTACCTTCCCGCTTGCCGACGAAGGGCAAGGAAAAGCCGAAGAAGACCTGATCCTTGCACTAGAAGCGGCTGGAGTCAAACAGGGAGCTTTCATCATCCCAGAAGAGGGCAAAGCAATGCGCTTTTAATCTTCCTTGAGATAGGTTTCCCAAAAACCAAAGAGCCAGTTTCCTGCAGCTTCCCTGTCATCGCTTCTAAAAAACTCCTTGATCCCACTGAGTAATTCATCTCTGCTGATCAGATCATCCTGATTGAGGTCAAGTTTAGTGAAGGCTCTGGCCGAATAGCGAATCTCAATCCGGTAGGCCATAAAAAGATCGATGTATTCGTTCAGAGAAATGTAGCCATCTCCATCCAGATCAAAAAGATTGAAAATCTCACGCATCACCTTATTGACATGCTTTTCGTAAAGTTCTTCATCGCCATTCACCACTACCTGATCCGCAAACTGAATCCATTCTTCAATAGTGGCATGACTCTCGTCAGACTTGCCAATGAAATTGCGAAATCCAGCCCAGGTACCCCGGCACCGATCAATACTCGCCTCATATTCGGGAGTACCTTCCTTGAAACCCCATAGGATACTGAGGTTTTCTCCAATATTGAGAAAATCTGCCTTTTCGAGTGTGCCACTTTTATCAAAGTCCAACACGTTGAAATAGTGCACCAATTTCTTTTTCTGCAGGGGGGTGAGCATAGCTGTTTCTTTTTTAATCTTGTTGAGCAAAAACTTTTTTCAGGAGCTCAGTAGTTCTGGCACCAGGGTTTGCCCGAATCTCTCTTTCCTCTTCGGCCACCAGGGTAAACAGACCTTCCAATGCCAAAGAAGTGGCATATGATTCCAGATCCGGGTTTACTTTATCCACAAATGGTATTTTGTTATAAGTACTGATGATATCACCATAATACTTAGTTGCGCTGGTTTTGTCCAAAGCTTGCTTAATGACAGGTTGGAACTTAGCGGTTAACTGGGCGGATGTTTTGGCCTTTAGGTATTGTGTAGCTTCATTGTCCGTTCCCTTCAAAATGCCCCAGGCATCCTGCACGGTCATCCCTTTTATCGCTTCCACAAAAATGGGCTTGGCTTCTTTAGCCGCTTCTTCTGCGCCCCTATTTAGTGTCTCCACAAATTTATCTACCTCACCGCCGAGCCCAATACTCCTCAGCTTATCCTCCACTCGCTGCACATCTGGAGGAAAGGGAATTTTTATTTTGGGGTTGCCAAAATAACCATTGAGACTGGAAGCTTTGCTCGTGCCGGTGGTAACTCCTTTTACCAGGGCTTCCTTCAGACCTGCTGTCACCTGCTCTGTAGTCAGCTCATCAGTCTCCAAATAATCCCCCAGTGTCTGCTGGATCTGCTGGACGGTACATCCCGCCAGAAAAATAAATACGATGTATAAACAAACAAGTCTCATTGATCAAAGATTATATATTTTGCGTCCTTAAAAGTAACTGAATAAGCCACAATATATTGGTACAAAACGATTCCCTATGTCAAAATATGCAGAAATCATCTCAATCGGTGATGAAATCCTCTACGGCCAGACGTTAGATACCAATTCACACTGGATCAGCGGGCGCCTGGATGAAATCGGCATTAAAGTAAGAAGGAAAATCACCATCGGTGACGAACGCGAAGAAATTCTCAACACGCTGAAAGAATCAACAGAAAGGGCTGACATCATTTTGATCACAGGTGGTCTGGGGCCAACACGGGATGATCTCACCAAACCCCTGCTGGCAGAGTACTTCGGAGTAGGTCTCAAAATGAATGATGAAGCTTTCGAGCATATACGGACTATTTTCGAAAAAAGAGGCCGGGAAGTCACAGAACTCAATAGAATGCAAGCTGAGTTGCCAGAAAATTGCATCAAAATAGACAACAAACTTGGCACTGCCCCAGGCATGTGGTTTGAAGAGAATGGGACAGTCTATGTCTCCATGCCAGGTGTCCCTTATGAAATGGAAGGGATGATGAACGATATCATCCTACCCAAACTCAAAGAAAAATTCACCGGAGGAGTCATTTATCACAAGATTGTGAAGACGGTGGGGATCGGTGAATCAGCCCTGGCTGAGAAAATCGTAGATTGGGAAGATCACCTGCCCAAAAGTATCAAACTGGCCTATCTACCCACTTTTGGACAGGTGAAACTGCGACTGACGGCCCTTGGTGACGACAGGGCTCACCTGGAAAAAGAGGTGGGTAAAGAAGTTGAAAAATTGATCCCTCAGATTGCTTCATACGTCTACGGGTATGACAATGATGAACTTGAAAAGGTAGTGGGCGATATCCTGCTGAAAAACAATAAGAGTATTGCATTTGCCGAAAGCTGTACAGGAGGCTATATCTCCCATCTGATGACCAAGGTGCCCGGCAGCTCCCAATATTACAAAGGCAGCATTGTTTCGTATGACTATGATGTGAAAGTGAATTCACTGGATGTAGATCGAAAGGTAATGGAGGAAAAAGGTGCGGTGAGTGAGGAAGTGGTTTTGCAGATGGCCAGAAGTGTGAGATCAAAGCTGGGAGCCGACGTGGGAATCTCCGTAAGTGGCATCGCAGGGCCCGGTGGAGGTACCGAAGAAAAACCTGTAGGAACAGTCTGGATAGGATACTCTGACGAGCAAAAAACGGTCGCCAAAAAATTTAATTTCTCCAAAGACCGAAACGTCAATATAAAATTAAGTGCCTTATGTGCCCTAAATATGTTCAGAATTAACTTTCTGAGGAATTAACGGAATTATTTAACTTTGTATCACCCAAAAATGAACAACAAACAAAATATTCTATGGCGCTAGTAGAAATGGTAATGCCCAAGATGGGCGAAAGTGTAATGGAAGGCACCGTCCTGTCCTGGCTTAAAAGTGTAGGTGATCCCATCGAAGAGGATGAGTCTATACTGGAGGTGGCTACTGACAAGGTAGATACCGAGATTCCATCTACCCACGCGGGGGTACTAAAGGAAATTCTGGCACAGGAAGGAGACGTAATAGAAGTGGGCAAACCAATAGCCCTGATAGAAACAGAAGCAGGTGCTGCCAATACCCCTACGGCCTCAGCTCCTTCTGAAGAGACACCTATTGTCAAGGAAGCAGAAAAAATCATGGAGTCTGCCATGGCTACCGCCTCGGCAGCAGATATACCCGCAAAATCCGGCGACAAATTTTATTCCCCACTGGTAAGAAGCATCGCTAAAGAAGAGGGTATCTCTCTGAGCGAACTAGAGCGTGTGAATGGCACCGGCAAAGATGGCCGAATTACCAAACAGGACATCCTATCTTATGTCTCCACCAAACAAGCTGGTAAAGCCCCCGCCCCCAACACCAATGGTCAGAGTAAACCGAGTGTTTCCCGACCGGCCCCTCAGCCCATGCCTGTGACGGTTAGTGGCGAGGATGAAATCATACAGATGGATCGCATGCGCAAAATGATTGCAGATCGTATGCTGGCTTCCAAACAGATAGCCCCACACGTTACTTCATTTGTGGAGGCCGATGTGACCGATATGGTCTTTTGGAGAAACAGAATGAAGAATATCTTCAAAGAGCGTGATGGACAGACCCTTACCTTTACACCTATTATCATTGAAGCCATCGTAAAAGCCATCAAGGACTATCCGATGATCAACATACAGGTGGATGGGGATAAGATCATTAAAAAGAAAAATGTAAACATAGGAATGGCCGTGGCTCTGCCATCTGGCAACCTTATTGTGCCAGTCATACACAATGCCGACCAACTCAACCTGGTGGGCATCACCAAGAAAGTGAATGACCTGGCCCGAAGAGCCAGAGAAAATCAACTAAAACCTGATGACCTGCAGGGCGGTACTTACACGGTATCCAATGTGGGCTCCTTCGGTAATGTGATGGGTACACCCATTATCATGCAGCCACAGGTGGGTATATTAGCACTGGGTGCCATTCAGAAAAAACCTGCGGTTATCGAAACTCCCCAGGGAGATTTCATCGGCATCCGACATAAAATGTTTCTGTCTCACAGCTACGATCACCGGGTGGTAGATGGTGCACTCGGGGGCATGTTTGTTCGAAGGGTAGCTGATTACCTTGAGGGGTTTGATAAGGATAGGACTATTTAAAAAACCGGGTGCTGATGTAAAAAATCAGACGCCCTGCTTTATATTTTGAATGAGCTCAATTTATGCTCACCTTGCCTGGAATTTTCATTGTTCATCTCCCTGGTGGCGACGGACTCAAAATGAACCTTCTGTGTTTTTATTGAATTATAATTGAAAGGAAAAGAAAATGTCAACAGCATCAAGCGAACCAAGAGTTTTAAATAAGCCAAAGATCAAAAAGGAGATCAGCTTTACGCTTATGCATTTTATTCCGTTTGCAGCACTCCTTACTGGTGCCACGCTTTTTGACTGGATGATTTGCATCTTCTTGTATTTCTTCAGAATGTTCTGGATTACAGGTGGTTACCATCGGTATTTCGCCCACAGATCTTATAAAACATCGCGTTGGTTTCAGTTTGTAATCGCCTTTATGGCGCAGACCTCCGCTCAGAAGGGCGCTCTTTGGTGGGCCGGGCATCATCGGGTACACCACCGAACCAGCGACACCTACGACGATCCTCATTCCATGAAGCACTATGGTTTCTGGTACTCGCATGTAGGTTGGATCATCGGACCAGATTACAAGGAAACGGATTACAAAATCATAGGTGACTATGCCAAATACCCTGAACTGGTGTGGCTCAACAAGTACTATCTGGTGCCTCCAGTGGTGCTTGCATTGACAGTGATGGCCCTTGGTGGGATAGTGAATGGCGGCGGCATTGAGATGATGTTTACCTCTGCAGGATTTTCTACCTTGTTTATCGGATTTTTTCTAAGTACTGTGGTTCTTTATCACGGCACATTCAGCATCAACTCCATCATGCACAAGTTTGGCAAGCAGCGATACAAGTCCAATGACGAGTCTAAGAACAGCTTGTGGCTGGCCCTCCTGACCATGGGCGAAGGTTGGCACAACAACCATCACTACTATGAAACAGCAGCCCGTCAGGGCTTTTTCTGGTGGGAAATCGATATCACCTACTATATCTTGCGGATTTTCGGTTTTCTGGGATTGATTTGGGACATCAGAGAGGTGCCTGATCACATCAAATACTCCAAAGACAAGGAAGAAGCTAAAGAACTGGCTAAGAAGGCAAAGGCAGCCTGATGATAATCAGGAAACAGATTTGAATAAAAAAGGGTGGCCATTTAAGCCGCCCTTTTTTATTTGGTTAAGAATTACAACGATCAATATTACCTATATTGAATCCGCTTTAAAAAACGATATCTATTTCTCTGACATTTAGGGAGTCAAGATTAAAATCGAAAATAGCCTCACCAAATTCGAGATCTCCATCCACAGTAATAATGAGGAAGTCATTTTTAACCCCATCTACACTGACCATTTTCTCTATAGAAGTGCTATCACTACTGCTATTAACGTAATGCAGAACGGCATGAATGGTCAGCTCACATGGTATGAAGTATCCCTTTCTTGTCTCATTTTTTCCAAAATACAATGAGCCGGAATGTTCATCAAAAACTTCCACATGATAATCATAGAAGAGAGTCTGCACGTTTTCAGAATAGTTCACTTCTACTTTAACAGAATTAAGTCCCAGGTCAACCTCGACATGAGTCAAAGAATCATCTCCGATTGGAAACCATTCAGAATTACCCACATAAGATGCAGCATCAAATGCCGGTAATGGAATGCTATCAGTATGGGCATGAACGTAATAATTTCCTACTTCGAGCTCAACGCTATCCGGTACATCGCCAATACTCGCATATTCAACATTCTCCCCACCACTGAGAGAAATAATAGAAACATGGGCATCAGTGTAGTCCTCTGTTTGTCGACCATGGGATACATCAATGTCTGGTTCCCCAATCGTGATAGCTAATAATCCATGATTAGCTTCCTGAATAACAGGCTCAACCCTGTCAGATTTGGCGCAAGATTGCCACAGCAACCCACACACCACCAAAAAGAATGTGTGTTTTTTCATTAGTTTAAAAATTAGGCGTTTGAATAGTTAAAGATAGGGCTTAACCGTTACAAAAAAAACGCTCAGTTTGGAATGACCTCTCGAGTTAATACCTCTCTGGAATTCATAACTAAAAACATCGGGCCTTTTCATAACTTTATCCCTTCCTATGCATTAAAAGAAGTATGGCACACGATCATCACCACGCTCACGGCGACCACTCTACCAGCAAAATCCGAATTGCCTTCTTCATCAATTTAGGGTTCTCTGTGATTGAACTCATTGGTGGGCTCTATACCAACAGCGTGGCCATTCTCTCAGATGCACTGCATGATTTGGGAGATAGTATGAGCCTAGGGGTGTCCTGGTACTTTCAGAAAGTAGCCAGAAAAGGGCGGGATAAAGAATTTAGCTACGGATATCGGCGCTTTTCAGTACTTGGAGCGGTAATCAACTCCCTGGTACTTGTCGTAGGCTCCATTCTCATCCTCACAGAAGCTATCCCCAGACTCTTCGACCCTACTACACCCGATGCTCAGGGTATGATTTATTTGGCCATCGGTGGAATCCTGGCCAATGGACTTGCCGCCTACAAACTCCATGGAGGACATTCTCTGAACGAACGAGCAGTGTACCTGCACCTCCTGGAAGATGTGCTGGGTTGGGTAGCTACGCTGATTGCGGCACTCATCATGCTCTATCAAGACTGGCCGATTGTGGATTCACTCCTGGCCATTTTCATCTCACTGTTCATTCTTTTCAATGTATACAAAAACCTCAAAAAGGCCCTTAAAATCATCCTTCAGGGAACTCCTGAGGAGATTAACCCCAAGCGCATCGATGAACTACTCAGGGCGATACCCAAGGTAATAAGTACCCATGACTGTCACATCTGGTCTATGGATGGTCAATATCACATCTTATCCATTCATTTAGTGGTAGAAAAATACAATGAGCTTCAAGAGCTCTCTGAGATTAAACAAAAGGCCAAAGATCTCCTCAAAAAGGAACACATCGATCACGCCACGATCGAGTTTGAAACGGAAGACGAAAAATGCGACCCTTGTTAGCTTTCCTTACTGCAACACAAACAGTTCTTTGATAAATACTATCTCTCAAAGTAATTGGTTCTAAGGTTTCGGATTCCCACTCATTTCGCACTATTTTAGGCGGTCAACCTTAAACTTTCGACTTCAGAATCTTATGTTTTCAACCCATGCCCTAACTGAATCTTTTCTGACCGCCAAAAGACATGAAACAGACCCACTCGCAGACCAGGTAGTCGCCACCATTATAGATGAAGGTTTCGAAGAAAGAATCAACGAGATCTTCTATACCCTGGCCAGAAATGACAGCTATACACCTGAGTTACTAAGTCACTTCCCCGAGAATATTCAGAAGGTGGTTGGAGATTACTTCACTCAATCTGCCAAACTCCCTTCCTGGGCCAATGATCAACTCATCAGCAAAGGGCAGGACGTCTTTGGGATGTACGGACCAGAGGTTTTCATGCTTTTGAATGTGAAGTCTCTGCCTATGTGCTATACCTGTGCGAACGGTGCCCAGGTACTGTTTGATACCGGTAGGCTGATAGAGAAAAAAGGAAATATCGACCCGCTGGTAAGACGCCTGATGGAGACTGCTCAGATGGTGGTCAATGTGCTGCAACCCGGAGGCCTCACCCCTGGGGGAAAGGGTATCGTAACCGTGCAGAAAGTACGGCTGATTCATGCCTCTATCCGACACTTTATAAAGTCAGAAAAGTACAATCCAAAAGGATGGGACACCTCACGTCTTGGTGAACCCATCAATCAGGAAGACCTGGCGGGAACCCTGATGTCCTTTTCGCCAATTATATTGAGTGGGCTGAAATCACTCAATATCAACCTGACCGATGAGCAGATTGCCGGCTATACCCACTGCTGGAAGGTCATAGGCCACATGATGGGCCTGAACGATGATCTGCTGGCTGATACTTTCGAAGACAACTGGATTCTGGCCTGTAAAATACTTAGTCATCAGTCGGAAGCTTCCCCACAGGGAAAAGCACTGGCCGACTCCTGCATGGCATTCATCCAACACATGATCCCGGGCACCTTATTTGATGACGTGCCAGCCTACATGATTTGGTACTTTTTTCAGGATGTGGAAAAGGCCGTAGGTAAGCCACTTTCAAGCATGATTGGCATTCCTGATCACGCTGACCTGAAAGACCATCTGGTCATGAGAATTTCTCAGATCATTACGGGTGGAATCAGCAAAGCCGAACATTCACCCATCATAAGCAAACTGACAGAGTCCTTTAACAAACTCCTGCTACAGGGCTACCTGAAGCATTACAATGAAGGTAAGAACGTCCGATTTTTCATCCCACCCTCACTCCAGGAAAACTGGGGAGTGAACGAACTATAAAAAACAACACGAAATGATCACAACTAATAAAAAACTTACCTGGTTCATTGTAATCACTCAGGCAGTTTTGATGGCCTGGTCCATAGGCAGTTCGATACTCGAATCCGGGCCATTGTCGGCGGCTATCATCTCATATGGCCTTTTTGGGGTATACATCCTATATGCGTTCATTACCAGAGACAGCACATTGAGTCGGCTCATCCTCTTCGGGTTGGCTGCCGGAATGATGGAATTGTTTACGGATCACTATCTGGTAGACACCATCAACAGTCTGGTGTATCCGGGTAAAGAAGCCATGATCTGGAGCTCCCCTGCTTACATGCCTTTCGCATGGGCCAATGTACTCATCCAGCTGGGTTATTACGGGTTGCTCCTTTCCAAATGGAAGGGATGGCCAATGGCAGCCATCATTCTAGGGCTTGCGGGGGCCATGTACATCCCTCTCTATGAGCACCTGGCAAAAGATGCCGGATGGTGGTGGTATCATCCAAATGCCCCGATGATTTTCAATGCTCCGGTTTACGTGATCATCTGCGAGGGGCTCATCTCCCTGTCCTTACCTCTCCTATTGACCCGTTCATCGAATAAAGGAGCAATCTCCGCCACGGTTCTAGGGATCATTTGCGGGCTGTGGATATATTTGAGTGCCCTCATTGCTTACTGGATAGGAGGATAAAGCCCCATCATGAAGATTTTAGAAAGAGCATCCAAAATAGCCGAAGGATTTAATTCCTCAATTTACCAATTGAGTGATGATACCTATGGTCGGGAGGTCATTCTAAAAGTGATGAAGGAGGACTTTAATTACCATCCGCATTCCTCACAGCTCTACAATGAAGACAAGTACCTTCGGGGTGTCAGTACCAGGGGTGTAAGAGGCTCCATTGATCTGATAGAAGATAGCCAGTCTCCCATTTTGGTGCTTGAGTACTTTGACGGAATTTCGCTAAAAAGCTGGGTTAATGAAAAGCCCCGCACATTTATCGATTGCCTAAAGGTGGCCATTCAAATTTGTGAAGCCCTGCATGAGGTGCATAGTCAGTATAACCTTATTCACAGAGACATTAGTGCCCATAATATTTTGATCAACGATCAGATGATGACCAACATCATCGATTTTGGATTGGCGATCAATGTGGACACTAAGTTGAATATCAAGGGAATGAGTGATCAGCTGCTCGGCACCCTCCCTTACATCTCGCCTGAGCAGACAGGTCGGGTCAATCATGCTGTTGATTACCGCTCAGACTTGTATTCATTAGGTGTGGTTCTCTATGAGCTTTTCACCGGTCAGCTCCCATTCAATGCGGCTGATCCTCTGGAACTCATTCATGCTCATCTTGCCATAGCTCCTCAGCCGCTTTCAAGTATCAATCATGAGATTCCCACTGTCTTTTCGGACATCATTCTCAAGCTACTTTCAAAAGATGTGGAAAAACGATATCAGTCGGCCAGAGGCTTGTTGGAGGATCTGAAAAAATGCATGAACCAGGCCGCACTCAAAGTGGAAATACAACATTTTGAACTGGCACAAAATGATGAGTCTGGGAGGTTCCTCATCCCCTCCAAAATATATGGACGAGAGGAGCAAATCAGCCAGCTACTCAGTGCTGTTGAAAACATAGGCTCTGTGCAGAAGGAAGTTACTCTGGTCTCTGGTAAATCCGGTACCGGGAAGACCTCTTTGCTCTATGAAATTCACAAACCCATCACTGGCAAGAAGGGATATTTCATCAAAGGAAAACACCAGCAATTTCAAAAAGACAGACCCTATCAGGCCATCAGTCAGGCCATCAGCTCATTTATTTCACTCATATTGTCCGAAAATGAGCAACGCCTGGCCAATTGGAGGGGGCGCCTGCAGGAGGCGCTTAAAGACCAGGGAAAACTAATTACCGATTTCATTCCGAACCTGGAATTGATTGTAGGAAAGCAGGATAACCTTCCCATACTTGGTATCAATGAAGCTCAAAATCGCTTCAATTATGTTTTCACACAGTTTATCAAAGTACTGGCCACAAAGGAACACCCACTGGTACTCTTTATAGATGATTTACAATGGGCAGATAATGCTTCCCTGAAACTGATCCGAAACCTGATCATTGATAATGAACTGACTCACTTCTATTTTATCGGGGCGTACCGGGACAACGAGATCGATTCAAAACATCCCTTCAATGTGGTCTTCAGTGAACTGCCCAAGCAGGGAGTAACCATCCAGCAAATCCATCTGGAAGACCTGTCTTTTACCGATACTCAGTCCATGATCATGGATACTTTTTCTTGTAATGAGCGAAAGGCCAGAGAACTCACCCATATCGTACAGACCAAGACCGCCGGGAACCCGTTTTTCGTGAATCAATTTTTAAAATCAATCTACGAGAAAGGATTGATCACATATCAGCACGGCACAACAGCCGGAACGGGGAGCTGGGAATGGGACATTGAGCAATTGGAAAGCACCAATTACACTGAAAATGTGGTGGACTTTATGGTGGATAAGCTCCGCAAAATGAACCCGGGAACTCAGCAACAACTCACCCTGGGGGCTTGTATCGGAGATCGGTTTCATCTGAAAACACTCAGCTACATACAGGAACCCGGAACCAGAGACCTCATGAGTGACCTGTGGCAGGCTGTAATAGAACAGTTGCTTTTTGTAGAAGAAAGCCACGGAGATGTAGCACACATCGCTCAACTCAAAAATCCTGAGGCTGACACCATGCTGACTTATCGTTTTGCTCATGACAGAATCAGACAGGCAGCGTATGAGCTGATACCAGACAAGGAGAAAGCAAAGGTACATCAGCGCATCGGCGAGCTGCTTCTTCACAATATTGACCTGGAAAAACACAGTGACCAGGTGTTTGAGGTAGTCAATCAACTCAATAGAGGAATTGGCAAAGCCGATGATGGCTATAGAATACGGCTGTGTGAACTGAATTATATGGCTGGCAGCAAAGCTAAAGCTTCATCTGCCTATGAGTCAGCCATCGACTATTTCGAAGCTGCCCTCCGCACGCTGGAAAACTCAGATTGGATGACGAATCATTCGCTTCTCCAGGCACTCCATCTGACTACTATGGAGACTTACTATATCCTGGGGAAATATGATCAAATGAAAAGTATCGGAGACTTGCTTCTCAGGAAAGCTACTTCCAAAATGGAATATCTCCAGACCCATAACGTCTTCATTCAATCCTACATTGCCAGGAGTCAACACCTGGACTTAATCACCTATGGGCTCTCAATTCTTAAGGAAGTTGGCATCAAACTCCCCTCCCGTCCGAGTGATACCGATATACTGGTAAGTCTGGTTCAAACCAAACTCAAACTAATTGGAAAAAAGACCGGGTATTTTGAGGCGCTACCTGATATGGAGGATGAGCACATGGCTTTAGCCATCAACATGATGACAAGCATCAGTACGGCATCATACCACAACTTTCCCAAACTCTTCCCCATCGTTATTTTAAAATCCATTCGGTTGTCTATCCGATATGGCCACTCCATTGACTCCATTCCCTTTTATGGTGGCTACGGTACTATTTTATGTGGAGTACTGGGGGACTACTCCACGGGCTATGAGTTTGGTCAATTATCACTGAGGCTTCTGCAAGAATCGTCACGGTACAAGGCTGTGGTGCCCAAAACTTTGGTGATCTTTTATGGCTTTATCAATCACTGGAAAGATCCTTTGAGAACAGCTTTGGACCCATACGAAGAGGCCTATCTGGCCGCCATGGAAATTGGGGACAATCAATATGCCGCCAGTGCAGCATTTCTCAAGGCCTGTACTGGCTTTCTCTCAGGACTGAGACTAGACGAACTTGTCCCGGAAATAGAACATTCGCTGGAGCGTATGCCCTCGCTTAAACAGGAGAGCTATCATCAGTATATGAAGATCGTCTATCAAGGAATTCACAACCTTTCTTCTGGATCAGAACTTCCCTGGGAGCTGGAAGGTAGTGTTTTTAGTCAGAGGGCATTTGAATCTGATGATTATAAAAAAGAACTCCGAGAGGACGATACAGCACTCTTCCATATTACTTTCTATCAGCTTTATCTCAATTTCCTATTCGGGAGATATGAGGAAGCCTTTCAAGGGATGATTTCCACGAAAAAGTATCTCGAGGTAGTCTTGAGCACAGCATACATTCCGCTAGTTAATTTTTATGACTCGCTGGTAAGGCTCAAACTTTACGCAACCGCCTCATCTTCCCAGCGAAAAAAGCACCTGAGGCAAGTGAAAGCCAACCAGAAGAAAATGAAGCGCTGGTCAGAGCATTCCCCTACCAACTACCTCCACAAATACCTATTGGTGGAAGCAGAAACTTTATCCGTCATACGTGCTGACCAATCCGTCAAAGGAGCTTATGATCAATGTATCAAAGCGGCAGAAAACAATGAATACCTGAATGAGCTGGCCCTCTGCTATGAGCTGGCAGGAAGACACCATGGACAGAGCGGCAACGAAGAACTTCAGAGCTACTATATGGGTAAAGCATTGAAGACCTATCGGAAATGGGGCGCCAGGGCCAAAGTCAACCAACTGAAGGATGAGTTTCCCTACTTGGAAGAACGAAAAGACCGATCCATCCACACCTCCTTCAGTGGAGGTTCCTTTTCGTATGGCTCTCTTAGCGGAAATAATTTACTGGATCTGGCTTCTGTATTGAAAGCGGCCACCACCATTTCCAGCGAAATTAAACTCAGCAGGGCCATCCCTACTCTCCTGGATATACTCACGGAAAATGCTGGTGCACAGTCTGGTGCCTTCGTTTTTTTGAACAACGATGTATTGGAGCTCTATGCCAGAAGTTCTGTGAACGAAGAGGCTAAAATGGTGCCCGCCAGGGAAATATCGGAAGTTTCTGATTTACCCGTTTCGGTCATACAATATGTTCGGAGAACCCAGGATACTGTACTCCTCGACCATGCCGAAAAGGATGAGCGCTTTCATCAGGATCAGTACCTTCAGACCCATTCGATAGCGAGCATTTTGTGCATGCCCGTCATCCATCAACAAGCCTTATTGGGGATCATTTACCTGGAAAATCGGTTGACCAAAGGGAGTTTTACCGCAGAGCGAACCGACCTCCTTTCTTTACTTTCCGGTCAAATAGCCATTACCCTGCACAATGCACTGCTCTATGACCAGTTGGAGCAGCGAGTGGAAGAACGTACCCGTGAAATCGAAAAGCAAAAAAATAAACTGAACCACCAAAACCTACAGCTTACAGAGTTGAATGAAGAAAAGGACTTTCTGATCAGTGTGGTCTCTCATGACCTCCGAAACCCCTTGCACCTCATTAAAGGATATACCAATCTGGCTTTAAAGAATAAGGATCCTAAGGAAGCAGAAGAGTTTCTGGGCTATGTGATCGAATCCAGCAATCGCATGGAAGGGTTTATCAGTCGCATCCTCAATGTAAGTGCCATCAATTCAAGGGAAATCAACCTCAACTACAGTGAAGTGGAGATGGTAAACTTGCTGAATGAAGAGGTGAAAGCCTTTGAGGCTATGGCCAAAGAAAAGGACATTAACTACTCCTTCCAAAGCGATGAAGCACAACTGCCCACAGCTATTGATCCGGGATATTTTAATCAGATCATCAGTAACCTCATAACCAACGCCATCAAATACACCCAACCCGGAGGACAAATACAGGTTCGGCTCGAACTCATCGCCGGGGGTGACTATTATCGCATTTCCGTAGAAGACAACGGACAGGGGATCAGCACTCGTGACCAAAAGTTGCTTTTTAGTAAGTTTCAAACCCTGAGCGCTAAACCTACAGGTGGTGAAGAATCAACAGGACTTGGGTTGGCCATTGTGAAAAAATATGTAGAAGCCATGGACGGGCGCATCTGGTGCAAAAGTGAATACGAGGAAGGATCACAGTTCTTTGTGGAGTTTCCCATAGATCGAAATTAAATTTCGGCAAACCCATTCGATTCTCTGTTTCTTAAAGCCCCCTATTTTATGGTGTCTCCATAGGATGCTTCACCATACCATCACTTCGGTCTGCTGACTCCCGGCAGCCTGAAAAATAACTCACACAAATCAATCTGGCAAGCGTATATTTGCGCCTCGTTCTATGTCTATTGTACGCAAGGTGAGAGCGGTCGAACGGTTGTTCGGGCGCCTCGATGAGGAGATTAGCCAGTTTCGTGGTGTTACCGGGGTGCATTGTATCTCAGGCTGTGGGAAATGCTGTACCAAACCTGACATTGAAGCCAGTCCGCTTGAATTTTTGCCACTGGCCTTCCATCTATTCCTTACCGGAAAGGCAGAAGCCACGTTGGAGCAAATTGCACATGAACAATCTTCGATTTGTTTGATCTACTCGCCTTTATCACTCATTGATAACACCAAAGGCAGTTGTGGAAACTACACCTATCGTGGCCTGATCTGTAGACTCTTTGGCTATGGCTCCTCCCGGGATAAGTTTGGAGAACTCAAAATGGTCACCTGCAAGTTCATTAAGGAGCAGCAGGTGGAAAGCTATGAAAAAGCCGTAGCCATGCTCACAAGGCACGAATATGTGCCGGTGTTTTCTGATTACTACAAAAAACTCATGCAAATTGACTTTCAGCTTGGCAATCAAATCCTGCCTATCAACGAGGCAATCAAAGTGGCCATAGAAACGGTGCTCCACCACTACGCCTACCGACCATTCCCAAGGATCAAGGGAGCGGCTTAAAAACTCCACGTACAGCGGAAATATTCTCATATCGTTTGCAATAACTCTGTCCATGGGGTAGTTTCACGCTAAAAACCACTCGTGTGAAACACTTTATACCCTCTTTTTTCCTGACCGTCCTCACCCTGGTGCTAGCTCACACCCACTCTGTTGCCCAATACAGCTCGTCTTCCTCCGTCAAAATAAGTGTAGGTACGGTGTATGACAGAGAAAGCGGAAGACTCTTGAGTGAAGAGGAATTAACGCAGTTGATAACCAATGGAAATCCGGCTTTTGAGCCTCAAATGGACCAATATGGGCAAGCATCCACATTTATAATAGACACCTCCAATCCTTATGCCCCAATAAATATGAGGGATATCTCTCGTCGCCCTCAGGTTGGAGAAATTGTACCTACATTTATCATGAAGTCATTAAATGGGGACCTGCTCAACTTAGAAAAGCTAAGCGGTTATTACGTTCTACTCCACTTTCAACTCACCGTCAAGCCTCCGATCTTCAATCTATCAAGATTCGATTCATTTGATTCTGAGGTCGGAGTTCTTAAAAAGAACATCCCTCTGAAGACAATCACTATTTTTCAAGGTGGTCAAAGGGAAATAGAATCTATTCTGGAGCCAAGTCAATACCAAACCCAAATAGTTCCTGATGGCAGGGGGTTTTCCATGCGGTATCAGATCGTTGATTATCCATCTTTTATGCTTATTGACCAGCAGGGGCGGCTGATCGGTTATTATAAACGAGATGAATGGGAAAAGTTAAAATCAGATTTAAACAAAAATTAAGGACTTCCACCCCTCCCAAACAGGAATTATCGCACTGCCAACTTAGAACTATACACTTTTCCTCCAACAGTCCACGAGAGTAAATAAACCCCTGAAGGGAGCGCATCAGGAAGGGTAAAGTATCCCTTATTATTCTGATCAATCACCCGAACAATACCCCCACGGATACTTCGAAGCATAACGGTACCCGGGATTTCTCCGCCTTGATGGTCAATAAAATTTACTTCGCCACCTGCTCTTGCCGGATTGGGATATAAGTTCAAAGGATTCGAGGAATTCCGCTCATCCCTGGTGTAGTACAATGTGCCAAGTCGTTCCATTTCCCCATCAAAGTCAAACTGGGTCAAACGATAGTACGTCCCTACACTGGGAGCTTTTGTTTCCAGCATATAATCGTGCTGTATATCAGAGGTGCCATGCCCCGGCACTTGTGCCAGCATGAGCCAGTCCCTACCATTCAGGCTTTGCTCCAATTCAAAGTAATCATTGTCCAGCTCGGAGGCCGTAGACCAATTCAGCGCCAGTGCATTTCCCTTTTGGAGCATTTTAAAATAAAGCAACTCCACAGGCAGGCTGTTATCGGTCTGGTCACCCCCCACGCCGTACTCACCATATCCCGACATGCCTGTGCGCTGTAAAACGGGCGCAGCATTCGAACCGGTGGTGGTTTGATGGGTGCCATTGAGTGCCCAATTGGAAGCGGAATTGGTTCGGTAAAGCAGGTGCAACTTGGTATAATCATCCACACCCACAAAGTTGGTGGCTGTAAAATCAGCCGTATAGAGTCCGCCACTCAGGGTGTTAGCCGATATGCTCCATACCCCTGTCACCCCTATCCTGTCGATATTGCCCCCTGACTCTGAAAGCGGAAGACCGGCATTTCCCGGGTGTCCTTCCACAAACTGTACGGTCAGCCTACCTCCGGTACCTGGAGCTGAGGTGAAGTTGATCCTGGCTGGTCGGTAATCCGTGGACGTGCCTATGGGAAACAGGCCTGTGGTACCGGTGTTGGTGGCATTGGTAAACCACCTGGTAAAAGAACCAGTCACAATCCCGGAAGTCCAGTTAAGTGTCCCTCTGGAAGAAGTAGAAGTGCCCAGTGTCAAGGCATTGGCTCCATTGAGGATGTTTCCTGAGGTCATCGTCAGAGTGGTATTGATCGTCAGTGGAGTAGACAATGTTACATCTCCCGAGGTGCGGTTTAAAGTGAAATGATTAACAGACTGAGCTCCGGAAGTGAAGCTGAGCGTTCCCAATGATCCGTTTCCGGTTATATTCAACGCGGAGCTGGCACCTCCCGTCAAAGTGCCACCGGTCACCTGAGTATTTCCGGATAGATTCAGCGTATTGGCACCGATAGAAAGCGCTCCGGAGGTCAAATATAAGGTGCCCGAAACGGTTGTGCTCGTCGTGAGGGTCACTCCGGACGTATTGTCGATCTCCAAATGACCATAGACTCCCGCTGTGCCCAGGAGGGTCTGGCTGGCTGTGCCGTTCATAATGATCACCCCATCGGTCAGGCTCTGGTGGATGCCCGAATTCTCAATATTTCCATCGATGGTAAAAATGTATCCGCCATCTGAAAAAGTACTACCACTACCAATGGTCAGTTTGCCCTCCGCCCCTGCTGTGCCGGTCAGCGTTTTAGTACCAGAGCCCGATATGGTCAGATGATGAAACGCTCTGCCATCTATACTCTGATTGCCTGAAGCTCCGAAGACCACCGTGGAAACGCCACCGTTGCTACCACGGGATATAGTCCCAAATGTAGGTACCGTCAAGTGGTTAATCGTGAGCGTGGCGTTATTGGACACATCCACCATCCCAGTGTAAACAAACGTAGCAGGAATGGTGAAATTGATAGCATTCGTACCGTCTCCATTCACCAGCTTGCTGCCAGCTCCGCTTATGGTCAGGTTGCCTGTAAGAGCAGCGGTGGTCCTGTTTCTCAAATTAAACACCTGGCCGTCTGCAGTGAAATTGGACGGAGCAGTCCCTGTTCCATTGGTGTTGGTCCCCCAAGTGGCCAGCGTATGAAGGTCACCCGTGGACTTGGAGTAATAAAGTATCTGATTATAAGTAACTGTAATCCGAACATATTCCACCCGGGGAGCGGCCGTTCCATTCCGGGATTTTGCCACTATATCTATTCCGAAAGCCGTATTATTGAGTTCACTATGGGTCCAGGTTGTTCCCCAAAGGTCGGATGACCCGCCAAATCGGATATACCTCGGATTCTTTTTTGGCCATGCCGAATTCTTGCGCGCCTTGTTGGTCCCGACGGGGCCTGTAGACTTCCTGAGCTGGATAGTCTGGTCTTGTGTTTTTCCGTTAGCTCCCTGCATGCGGATCTCTACCAAAATCCCATTGATGGTAGCCCCCACGGGAATGCTAAAACCAAAATTGGTCAGGCGCAAGGTATTGGTCATATTCCCGGCTCCAACGATGGATGCCGTAGCGGCACTCGTGTTGTCAAAAGTTGCATTGGAGGGATTGGACCAATTGTACGAGGTACTACCTGAGGTGGTAGACGTACCGGGGCCATTTGGTCCCTGCTGACTGGCTAAACCTTTTGTTTCCGCTAATAACACCAGCGAAACCATAAGTAAAACCCGAATCTGATGGTTCATTGAAACTTATCGAATACCCGGTTTTATGAAAGTCTCCTCCGGATAAATTGGCTCAATATACGATGGATTCAGCGAGATGTTGTGTGTTTTATGATCCGCATACAAAATTAAGTTTTCCCCTTCTAATCAACCATTAAGTGGGATAAGCTCTAAAAACTAGGCAGTCACCTTTGTATGCGTTTCTGTTCCAAAAAAATTATTGGTCGCATCGCTGAAAGGTGGCATATCAGGCACCACTCAGTCCTAGCAACCATGACGTTATCGTATGGTTCTTTTCAAAAAGGCCTCTAAAAACGGAGGTAATGGTAGAACTACCTAAATCCTCAACACCACGACATGAAATACAACCGTGTGTTGCCTTTAGGACCACACCTACGTCTTCCGTTCGAAGTGTGATTAACAACTCTTGCGCTATTTGCATGGTCAACCGCTCCTGAACCTGTGGCCTCCGGGCATAAAAATCCACGAGTCTGTGAATCTTTGATAACCCAATAACATACTCCTTTGGTAGGTAAGCCACATTAGCAACACCCTGAATTGGCAGGAAATGGTGCTCGCAAAACGATGTAAACGGAATATTCAATTCAACCAACGGATGATGGTAATTATACTCGTTCTTAAATACAGTTATCCCAGGCTTATTTTTTGGGTTTATCCCTTTAAAAACTTCATTTATATACATTCTGGCTACTCTGACCGGGGTTTCCCTTACACTGTCATTGGATAGATCCAATCCCAGAATATCCATGATCTCTGCAAACTTTTTGGCAATAAGCTCGATTTTGATGTGATCGTCATGGTCAAATGCATCATCACGCAGAGGGTTCTTAACCACTGCGTGATGATTGTTACCTTTTGCGATGGCTGCCACTCCATTCAAATTATCCATCGTCAGTTATCGGCTGGGTCAAGACTACTTTCTGTCAGTTTCGCCAAAGAAAAAGCTGCAATGGCCATGACCAAATCCCTTACGGCCACATCTACATAACTCCAGCTGAAAATTAATGTCAGGGCAATAGCCACCAACCAGGCCGAAACGATGTAAGCCCCGATATTTGTTTTGGTCAAAACCAAAATCCCAGCCACAATTTCAATGATGCCCACCACCATCATAAAGATGGAAGGATCAAAAGGAAGTACCCCTGCAAATCCCTCCGGTATATACTGACTCCAATTGGTTATGAGGTTGGAAAATTTGTCCAGACCCGCCACAATGGGTACCAGTCCGAAGGTGTATTTCAATACATTTTTAACAAATTGTAAGTTCGCGTTCATGATTCTAAAAATTTTGATTGTTGTTAATCTGTTATACCCATTGGATAGCAGACTCCGGAAAAGGATACAGTATTTTGTATCTTTTTTAAAGGTTTAGGCATCTAACAGGCAAACCACAGCAAAATGGAAGCTATAAACATCAACGACTTCAGTGATCATCAAATAAAAGATGCAGACGTCATCAAACGCATACTGAGTGGCGAGAAGGAGCTCTATGAGATTTTGGTAAGACGTAACAATCAAAGACTGTATCGTGTCATCAGAAGCTATATAAAGGAAGAAACCGAGATAGAAGATGTCATGCAAAACAGCTATATCAAAGCGTATAACAAACTGTATCAATTCAACTCAGATTCTCAATTTTCAACCTGGCTCATTCGCATTGCCATCAATGAATCATTGGCCGAATTGAAAAAGAAAGGAAAAACACTCTATTTAAACAACAATGACATCAATGATGACCATGTATTGGAAATCCCAGACCATAGACAACTCAATCCTCAAGAAAAGATGGCGCAAACCGAAACCAAACACCTGCTGGAAAATGCTATTGACCAATTGAGCATAAAATACAGAACCGTTTATGTGATGAAAGAGGTAGAAGAGATCAGCCTGAAAGAAATTGCAACCACCCTGAACATCAGCGTTGCCAATGTGAAAATCAGATTGCACCGGTCTAAAGAAATGCTCAAAGAATCTTTATTCAAGCTCACCAACAATACAGACGTTTTTGAATTTGGATACAGCAGGTGTGATAGGGTAACCGAAAAAGTAATGAGCAGCATATAGTGTACCCAGGTCCACGATGCTGCTGGCTCCCGACATATTTGCATGATTGAATTCACTTAATCATTCTGGAAGCCCCCATCAATCAGCATTGGAAATCATCAAAAACTTTAAGGAGGGGTAGAAATGGCTCAAATCAGAATCTTGTATTAATATTAGGTACTGATTAAGGTCAAAATCCAAACCTTTTGAAAGGGCTATTGTTGAGAAACAAAGCCCGCCTCAAATCAGGTTTTATCGAACGCTAATATTTTCAAAAATGCAATACAGAAAGCTAGGAGACAGTGACCTCAACGTATCAGTAATCACTTTTGGCGCCTGGGCCGCCGGAGGATGGATGTGGGGTAAGACAGAGCGTAGCCAGGCTGTGGCTGCCATACGATCCGCATATGATCAGGGAGTCACCTCCATAGACACCGCCCCCATCTACGGACAAGGTACCAGTGAAGAGATTGTGGGAGAAGCCATCAAAGACATTCCCAGGGATCAGGTACAGATCCTGACCAAATTTGGGATGAGATGGGATACCTCCAAGGGCGACTTCTTTTTTGCCAGCAAAGACAATAGTGGTAAAGACATAGATATCTATAAATATGCAGGGAAGGAAAGTGTAATCAAAGAATGTGAAGACAGCCTGAAACGCTTGAAAACTGATTACATAGACTTATACCAGATCCACTGGAACGACTCCACCACCCCTATCATAGAAACCTTTGAAGCAGTGGCCAGGCTGATAGAGCAGGGTAAAGTCAGGCATGCGGGAGTATGCAACTACACCGCTGCTCAGATGGCGGAGGCCGAAAAAGCCGTAAAGCTGGTTTCGAATCAGATTCCTTTCAGTATGGTCAACAGAAAGGTAGAAGATGAAACCGTACCCTACTGCATAGCCAATAACAAATCTGTACTGGCCTATAGTCCTCTGGAGCGAGGACTACTCACAGGGAAAATCAAACCGGGTCAGCAATTTCAGGAGGGTGATCACCGCTCTACCAATAGATTCTTCACCGAAGAAAGTATTCTGAAAACCAATGCATTCCTGGAGAAAATCAAACCCCTGGCTGATGAGAAAGGTGCTACACTTGCTCAGCTGGTACTCAAGTGGACAATAGAACGCCCGGGAATCACCATCGCTCTGGCGGGTGCGAGAGATGCCACTCAGTCTGTACAAAATGCAGGCGCAGCGGCCCTGAACCTTTCTCCTGAGGAGATTTCCTTCATCAACTCAGCGCTTTCCGAAATCTGAAAATCAATGAAACTAAAGGAGCCGCCAACCGGTAGCTCCTTTGGTTTTCACTTATCTAATGTCGTGATTTGATAGGCGCAACGTCTGGCCCCTTGTACGATATGCTCCACCCGCTCCACCTTCACGCCTTCACCAAGGGTTTGCCTGAAGTTCTGAAGTTCAGCTTGGCAAAAGCCCTGGCACCGGGTAGCTGCAGCACAGATCGGACAATGGTTCTCCACCAAAAAATAGAGATCTCCGTCCTGATACCACTCAGCCATATAGCCCTCCGCTGAGCGAATGCTTACCAAATAGTCCAGACGATCCTCCAGACGGCCCATTCCCTCCACACCTGACTGGTATTGCTTCAAAGTTTCCTGCTCCCTCGACTGGATGAGCCGATCCAATCCCTCCTGCCCAAACAACGCCTTCACCGAAGTGAGCAACTGTAGCGTGAGTTCGGCATGAGCATCAGGAAAAAGCCCAAAACCAGCTGCTGTGATTTGATACAGTATAATTGGCCTACCCACCCCCTTCGACTGACTTTCTGAGGAAATCCATCCCTCTTCCATCATCCGCATGAGGTGCTGTCGGGCACCCTCGTTGGTCAGTCCCATCTCACCAGCTAAAACAGCCGCGGGTTGTGCGCCATGCATTTTCAAATACATGAGCATTCGCTTCTGCGTTTGATTCAAAGAGACAAAACCAAGGGTTGAATATTTTTCCAAGTTTTTACTTGTTTTATTATGCAAATAAAATACTTTTGCAACGTGACAGCAAGGGATCAGCCAAAAAGTGTCACAAAACTTTCTTTTAAAATCATTTCAAAATCATAAAACACTGAAATTATGTCTTTCGAACTACCTGCATTACCCTATGCATACAATGCACTGGATGCCCATATCGATACAGCTACCATGGAGATTCACCACACCAAGCATCATCAGGCTTATGTGAACAAGCTGAATGATGCCATCAAGGGCACTGAGGCAGAAGGGAAATCCCTGGAAGAAATCATTAAAAACATCAGCAAGTTTGGAGCTGGAGTGCGCAACAATGGCGGAGGTCATTACAACCACTCACTTTTCTGGACCATTCTTTCGCCCAGCCCTGCCAAAGCCCCTGGAGGTGCGCTCAAGGCAGCCATTGATAAGAAATGGGGAAGTTTAGCGGATTTCAAAACACAATTCGAACAAGCAGCGGCTACCCGCTTTGGGTCTGGCTGGGCATGGCTCTATGTCACTGCCGATGGTGAGGTGGCCATTGCCTCCACGCCCAATCAGGACAATCCTTTGATGGATGTGAATCCTGAGAATGGTACTCCTATTCTTGGATTGGATGTTTGGGAACATGCCTATTACCTGAAGTACCAAAACAAACGACCGGATTACATCGCTGCTTTTTGGAATGTGCTGGACTGGAAAGCTGTAGAGGCCAATTATGCCAAAGTGGTAGGCTAAGCCTAACTCCATAAATCTCTCTCACAAAGGTACATAATGGGTATGCTCGATAAAATCGCCTCCCATTCTGTACCTTTGTCGTTTTTATAAAAAATCAAAACTGTCCAGCAGACCAAAAGACCCACAAAGAATGAACATCCTCATTTTCAATGGTTCA
>JGI24516J20058_1000108_pt1 | contig 37214 bp, 35 predicted proteins | sample LinPmetageLP39_FD_20058 | JGI IMG/M metagenome (IMG submission 20058) | reverse complement strand
TCGCCCGCCGATCGGTCAACGATATTATGAACCAATCCGGTTCGTCTGCTTTTAACCGAGACATGCCGGTGCAGCGTTTCTTCCGCGATATCAACATGCTGGCAACGCATGCCTTCTGGGAATGGGATATGGTATGCGAGCAATATGGCCGCACCCAACTCGGACTGGAGCCCAACCATCCACTGGTTTGAGCTGAGGAGCGAAGCCTGATGGGAATGGAATATCGTCAAACATGCGATGGAGAAGTTGCAACGGGAGCCGAAACCGGAGCGGTGTCGGATCGCGCCACCAAGCTGGCGGAGTGGGAGCCCAACGTAAACTTCACCAGGGAAGAACCCATCAGTGCCGACGATCTCCGCGAGGGTATGCGGCACTTCGCTCAGGGCGTGACGATTATTACGACATGCAAAGGCGAAGAAGTGGCCGGACTGACAGCCACCGCTGTTAGTTCGGTCACGGCCGAACCACCCCGACTGATTGCCTTTGTTAACAAGGAATCAGGATCTCACAGAATGATCCTGGACAGTGGTGTTCTTTGTGTGAACATCCTTGCAGGCGCTCAGGAAGAAATCGCGCGGGTATTTGCCGGAATGGACAAGAAACTCCGCGGAGCCGAGCGATTCCAATCGGGCAAATGGACAACTCTCAAAACCGGCGCTCCCGTTCTACATGGGGCGTTGACCAGCTTTGATTGCAGGGTCATCAAGGTAATTGACGAAAGTTCTCACAACGCCTTCCTGTGCGAAGTTCTCGCGACCAAAAGAGGTCGGTCCAGGCAGGCTCTGGTCTATCATCAAGGGCAGTTTTGCCGCTGCTGATCCATCGAAGAATTTGAGAATTCAGAATCGCCGCCCCCAACAAACGCATTCATCGCCACGGTCGTGATCTTTCACCCCGTGATCTGTCGCAGGAATGTCAAAGGCCAATCCCGACCATGGTCTGTAGTTGCCACAATCAAGGCCGCATCGAGGGTCCAAGGGACACTGCTTTAAGAACAAGCTTGATTTATTCTGATTTTGTATTTTATAAGTCTATAAAACAAAAAAATGAAAATTAGGAGACGGACATGCGCATGGAACAACATGTACTGAATGAGCTGCACAGCTTTCGCTATACTGGCAAAGACCCCAAATATGCGCTGGTGATTTCGCACGGAATTGGCGGTCATGCGGGCATTTACGACGTATTTTGTGAACATCATGCAGCCAAGGGCGCGGATATCTGGAGCTATGATGCACCAGGCCATGGCCGCTCCACCACCAACCGGGCGCGCGGGAATTGGCGCATGGAAGAATGGGCGCAGGCCAGCATGGACTACGCGACTCATGTCAAGAATCTGACCGGTCTTCCGGTATTCACGCTGGGCTCCAGTCTGGGAGTCGGCGCAGCAATCAGTGCGATTAGCCACGATGATGTGGCTGGCGCAATCCTGATGGGCTCTACTGTGCTTCCAGGTCATCCACTTTGGCAGGAAATGGGAGCGCCGTTCCTCAGTGATGAGTGGAAGGCCGCGGTCCAGTTGTTAAAGGGTGCAGGCCAGCTCGACATCAAGCGCTTTTTCAATTTCGATGTCGATTATGGTTATCTGGGCGCGCAGGTGCAGAAGGAAGCCGATCCATGGAATACGTGGAGCTACGACTTGGAAAGTTGGGGTAGCCTTTTCGAATATGAACCACCAAAACCAATGAGCGAAAACGACAAGCCTGTGCTTTACACCATCGGTGATAGCGACCCGACATATCCGGTCGAAATGGTCAAAAAGGCCGCGAAAGGCATTGGCGGCCCGGTGGCTTTCGAGGTCTTCAAGGATGCCTCACATCAGCTGATGCTGTTCCATACCAAGGAATTTTCCAAAGTCGTTCATGATTGGGCGCTGCAACAGATCTGATGCACCCGGGATTCCCTTTAGGAGAGAAATGATGAGCAAAAATATAACCGTCAATGGCGTCAATCATCTGGCCATTTCAACCACCAACATGAAGGAGCAGATCAAGTATTTCACCAATGTGCTGGGTATGCGTCTTGTGGCACTTTACTGGATGCATGGGCTCGAGGGTTGCTGGCATGGTTTTTTGCAACTGAATGAATCCAGCACAATTGCCTTTGTATTCAGCCCTGACAACAAGGATGCAAAGGTTGAATATGGCTCCACCCATCCGGGCTTCACAGCCGGCGGATGTGCGCGTGGCGCCATGCAGCATCTCGCGCTGAACGTTGACACTCTTGAAGATCTGCTCAACATGCGTGATCGTATCCGTTCGCACGGCGTCAACGTCTTTGGTCCGCTTGATCACGGTTTTTGTCATAGTATTTATTTTCAGGGACCGGAAGATTTGTGCCTGGAGGTCGCTACATTCGGCGATGCGGAATATCCGATAGGGGCAAAAGACTGGGTCGACCCTGAAGTTCAGCAGTTGGCGGGAATCAGCGACGAAGAGTTGGCTGAATTCGTCAATCCGCCTGAATATGTCGGAAAAGGCGGCGCACTCCCACAGCCCGAATATGACCCGGCTGGCTATCATCCTGTCCAGCCTGAAGAAGTGGTGAAAGGGATAATCGCGATGCCCGACGCCGAACTTATCGCCCAAATGAGTGAACCACTCCCACCTTCTCTGATGACCCGGCAAGATCGGGAAGCCAAGCAAGCCGCGGAATAAATCTGAAGCAGGCTTGCTCATCAAGTGAAACGAGAGGAGCTCATATGTCGCCGTCACAAAATGAATATCCGGTCTATGAACAGGATTTGTTCTCCGATGAAGCTCTGAAAGATCCGTTTCCGCATTATCAGCGGCTGAGAGACCTTGGCCCCGTTGTCTATTTGCCGGCTCACGACTGGTACGTGCTGTCCCGCTTCCAGGATGTGAAAACTGCGCTTCTCTCGGCGGACCGGCTTATTTCATCAAAGGGCGTTACGTTTAACGACCTCATGAACGACGCAACCAATACGGAAGGGAATCGAAAAGCGGTCATAACGTCTGATGGCGATGAGCACCGCCGGCTGCGCGCGCCTCTGGTTCGGGAACTGGCGCCGGGCGCCATCAAGGAAAGCCGGGATGATCTGAAATCCATGATCTCCAGGCAAGTCGGCACCCTTGTTGGCAATCAACCATTTGACGGCGTGAGCGAGATTGCGCAGCATTTGCCGCTCGCCGCCATCTCGCATCTGGTCGGCATTCCGGAAGACGGTCGGCAAAACATGCTGAGATGGGCCACGGCGACTTTCAACATCATGGGTCCGGACATGGCCAAATTTGAAGCGGATGGCCCGGTTGCTATGGAGATCGTCCAATATGTCCTGAACATTGATCCACAGACTCTTCGCAAAGGAAGCTGGGGAGCAAATTTGTTCGATTTGGTCGACAAAGGTGGCATTACCGAAGACGAGGCGCGAGGGCTTCTGGGCGACTTCATGGTGCCATCGCTTGATACGACGGTCATGGCCAAGGCCAACCTGCTTTACAATCTCGGAACCAATTTGGACCAATGGCAAAAGCTGAAGTCTGACCCGTCTTTAATTCGAAGCGCTGTTTTCGAAGGCGTCAGGCACAGTGCCGTTGTCCGCTGGTTTTCGCGCGTTGCCGCAGTTGACTATGTCGAAGGCGAGGTTTCGATCCCCAAGGATGCCCGCGTCATGATCATATACGGATCGGCCAACAGGGATGAACGTCAATATCCGGAACCAGACCGCTTTCAGGTTGATCGCAATCCGCGCGATCAATTGGGCTGGGGTGCCGGTCCCCATACTTGCGCGGGCATGCATCTGGCCAAGATGGAAATGGAAGTTTTGCTCGAAGCACTAGTTGAGCAAGTCGATACGATCGAAATTCTCGATACGACTGTTGGGTCCAATACAAGTCTTTACGGTTTGGACAGCGTCCTCATGAAACTCAATTGAATAAGATGAGGTGTTCCTATGATACCCGAGTATAATATTGATTTTCGCGACCCCAGCTACCGTTGCGATCCGTGGAACGTCTATCGGCAGCTCCACGAACTCGGCCCGGTGTCGCGCGGTCCCATGGGCGAATTGATAGTCGTTGGTCACCGCGAATGTAAGCAATTGCTCAACGACAGGAAGTCGATTCATAAAAACCCCGAACTTGCGCTGAGCATGTATCCAGAAGGTCCGTTTCGCGAGCATAATGCACATACGATGACATTCATGGACCCGCCGGAACATACTCGTGTTCGCAGGGCGGCTTCCCATGCCTTTACCCCGCGATCGCTCAAGCAGCTCACTCCGGCGATCGAGAAAATCACCGATGAACTTGTCGCTGACATCAGCAACCGCGATGCGTTTGATCTGGTCTCAGATTTCGCCCAACCTTTGCCGATCTATGTGATCTGCGAGATGCTTGGTATTCCGGCGACGGAAAGGGAAATGTTCAAACGCTGCGCGCATGGTGTCATTCTTGGGTTGGAGCCCGGGGCGTCACCTGAATTGATTGAGTCAGCCAATCAGTCGGTTTTGGAACTGACCGAGGCGCTCGAAGGCCATGCGCGGGCCGCGGCACCCGACCCCGAAGGCAGCGTATTGCAAAAGATGCTGGTCGTTCACAACGAAGACCAGCTTAGCTGGAAAGAGCTTATCAATCAGGCGATCTTCCTGCTTAATGCAGGTCATGAAACAACTTCAACTCTGCTGGGCCACCTCGCACGGACTTTGTTACGCGAACGCGACCTATGCAGCGCACTTTCCCAATCCGGCGCGCTGACCGACAATGCAATAGAAGAAACGTTGCGCCTCCATCCTCCGCTGCATTTCGGCTGGCGACGGGTCAAGGCGCCCATCGATTTAAATGGTGAGGAGATACCGGAAGGAACGATGCTCACGATCATGCTTGCGGCTGCAAATCGCGACCCCTCGGTCTTCGCAAACCCCGACATATTTGATGCGGAGCGATCCAATGCGCGTGATCATATCGCGTTCGAAGTTGGAATCCACACCTGCCTCGGGGCGGCGCTAGCCCGTCTCGAAGCAAGGATTGCATTCGATCGGTTGATCCCGCTGCTTGCAAAGTGTGAACCCTCCGGTGAAGCAATAGAAAACGAAGCGGTTTTGTTCCAGGGGCTGGCCAGCTTGCCAGTTCGCCGGGCGCGGGTCATCGCATAAACTTGACGCAATTTTGTACCGACAAGATATCGGGAGCGTCTGAAATCGCCTCAAACGGTGCTGACATTATTCAGCCACGGGAGCAGCGCTGGCTTGGCGTGATGGTTCGGACTTGGTCACGTGCTGCGCTAGGTTTCGCTGCCTGGGGTGGTGAGGGCATGTAGTGCAATGTCAATCCAATGACTGCGTCTCAAATGCATCAGTGCCCAGCTGTTTTCGCAGACCAGTTGCGGATGCTATTGACATTTTATAGGTTTATAAATTATGTTTTATAGGCTTATAAAATAATACTACCAGTTGAGGCGGCGAAACAGCTGTCCAGCTTTGATTAGGTTTGGGAGAGGATTGATATGACAAAGGCAATTTATTTGCGTGGTGCCGCTGTGGCCGTAGTTGCAGCGATGACGGTTTCGACACCTGTTTATGTGCAGGATGAGGAAGGCGCCAGAGATAGCAATGTAATCATCGTGACCGCGATGAAACGGGAAACGCAGCTCGAAACGACTCCTATGGCCATTAGTGTGCTCGGCGGTGATGCCCTCACGGCATCGGGCGTTGATGAAATTAAAGGGCTTTCTGCAACGGTTCCGGGACTTACGCTGAACGAATCGCCATCAGGTTTTAGCGGCGTTTCCATCCGGGGAGTTGGCACGTCGGCCGGTAGTCAGGTCTACGAGCAATCGGTTGGCCTGTTCGTTGATGGCGTTTACCACCCTCGCGGTCACCAATATCGCGATGCCTTGTTCGATGTCGAACGTGTAGAAGTGATCAAAGGCAGCCAAGGCGTGCTGTTTGGCAAGAATACCAGCATCGGTGCCGTCAGCGTCATCTCGCAAGGGCCTGGCTCTGAATCCGGCGGCCATATTCAAGCCGAATATGATGTAAAATTTGACGGACATTCCATTGACGCTGGTATTGATGCCGTAGTCAGTGACACATTCAAACTTCGCATTTCCGGTTTGTATGAAGATTTTGGTGCATATGTGAACAATGTTACCCTAAATCGCGACGAACCCTCGGGTGACAGACTCGCTCTACGCGGGATTTTCGAATGGGAGCCGACCGATACGATCTCGATCCGCGCAAAAGCGCAGCTGGGATTTTATGAAACAACCGGGGACGCTTTCGAATATATTACCGATCTGGATCCGGCCGTACTCCAAAGCCTTGGGGTTGCCGACGGAGGCCAGAGTGATTTCGTGAAATACTCTAGTAATGAGAACATCGGGAATTCGGGCGATGACTATGAAAGTCAGGATTATTCGCTCGAAGCCAATATTGAGCTGGGTGGCGACTTCACGCTAACTTCTGTTTCAGGGTATACCAAATATAAATATTTGAGCATTTTTGACGCTGATGCTGTACCGGCCTTAATATTTATTTCTGATTTTGATGATCGGTACAGCCAGTTCACTCAGGAACTCCGTCTGACATCGCCGAGCGGCGAGGCGCTGGAGTATATTGTCGGCGCCTTTTATCTGAATTCGGAAATCGACTATACGTTGAATACCGTCCTGAACAATTTTGGACCCGCGCTCACCGGAAGTTACAATCAGAATTTTGACCAGGATCAGAATACATATGCCGTTTTCGGGCAGGCCACCTGGCATATTGCTGATGATATCCAACTGAATCTTGGTGGACGTTATACGATCGATAAAAAGACTGGTCAGTATCAACGGGTCTTTCTGGATGATTTCGGATCACCGGGTCTGCTTGGGATTATCGGTGCCACTACGCCAGTTCTCACACAAAGCGTGACGGACAAGACCTTAGACTTCTCAGCCACTCTTAGCTATAATCCAACCCCGAGCTCAACACTATATATTAGCGGTGGTCAAGGAAATAAGGGTTCTGGATATTTCAATACATCGGGGTTGGGCACTGTTGCCCCTGCACCGTTCATCGTCCCACCGGAAAAAGCGACGACCATAGAAGCTGGCTTCAAAGGGCGATTTGTAGACGGTCGCATGTATTTTGCTATTGCCGCCTACCATCTGGATATCAAAAATTACCAGGACAGCTATTTTGATGCGTTGCAAGCTGCATTTGTTTCCCGCGCTATTGATGCCAAGAGCACGGGTGTAGAGGTCGAAGCGACCTTCGATGTCACTGATGGTGTCAATCTCTACGGAAATTTTGCCTGGAGCCCGGAAGCCAAATTGGCTGATGGATTCCGCCAACAACGCGCGCCGAAATTCACATCCAATCTGGGCGTTAGATTTAACACCGAATTGTCCGACGACTTTTCGCTAACAGGCTTTGGCCAATGGCAGCATAGCGGTAGCTTCTTGCATCAACCGGAATTTTTCGCGGCTGACCTGAGTAGCCTGCCGTTTGATCTGTTCAGTGCACGACTGGAAGTCAAACATGCACCATCACAATTGAGTTTCTATGTGCGGGGTGACAATCTTTCGGACGAAAAATATCGAACCTTCATGTTTGGCGGAGTCATTCCTGGAATTGGAAATGTTGGAGCATTCAACAAGCCCCGGACCTTCACATTCGGTGTCCGCAAGGATTTTTAAGGATCGGTTGCGAAGGTGCAATCATAGGAAGATTGCCCCGTCGCAAAGCCGTTACTGGTGAGAATGACGATATTGTCTCCCTTGCGATCTTCTCGCAAGGGAGACAATTTCCTTTGATTGTCCTTTACGCGCATTACCTGTAGCGCCAATCCGACTATGTTTCAAAAGCCAAAAGGATAGCTGTAGCGTGGACGAGCAACTCAATGACGTTTCCAAACGTATTGTCGATTCAGCCCTCGAACTGTTTGCAACCTACGGCTACGGAAGCGTCAGCACGACGCAGATCGCCAAGGCGGCAGGCGTCGCGCAGCCGCACATTCACTATTACTTCCGCACCAAAGATGACTTGTGGAAGGCTGCGAGTAAAGAGCTTAGGCGCAGGGTTGATGCAGCGAACAAGGCAACCGAGAAGGAGTTCCAGACCGGTGAGGACGATGCATTTAGCAAGCTGAAGATCCATTGCCGGGCACTCCACAGGATGCATATCGAGGTGCCCGAAATTGGAAAGATCATTTTTCTTGAAGGGCAAGCCGGTGGTGACAGGCTAGACTGGCTGGTGCACGATGTCTTTCGCGACAGCTACGACGAAATGATTGAATGGATCAAGGGAAGCATTAAACTCGGAAAGATCAAACCGCTTCGCCCGCACCAGATCTTGATGCTCCTGCATGGTGCGGCGGTGACTTATTACAATCTCGCTCCGTTTGTCCGGTCGACTTTTGACCGCGATCCTCGCGACGAGAAAAATGCGAGTGATTTTACCGATGCCTATATGAAAGTGGTGTTTGACGGCCTGGCGGTCTGATCAATCGATTTTTCGCTTGATGCCGCCCGTCAGCAATTGTCCGTCGTCAGATTTAGTGAAGGTCAATATTTTGCTGGATCAATTTTCCAGTGGTGTCGGTGACTAGCCAAGGCAGCAAGAAATACGGAAATTTAGCTCACCGCATTTACCTATATAATCGAAGCCGAAGGCGTAAGATTATATGGGCAGTAACAAAATTATAAACGCACAGCGTTCGTGCATTCCTGACCGGCTTGCATAACAGCGTTGTCCTCACGCGTGAACAACGCGGTGATCAGGGTATAGTCGTGTATCTGCATTCACAACGCCTGGGTCCGCTATTGCTTCTTGGCCAGCTCATAGCGGACGGACCGAAAACCAACCGGTTATTGCCCTCCGCGCTGTCAGCCGTAAATGACAGTATTTCGTAGAATGCGGCTATGCTTCCATTGGCCAGCAAAATCCTGATTGGTAACGAAGATTTTGATGCCAAGACCACTCATGATCAGGCCTCCTAGGACTTCTGCCCATTTGCCAATTTTCCCCCGACAAGCGCACTTAGGTAATTCAGAGCAGACGTACTCAAACCGATAGCAATGCAGGCGAGGGCAATCCTACTTGGCCAAATAACCATGAAGAACGTCAGATATTAGGGGAAGATAAATCGAGTTGCTATGTGGGAAATTGGACGCATTTCGGACCGCCGGCAATTGGGCCGTTAGCGGACCGTCCGGTTATTGAAAATTGTAGATGACAAGCAGGCATTGAGCCGTTGCACATCGAGATGGCAGCAACCGCGCCAAATCGGTCATGAAACATCAAGGAATCGCACACAGAGAGCTGCCATCGTTATTCATTGCAATTTGAAATTGCAGCGGTTGATCAGTGTAGCACGTTGATTAATTCATCAGCAACTTTTTCACTAAAGGTCAGCCATTAAACCCAAAGGCTTTGACCATCGAACACAATTAGGTCGGTCGGGGTGTCGCCCTGACAGGCAGACCAGCCAACGGAGCCATCGGCATAAGCCAGTTCTTCGATCACTCGCAGGCTTTCGAGGGGTGGACGTTGAGCCCCGCTACAAATCTCAGGCGTCATCATCGCAAAGACACCCTGCGACCTCAGGTCATCAATCAACTCGAACGGGACACGGCACTCGCACTCGATTTGACCGCTAAATGCCTCAATTCTGCCGCGCATATTTCGGGTAATTTCAATTTCCGTCACACCCATTTTGCAGATCCCTTTCGTTCCTCTCGGTGAGAACTCCCCGTAGGAAACAGATTTTTACCACGCTGAAAAATGGTGCTGCTAGAGAGAATTGAACTCTCGACCTCGTCATTACCAAGGCAAGGGATGGCTTTCCAAAAGGTCAGGATTATTAAGGGCTGCAGCCTCTAACCGGCCGGTGTTTTGCCATCGACCCACGCAATACCCAAGCTGTGGCGAGTTCCGGATTTGGGCTTTTCCTATTGAAAGAGCTTTGGCTCTGTAATTATGCGAAAAGTGACCTGCGCTATACCTGCGGAACGGCCCGTTTAAGGCAAGGACACCCTCCAGGCCACTGGAAATACATCCCCATCCAATGGGTCTCCATCGTTCAAATTAGAATCAACAGGAAACTCCTCTGGAGCAGATGGCCGGTTTAAATAAGTCAAATCATCTCCTCCGAACCGGATGGCTGCTGAACGCCGCCCACGGTTGGCAGAGACATTGCCGCGCGCACCATGAACAGTACGATAGTGATGGACGATCACATCGCCCGGTTCCACTTCATAATAGACTATGTCGTAATCATCTTCATTACCTTCAATGTCTGGCAATGTAGGCAGCCCGTGCGTGTCCATCGTCATCTGTGAAACAAAAGCATTGGGCGCATAAGTTTCCCAATTATGGCTGCCCTTTACATAACCCATCGCACCGTTCTTCATGTCCACTCGCTCGCAAGCGGTCCAGAAAGTCGCGCATTGCTGGCCGTCTACGCGGAAATAGCCTTGATCCTGATGAAAGGCCGTCCGTGTCGAGGCGCCTGCCTGCTTGATGAATATCTGATCGAACAAAAAATTGATCTTGCTGGTCTCAAACAATGCCCCCGCAGCCTCGGCAAGCGGGCTTTCTAAAGCAATACGGCGTAAGTCTTTATAGTCCCGCGTTCCATTGTTAACGAGTATAAAGGCCCCGTCGGCTTTCGATCCGGATTTTTCTTTTAAAACCATGCCACCTGCTTGTTCGATAAGGTCGCCCAGATTGTTCATTGCGTGAAGTTGCGAAGAATTCTGATCGGTTGACGCGGCAAGGGTAAACTCGCCATCTTTCTGCTTGGCAGCATGGTCGCTCTCGACCTTGTCCATGACCTTTTTTAGCTCGGCAACCCACTCCGCAGGCAGCAATCCGCGAAGACAAACGACGCCGTCGCGTTTGTAAGTTTCAATTTCTTCAGCCGTTATTCTTCGAGTTGGTTCCTGCATTCCGACCTCTCCATCCATTATGTAACGCCCTGACGGGAAACACCATCGCCCGCATCAAACGCTCATTCCTAAAATCTCAAAAGCTGTTATAGTGTTATTTGAAGCTGATAGAATTATCAATAACTGAAGGAAATATTATGACAAAGCTGCTTTATATCGAAGCCAGTCCGCGGAAGGAGAACTCATACTCCTCACAAGTGGCGAATGAATTTCTGGAAAGTTACAAAGCAGCCAATCCCGATCATGAGATCGAGCATCTTCCGTTGTTCGAGACGGAGCTTGAGCCCTTTGCAATGGAGGGCGCCAACCAGAAGATGGATAACATCATCAATCTTATGGGCGGTGGCTCCGGCATCGAACCCACTGGTGAATGGGCCGGTGTCATGCGGGAAATCGAGAGGCTCAAGAGTGCGGACAAGGTTCTGCTTTCCGCTCCAATGTGGAACTATTCTATTCCCTACCGGTTAAAGCACTGGATCGACCTGGTGGTTCAGGTTGGTGCGTCGGTGATGGTGAACGAGAAATTCGAATATATCGGACAAATTACCGACCGCCCGTTGCAAATGGTGCTAGCCAGCGGCAGCCCGTACGAAGAACGTTTTCCGCTAGAAACGGATGGCATAAAAACCGATTTCCAACGCGCATATCTCGATCATATTTTCCGTTTCCTCGGTTTTACCGACATTCGCCTGATCAAGGTGCAGCCAACGGGCATGCCGGGGCCTGATCTGGATGCAATGGTTGCCAATGCCAAGGTCGAAGCGGAAAAGGCGGCCAAGGCCTTTTGACAACAGCTGATCGACCAATTTTCCCAAATTCTATGAGGCCACAATGAAACTCTATGGTGTCTTTCTCTCTCCCTTCGCCACAGGGATCATGATGTTGCTGGAGGCAAAGTCGATAGATTACGAGCTTATCACTCCGCCCGGGGGGCTCGAGTCAGAGGAATTTGGACGGATCAATTATATGCGTCGGATTCCGGTACTGGAAACAGGTGACGGTGATTATGTTTATGAATCTGCGGTGATCATTCAATATATTGACGAATTGCATCCGGAACCGGCAATTGCAGCGGGGTCGCCTCTTGAAGCGGCCCAAAATAGAACTCTGGGACGACTAGCGGATCTCTATTTGCTGAACGGATTCCTTTCAATGGTCGATGAACTGGAAGCAAAGCAGTTCGACTCTGCTATTGTCAAACATTGCGTCAAGACCGCGCAGCGAGGATTGAACGATATCGAAGAAACGATGAAACGGACTGGTTTCCAGATTGGAGAAACATTCACTTATGCGGATTGTTTTCTGATACCGGGCATGCATATCGTTGATCTCTTGCTGCCGACTTTAGGTCACAAGGACTATCTTGCTGAACGGCCAATGCTTTCGGCCTATTGGAAAGCCGCGCAATCCAGCGAGCGCCACGGGTTCTACATTGACAAGATGCGACAGGCGGTTGCGCTGAGGCAAGAGACCGGCGAGGCTATGTAAGGACGGTCGCTATTTCTGATACAGGAACAGATGCTTTCGGATTGCAGCACATAATTCGCTGCCGTCATTGCCGATGTCATAGATATAGCGGTCCGGCCTGATCAATATGGCATCGGCATCATGTTCGGCAAAAAAGGCTGTCAGCTTGCCATCTGCATCCTTGAAATCTTCCCCGACCACGAAAGATTTGCCTTCCAGAACATCTTCAAACCAAGAAATGTCTTCGCTTTTTGCTGCTTGCTTCTGAAGCAGGACAAACCCGCTGCCGATGACGTCGTCCATCAACGCGCGCGTGCCGTCATGGGTTTCCACAAATGGTTGAATCATCCGACCACCCGCTAAGCCGTGATCACCTATTAGGCCGCTGGCATAGGACGTCATGCTGCCCCTTTTCGCGGTCATTGCGCTTGTCAATTTGGGGAAATTTCGACCGATGAAGAAAGTAAGTGCTCGCTTGAAACGTCCCGAGAGGGTTCCGGTGCTGATCATCAGGCCGTTCGCTGTCGCACCCATGATGACGCGTTTGCAATTCTCCCAGCGTTCCTCCTGATATGTATCCAGGAAGCTATCATCAACAAGCCCGCGAAAAACCAGATCAAATTTGAACGCCAAATTGGCGGCATCGCGAATGCCCATATTCAAACCTTGCCCTAAAAAGGGAGAGGTCTGGTGCGCGGCATCTCCGGCAATGAATACCCGCCCCTTGCGCCATGTATCAGGCATGCCAGCGTAAAAGTGATAGGGGGTTCTGCGCTGAAACTCGATTGAGCTGGGGTCAAAATATTCCGATATCAATTCGCGCGCATCATCTTCGGTGAATCTTTCCGCGACTTCATCGGTAACCTCAAAATCAAATCGGACATGATTATGGAAACCCTTGACGAAAACGACAGCAGCATCCGGGCGGCATCGAAATTCCGAGCGAGGGGCGAGGGAGTTCCAAAGTTCATCGTCATGGACTAGGACATCCATGACAATCCAGCGGCGACTATACTCCAGATCGACCCTTTTCGCGCCGATATATTTCCTGCAGAAACTCGCCCCGCCGTCGGCCCCGACGATATATTCGCCCGTAAACTCTGTGATCTCATCGGTATCGATGTTTTTTGCCTTGAGCGAAGCCATGTCGCCCGAGCCATCTACTTCAACAACTTCATAGCCAAGATAGCTATCTACGCCGACACCCTTTTCGAAATCCTCTCTGAGCATTTTTTCCAGAGTGGGTTGATGAAACATGGTTCCCATGCCGGCATAGCCCAATCCACCAACGTCCTGATCGACCCTCAACTCCATCAGCAGTTCGCGATTGGCGCCAACAAAGCGGTGCCAAGCCTGTGGGCGGGCATCATCGATGTCTAGCTTTTGCTGGATGCCCATCTCTTGAAAGATGCGGCAGCTTTCATGATCGAGCATCATCGCCCGCGGCGCTAAAAATATCTCCTTGTCGCGATCAAAAATCGCAACTGAATGTCCCTTCTTGCGCAACAGATTTGCCAATGTTGCACCAACCGGCCCGCAGCCGACAATCAATATTTCATAATGTCTTTTGGCCATGCCGTCTCCCATTTGCCGTCATCTACCTCTGATAGGCCAAGCCGCTTTGCCATAAGCTCACGAATTTCAACTTTGCGAATTTTGCCGGTGACGGTCATCGGGAACTCGTCAACAATTTCGATATATTTTGGCACTTTGAAATGTGCGATTTGGCCGTTGCAATAATCACGCAAATCGTCGGGCATTACTGCGGCTCCGGAACGGATACGCACCCACAGGCATACTGCTTCGCCATAGGTACTATCGGGTACGCCCAGCACGGTCGCGTCCTCAATGTCTGGATGATCAAAGAAAAATTCTTCGATTTCACGCGGGTAGATATTCTCACCGCCGCGAATGATCATGTCCTTCAATCGGCCTACGATGTTGCCAAAGCCATCTTCGTCTATCGTGCCGAGATCACCGGTGTGCATCCAGCCATTGCTATCGAGAACCTCGTTCGTTTTCTCTTCATCGCCCCAATATCCCATCATTACCGAATAGCCTTTGGTGCAAAGCTCGCCGGGCACTCCAGGCGGCACGGTATTTCCAGCTTCATCGACAATCTTGCATTCCAAATGCGGGATCACCCGGCCAATCGTGGAAACCCGACGCTCGATCGGATCGGCGGGAGTTGACTGGAAACTGACCGGCGAAGTCTCAGTCATTCCGTAAGCGATGGTCACGTCGACCATGTTCATGTCTTCGACGACCTGTTTCATCACTTCGACTGGACAAGGCGATCCCGCCATACAGCCTGTGCGCAAACTGCTGAGGTCGAAGTCGGTGAAGTTCGGCAAAGCAAGCTCGGCGATGAACATGGTCGGCACACCATACAGGCCGGTGCAGCGCTCTTTCTCGACCGCGGCCAGAGTTGCAACGGGATCAAATGTCTCTGCGGGATAGACCATGGTCGCCCCATGCGCGAGGCAAGCGAGATTGCCCATTACCATTCCGAAACAGTGATAGAGCGGCACCGGAATGCACAGCCTGTCGCCCGCCTTTAATCCGATGTTCAACCCCACATAATATCCGTTATTGATGATGTTGCGGTGGGAAAGCGTGGCGCCCTTGGGTAGACCCGTGGTGCCGGAGGTGAACTGAATGTTGATTGGTTCGTCGGGTCTTAGCCCAGCCTCGATATCGCACATCTGCCGCCGCAACTCAGCGCTATCATTATCCATCAGATCGCGGAGATTGGTCCAGCCAGCGCGAGTTTCATTATCGATCAGGATTGCATGTTTGAGGTCCGGCAATTTCTCCGAAGACCAACCGCTGTTCGCTCCTCCCATTTCAGGAACGAGCGTTTCAATCATCTCGGCATAGGTGCTGGTCTTATAGCTGGTCGGACAGACAATCGCCTTCATGCCGACCTTCTTCATCGCGAATTCCAACTCCGACAGACGATATGCAGGATTCACATTAACAAGGATGAGGCCGAGCTTTGCCGTTGAAAATTGGGTGAGCGTCCATTCGGCTATGTTCGGCGCCCAAATACCTATGCGGTCACCTTTGGTAAGCCCAAGCGATAGTAACCCCGCCGCAAATGCCTCAGCCTTTTGCGCAAGCTCAGCGAAGGTCCAGCGGATGCCCTGGTGAACCGAGACAACTGCTTCCAGATCACCCCATTGGCTCGCAGCGCGTTCCAGAGCCTGCGGAATGGTGATCTCGAGTAAAGCGGGAGAATTCGCTCCGATTGCATGGGACTGATCGGGTTCTTTCAACATGATGTTTCCAAACTGGCTTTTGCGGCCCTGAGAAGGTATTTCCAAAGCAGACTATAAAAGTCAACGGGAGCCCCCGGCGTGATGCTCGGTCGAGATCTCTCAATAAGCAGGGCCTTACGCTGTGCCGGGCATCCCGTATTCCGCAAGCAATGGTTCGAAAGTCACGCGTGCTTCTTCCAAGGTCACGAAGTCATCGTCACTGCATCTGACCAGGTTGGCCGTAGGCGCAGGGTAGACCCGTTCACCTATCATGCGGCCCTGTTCGTCATATGGCCAGATCATGCAAATCCAGCGTTGTTCAATATATTTGGCATCCATATCCGGCACATCATGGCCCGCTTCTTCGGCGGCCTCTGCGGTCAGGAAGGTGTTGTACAAAGCCTCTGACGCGAACCCGTTATCGTCTACGACGAGATTTTCATGCTCCAGCAGCATGACGGTCGTACCGGTATCAATCAAAGAACGATAAAAGTCCTGGACTTCTTCCGTGCCCGATAGCTCCGTGAGACCGTCAGCCGACGCTACACGGTAGAAAGGGTTAGCGACGGTCATCTCCGGCGCAAATATTTCCTCGTATCGACCGCTCACTTCGAGCATCGCGTGACGGCGATAATTTTCAAGAATTTTCCGGTGAAGAGGGTTCGTCACTGTTTTTAGAAGCGTGTCCGCCGCAAGCGTGAGTAGTCGAATATCATGTTTCATAATTTTTCCAGTTGGGTTTGTTCGTTTAAGTAAGTTCGCGAACAGGATCTTGCCCGTCCCAATCCTTGGCAGCGTCGCGTATGAGCGCAAATAGTTCCGCGGTAGCAGGGGTTAATTCGCTGACCTCCATGACAGGTTGCCCATCGGCACCACCTTCAAAATACCCGAACCTCGTGCCGGTGCCCAAAAGACCCTCGGCCATGAAATTACGACCCGCCTTCGAAAGCCGGCGTAAATCGTCGTCGTATGTTTCCGTCCAAACAGAATAATGCTGCAGTCCGGGGCCATGTGTTTTCAGAAAGTCCAGATAAGGCGACGGTGCGTCATTATGCTGCTGAACCAATTCAATCTGCATGTCCCCCGAATTTCCGAGCGCAATGCTAACATCGACGTCGGACGATGAGCCGCGATAGGTAAACGACTTCATTTCCAAATGGTCCATTCTAAAAAACGGACCAATTCCCATCGTCTGCGTCCAGTACTCCAACGCGGTATCGAGTGACGACACCATAAAGCCGCTTTGTCTGACCGGACCGAAAATATGGCTCAAAACTGTTCCCCATCCTTGTCACCGAGAAAATCCCGGATACAGATGAGAAATTATCACAATCGTCAGGGCAAATCTTGATTAACCGCGCCAAATGATCGGCAAATGTCGCCAACACAACCTATCTGCCGTCTGCCCGAATCTCGCTTGGGCGATGGGACACAGGATGAGTCTTTCAAAACCCCACTCTTGATTGAGTCTGCATCTCCCTGAACGATCGGCCGAATCGCTGCTTCAGAAACCGGCTGGCCGTACTCGCCTCAGCGTAACCCAGGATATATGTCAGTTGTGCCTGGGTTGGATTGGGTGCGGATTTGAAATATTCATCTATTTTGCGAATTCGGACATCGTCGAGCACAGACGCAAAATCGTCTCCGCTGTCCGCTAGGCGACGCTGCAGGGTCCGTGAACTGACGCCTAATCTAACCGAAACATCGGATAGGTGGGCGCCGCCACCCGCAAGTGACGTTGAGATAGTTTGAGCCACTTGACCACGGAAGTCTTGTGGCTTGCCAACTGCAGCGGTTTCAAGTTGTTTTTTGAGAAATTCCAGCATACGCGGATTGCTATGGAGAGCGGGCTTTCGCAAGTCTTCGGCATTGACAATGACAGCGAAATGTTCGCACTCATATTCCACCGGTGCCCCAAACAACGCCCGACGAAGGTGCGCGCTTTCGGGAGCCCGACCTTGAAGTTGGATGCGCAGCGGTTTCCAGTCGTCTCCTAATAGCATTTTTGCCATTCGGATGAAGCTGAGCATGGTGGCTTCCATAAATTGCCCACCACCGGATGCGCTGCTAACCATAAGAGAGTGCACCAGGCTGATCTCGTTTCCCTGTCTAACCAACTCAACACCCAGAGCCTGATTTTCCAAATGCATATATTTGGCATTCAACTGAACGGCTTCGTTCAGGTTGGAGCAGTGATCCCACAACAGGCACAGAGGCCCAAATCCCCGCATATTACACCATTCAGCGAACCTTATTCCGACATCCGAATGTCTTTTGTGCTGTGAAGAAATTTGCAACGTATCTACGATCAAATGCGATGGTAAGAAGTTTTCGGTATCGGCCTGTTTCACCATGCGATCGATTTCCGGCGGAAGCGCAATGGACAGGTCTAGGTCGCTCGCTGCAGCGAACTGCGAAAACTGGTTAAGCACAGACGTATCTGTAATGTGTGTGCCCATGTTCCCTCTCCCCACTACCGGCACATTTTGTGCTCTGACAATTGAGTCGCCAATAGAGAGCAAAAGCCCGAAAACTGCAAGCAACCAGTATTCCCGGCGAAACGCAGGATATCCTTCGCTCGGGACCGGGGCTTTGAACCGACTTCCCCACTGACCACAAGTCCGGACAAAGTGGGGTCACCGCTTTTGACGCAAATCCTCAAAACGTTGGCGTGATCGACCATTTCAGTTCAGGCCTCTCGAGAATAACATCGCCGAAATCCCGCGGGAATAGCGACGGGCAAACAACAATTGGGAGGGGAAATCCGATGGGACATCCAGCAAAACATTGGTTTAAACGAGTCTTATTTAGCGGATGCGCTACGTTCGCGATGACGGGAATGTTATCCGCAGCGCATGCGCAAGAGAGCCGTCCACGCAGTGAACCGGCTCCTGAAGATAAAGCCACTGTCGAAAATTCCGTAATCGTGGTGACAGCCCAGCGGCGCGAGCAGGCCATCAGTGATGTCCCCATGTCGATAACCGCGATTGGCGGCGAGGAAGCGCAGCAATTGGGTATCACAAGCGCGGATGACCTTGGCAAGCTCGTACCAGGCTTTACTTTCGCGCAATCAGGTACTGGCGCCCAAATTTATACATTACGCGGCGTTGGACTCAACGAAAGTACCGTCGTGGCAAGTCCGGCCGTTAGCATTTACACAGATGAGGTGGCGATCCCGTTTTCCTCGATGGCCAGAGGCGGTGTGTTTGATCTGGAAAGAGTCGAAGTTTTAAAGGGACCGCAAGGGACCTTATATGGCCAGAACTCCACCGGCGGCGCGGTAAATTACATCACTAACAAGCCAACATCGACGCTGGAGGCGGGGGCCAATCTATCCTACGGACGCTTCGACAGGTTCGATGCAGGCGGCTATATAAGTGGACCGCTCAGCGACACGCTCGAAGGACGCATGGCTTTTCAGACGAGCCAAGGCGGCCCATGGCAGGTTAGTGAGACCAGAGGCGATAAATTAGGCAAACGGGATTTCTCCGAGGGCCGCATTCTGCTCAGCTGGGAGCCCTCGCCCGATCTTTCCGTTCTCGCATCATTAAGTGGATGGCGCGATCGCTCCGAAGTACAGGCTCCGCAATTGACTGCGCTCGCACCGAACCCGTCAGCGCCATTCACCTTTTATCCAGTAGCGTTGGTCAATTCTACGCAGCCAGGTGGCGGTAATCGCATTGCTGACTGGAATCCTGACTTGGATTACGACAAAGACAATAGTTATTATAGGGCTACGTTACGCGCTGATTATGACATCAGTCCTGACATTACGCTGACATCGATCTCGGCTTACCAGAAATTCGATCAAGACCAACTCAATGAATCCGATGGATCCGCAGTCGATAATATTTCGATCCAGTCTATCGTCGACATCGAATCGATTTCTCAGGAAGTTCGATTTACCGGCGTTTTTGATCGGCTCCGCGTCGTCGTTGGCGGAAATTATCAAAAGGACAAGAGCACTGAGACGAGCAACTACACGTTTCTCGTCAATTCGCAGGATCCGTTCTTCCAGTTAGTGTTTGGCTCACCGCCCCACACCTCCGCCAACTTCACTGGTTTGCGCGACGGGGAAACATATGCGGTGTTCGGAAACGTGGAATACGAACTTACAGATGCCTGGTCTATCGAGGCTGGCGCGCGTTACACGAACAGTAAGCTCGATTATGCGGGCTGTACCTTGGATTCGGGAAACGGGAATCTGGCTACCCTCTTTACAATCATTCAAACTGCAGCATTAGGTGGTCCAGCCAGCATTCAGCCCCAACAAGGTGGTTGCGTCTCCTTCAATCCCGATACATTTATCCCGGAGTTGTTCGAAGATGATCTGGACGAGGATAACATTTCATGGAGGATCGGGACGAAATACAATGTAAACCCCGACCTTCTAATCTATGGCAACATCAGTCGCGGTTACAAGGTTGGCATCCATCCCACCCTAATCGCTTCAACGAATGCGCAGTTTGCCCCCGCGGTTCAGGAAGAACTCACGGCATTCGAAATCGGAATAAAGGGTTCGATCTCGAGTGGATGGCTCGACTATTCGGCGGCCGCATTTTATTATGACTACAAAGATAAACAGGTTCTGGGACGCATCATTGATCCCGTTTTCGCATCTCTTGCAACCCTGATCAACGTCCCGGCATCGGTCCGTGGGGTGGAGGCGCAGGTCAATATGCGACCGGTCGAAGGGCTGCAAGTCAGTCTCGCAGGAGCCTATGTCGATTCCCATCTCGGAGATTTCGTCGGCTTCGATCAAGGCGGCACAGAGCGAGATTTTTCCGGTTCGCAAACAACATTCTCGCCAGAATGGCAATTCGTCCTGAATAGCGAATATCGCCGTCCGCTCAACGAAACGCTCGAGGGATTTGTGGGGTTATCAATCAGTTACACCAGCGAAGCCACCGCGTTTCTGGGATCACCCGATCTTACTTTCGTTGATCCGGATGGGGTAACGCAGACCCTTCCCCTCGGAGAGATTGAAGCCCGCACGCTCACCGATATAAGGTTCGGTGTCAGCAATCCGGATCGTGGCTGGAGCGCCTATCTTTGGGGCCGCAATATCTTTGACGAAACGTACAACACCTACGCCATCAAAGTCACCGATACGGCCAGCCGGTTTATGGGTGATCCGGCAACCTATGGGGCAACTTTCACCATCGACTTCTAAGAAAATCGCAAACACGGATTCAGTTAGCAGAGAAATATGATGAAAGCGGTTGTTCGAAGGGGCCCGAAGCTCGAAGTTGACAAGAACTTCGAGCTTCCCGAACCCGGTCCGGGTCAGGTGATAGTGAAAACATTGTGCTGCGGGATTTGTGGGTCGGACCTGCATGCTTTACATCATTTGGATCACTTTGCAGCCATAGGCCAACGGTCAGGCGCGCTCCGAAATCTCCAGGCATCGCATGACCTAGTGTTCGGTCATGAGTTTTGTGCGGAAATCGTCGACTACGGCCCGGGTTGCAGCAAAACGCTCAAACCTGGGCAGAACGTCGTTTCGATGCCGTATGCTGTCGGGTCTGGCGGCTTGGAAGTTGTTGGTTACTCCAACACGTTCCCGGGCGGATTTGCTGAATATATGGTTCTTCAAGAAGACCTTCTTTTGCCTGTTCCGGGGGGCGTTGATCCCGAAGCGGCCGGTTTGACGGAGCCGCTAGCTGTCGGTCGGCATGCGGTAAACATGGCTCGTCTCACCAAAAACGATGTGGCAATGGTGATTGGATGCGGACCCGTGGGACTGGCGGTGATTGCCGCTCTTAAGCAGGACGGGTTCGGGCCGGTCGTCGCCAGTGATTTTTCGGCCGAACGCCGCGCAGCAGCGGAAATGCTTGGTGCCGATATTGTTATCGATCCGGCCCGGACATCCCCTCACGCCCGTTGGCAATCGCTGGGAGTTGCCGCGACATTGGCGGAAGTCGAAGCAATGACCTTGCAGGGGAAAACCGGCAAGCACGCGGTCGTATTTGAATGCGTGGGCGTTCCGGGGCTCATCCAGTCCATCATCATGGACGCTCCGCCCGCGACACGTGTGATCGTGGCGGGAGTGTGTATGTCAGAAGACACTTTCGAACCAGCCATCGCGATCAACAAGCAGATCAGCTTGCAATTCGTCGTAGGCTATGACGCAGCGGAGTTCGCCAGTTGTCTGACATCAATTGTCGAGGGACAGCTGGACACGGGACTTTTCCTAAGTGGCAGTGTCGGGATGGATGAGGTTTCGGCAACCTTTGGCCGCCTTGAAAATGAACCATCTTCGATAAAGATCATGGTCAAACCGCACCAATAAACGGCTGCCACATGATCGAGGCACATGCGCGATGAAGGCATTGATCCAAGATTTCCTTCTTACGCTTGAACACGAATGATGTTGAACTATCACCCGAATTTCGTGAAATCAGCTCAGAGACCCTTTCAAGAAGCTTTCGGCTTTGAGCATCGTCTCGGTACAGATTGATCGTCTGAGATTAGGGCTCGTAGCCGCCATTGGCTTCAGTCGAACGAACGTCCGCTTTTGAAAAGAATTTGTGGTCACTCGAACGACAAAATGTGGGGCGCGAAGCTGACATTCCCAATGAACACTTTCTGAAGCAGCGTGCACCGCGAAGATGCATGGCTCGGGCGCTTGAATATCCCATAGCTGTCGAGATTGGCCTTGATCGATATGCCTTGCCTGACCGTCTAACGTTCACCGTCTTCCTGCGTTGGTTTGTGGCTACAGTAATCATAAGGGCTTAGCCCCGTTTGGCCATACACCACTTTAGTGGCCTTTTGCGTAACGCCCGAAATAGGCGCAGGTATACATTGTGACTTGTGAATCGGTGAGAGACCGAGTGTCAAAGCAAACGGTCCAATCCTCAAACTGTCTAACTTCGCTTTCTTTCATAGGAAGGTAATCCAAATAGCGTCGCTTCCCAATCTCCACGCTTCATGCTGATCAGATTTGCTTCCTCGTCAGACCATTGCAGCGACAGCACTTTTCCCAATTCTGGGAGCCATAGATCGAGAAGATTATCGAGCGGTTCTTTCGCGTTTGCGCGGAGCAGTGCACTGAGATAGCTCGGTGCAGCAACATCGTCTGTTATGAGTGGATTGAAGGGAGTGTTCAAGCTCGCCTCCCAATCACTCGTCTTGATGGTCAGCCTCCTCACACCGCTTTGGTCATCCCAGCTTCGGTCGGCAGATTTCGAATCTACGATTATATCCCGAATTTTCAAAGCGCGGTTCAGACGTTTCATATCAATTCCCTTTGTTCACCGTTTATTGAGGTGGGCAGCTTTCGGGTCACGAGCCTGAAAGAGCTTGGTCGAATTTTTTTCACCACCGTCATCGTCCTCAACTGTATTTCCGACCTGCACTTGTGGCCCGCTTCAAAGGTTATAATCCTCAGGCAGCTGTTCTTGCCGTGGTTCCGCTCATGCGCGGCCGCCATATCTCGGCCTCGTGGCATGCCGGAAACAAAGTTGAGTGCGGTGGTTTATGCACAACCAATCTCCATACAGGAAGGGCGACAACACGCACCGGTCACGATGGCATTGCAGTTGAGCCTTTCGAGCTTACCAATGGTTGAATTTCCAATACCGTTTTGGCTCATATCCAATATAAGAATCGCTACCCTCTGCACCTTTAGAGTTCGTGATCGAACGTCCTCTATCTACATAGCTTGTGTGATCCGTCGGGTTCCCTCTATTTCCAAAAACGACCCGTCCCGCGAGAGTAAAAAAAGCAAGGCTGCTCAAATTCTATTCGATGATAATCTTTGCCGTCGTACATTTTCGAAATGCCCTTTATTATAATTTCTGACGTAAGGAAGGGATGCTCAATTAGCGCGGTAATGGCTTTTCCAGGCAAGGAAGCACACAGAGTGCTGGGAATTTCCAGATCGTATATGTCAAAGTAACCGTCATGCCATTTGAGGCGCGCATCAGAAGAATCTGTTGCCTCGAGATACAACCGGCCGCACGTTACCTTATAATCCGGATGCAGATCGGGCTCTCGAAGTGTGGGAAGATAGTCCTCCGGCCGTGCCTTGACGCTGCCGCCGACCAGTAATGAATTCATCGCTACAAGATCGATGAAACCGTCCGCTCCATGCCTTTCCAGGCGCACCTTTGCCTGCGTTCTTGTTTTCATTTCCGCATGCAATTTCATCACTTCAGCTACAGCATCTTCCGGACCATAAGCTTCGACATGCATTTCCTCTGGAAAAAGAGCTTCACTCAAGCAACTGATTGTAATTTGAACGGGTGTATTTGATGAATGCTGCCAATATGGCTCTGTTATTATTCGCAGATCGACAAGATCAATGTGCGCGTCGCCATCTTTCGACCATTGCTTGACTAGTTTATTGATCCCTGACCGGGTGTCATCAAACGTATCGGTGAGTTTTTTGAAGCCAAACCACGCACAGTGGTCAACGAGATCAGAAACTATTTCTACGGCCTCATCGGAGGCTTCCACTAGAGTTTCTGGGGGCGAAGTTTCGCGGAAACTAGATCGGGAACCAAATTCTATAACGACCCCTCCGGGCAACTGGATTTCTATTACACACTCGAAGGAAACATCACTATCAAAGCTATCGATGGTAAGGATTTGGGGGCAGCTCTCGCCATATTTGGTAAAATCAGCCATAATCTTTTTAAAAACAGCCGCTGATAGAGGTGTGTGCTTGCTTTGGTCGTCATTTGCTTCCCACTTTTTCGAATGTATGACTTCTGTTTGGCAACCGTCTGCAGTATGGTGTAATCTGGTTATATGCATTGTTATGATACTCCTTAACGGCCAGATAATGTGGTCGAACTGGCAGATTGCTGGCATCAAGCGCTGCAGCCCCATTTGTCAGAATAAGTGTCGATATTGTCATCGTGTTAGCAATAATATCGCGGCGGTCATGAGCCCGCTTCCACAGAACGAGGCCAAAAACGCGGACGTCGTAACCCGGCCAAGCGCATTGGGGCTGAGCGTATACCGCCAAGCTGCCGAGCCAGGTTCGGGATCGAGTTTCAGGATTGGCGCCGGCTTTTTTCGGCCCTCTTTGGCATATTCTCTTGCTTCTTGGAGCGCGTACAGAGTTAAATTTGCGTCACTTCGCAAATCCTTGACGTACACTTCAACCGACTCTGCATGCATTCTCAAGCTAACCAGGCTAGCCTCCAATTCCTCCATTGCTTTTCCAAGTCTGCTCGCAATGCGAAATGGGCTTGCCGGGTCTTGAAGAAGAACTTTTGTGAGCATGTGAACCAGAACAGCGGCAAGCAGGATCACGGGATCTTTTTCATCAATATGCTCCGAGACGCCCCGCATTAGATCTTCTTCCAGCGGAGAAATCTCTGTTGAGAACAGGTCTTGCCAAAGGTCGTGTAAGGCACTCATTTTTCCAGCCTTTCGATCACTTGCTGATGAAAATGCTGTAAGCGGCCTATGAAGATCTTGCGGGTAAAAAGTGCCGGGCAAGACTGGACCGCTTCCATGAAGCTCATTCCTTCAGTATAAAATGCATCTTGGATTTCTTTTGGAAGCGTCGGTATCCGGATAACATCTGCGCGCTTCTCACCGCGTATCTCATGTTCACCAAACATGATCAGATCGTGAATACCGCAGTCATCGGATAACTTCTGGAAGGCAAGTTTCTCGTCATTTTTCGACGCGACAAATATCAATATAGCGGAACTGCAAAACGGTTCTGATCTTAAATCTACCGTCGCTTGAATCGCATCGCGGTAGAGAGACTGCTCAAGCTCGATTATTGCGGGCCTGCTTGCTTGTTGTAGTCTCGCATCAAAACCACGTTGAAAGCGATCGGGGTCAGATGATGGGTATCGACAATATCGGCCTCATTAATAGCTTTAAACGCGCGGGAGCGATTGCCGCCAATTTCGATGAACAAGGGGCTATTCATAAACATTCCCAGGATTGCGGCCAGCGTGCTGCTGCCGACCCCGCCATCATATTTGGCAATGATATAAGTCGGGGCGAGGCCGGTTTCGCGGGCCAGCTTCATCGGAAAACGGACAAGTTCTGTCGTATGACTTCTGTTGGCAGCAAGCAGCCGCCCATACGCCGGATCCTGACGGGTTATTTCGTTACTCATAGCATGTCCTCGTCGTTGATTTCAGATGGTTGCCTGGGGTGATGCCTGATGGGACGCAGCATGATACCCTTGCGCTCTTCATCAGGTTTTTGGGTTGGAGCCTCGGAGACGTGAGAATGAACGGTCGATATTAATTCGCGACGTCCTTGATCTGCGTTTGGCGGGGAGTCATCCTCACGCGTTGATGACAAGTGATCGTCTCGCCGTATTTCATCACCGGGAATTATGTTTTGGTCGGTCCCATCTGAGAAATCCAAGGGGTCGGCGGGCGGTGATACCGTTGCTTCAGAATTTTCTTGCGAAACGAATTTGTTCTCGCTGGCGCCGCTTTGAAGACCTGAATGACCTACCAGTTCACTCCCATCGTCGGTGGTTTGGGAAGCGTCGGCCAGCGTCGCGCCCGTCTCATCGACGGTGCATGCCGGATCAATATCGGGGCTGTCGGTCTTGCTCAATCCTTGCGCGTCTTGGCCATAATCGCGGCCAGTCTCGCCGTCATCGCGGTGGTCTAATATGCCATTAAAAAGGTCTAGGCCTTCTTCATCTTGATCAGCATGAAGGGGCCCATCAGCATCCTCAGCAGTTGCAGGAACCGCGCTATTCTCAATCGATGGATCTGCATAAAAAGCGTCGGGTTCAGTATCCCCCGCTGCCGTTTCATCGTTTATATAATCATCTTCGTGCCACGGTGAGACAACCTGATAGACCTATCCCTGACAGGATTCATAATCGCTGTCTTCTTCGCGAATGATATATCCAAATTCATCAATTTTGAAGGTATCATGGTTTCTGACGGCAAATTCGAGGTATCGCAATTGAGACAATTCGCGATTAAGATTGCCTCTTTGCTTAGCCTCATCTTCAAAGGTCTGATGGGCATTGCTCTCTTGCATGGCCAAATTCATTATTCCATAAAAAGCGCCTTCGCTGTCCAGTCTCGGAGCATAGATTTCAGCGAGCCGGGATAGTTTTTCAATGAGAGGCGGAACCCATTCAGCGGGCGGATTCACGTCGGGTTCTAAGCGATCGTATACTTTTTTGAGCACTGCGACCGACATCCACGATGGGCGTTCAGCATCCTTTCGCCAGTTCTGGCTACGAATAAAATGAACTAACGCAGTGACCTTTTCCAAGTCAGTTTCGTTGGCGACCCCGAGCAGCTTCCCGCAATTTTCGATATCTTTGTCGCGTAGCAAATTAAAGACGTCGGCATAGGCTCGCGCTTCACCGTGCGACAGCGAACTCGCCTGGCCCATCAGGAGCGCGGCACCTGTCGCAAATTCAGCGCTGACGTTGATTTCTGAAGGAAGAAATTCCCGGGCTTTTGCCAGCAAGTTCTCAGCATCTTGATTGGGCAAGTTGATTGCCAGATCTATAAGCCGTGCTTCCTCTTCAGACATTCCTTTCCGATACGCATCGAGAAGGCCTGCTTTCCCGAGTTGATTCCAAGGGTTGTCAGCGTCTTTATAGTCAGGATCAATATGGCTCGACCTGATGAGATCGGCTATAACATCAAGCTCAAAACTGCGCCGCCGTGCGGGCGCAGATGGCGGCACTCTTCGGGCAATCAGTTCGTCTACAAACGGTTCAGCAAGGGATAATTTGCTATCACGGCTATGGTCTTCGCGGCTTCGCGGAACATGCTCTGTAGCATCATCCTTGTCGTTCAACAGGTCATATTCAAGCTGCCATTGGTACCATGCCACATAGGCAACTAGCGCTTCAGCAATGGCTTTTTCAGCTTTTTTTTTTGCTTTCCTACACTGTTTGCCCACCTCTTTTTTTGCGCGTTGATATGGCCGCATATCGAGCACGGGACTGCGCAATCGCTGACGCGCGTCATAAGCACGGCGCGTCAGGTTGCCGTTTGCATCGCGCTCGTCCACGTGGGCAGCCGCATCGCTAAATGCGTCAAGTTTTCGCTTTGCTTCCGGAAATTCTTCCGAAATCAATTGGAGGGCTTCTTTGAGAAGTTTGTCTATAGTTGAATGTTCCATCGTCCGTTATAGGACAGATGGATTTTATTCCAAAGCGGATCACAAAAAAAATTTAAATATATTTAGGTAGCCTGAAATTCTGGTTACGCTAGCTTTGGACAATACTGTCTTATACAGATTTTGATCGTAAATCAAGTACGAAGCATATTCGATGATGTGTTCGGAAAGCATTACGAACGATTAAATCATTGTCATTTGGAATATCTGGAATTGGCTATTCCAAACAGAATTTGAGAAAAACTTCAAATTCGTTTTTTTAGGCGCAATACCGCAAAATCATACGCACTCTTAGAGCGTACGATTTTGCTGCGATCGTTCGGGCTGGTTTGCCCTCAAATTTGGCGAACTTTTGTTCGCACGTCGGAAAATATCCTCCTTGTTCTGGGCGGTCATCCATGACCTTGGGCGCCACCTCTCGGGGTGTCTTGGGCGCTGCGGGGTGCAAAGCATCCGCAGCTGGTAACGTCCTCCAGAAGAAAAAATCTATTGAAGTGCCTTGCCGGTGAAGCCGGCAGGTGAGAGGAAAAAAGAGCAGTAGCGCTCGGCAAAGCCTCGCCGGTTTCTCAACAGGAGAAACCAAAATGAACATGTTACAAAATCAATCAGAGCTGGAGGAAATCGCCAAACGGCTTGACCATGCAGAAAAATACCGCGTGCTGCGCGCGGTTCCGAACCGCTTTTCTCATATGCCAGAAGACGGCGTGCCCCCCGATGGCAGATGCATTGCAATTTTAGACACAGAAACATCGGGGCTGAACTTTCACGAAGACAAGCTGATCGAACTGGCGATAATGCTGGTCTGGGTGGATGACGACGGCAATGTTACCGGACATATGGGACCGGTAAGCTGGCTGCAAGATCCCGGTATAGAACTGGAACCGGAGATCACGTTGATCACCGGCCTTGCCAACCACCATCTGGTGAGCAAGCAGATTGACGATGCAGCGGCATTCGGCTTTCTCGATCGCGCTGATTTGCTGGTTGCCCAAAATGCAAAATTTGATCTCGCTTGGATCGAACAACGCTTTCCGGGGCTCAAAGGCAAAGCTTGGGCCTGTAGCTGCAGCGAGATCGACTGGCTGCGGCTTGGCTACGAAGGACGCTCGCAGCAACATCTGCTGGCACAGCATGGCTGGTTCACCAATGCCCATAGGGCTGAGGCAGACGTTTGGTCGCTGTTCTGGTTGCTGCAGCAGCGCCAGCGTGGTCCGGGCGACAGTCCGGTCCAGAGCCATCTCCAGCGTCTGCTGGAAGCTGCTGAGAAGCCTACCGTGCTCGTAGAAGCGGTACGTGCTCCTTATTCGGCAAAGGATAACCTCAAGGCTCGAGGTTATCGGTGGGATGCTGGGCGCCGCATCTGGTGCAAAGAGATGGCAGAGGAAAAGCTGGCTGCCGAACGCAGCTGGTTCCGAGCCGAGGGGCTTCCGCTGTTCGGCGCCAAAACGATGACCGCAACTGAGCGTCACCGGTAAAAATTAATCCTACCTATCAACCTGCAGGGCTCGCCATTTCGGCGGGCCTTTTTCATTTAAGGAAATCTAAAATGTCTAACAAAGATTATCTCCAGCAGCAGCTGGCACGCGAAGCCAATCTATTTGCAGCGCGCGGCAGTGCAGGCAATCAAGACAGAACCCGCACCTATATCGTTGCTGATTTTGAATATGGCTATGACCGGGACCGCCATAACGGATATGGCGTAGCTGAAGGCAAAGACGCCGAGGAAAAGATACGTTGGCCCTTCCACCGCATCGCTGCAGCATCCTGGTGCGTAATGCGCTTCAAGCGGGGTTCGGACATTCCGGAGATTCAAGGTCCGGTTGTTCTCTCCGCCGATGATCACAGCGAAAAGGAAATGGTCTCAGCTTTCTTTGACGCCGTGGACCAGGAACCAGGCGCTGTGCTGGTAACTTGGGGCGGAGAGCATAAAGATCTGGCCGTTCTGCGCAGGACCGCTGGTGAGTTCGATCTGATCATGCCCGGGCAGCTGCGCGAACTCTCGCCAGTCTCTGACCGCAGGATTGATCTATGCGGCGCCGTCTCTATCCGCGCCGAATCTGTCCATCTGCCGGAATATGCAGCAGCTTGCTCGATACCGGCAAAGCCATCACCGTCCAAAACCATTGGCGAACTGGTCGAGAAGGGGATGTGGGGGGACGTCGAGGAGCAGGTGCTGGCGGACGTGATGACGACGGCAATCATCATGCTGCCCCATCTCAAATCCCACGGGCTGATCCGGTGCGCCATTCCAGCATGCAGTTTGGCGCTGGCAAATGCAGCAACGATCGCAAATCCGGGCAGCGAATTTTTGAGGCGAACGTTCAAACCGTGGGCTCAGTTTAAGGATTCCACAGCCAATTATACCTGCCCGATCTACCGGGCAGCGTAACAAAGTCGAGCCGGCATCATAACGGGCAGAGCTCTAGTGACGACCGGCTCTACCAATATCTTCAACCACCCCCCAAGCGGGCGGCATCTTCGGATGACCGCCCGCTTGGCATTGCAGGACAAATTTTATGAAGCTTCCCATATATTCGGAGCGAATTGTTACTTTCTCCGTCGTCTATCATCCCTATCGCCGCAATACCGAGCGTTTCATTCGCGCCTTTGGGGCCTTTGAAGTCAATTTCCAGCCTGGTGATGACATATTGTTCACGCGCCATCATCATACCTACCCAGATAAAGATCGAACCGCTCCTTTGCTGGAAATGACCAAGCTGCTGGATCAACAAACCGACTGCGTTTGCGCGGTTCTGGAAGCTCCGGGCGGGTCTCACCGGCCAAAAACCAAAGCCGGCTTTGCTAATGATGTCCTTCGTGCTCTGCCGATTTTCAATCTGGGTCTCCACCGCAAGATCCATGTTCACCGGACAGAAGAACAATATGTCAGGGTCAGCGCCGAACTGTTCGGCATAACTTTGGCGTCCAAGATGGCCGGGCCGTCAGAAAAATCCCGGCGCGCAGCAGACCACGCACAGGCGTTATGGCTGTCCTGGGTCTTCAATTGTCTTGCTGAGGATCCGGATCAGGCGAGCCTGGTAGCGGCCTTCCAGGCTTGGCGCTGCGTCGACGACCTGCGTCCCGTGATATTTTAAAGAACAGGCGTGCGTGTAGCTGCCGCTGACCTTCGGGGCAGCGCCTGCCGCGCAGCATCATCGATCATTCAATAACAGCAGGAGCAGATATTATGTAGTAAGCACGCCAAGACCCTGCAGCGAGCCAAAAACGCTGCACACATCATCAACCAAGTCGCTCGACATTCCGTCGCTGCGGCTTTTTTTATATCTAAAGGAAATATATCATGGCGAAGAAGCCAACCAATGATCGCGCTCCGGCAAAGGCCGAAGCGACAAAACCATATCCAATCGCGGGCACTTCCATCGTGCCGACCCAGCTGTTCCATGTCCCCTCGCTTCAACCAAGGCAGGAAGGGCCATGGCGCGATGAACCGGACAAGCTGGCATGGGTCGATAAAGCCACCGGTATGCCTTGCTTAATGCTGCGCGCCCGAAATGGCACCTTGTCAGGCTACGTCGCGGTGAGCGCCAAGCATCCTCTGTTTGGTTATGACCACCGGGCTGTTCCAGCAGATCTTGGTGTCCAGCCCCATGGCGGGCTGAACTACAGCGCGCCCTGCGATGAAGAAACCGACGAACGCGTTTCTGTCTGCCATGTTGCAGAACAGCCCCGGGAACGGGTCCGCCAGCCGCGCGGCGAACAGGAACGGCCTGCATTCAATGAAGAACAATGGTGGTTCGGGTTTGCCTGCGACAAATCCTATGATTTGCGTCCTGGCTGCTACCAAGACCATATGTCGGCGGAAAACGGACAGACTTATCGCGGCGAGGATTACGTGTTCACCCAGTGCACAAATCTCGCGCGTCAGTTAGCCGCAGCTGGTGGCGAAACGGTTTCGGGCGTTCCCATCGATACAAGCAGCTTTACCGTGCCGCCGGTCGGCCTCGATGCAGGGGAGAAGTAAGATGGACGAGAATATTCCATACGAAAAACGCCGCAATGCCAATCTGCCGTGGGGATACTGGATGGCAGCGCCGGGTGAAACCACAGGCGATCAGGTTCTGATCGACGAGGATGGCAGCCGGTGGGCCTCTGTTCGTGAATGTCTTTGGGTCAAGCGCTTCAATATGGCGATGCCGGAGCATCTTCCGTATATTGACCTCGAACTGGAGTTCCTGCTGACCTTTCTGGTGATTACGGAACGCCGGATCATTCGGGTCGAGGAGAAGGCCATCGACCTTTTCGGCGACTACGACAGGTCCCGGTTCTACCAAAGCTGGCTGATCGACAAGAAGCTCATGACTTATGTCCGGGGCGGTTCCCAATCTACGGAACTCACGCCGGAAGCTTTTGCTATCTTGCTGATGCTCGCCAACACACGCAGCCTGAGGAATCAGCCGCTGCCGGTTGGTCTGCCGACTTTGGAGCGGTGGCATGGGCTCGACCCGGAAGCCATGACGCCCGAATGGGAAGCAGCGCTCCAGAAACTGGAGCGCTATGCTGACAGGCTGCCATATCGTTTCGAGCGGGTAATGATCGGCAAGCTTCATGCCATCAGGCTTGTCGGCGATGGGCTCGGGCCGAACATCCCGCTGCGCCGGACCTTGTGGTCGCTCACCTTTCCAGATCAATATGCGCGGGACCGGTTCTACTTCTGGCTTTGTCACCGCGTCGACCGTTGGGACGATTGGGGGACTCGCGCTTGGGAAAATGGCCCCCGAGCGCTCAGCGAATATTTGTTGCAGCTGAAATTTGCGGACGAACCGGCCGTAATGCCGGACTGACGACGCAGGATCATGCCAAGAACAACGGGCGGTCTCTTCGGAAGGCCGCCCGCTGTCATTTTTTTTCCTCAGATCGCAATTTAAGTGGGCGTGTTTCGATAGAGGCAATCAAGGATTGTAATCTTATCACACATGGCATCAACTCATCTAAAGATGGCTCGTCTTCATATATGCCTTCAAGCGTTGTGGTCCGCGCATGACCGAAAAACGCCTGACGGATGCCCAGCTCAATCTTGGGTTGGCCTTTTCTGAGATAAGAAGTTGCAAATTTCCTGAATGACCGCGTGTCGATATCCTTATCGTCAATCGTAACGGAGGTGCCAGCAGGGAAATGATGTGCAAGCAGTGGCTTGAAGACCATTTCCAGGAATCGTTTTCGTGCAGGGACTTTGGTTGTATTTAATTCGGGGAATAGCCAATAGTCACCTTTAGCTTTCAGCTCCCTCACGTAATTTGGGAAGCCGAGCTCAATGAGTTTAGGTGCAATTGGAAGGGATCTGTCACTGTTTCCCGTCTTTATGCCCTGATCAATGCTGGCCCGAACATGAACATATGGGATGGCTGCATCTTCAAAGACATTTTTCAAAGGCATCTGGAAAAACTCGTTTGATCGATTTCCATGAACGATCAACAGGAGGGGCCCCCAGTAAAAACTGTCATGTATGATGTCTGTTCCGGGTTCGAAGCGTTTTCGTTGACTGAGGCAACCAGTGTAGATTGGGCCGCTGAGTAACTTGAGCACCTCTTCTTCTTTGGGCACAGGGAGGCGCGTATTCTTCTTTCTATGATCCTTTTGTTTTAGATTGTTAAAGCTGACATTAGGATAGATATGGGTATGTTTGCCGTCTCCATCTTCTAAGTCCCGGGCGAAGTCGAACAGCTGTTTGAGCGTGTTCATATGACGATTATGGGTCGTAGGTGAAAAGCCCACCTTAGGTAACTTATCTACCGTGGCTTTGCGCGCATCTTTTGCCCATTGGGCTGAAAGAGTATCCCCGCGCGCAAATACGGCCCTCATGCCGCCAGCACGGTCTTCCTTATTTTTTCCCCAGATCGAGGGCATTTTCGATAGGCGCATTTGAATATTAGGTAGATGCCGTCGTTCTATCTGGCTTAAATACAGGTCGCCATTTTCTGTGATGAAAATTTCAGCTATCACCTTTGCGTTTCGACATGCTGAATCCTGCCAGCTTTGAGATCGCTTTTTCTGGTCGACTGCCAAGGTGCATAACTCTGACAAACGCAGATCGATTAACCCTGAGTGCGCCGCACGAGAATGGGTTGGATCTGGTTGAACGAATTTTGGTGCACTCTCTCCAACTTTTGCTGAGGCGCTATTTTCAGCGCTAGCCAATTCGGCGTCAATACCATCTGAAGTTTGTTGCTGCGGGATTGGGCTTGTATCTTTGCTCTCCTTCTTAATTTCCTGATTAGCGTCAAGGCATGCTTGGCTATATGCTTGAGCAACCGTCGATAAAATGATCTTGCGATTTTCTGGAGTATCATCAACGCCTGCGTTTTCTATCATATGCTCAATTAGACGCGGAGCAATGGCTGGACTACCAATAGGGGCCATCGCTATTGGATTCTTGCTGATTTCTTGTCTTGTCACATTGCCTGATAGCATCCGTTGCAATGGCATTATTGAGTGGAAATCGACAAGTTCATTTAACAGCTTTCTTTCTTCCTCATCCCCTTCAAAATTAGCATTTGGTAAATCTTCCAGACCTGTATCTGTCGGCAAGGCTCCCGACACACCCATCATAGAGAACAGCTTGCTGTATGCGGAATTGTAGCGTCGATGTAGTTCAACGTTAAATGGCGGGCGGCTCTGAATAGCTGCGATGTGATCGCGCTTATATTCCAGAGCTTCTTTGTAGACAGCAGCGATCATTTTTGGATCAGGGCTTGTCACCTGAGTTGGGTATTTCACTGCGACCATTTCAAGCTCCATATCTAGGCTAAGTGCCATGCGCCTTGCTACGGATTTATCCGGAGTTTTTAGCGTTATACGGAGCATTATAGATAATTTTGCTGGATTTCCCAAACTGACGCGTCGGCGCCACCAGTAGGTTTGGCCCCGCCGATAGACACTCATGTCCGACTGGCCGATGCTGGGAAGCAGGGCGTGTGACTGGAAAATGTGCACATCAAGGTGCACAGGTAAGTGCACAATTTGGGATTCTGGTTTCTCAACCGCATGTCGCGACGTCCTCATAGTCGAGGAAAACCGCGGTTTTTGGTTGGGAAAGATAATCAATTGGTCGGGACGAGAGGATTCGAACCTCCGACCCCCACACCCCCAGTTGATAAATGCGTGATATTTACTGGGACGGTTTGGTATGATTTGGGACTATAATTGCAATAAAATCAAAAAGATAGCTTGATTTTGACGTTCCCGTTTTGTACTCATTGATCCCGGTAGATTTCATCATTTTGCACTTACATTGCACTTACAGAAAAAGTGCGTGTGTTGAGATAGAAAGGAAATGGCCGTGCAAACTGCACTTACACAGGCTGTCATAGACCGTGCCAAATTGGCTAAAAGACCTTATGAAATTAGAGATAGCCGTTTGAATGGTTTTCTGGTTCGGGTGCAACCTTCGGGCGTAAAATCATTCTACTGCGAATATGATCGCGGCAAGCGCTGGCGGCTAGGACGCGCAGACTCCATGGCCGTTGGACAAGCAAGAAATCAGGCTAAACGAATCATTTCTCAGTATCATTCCGGTATTGATCCGATGGATGAGAAAAAATCAAACGCCAGAGCAATCACGCTCGGTGAGTTTATCGATCTATTTTTCCAACCTTGGGCTCAATCTCATCAAAAGGCACATGAGCAAAATATCAAGCGGATCCGAACCGTGTTCAAAGATTTTCTGAAAAGTAAAATGGATGATATCAATGTTATTGATCTGGAGCGGTGGAGAGCTAGCCGAATTGCTGTGGGAAACAAAACAACAACCACCAATCGCGACATCGCATCCATAAAAGCAGTCTTTAACCGAGCTGTCGATTTTGAGATCATTGAACAAAATCCAATCGCCAAAGTGAAGAAGGCAAGAGAGGATACCAGGCCGCGTGTTCGCTATCTCAATGATGAAGAACTGAAGTTGCTGCTCGAATCGTTAGATCGCCGCGAGGAACGCAGGTGCGGTGAACGGGACAGTGCAAACCGGTGGCGAAGTGAACGCGGCTATCGCCGACTTCCTGACTTTAAGAAGTGCGCGTTCACAGATCACCTCAAGCCAATGATCATACTTTCGCTGCACACCGGTATGCGGCGAGGGGAGGTATTCGATCTTAAGTGGCAGCATGTCGATTTTACCGTGAGATCAATTGCTGTTGTTGGTGAAACGGCGAAGTCAGGAAAAACGAGACATATTCCCATGAACCGCACTTGCTTGGAAGTTCTTGGCCGTTGGCAGAAACAATGCGCAAAATCATCGGGCAGGGTATTTCAAAATGCTGATGGAATGCGTTTTAACAATGTGAAAAAATCGTGGACAGCAATCTTAGAACAAGCGGGAATTGTCAATTTTCGTTGGCATGACATGCGGCATCATTTTGCGTCCCGCTTGGCTATGGCGGGAGTGGATTTGAACGCTATCAGAGAGCTGTTGGGTCATAGCGATTACGAAATGACTTTGCGCTATGCGCATCTTGCTCCCGAGCATAAGAGAAAAGCTGTTGAACTGCTTGATTAGCAAATTCAATTATTCAATTTTTGACACCAATCCAGTCCACTTCAATCCCGTCAACACCGGATTGAACGCCTTCAATGATCACTTGGGTGCCGTCCTTTGGGGTTTTCACGTCCAAAAAGTTTAACCGCCAAACATTTTCATCTGCGCATTGAAGCAAATAGTGGCGTTCGCCTTTGATGAGTTTACCGGTTAGCCGAAGGCGGTTTGAGTTTGAATGGTTCATGATCAAGTGTTCTCTGTCCTACAGCCCCGATTCTGTCCAGCGCGCAAGGACCTTCTTTACGTAATTCCGTGTTTCCTGGTATCGGGGAATGCCATTGGCTTTCAGCACGGCGTTAGGTCCGGCATTATATGCCGCCAGCGCTAGGTGAATCCCCCCAAACTTATCCAGCATTTGCTTGAGATACCGTGCTCCCCCGTCAATATTGGCGGAAGGATCGAACCGGTTCTCAACCCCAAGGTCTAATGCGGTTCCAGGCATCAACTGCGTAAGACCGCCAGCACCAGCAGAACTAACAGCCATAGGATTGTACCGCGATTCCTGCCAAATTAGAGCGTCGAGCAACCCAAAGGGTAGGGCGTGTTTTTTTTCGGCTGCCCGGATGGAGGTTAGGTAAATAAACCGCCTTGACGAGGCTGATCGGCTTAGTCCTGTAAGCTTTCTTGGTTGTAGATTGGTTTTAGTACCTTCATGATTTGTCGGTGCTCCAGTCACGGGCTTTAGCTGATTTTCCGGTTGCCAAATTCCATGCTGGAACAACCGAAACGTGGGTTTTTCACTTGCGTGTTGATCCAGAGCTTCCCGTTCAGTGGGGGCATTGCTTTCTTGTAAACTCACATCCTGCGCCCATGTCACGCTTGAACACATCGCTATTGTAAGCAGTCCCATTGATAGCTTCTTTGCCAAAATTCATCTCCATCTTGTATCGAATCGGATGAGAACATAAATAGAACATATAGCTGTAGGAAAGTGTTTTCTTACGTGTTGAAGAGGGGAG
>JGI24516J20058_1000095_pt1 | contig 40823 bp, 29 predicted proteins | sample LinPmetageLP39_FD_20058 | JGI IMG/M metagenome (IMG submission 20058) | reverse complement strand
AGCGTTTCGAGAGGATACTATGGGATTATCTGGAACATATCAAGAACATTATTTCTCAATTATATAATTAAATCAGATGTTTAGAGAAAATGTGGGACATCAGAAAATCGGCTTAAAAAAACTTTTAATCAGTAGGTCGCTGGTTCGAACCCAGCAGGGCTCACCATATTTTCAATACTTTATCGTCTTGCCCCGTTCTAATATTGAAATTAGAACGGTTTTTAGAACGGCAAACTTCAATCGATCATTCTGCAAAGTTGAGACATATGGGTCGATGTGATTCATGAGGCCACGCTCGATAGCCATCACGCCAGATAAGGCACCTGAAGGTCATCTTATGGACCGCTTCCCGACTGTCTGCTTTTAAAGATCGGATGACTTCATTAAGCCTTGCAGTGCGGGTGCGCCCCTTCTTCGCCGGGATTCTGAAGAAGGTTTCCCATTTCTGATAGTCCAACCGAGCGCTCATATGCTATGGCGCGCCATGGCATTTAACGAGCGCGACGAACCACCTGACGCCAGCGAAAACGTCCTTGATCTTTTCTTAGACGAATCCGGGTTCACCGGTTCGCGTCTCCTCGACGTGAACCAACCGGTCTTCGCCTACGCGTCCGTGGCGATTGAGGAACGACGCGCCTGGGAGATACTCGATCGTGCGCGGAAAGATCATCCGGTTCAGATGCCGGAACTTAAAGCTCAGAAACTGCTCTCGTCCGAGCGGGGCCGAAGCCTGGTCGCTCAGGTTCTTGCAGAGATAGACGGCCGTTATTCTTTCGTCGTCCAGAACAAGCGGGTGGTGCTCTGCGGCAAGCTGTTCGAATACGTTTTCGAGCCAGTCTTCCAGTTCTCGCCCGAACTGATGTATGAGAAAAACCTCCACCGGTTCGTCGCGATGTACTGTTTCATCAATTCGGTGGATGGGGTCGGCGAGGAGACCCTCGTGCAGTTCGAAAGTTACATGCGCTCCCTCGACCCCGGCGACGCCCCCATGCTCTTCGATCCGGAGGCATCGGCGCATCTGCCGGAAGACCACCCTCTCAAGCTCGTATTGCGCTTCGCGAACGGATACCGCGACATCATCCTCGCCGACAACGCCCGGTTGAGAACGACAACGCCTGACGAAGGGAAGTACGTCCTCGACGTATCGGCGGCGGGGCTGTGGAGCCTTCTCAATCATTGGGGGCGACAGAAGCGTCCGTTGCGGGTGGTCTGCGACGACAGCAAGCCAATCGCCGCATTACTTCCTTCCCTGATTGACGAGGGCAAGGAGTTCGCGATCCGGAGGGCCGTCGCACTTGGTGGTTCTCCCGAGCAATTCGGCTGGGACCTGGCCGAACCCGTCGCCTTGGCCGATTCCCGCGGCAGCCCGGGTCTGCAGATCGCGGATCTGGTCGCGAGTTCCGCGACGCGGGTAGCGAAAGACTGCGACGAAAGCTCCGAGATAGCGAGGGCTCTGGATCGTCACATCCATCCTCACTCAATCGGAACGGATCTGGTACCAGTGCAGATGGGCACGCGCGAGGCGGACGTGAACTGGCTCGTCCTCATGGAATTGGCCGACCGCGCGGATCGTCGCGACGATCCACGTTTCGGTCTTGAAGCGGTATATCAATACGCGGAAGAGAGCTGGACGCCCCATCGATTGGGCGGATGATGGGCCAATTACTGAATGTCTGGTTCTAGGCGGCCGACCCAATTTAACATCGGACTTTCCTCCCATTTGAATGGGTTGTCGCTCTATGAACTTACGAGTATACGCAGCGGATGGTAACGATCCAGAGCAACTTCAACTTTCTGAAAGCGCAGCTTGAGCTACAGAGCTGATGAATTGCGCAAGAGCGTGGTCTATTCGATTGCGCTTGATAAGACTTGGCTCAAGCCCGCCGAAAAAATCTACGCGCTGCAGAGTGCAGGAATGTGGGAAGCTGCACGCAGTCGGGACCAGGCTGACCTGATGATGGCAGCGGGCTGCTATGAAAAGGCAATTCCGCTCTATGCGGCATTTGCCCATTGGCGGAAGGTTGGCGATGCGCTCTTCGCGTTAGGTCGCCTCGACGAAGCCAAATGTGAATATGAGAAAGGTCCAAATGAGACCGGTGGAAACTACAAGGCATTCCGCAATGGTCCAGATCGAGATCGCCTGATCGCGCTCGCCGCAGCGCGAGGTGATTGGATTGAAGCGCTCAACCAGGTCAGGACAGGGTCTCCTGAACCCATATTCGGGAAAGATGTCGTTTTCGGGGGATCGAGCAGGGCCAAAGTCCCCCTGATGAAGCTCTTTGCACATGCTTCCGCCAAAACCGGCGTTCAATCCGCAAGTGAAGAAATGCAAAAATTCTTTGGCCTAGCGCCAGACGAGGCGGACTTGTTTCTCGAGCACGCCCGTTCGGATGCTTATGCCAAAGACGTTGCGAAGCTGGCCAAGCCTCCGTTAACGCGCGTGCAGGAGCGGTCGTTGCCAAGAGTGCTGGAGGAAGGGAAAACGGACCGGTCCAACGATGCTGATCTGTTCCTCTCAAATCTGGTTGCCGGCCTGGCTTCGGCAATTGCTGATTTGAGCCATTGGAAATGGTCGCGCTCGCCCGAAGTGCTTGACCGTATCTTGTTCTGGCTGACGCAGTCAGGATCATATGAGATTTTCAAGAGCTGCCTATTTGCTTTGCAGTGCGAACATCCGACCTACGGCAAAGCAGAAGAATGGGAGGTCGACTTTTACACAGCGCACCCGTGGCTGACGCGTGGCGGGATGCGCGAGCTGCTAAAGGCGTTGGTGGCTTCCGATGCATCACCCAGCGCGAAGGTGCTGCTGTGCTGCGCCTTTCAGCACTCCCATTCTCCATTCGATTTCAGTAACATCGATCTGGACTACGCCGATCCACTGATCCAGATCCGTACCCAGCCAGCGTGGGCGGAAGCGGTAATCGACAAATGGCTGTTTGGCCCGGAATTCGGACTGCAATGGTCAGAAGTCCGGGAGGCGGGCCGCTCAGCCGGATACGGCGACTTGCGGCAAACTGCTCCATTCAAGACATTAGCATTATCGATGTCGGCGGCATTGCAAGCCGCCTGGAAGAAGGACTTTGAGCAAGTTCGATGGAAGGCGGAGCATGCCGCATTCCTGACGCTCAAAACGATGTTGCCTGCCGTCGAGATTGTTCAACATGCCAGCCCAATCTGGCTCGCACCGCAGCACCTAGACATTTACCTGCCCACCCAAAAGGTGGCGATCGAGTATCAAGGGGAACAGCATTACCGGCCGATCGAGATTTTCGGCGGTACTGAGGCCTTCGAAGCGACCGTTCGGAGAGATGAAGCCAAGCGGAGACTGTGCGCACTTGCCGGAGTGCGGCTCGAGCATATCCACTTTGCTGAAGATTTGGATGCCCGCTTGCGGCAGATCGCCGAGGCTGTTGCGGCAAAGGGTGGCTGATAGATGCGCGTTGTAGGGAACAAAGCCGCATGACTGGCAAGGTCTACATCGCCAATTTCGGCGAAGGCAACGCGCTGTGGCCGATCGCGAAGGCCAATCAGACCGTCATCACCATCGACAACGTGGCCGTGCATGGTTTCTGGCAGGCAGGGGACCGCGATGGCTTCATTGAGGCTGCGCTGGAACACACCTTGACCGCGCTGGGCAAACGTCCGAGCCGACCGACGGCGGGGCGCTGGTACAATCTCGTCACCGAGATGCAGGAAACGGAAGGCGATATCTGGATCAGCCGACAGGGCGATGCGATCTGGTGGACGATTTCGGAAGCGGGCGAACTGCGTCAGCAAATTCGACCATCCACCAATCCCAACCGCGATGGCCCGGAGATCTGGCATATCGAGAAGCCTTGCCAGCCCTGGTCGGATCGAGATCGGCAAGGTCGTCCACTCCGCTGGGAGGCCTTGCACGCCAAGGCGCGCGATTTCCTTTCCACCGAAGCCACGTTCCAGACCATCGCCGAGGATCGAGGCTATGCCGACTATGCCCGCGCGCTGGTTAACGGCGAACCGCTCGATCCGTGGCATTCCACCAAGCCCTTCCGCGACAAGGCAGCAGTATTCAGCAAGTCACCCGTCAAAACCTTCTCACCACGCGAAATCGCGGCGGTGGACATGGCAAATGGAATTCTCAGCACGGTATCCCAAGCCAACGGCCAGATGGCCGAACGCCGGGTGAAAGAAAAGAATACCGAGCTGTCGAGTGGGGATTTGGAAGCCCTGCTGTTGCGCTTGATGGGCGAACAGGAAGATCGCTGCGCGCTTACCGGTTTGCCGCTCGGCTATGCTGGCGACTGTGACGACCCGCAAATGCGCGCCTCGCCCGACCGGATTGATAGCAAGGGCCATTACACGGCGGATAACATCCAACTCGTCTGCTGGTTCATCAACCGCTGGAAGGGGGCGGACGATAACCAACTGGCAGTGCGTCTGATTGGAGCTCTGCGTCACACAGGTTGATGGCATCGAACTGGCACTACGCCATAGATGTTCCGGATGCAGAGGCGTTTTCATAGGGCTACAGCCAAGTGGACAGACCGACAATTGCCACCACTATATAGGCAAGGGGCAAGAACGGGCACGAACTGTTACCGTCGTCCAAAGCGTAGACTATTGCGGCGGAGCCGTAATGACCGCTTCGGGGACGCCAGGGCTTAGCTCAACGACCGAATTGAGGGCACATTTCGGACCGGCTGCAACTGGGCCGATTCCTGACCGTCGGCTCCTGGCGTGGTGCAGGCGGAAAGCCGACGTTCCGCAAGCGACTTCAATCTCAGCCACAAGGGCTATGCATTTTGCTCGCGAGAAGCGGACGCCGTTTACGTTGGCTCGGTATGTCGTAGTTGGAGGTGAAGCAGAACGCCTGATCCCCAGATAATCAAGCACCATATAGCGGCCAGGCCGTGGGTTAGGGCGAAGGAGGCTCATCGTGCCCTCATCTCTTTTGCGGCATGTCGATCAGGTGCCAAGTGAGTGACCGAACCAGACTGGCGAGGTCCAGAAGCAGCTTATCGTCTTTCTCGCTCGAATAGGGCGACACGAGCCGTCCGTGCATAACGCGATTTCGTAAAGTGTCCCAGGCAGCATATTCACACTTGGTGATGATCCCCTTGTTTCTGAGTGCTCGCAATGCTTGCGCCGCTGACGTTTTCGCCTTTCTTGCGACAGCGGCTTTCGCTGCTTCCACCAGATCGGGATTGCCCTGCCAGTCTGCGAGAAAGGTTTGAAAGGCGAGGATGTCTTCCGATAACGCCTCGCGCTCTTCTCGGCTAAGATCAGTGTGCGGAGAGCCAACCGCGCCGATAATGTTGAGTATGCCTTCCGAAACGCTCGCGAACGTCAGGGCCCAAACCCAGCGCGAGCCGCGCGACGCCGCTATGAGCTCTCCGTAGAGCGAAGTGAGTGGATTCGCCTCGAAATGCGGATTGCCGTTCTTGTCGCGGGCCTGCGCAGTATGCGTAAGCAGGCGTTCGAAAGCTCTCCAGAACCGATCGATATCTGTGAGATCGCCGGGTCCCTGCCACAATGCCACGTGGTCTGAGGACGTGTCCCACTCCGGTGAGGGACGGATCCAGTTCATGGACCAATCAGATGAGCGCCGCGCGACATAGCGGGGGTAAATCGGCTCCCCAAAGAGAATGCGCAAAGGCTCGCCGATCCAGTTCTCCGCGTAGTGTGGTGGCAGTGCTTCGCTCGCGGCTACAATGACCCGCAATTCATCCCGGACATCGTCCAGCTCGAGCACAATGTCGCTGCCGAGGAAATTGAGCATCTTGGAAGCGCCATTGACAGCACCAAGTTCGCCGAACATCCGCCTCAAGACGGTGCGTGCTATGTGGGATTTGGGAAGCAGGAAGATGCATTCGGCAAGCGGCTCGAATTCACCTTCATCATGCGTTGAAATAGCTTCGAAGTCTCCCGAGAATGTCCACTTGTCCTCGGCGGATTTGACGCTGGGTAGCGTCCACCCGCACAGCAGATCTTCGCCGGCTTCGGTCGTCGCGGTCAGGCGTGATCGGAGTGTGCCGTCGTAAGGATCGGCCTCGAGGCGCCTGAGTGCGCTAAGCGCGTGACCGATGTCTTCGGGAGTGCCGTGCATTTCGTAGTCGAAGCGTGAGGGAGACGCGGGCGTGATGACGCCGCTCCCAACCACGATCGGAGGGTCATGATCGCCGGCAAGCAGTGTCATTTCCCTGCATTCGATCGGCTTTCCGATTTCCGCGAGATGTTCAAGGTTTCGAGCAATGCTCACGGTCTTGGTCCTTCAATCGCGAGGCTAGGTTGCCGGCTGTGATGGGTCATCCTCGACTTCGTCAGCCGAATCAGTCGACGAAAATCCGAGCGCAGTAAGATTGCGGGAGATGGACGCGGCAAGCCTTGCACGGGTTAACGGGTGAAGTTCGCTCAGGCGGCCGAGCAGGTATTGCTCAAGTCTTGCAACCCACTCTCGTTCGCTCGCGAGACCTGGCGGGGTCATTTCATGGCGCGATTTCAGCATTTCGAGCGCCTGAATTTGATGGCGGGGCGACAGCTCGATCACCCGCTCCCCGAATTCTTCCGGATCGAGCACGGCGAGAACTGGTTCGTCGTGATAAGGCGCGAGCCGGACCTGATTGACCACAAGGTCGAGAAGAGCCTCATCCGGTTCGGTTTCGAGGCGAACGAGGATGTTCTTCGCGATCTCTGGAAAGGTCGCCTCGCGCACTTCTTTCGCGGCCACGCCATAAACCGAAGCAATCTGCTTCCACTCAGCGCTCTCTTCTTCGATCACGCGGTAACCAAAATGGGATTCATCGCGATCCGTGTAGTCCTTCACCGGCTCCTCGATCTGGCCGGAACCCTTAAGGCGCGTGATATAGTCTCGGGCGTCCTCAACGACCCCGCCAGCCGTACGTTCGATAAGTCCTAGCTTGGCGAACCACAGCCGGGCGCCGAAGAGATGCAGCAATTCACCCCGTGAGGTAACTTCCATATTTGCGAATGCTTGTTCGACCGCCCCAACAATCTCATCAGCTTCATCGTCGGTCGCTACATAAACATTGATGGCGCGAAGCCACAGGGGCTGCTCAGCGGGTCGAGTATAGTGCGGACTTTCGTCGAGGGCTTTGCCGATTGCGGGCGGATCAATGTCTCCGCGCAAAAGACCAGCGCTTAAGATATCTGCCGGAATGACCGCGTCGCTAAAATCGACCAGCGAGTAGCTCGCTTCGATCGCGTCTGCTCTTGTCGGGTCCTTGCCAAGATGTTTTTGCATCAACCGGCCAATCTGTTGAGAGACGAGCAACTGAATGGTTCTCGCGTCGAGCTGTTTTGAGCGGCACTCGATCGAGAGCGCCACGATCGCCCGCAACGCTTTTTCAATGACGCCTTCCTTCGCCCAGTGACGGTCGGCAAAGTGGAGCGCGAACTTCTCGAAGTCCCACATGGCGTGCTTGAGGAGACGCAGGTTTCGCGTGCCTGATTGTGCGTGGACCGCGAAAATAGTTTCGCGCTTGGCTTCCAGCAACTCGCGGACCTTTGGGTTTTTAATTAGCGTCAAGAAGTGTTTGAAGGCGGGCCCGAGCTCCGGTTCCACCGAAAGCGTCTGACCTACCAGCTTTTCTTTGATATCATCGTATTTTTCCGCGTCATCGCTGCTTTCATCGAGTTCGCGCAGCCGCTCTTCGTGTGCAATTAGAACGGCCTTCAATCCGTCGTGCTCAACGTATGAGTTGATGAAGCCCAAGAGTTCGCCGATCGGGATGCGGCAACGTTCGATATCGTCGAAGACAAGCAGCCTCCCCTTGGGATCGCCGATTTTCCCAAGATCGAGCTGAGGGACAGACGATGTAATTGATCCGTCGGCCGTTCCGTCGCCATCCAGATCGATCTTGACAGTTGTCTTGAGAAACCCCCTTGCGACCGCACCGGCAAGCTTCATACCCTTGGAAGAGAGTACCGGATGTAGCTGCCGGTAGAACTCGTCCTCGATCTGTGAGACCTTGGTCAGGCCGTAGAGGCTCACATAGAGCGGCTTCACATCTTCGTTATCGTCGAGAAAACTTCGGATGAGATGCGTTTTGCCGGAGCCCCAGGGACCATCGATCAGCACCGCGTAATCAAGGGAGTTTTCGGGATCGAGGTAGTATCCGAGGAAGCGCTTAACGGCGGCGTTGATCCGCTTTGCAGCCGCAGGGTCATAAATCACTGAAGCAGTTGGATCGTTCATGCACGGGATATAGGAAATTTGTCAGCCGAGACAAGAGCCACTCCGTAACATCGAACCCCTGCTGCATTCCGACCGGCACATAGTCCTTCGTGGCCATCTATGTCTGCTTCTCAGCCCAAATTCGAAGCGTCCGAATGTCCGTTGGTAGGGCGCTAAGCTGCCGTTCCAACAGTCAATCAACAAAAAGATATCTTACAGCCCTACTGCCGCGACGACGGACTGTCAGGAACGTCCAACAAGCTACCGCGAATTTGGACCCTAAAGTATGCGACGGCGCTGAAAGTACCAGAATTGCGCCATTTTTGATCGATGATACCAGCCCGCTTGGCAACTGGCTGGCACATATTTCCGAGTAATTCCAACACTCTGCACCCCAACCGACGGCGGTGCTTTTATCTTGCAATCCTATTTCTCTCCAACGTCCAAAATCATCAAACCTGCTCTACAACACTCGATTCTGCGCCAACACCCGAAGCGGTACGCTGACTGTAAATCCGGGGAAATGCAGAAAGATTGCCGCAAATAAGCATCGCGATTGTTGAAGCGAACCTGTTTGGATCTGACGTTCAGCAGTTAAAGCACTGCTAAGCTTCGGCTGACTTAATGCATATCGTACGCAGCTGATCTGCAAGTCAAAAGCCACGCGCGCCGACATCAGATTGCCAATCAATCTTATCAGGACGGCGAGGAAGCCTTGTCCTTATTGCGTTTAGATGCGACCGGCTTTAGGTCTTCGCACTGGCAGCAGCTGAGCCGCCCGGTTCACGCATTGATCCGTTAGCTGACTGAAAAACTTCAACCGTAGGGTTGTATTGCGATGACCGATGCCGACTTTAGCCAGTACAATGTCTACCAGATGGCCCAACTTCACGGAGGGCCGGGCTTCTGGGTGACGCGGACGACCTGGGGTCGCACCATTGCGCGCATTGTCGGGATCGGGGAGATAGTGGGGCCTCCCCCCTATTTTGGCAATCCGCCCGTTGTCATGGATGTCTATTCGAAAGATGGAAAACTTCGAGAAGAATTGCAGCAATTATCGACCGCCGGGACGTATAAGACGTGGCGTCTAATCGACGCGCCGGAGTGGGCCGATGCCGTAAGCCTGAGGCTCCTCAATGACCCCGCCATTGCAGAAGCAATCGCCAAGCTCGACAGGCGGCATAGCCGTGCACCGGCAGTGGATGAAGCGGATAAGGTGTTTCTGAAGGTCAGTTTTGAACAGAAAGACAAGGCCAAGGCAATCGGGGCAAAATGGGACCCAGCCAACAAGAAATGGTGGATTAAGACTGGCGACGAAATGACGCTGGCTAAGGCTACAAAGCTAGGATTTGTGATGACTCAGCGGCGGCAAAAATAGCTCAACGTGTCCGCGATTTAACTCTGTCCGTTGTTGAACAGTCCAGTAGTTACAATCAGTATCGGAAATTGTGCTATAGTTTCGCGGATATATCGGGGCTTTGCGCGACGCTAAACACTGGCTTCGAGCTTGGTAATGCGCTCAGTACAAATTGTGTGGACGACGCGCCCAAGTTCCTCAACACAGGCTCCCAGCCAAGCCAGCTCTTCCTCGCTGATGCGGTAATGCTTCGAGTAGCGCGCCTTCACATATGCTTCTTTCAGCTTCTCGAACCGCGCGCGGTCGACACGCAACTCGCGCGGCCAGCAATCGACAATCCGCATATCGAGGCGCTCCGCCTGAGTTCTCAGAAAACCAAGATTGTGCACATGCGGCGTGTAAAAAGTGCAAACGAGAAGTACGCAATGATAGAGCCGTTCAGCTGCTTGGTGCAATTGAAACGCAGCATTATATGTGTCGCCCTTGCGATAAATTGAATTTGAAGTTGTCGAAGAACTCCCCACCGCTCGGATACCAATCCTCAAAATACTCTTTTGCCATGGCCAGCGCCTGCTCAGGCGTCTTGGGTTTGGGAACGTGAAGTTGGCGGTCATCGGCTTCGTAAAGCGCAATCCCGTCCTTGGCGACGTCCATGAAGAAGTATCGGCCATGCGCGAGGCCGTCATTCACTTCGCCGAGCGTGTGGACGATGAAGTTAACCGGCGTGCGCAGCGTCTTGTCGATGGCCAGCTCGCGCATCAACCGGTTGTCGAGCTTGAGCCAGTAATCTACTTTGTCGGTAAGACGCTTATCGTTAACAATGATCAGGATATCGAAGTCCGAGCGATAGCCTTTGGCGGTGTGGGGTTCATCAACCCAGCCGCCCCTGGCGTAGCTGCCATAGAGAATGATCTTTTCGATCTTCCCTTTCTTCTTCCACTCATGCTGCGCGAGCGCCAGCGCATCTTCGAACTCTTCGAAGATGATCGCCTTCACGCGGTCGATCTCGCGTTGCTTGGCTGCCGGAAGGTGATCGAGGTCGGTGCGCATATTGCTGTTCACTCTTAAAGTTTGATGCCGTGTTGGCAAGCATCAACGCGCAGTGATGACGCGCTTGGCGCTGGCGCGTCCTCACTGCGCGCTCCAAACGGGCGATTCTGATCCTGTCTATACCAATATATGGGGATGGCTTGGTTTCGGGCATTCGGAACGGCGGAATGATCTGGCGACACCTTGCTCACCCTGCGCAGTCCGAGCGCAGCGGCACCTGATCGGTGAACGCCAATAGATAGTCCGCTGCCTTGCTGGCCTGACTGGCGGCTTTAAAAATGGCGCGATTGTCTTGCCGCAACACTGCCAGCCATGAACCGAGATAATCGGCATGGCGTGCGGTCGGCACGATACCGAGCCCAGCGCAAAGAAAAGCCGATGCGAGTTCGGCGCAAAGTTCCTCCCGCGCATAAAGCGCGGTTCCGAAATTGCCGGATTGGTCGCGGCCAAGGCGGGTCTTGTGACCCGTCCAGTGACCCAGCTCATGCAAGGCTGTGCGGTAATAGTCGATCTGATGGGTGAAGGCGGGTTGCGGGGGAACCTGCACAAAATCCTCGGCAGGGCTGTAATAGGCTTTCGTTCCGCCTGTCCGAAAATCTGCTCCTGTGGCATTGATCAGAGCCTCGGCCTGATCGTGCAATTCTCGTTCGGGAAGCGGCGCGGGTTCAGCGGTCAGCCGCTCGGGCAAGCCATCGCACTGCGCGGCGTTGAAAACAGTGAAGCGCTTTAGAAACGGAATCGAGCGCGGTGCATCGCCCTCGCCTTCCTGTTTTCTCTCATCATCAGGCGTGAAGCGGTCAGCATAGAAAATCGTCCTGCCCTTCTCTCCCTTGCGGACGCATCCGCCAGCGGCCAAGGCTTGCCGGAATGTCAGCCAGTCCTGCGAGGGATAACCGCCATCAATGACAGCACCCCACAGAATGAGGATATTGATACCTGAATAATGCCGCCCAGAAATCGCATTGCGCGGCAATCCGATCACGGCGTTGCCTGCATTCCAAGGTTTCACCCAGGGGAAAATCCCTTCCTCCAGCTGCGCGATAATCTGCGCGGTCACTTCATCATAAAGCGATGCTCTCTGCGCAGCATTACCGCCCTGGCGGGTCTTCCGCCCTGTGCGCGAAGTGCGCTTCGTCTTCGCTGCCCTGCCCTTGCAGCTATCCAGAACTCTAGAATTTTCATGCAACATTATCACCTCCATCGTCTCAAAACTGCCGCAACCGGCCCCAGAGAGGCGGGGTGGGCGGCAAGAGCGACCAGAAAGGCCCGCATCAAGCGGTCAGGCGCACCTGCAAGGCTGTAACGAAGTGAAAGACCCGGTCCTGGAAGGCCGGGTTGCGCCTGAGCGCGGCGGGCCTAGCCGGGAGCGCCGCCCACACCGACTTTCTGGTGCCGGAAAACAACGCCGGCGCGTCCGCGCCGTCCATATCAATCGCTAATCATCGCGATTATCCCATCCGCGAAGCGGCCCCAAAAAGACGGCACCCTTGCACGGCGCGACGCCGGCCGATGGTGTGCGCGCGCATTTGTGCGCCAGTCCCCACCGGCAAGGAGTGAGGCAAGAGTGCCTGCGGGTCAGAACAAAAAAGCCGCACCCTCAAGGAGCGCAGCGGGAAAGAGTGCGACTTTGAAAATCCCGCTAATTTTCACGCGCTCCCGATCGTCACCCTAAGGGCCAAGACTACAGGCTTGGTTCGCGCAGCGAATAGAGCGGTCGCCGCTAGGCAGCGCTAATCGCCTGCACATCCGAAATTTCGGGGCTTCAGCGGCTGTTTCGGAATTTTCGAGGTTTAAGCCACAAATAGCCCCCGCCTCAGTGATACAAAACCTCACAGTTCAAGCTCAGAGATTGTTGGTTTTATATCAATGCCATCCAGTAAGCGGAGTATTCGCTCAACCCCAGCCAGAAGGTCGGCGGCTCGACCGGTCTCAACATGTAGGCAGTTAAAGATTGTTGCTGAGATAGTTGTCGAAGGTCTGGATATCGAGCCTGTGGCAGGTGCGGCCTGGACACTTTAAGCGTGAACTGGCTGTCACAGGACTATATCTCGCGGCCAAGCTCAAACCTACAAATTAACTGGCATAAAAAGTAGCAAATAAAATCAAAAATTGCCGTAAAATCAGCCTGTACAACCGGCACTTAATCCGGCATAAAAAGCGGCATGAATATTTCACATATGGAGCCCATGCTGCCTGAGGCGGCGGTCGAGTCCCTGGAAGAGCCGGCCTTTACCCTGACGGCTGAGGCAAACCAGCTGGCTGGGCGCATCCATCCCATTTTGCAGGAATCTGTCGGCGATCTGGTGCGATCGATGAACTGCTATTATTCCAATCTGATCGAAGGGCACAATACGCATCCGCGCGACATCGACCGGGCCTTGGCTGAAGAATTTTCCGATGATGCCAAAAAGCGCAGTCTACAGCGCGAGGCGGTTGCGCATATTCATGTGCAACGGCTGATCGATCATGGCAATGATCCGGCGGTGTGGCCCGCCACCACCGCTTATGCGCGCTGGATCCACCGCGAATTTTGCGAGCGATTGCCCGAAGATATGCTGTGGATTGACAATCCTGACAGCGGAGAGCGTTTGCGGCTATTGCCGGGCAGATTGCGCCAGGCCGATGTTATGATTGGCCGTCATGTCGCGCCACCACCGGATGAGCTCCCAAAGTTTCTCGCCCGTTTCGACAAGGCCTATGCATCGCCGCCGCTCAGCCGATTGCGCCAGCTTCAGGCGGCCGGTGCCACGCATCATCGCTTCTTGTGGATTCACCCGTTTCTCGATGGAAATGGGCGGGTGACGCGTTTGATGTCGCATGCATTGCTCAAACGGCTCGGAATAGGAACAAGCCTGTGGTCCGTTGCGCGCGGCTTGGCCCGCCAGCAAGACCGCTACAAAGCGCTGTTGATGGCTGCCGATGGTCCGCGCGAAGGTGATCGCGATGGGCGAGGCAATCTCAGCCAAAGAGCGTTGATCGAATTTTGTCGCTTTTTTCTTGAGACCGCGATCGATCAGGTTCGTTTCATGCGCGATTTACTCGATCCAGCGCAATTGCTCCTCCGGATGGAAATACACATCGAAGAAGAGGTGAGAGCCAAGCGCCTTCCCAAAGGCAGTTTCTCCGTTCTGCGTGAGGCGGTGGTCGCGGGGGAAGTCGAACGGGGCAATGTAGCCAACCTGACCGGTCAGGGGGACCGGGCGGCGCGGATGGTGACATCTGCATTGGTGGAACGACAAATGCTGGTTGCCAAGACCCACCGGGCACCGCTCCGTCTCGCTTTTCCAGCAAATGCAACCGAGCGGTGGTTGCCGCTGCTCTATCCTGCCGATGTCGCGGAGGCCGGAGATGTCTAATCGCGATGTGCCTCTAGAGCGGAATTTTTCTCCGGTGCCGGCGAGCATCGAGAATGCCGAAGAAGCGGAACAGCTTCACGCCTGGGGCTATGGCAAGCAGGCTGACTGGCCGGAAATTGACCAGCGTTACCGCACTATAATTCTTGCAGAAGGCGGTGCAGGCAAGACCTTTGAAATGGACGCCCGCGCCAAATATCTGAGTTCCCAAGCCTGCAATTCCTTCTTCATCCGCATTGAGGACATCAAGGACGATTTCGAAAACGCCTTTGAAGTCGGCGACAATGCGTCCTTCGAGCAATGGTTGAATTCTTCGCAGGAAGCCTGGTTCTTTCTTGATTCCGTGGATGAAGCTCGGCTGAATCACCCCCGTGCCTTCGAAAAGGCGCTGTCATGCTTTGAGGCCAGGATCAGGGATGCCAAGGACCGCGCGCATATCTGTATTTCCAGCCGGCCCTATGCGTGGCAGCCGCGCAAGGATTTCGGACTTGTCGATCAGCTGTTTCCGTCCCGGGCGCAGAAAAGCGAAGCGCCAGGAGAGGGTGAGAGCGAAAACATCGAGAATGAAGTAGATGAGGATTCGCAGGAAGAAACAGGACTCAAAGTATACAATCTCAATCCGCTCGATCTGGACGATATCCGAATGTATGCGGCGCACCGTTCGGCACCACGGATCGATGAATTCATAACCGCTATAGACCGGGCCGATCTTATGGATATGGCCGGACGCCCGTTCGACTTGGAAGGCCTTATCGGCAAATGGAACAAGCAGGGGGCTCTTGGCGGACGACATGAATTACTGCTCTACAATATCGAGACCCGGCTGGGAGAAATCAGACCGGAACGGGCCGATCAGCAGCCCCTCGATCCGGAACATGCACGCGAGGGCGCAAGGCTAATCGCAGCTGCTGTATTGCTGACCGGCGAGCCGGGAATTTATGTTCCCGATGAGGGCCATGAAAAAGATGGGATCGAAGGTGCGGTTCTGTTGTCGGGATGGGGTACCTCAAAGGACGTTCGCGCACTGTTGGACCGGCCACTATTCAACGATGTTCTTTATGGCATGGTCCGTTTTCGTCACCGCGACGTGCGCGAGTTGCTGGCGGCCGAATGGTTTGATGGGCTTCTCAAAAAAGGGCATCGTCGGGCCGTCGAAGCGCTGATTTTTCGTGAGCAATATGGTGAGAAAATCGTTACGCCGCGCATGAGACCGATACTGCCATGGCTGATATTGTTTGATGATGAAATCCGCCGCAAAGCGCTGGCGATAGAACCGGAGATTGCTCTGGAAGGCGGCGACATTGCGCGCCTCTCGCTCCCGGAACGACGAAAGCTGCTGCATGATGTCGTCCAACGCATCGTCAATAATGAGAGCGATCGTTCGGTCAGAGATAATAGCGCTATCGCCCGGATCGCCCAGTCGGACCTGTCCGAGGAGACGTCGAACCTTATCCAAACCTATGCCGATCATGATGATGCGATCTTCTTTCTGGGCCGGCTGGTCTGGCAAGGAAACATGGCCGCATGCGTCCCAGCATTGCATCAGATCGCTTGCGATCACGAACGCGGAAAATATGCGCGCATTGCCGCAACCCGAGCGGTTATGACATGCGGAACAGCTGAACAGAAAAGACAACTCTGGTTGCAGTTGCATGACAGCATGCAGCCATTGCCACGCGAATTGCTGGCAGAGCTTATCGAAAACTCCCCTGCGAACCAGGACACAATCGAGCTGCTGCTGTCCAGCATCGACAAGACAACGCCGTATGAACGATTTGAGTCCAGCGGCGTCCCACAAGCAATTCATGAATTGATCGACAGGCTAAAGGTCAACAAAGATGGAAAAGTGGGGCAGCCTCTTTTGGACCTCATTACAGGCCTGAATGCCTATCTTGACCGTGAGCCATATATGGAACGCGGCGAATGCCATGTTTCCGAAGAACATACCTGGCTGCTGGCTCATGCCAGCCATGCCGTCGAGCGACTGGTATCGGCCCGGGTGAACGAAGCTATTTCAGACGATGCCTTGTCGGTCATGCTCAAAGTTCCGTCGGTGCGGTTCTGGAGGTCCGGGGATTATGATGAGTATAAAAGCAAGCTACACGCGCTTGTGCCGGCCTGGCCCGAGCTCAATGACCGACTGTTCTGGGCAAGCGTCCACCAGGCCCGTTCTGTAAGATATGCCAAGAAGGACGAGAGGCTGATCGATGATTGGCCGGTCCAATGGATGGGCCACTACTGGAAGTTCGATACCAGCGGTTTTGAGCGCGCTGTCGGATTCGTCAAAGAGATGGAAGATGGCGATGACCGCCAGGTCGCCCTGTCTCTGGCATTCCGGATTTATTCAGAAGCCGACTGTCCCGAAGCCTTGCTGCAGGCACTGCACGCCGTTGTCGCCGGTGACGGCGCGTTGTCCGAACGGCTCGACCAGTTGTTGAACCCTGAGGAATCGGAGCAAAGCCGGAAATGGCGCGAGGATGAGTTGTCGCGTAAACGGGAGAGCGCGAAGCAAAAGCGTCAGCATGAAAAAGACCGCCAGAAATGGATCAAGAAGCTCAAGGATAATCCAGATCTGGTGCGCCATCCGCCTGGCATGAAAGCCGATGAATTCAGCAACGACCAATATTGGTTGATGCGCGAAATTGAACAGGACCGGATGCGCAGCAGCCGCAGCGGCGCAGCTGCCAATTGGCGCGCACTGATCCCCGATTTCGGCGAGGAAGTGGCACAGGCTTTCCGCGATGCCGCCACGACTTTCTGGCGCAAATACAAGCCCGGTCTGCGATCAGAAGGCGCGGATACCGGGTCAATTCCCTATGCCTTGATATTCGCCATGACCGGCCTTGAGATCGAGGCTAGGGAAAACCCGGAATTTCCGGAGGGCCTGAAATCCGCCGAAGTTGATAGAGCGCTGCGCTATATCACGTGGGAACTGAACGGTTTTCCCGTCTGGATGGAAGACTTGTACAAGGCCTTCCCCATTCAGACTCTTGCGGCGATTTACAAAGAGCTGGACTGGGAACTGGAGAACAGCTCCCGCGATACATCGCATCACTATATTCTGCATGATCTCGTCTATTATGCACCTTGGCTCCACGAAGAGCTGGCACCTGCTTTGTTGGACCGCTTTGCGTCCAAGGGCATTCCCAACGATGACGTGTTGCGCCACGGGCTGAATATCATGGCGGGAGGCAAGACGGACTCCGCCCGATTGACACAGATCGCACAGCGGGAGATTGCTTCCAATCCGCCTGTCAGCCAGTTAGCAATCTGGTATGCCCTGTGGGTGGATAGCGAGCCGGAAACCGGCATCCCCGCGATTACGCAATGGCTTGCCGGACTTGGCAAGAAACAAGCCGTCAATGCAGCGCAGTTCTTTATCACGAGACTGATTGGCCAGCGCGGTATGCGCCGTGAAATCGAGCTCAGGTCCGGCGGCTTCAAACAGGCACAGCACCTCAAAGCGCTCTACGTCCTTATGCATCAATACATCCGCGCGAGTGAGGACAATGATCGCGCCAATGGCGGTGTGTATTCTCCCGAACTGCGCGATGATGCGCAGGATGCCCGCAATCGCTTGTTCAACATGCTCGTCGAATTGCCTGGCAAGGAAAGCTATATCGCGATCAGTGAGCTGATAACCGAACATCCCGACGCAAGCTTCCGAGACTGGATGGCACATCAGGCCAGTCAGCGCGCGATAAATGACGGTGATCTGGAACCCTGGACAACCGAGCAGGTCAGAGAATTCGGGCGCTCTTTGACGCGGGTTCCCACTTCGAACAGGCAATTGTACGAACAGGGTGTGTTGCAGCTTTTGGAGCTCAAGCACTGGCTGGAACAGGGCAATGAGAGCCCCTATGCCGCATGGCAAGCGGTCAAAGGCGAAACGAAAATTCGCAATCTGGTGGCAGGTGAGCTCAACCGGCGCGGAAAAAAGCTCTTCCGCTGCGCGCAGGAAAACGAGTTTCCCAACCGGCAGCGGCCTGACATCTGGCTGCTGAACAATGACGTGCCAGCACCTGTCCCGATCGAGCTCAAGGTGCTTGATGAAGCGTGGAGCGGGCCGGAACTGTGTGAACGACTGCGCAATCAGCTGGTCGGCGACTATTTGCGCGAGGACGGCGCCGAATGCGGGATCATGCTGCTTGTCTGGCAGGGTCGGGTGGGCGGGAAGCGGTGGCGGATCGACGGTAAACTGGTTTCGCTCGACGAGCTTGCAGATGCTTTGAAACGATACTGGTCCACTATCGCCAATAATTATCCAGGTGTGTCGGCTATCGAAGTCGTGGTCATAGACCTCACTCGGCGGGCGCCAAAGGCAGATGACTAGTGGCTGGCGTATCTACAAAGGAGCGCAAGAAGCCATTCCGCGCCGGCGGGGCGGCAACTGCTGGCGGCATGAATTTCCAGTCCTCCGTGACCGCAATTGCCTATGTCCATATACTGACTGATCGGCCGCTCAAATGGCTATCAGGACTGGTCGATGACACACCTGCTTGCATCAAGGCCGAAACCGGCGGTGGCGGCGATGACATTGGGATCGTCTTGCAGGGCGGTGACTATGTCGAAGTGCAGGTCAAAAAAGGCCTGAGAAAGGGTAAAAAGCTCTGGTCAGCACTAGGGGCTATGGCAAGCGGGATTGCCAGTGGTGATTGCGATTATAGCCTATTGGCAGTTTGCCCCAACAGCAGCACCAATATTCGGGAAAAACTTGCCCAAGACATCGAACGCCTTGGCGACGGGAGATCCGACAATCTATCGGATATTGTGGCGGAATGGCTGGTGCATCTGGAAAAAACGGGACTAGATTCCACCAAGGTCTGCAGCAAGCTGCGCATCCAGACGGTTCCCGCCCTCAAGGCCGACCAGGCCTCCATACAAGCGGCCCAGGCGCTCCTCGAAACCATTACCGCCGACAAGCGAGATGTCTCTCGTTTATGGGATTTGCTCTACAAGGATGCCTCTGAACTCATCGAAAGGCGTGGCCAGCGAGACACGGGATCACTCATCAAATGCATTAGAGCGGCGAGCATCGAGATGCGCGGTGATCCTGATCGCAGCCGCGCTTTGATGCTCGACAAGATTTCACGCTGGAATTACAAATCTCACGCGCATTTTTCGGTGTTAGGTCTGAGCCACAAATTTGACATCGATAAAGACTGGATCGAGCTTTCTGCGGTGGTTTCCTTCTACGCAGATGCGAACGCTGGCGAGACCCCGGATTTTGGTCAGGCGCTTGCGGATTATCACAACTGGCGGAGAACCGGATCGGGTAAGCCGAAACCCGGCTCAGACCGAAGGCCTCGATCCGTCGATCCCGAAACATTCGGACGCTTTGTAAAGCGGGGTGTGGTTCTGGCTGGTCCTGGCATCGGCAAGACCACTCTGCTGAACCGCATCGTCCGGCGCTATAGTGAGGACTGCATTCCTGTCTTGCGGGTGCGCTTGCGCAGCGTTGCCGCAAGCATGCGCGATGGTGGTTCTTTCGAACAGGCTGTGTTTGAACTCGGCCTTGATGGGAGTGGGCTTTCGATCGCCGACGTCAAAGCCGCCAATTTCAGGAACTGGCTGTTGCTAGGCGATGGCCTCGATGAATGCGGTGATATGCAGGCGGAAGTAGCGGCTGGCGTGGAGCGCTTCAGTGACGGGTTTCCGGAAAGCCATATCATCGTGACCAGCCGTCCTATTGGCTACGAGGCGGGGCATTTTTCGGATTGGCGTCATTATGACCTGATGCCGCTCGACCCGTCCAACGCTGCGGCAAATGTGTTGTCGCTCCTGCGCAGCTTGAGCGATGATCCGCAGGTTCTGAAAGGCTATGAGGTCCTTTGCGAACAGGAGCTCCAGAAAAGCAACCGCGAAATCCGCGATATCGTGGGACGCACACCGATGATGGTAGGACTGGCCGCTTCGATTCTAGCAGGAGGGCAATCGCTAGGCACCTCACGACAGGAACTGTTTGAACAGATATTTGCCCTGATCGATGCAATGCCGAAGCGTGCTGTGAGCAGGCCAGCGGGACACGCAGTATTGTCGCGGTTTCTGGATATTGTTGGCTGGCACATTACCGGTGACCCGCTGCTGGACGGCAAGGACCTTGTGAAAGAATGCGCCACATCACTCTCAGCTCTTTCAGGCGAAACATATCTTGTTGCCGCCGACAAAGCCGAGAAATATCTGCACTATTGGGAAGATGTCGGGCTGATCGAGATAATTGGGCTCGGCGGAAGCAAAATTTGGTGCTTCACGCATAAGAGCATCGGTGAATATGCGGCCGCCCGCCATTTTTGCAATGAAGATATGAATTCGCTGGGCCCTGATCTGGCTGAGGTTATTGATGATCCCAATTGGGATGAGATGCTCCATTTTGCTTCGCGTCTGGGCATGGGAGCTAAGATTGCCAGGACCATATTGGCAAGCTCAGAGCCCGACGCCGACCGGCAGAGGAAGGCTCTGTATCTCGCGCGGTTACTATCCCATTCTGAGGACGGACTCAACACGGAATTGTTGTCGGATATTCTGACAAGTATATCTGAAGTGTTTGAGAGCGGCTCCAGCGACTATGCCGAAATGGGACCTCCATTCGTCCAGGCTGCCGCCGTATATCCGGTCGAAATTGCAGCATTGGCGAAAGACTTCTTGGAAAGTGAACATGTCTGGGTGCGATTGACCGCTTGGAATTGCCTGTTGGTGGCGCGACCTGAACATATGAAACTCGGCGACCTGACGCGAGCTTTGCCCGAACTTGTCGAGGCCGGAGTGGGCGTCAAGAAAAGCAGGTTACGCAATGGCATAGTAGCGCTCCATCCGGGCCCGAAACGGAGGCTCACCGAAGAATTGGCCTTGTCCGGTTGCAGCTATATCGGTGACCACGCATCACCGGAAATAGTCGATGCCGTAGTGCCCGGGGTTTTGCAGCACGAGCGGCTCAGTTCGATGGATTTTATTGAGCGGGCGGAAGGTCTGATAAAGAAATATGGGTGGGCATTTTCTGCTTATAAGCCGTCATCGGATATCTTGTCGAAGCAGCGAAATCTTTTCAGTATTCCCGAAGACTATCGAGCGGCGCAACATTCTGCAGAGCTTTTTTGGCTAGATGCGCTCGGTGCGACCGATGTAGTCGAGAGCGAAGACGCCAAGCCTGGCCCGCTTCTCCTATTAAGCGCGTTTGCGATGGCCTCTCAGTACTGGGAACTGCCAGGGAATTACGTTTGGGCGTGGACAGAGGAATTCGATCCTGGCCCAGCCCATACGACAATTCAGACCTTTGCACGGATCTGTAATCTTGATGCTTCGGAACTGCGAATAGAGGCCATTGCGGCCAAAAAATATCTGCTGGCAGGACAAGCTAAGGAGGGTGATTGGGGACATTCGCCGCTACATCAACTCTCGCAAGTTGACTGTCCCGACCTCGACTGGAGCCAGATACGGGAGACCTACATTGATACGGCCAATATCGAAGAAGCGCTTTATCATCCAAGCCAATGGATAGTCTGGATGGCCGCCACTATTCTTGAACATAAGCTCGATCCAGGCGCCCTCAAGGCATGCGTCAGGCGGCTATTGGCCGAGGGTGAGGGCTACACACTCTGGGCGGCTGGCGGCCTCGCCGCAGAAATTCCCGGCAGGGAGGGCACCGACCTTGTTGTCGCAAGATTGAAGCAGGAATTCAAATGGGGTGAGCGCCATCTCTTCGATATGCTCTGTCTATCCAAACATAGGCCGCTGTGCTCGGGCGAAGATATGATGGCTATTCTAGAAAATGGTCTTTTCGCCAATGTGTGGCCAGCGCAATCTGCCGCCGAATTGTTGCTGAAAGTGGCAGAACCCGCAAAAACGGAATTTCTTTCACTGATCGAGAGTGCCCTTGACCATTGGCTTGAACATGAAGAACCCTACCCTAAAGCCGGCGGCGCTATTCCCAAGAGTCCACGCGCGGATCTGGCTAAGGCCCGTGTTGCAATCGAAGGCCCCGTGTATAGGTGTGCCAAGGCCTATCTGGATGACGTGCGCAGTGACATGTGTGATGTTGGAAAATCGTCCATCATCGGGCTGTTTGAAGCAGAGGACAGCGCTCTTGTTGAATTCTTTGCTGATGTAGAAAGTGGACAGATTGATGCGCCCATCCTGTCGTTCGTCTTGGACAAGCTGGATAGTCTGGCTGCCGGTGATACCGGCCAGGTTGTAGCGCTGCTGGATCACGATGACGAACGGGTCCGATTTGCGGCAATGGTTATACTGGACGAGAAATATCTCGATCCTGAACAGATGCGGGGGCTTTTGAAAAAACTGCAAAACGACAAGATCGAAGATATTCGTGAACGCGCGAAGGACGCCCTAGCCAAACTGAACTGGAAAGCACTGAAAGCCTAGATGAGTGTCAGTACGGTCGATAGCGTCTTGCGAAACGTACGTGCCGAATTTTCGCAAGCCCAATTTGCTCCCGAGCCGTTGAGCCCTCCAGCTTGGGTTTGGGCAAATTTGGGCATTCGTAGAAATCGGATTTGAGCTCAAAGCTGACCTCACAGCCTGCTAATTCGAACGCCCACAACGGAGTCGATTTTGGAATGTCTGCTTTCAAAATAGAACGAACAATTATTGGCGATCGCCAAATCCCGTCCGAGATTTTCTAAGGCCAACATGACAAAGCGAAACGCGGGACATGCATCCCCAAGCGATCTGCCAATGCAGGCTCCTACCCACCGTGCGGTGGGTAGGAGCCTGCGATTTTATATGGTGCGGGCGGTAGGAATCGAAACCAAACTCCTTGCTGAACGGGATTTTGAGTCGAGCAAGACTACGAAGTTAATCATAGCATGTTTCTGCTTCAGTCTTCGAGCAAATTCCTGACATGCCGAAATCGACTGCTATGCGGGCAAATTGTCTAAAGTGTTGTGCAAATTTCTAGCAGACATGGAGTTAAATTCGCTGCTACTTCAGAAAATCTACAACCCCATGCCAGCCATGCAGCTAGCTGCGTAATTTAAATAAGGGAACACGAATCAGCTCCTAGAAACTGGCGCTGGCGAAAAGCCCTAGGCTATTATTCCTACATGGACCAAGATGTTGGATTAATGCATGAGTTTTAGCGGCGTCATCCGCCGCAGAGCTCATCAAAACCGAATTTGAACATGCAAATCAATTACATGTGGAAAATATGCCGTATTGATATAAGCGGCCACGCTTTCCTCTCTTGAGCGGACGACCACACCGCATTAAAGATAACTGTTGAAATTCGCTGTTGGGCAGCGCGCAGATGGTTACCAGCCAACTTATTCCGCGTAATATAGCCGGCATTTACACCTGGAAGTGAATGGTTCATCAACAAATGCATGTCGATTTCGTTGACATCAGCTACCTGCCCTACCGTTCGATAGGTTTGCCGCAGTTCATTGCCCCAATAAGATAGGATGCCGCGCCGTTCCTTGTGCTCAATAATATGACCATTGGCACTACCTGCAGGGAATAGCCAATTCGACGCCTGCTCGGGATGCATTTGCCGTCCAGCAACTATTGCACGGAGAAGACATCGGATCATTTCCCTCGACAGTGGAATACAAAACGCCTTGTCAGTCCCGCCCTTTGGTTCGGGTATATAAAGTTGCCGTGCACGAAGATTGAGATGCTCTGGTTTAGACCGCTTGATCACTTCGGGACGGCTTCCAGAAAGAAGCAGGAACAGATGCAATTCGCGGCGGATCGGATTGTCCAACGCTCGTAATTGCTCGAACCATACAGGCAAATCATCTGTTCCCATTCCGCTATCACGGCGGCTCTCCGGATTCCAATCCACAGCAAAAACAGGGTTTTCGTTAGGCAAGCCGCGAGCGGATTTTCGCGCGTGATTATAAATAGCACGCAAAGACCTCATGCATCCATTTGCCATGTAGGGACCGCATTGCTTCGTGATTTCATCGTGTCGTGCTTTCACTAGCGCTGGATCATGACCCAGCACGGATAAGGGTTGGTCAAGCCAAGCCTTCATCAATCGCTCTACATGATCAGCGTAGCTCTTCTCGGTCTTTCCACTCCGCCCCTTTCTCCGCATATGACTGTCGCGATAGGAAAGCCAAGCTGAACGAAGCGTTGGATCTCGACCGTTCACTACGACGGTATCTGGCACTTCTGCTTTAGGCCGGGGGTCAACGCCGTCCGCTATTTGTCCAAGCAAGGCTTTGGCCTTAGCTCGAGCCTCTCGGGTCGTTATTTTGCCAAAATGTCCAACTTTCATACGAAGTGACTGTCGGCGTTCGCCTTGTCGCAAGTCACCTTGCAACATGAAGGTTTTTGATCGGCTACCTACCATCACAAAGAACCCGGAAAGTTCAGTATCACGTACAATCGTCTGCTTGCCCTTTTCCATTGGCAGTCCAGCAATAACGCGATCGGATAGTGAAGCCTGCAACGTCAAATCTCATTTTTAGAACGGTTTTAGAACGGTAAACTCAACCATGAAAGTCAAAATCTGTCAATCGCCAATTCTACTCTGTACTACACTTTATCGTTATAATACAATTGGATAAATAAATAAATAGGTGCAATGGCGTAGAGGTAAGTTTTATAGAAAAGCGCTAAAGACTAACTTTTAATCAGTAGGTCGCTGGTTCGAACCCAGCAGGGCTCACCATTTTTTCCGCCATTCTGGCTGATTTAGTGGTCTGTATCATTTCCTCATGTCCTCCCCATGTCCATTTACTATTCCAAATTGCTCCCCGTCAGCATGAATTTGTCACACCGCCCTATGGCAAGATCATGAACAGTCATGCTGCCCGCCATAAGACGATTCAAAGCGAATTCGTCCCGATCCGTTACAAGATCGGCGGTGCGCCCTATCGCCTGCCAAAGTTCAACAGTTCGCAGCGTACATCTTATAAGGACTATTACGATCCCGAGCTTCAGCAAATGGTGCTGGACCATTATGAGAAAGATTTTGATCTATGGGGATATGATAGAAATTATAATCCGGGCTTCCTATTTCACCTCTTTGAAAAGACCATATAGCTACCCTTTTCATGCTGACCCGTCAGACAAATGTCACCATGCATGATCCATGCGTGGAACGCAGTATCTTTGGTCTCCCCGTCCTTTTTCGTTCCGAGAAATACCTGGCTTGATAGTCCTCTGCGTGAAAGCAGCCAGCGGCAAGCCATGGCTTGCGGCAGACATACAGCCTCAAACGGCATTTTCTTCGCGGTGCGCCGAACCCGGCGGCCAACAGATCGAGCCCTTGCGCTGTTAAGTTCGTCGGTTTCAACGATGCTGTTGGGCGCATGATCAATCACACCCAGCGTCCAGCGCCAATAGCGAAACGGAACAAATTTCACTAGAAAACGTGCTGACGCCAGCGTCAATATTGTTTCTGCGCCCCATATCGCTTGAACAACCGGTGTTCGGATATTTTTCAACAAGATAGTCATGATCATGAATCTATAGGCATAAAAAGTTGGTTCCAGCAACTCGCTATCAACGGGATTTCCTTCCAATCCCGCAGAATTTCTATCATTTTGATCGATTGTCGGATCGATTGATATTTACCGGGCTTCCCGCAAACATGCCCTGTGCATCGCGGCATTTTCAGCAAGGCGGAACCGGTCCGGCGAGCGGGACGATGATGGCTACATCAGCAAAGCCGGGAATCCGAACCTCCGTTCGGCGCCATGTGAAACGGCGAACAATCTGGGGGTGCGCGCCAAGCCGCCGTTTGTCTTGCGAACATGGAGTAAAAGGCTCGCCGAAACGAAAGGCCACAAGCGCGCACGGGTCGCTGTGGCCCGCTGGCAGCCAATCATTATGCAAGAGCAATTTATGGGTGTGTGGCAGAAAATAATGTGCCCCCCTGACACCAGTCACTTACGGACTGGCGTCAGCTTTCGGGGAGATTGCCTTCCGGCTGCTTTAATTTTCCATCCAATCACTTCGAACGGGCGCAATGGGTGGGAAGCGGAATGGCAGGTTTTGGGCACTAGGCATAAGAAAGCAAACATTGGAACCAATTGTTCTGACGATGGACAGATGCCATAGATAGATTGGCACATATAGTATTGTGTCCCCGGAACTGTGGTTGTTCCCCTCCTTAACCAGAGAGTATTTTTGTCAAGGCAGCCATCGCTTTTTCTGCACCGACGCCGATGACGCCTTCGGCGAACGCTCCAGATAAAAATATTAAAGGTGGTAAGACCCACCTCGCCAACGCACCTCGCTCGGCGCGTGCAAGTACGAGGTCCTTGGCTGTTTGCAATTCGATTAACACGACATCCTTTGAATAGGTCGAAGGAAATGGTTCGTTGAAGCCTGTCACCAACTTGAGCATCTCGCTCAGTTCATCCGCCAGTTCTGATCTAGCCGCCTCTATGTCTTCCGGTGTAAGTTCCTGAAGATCACCTGCCGCTCTATCCTTCAGATGTTCGAGTGTGCGAAGACCAGCCGCTCGGCGACTTAAGGGTTCAGTGTTCCCAAGACTGGTGAAGACACGGCCATCGGAGGCCTGACTAGCTACGTACCATTTTTCAAGTTCAGGCATATAGTGAGACAGCACCACGTTTTCACTTGGAACTCTAGCATCCAACGAGCCTGTGAATCTTGGCACTGCGCTTAAGACCTTCTTCCGTCTCGTACGACTTTTTGGCATAAGCCCTCCAAGCCAAAAGTTTGGCTGTTTCCGGTACCCAACGCAAGCACTAATCCGAGGATACGATGCAAATTCGCATCAATCCACGCCTTCGGCCTTGCCTGCGTTTTTTGTAATTCCGGCGAAAGGAACTAAGGCGCGCTGAATGTCTCGTTTCGGACGTCGCATCCGGCTTCCAAATGTCGTATTTTGGGGCGCTAGCTGACGGACTACTTTTATTTCACCATTGTCGCGACCTTATGTCGCAAACTGGGTGACTTGCTGACGGTCCTGTATCAATGGCGCAAATGCGCGATGCAGACATCCCACGGTAGAGGGAATAAACATACAATATGGGCGCAATAATGCGACTTGCTCGGCAACTGTAAATCCAAGGCCCGGGTTCCGTACAGCAAGTCACTAGCGGCTTGCTTATCTCACTTTGGATAGAATCGCCTTGATCGCTTCAGGATTCTCGATCGTGTTAGGCATCGTTACTGCTTGACCATTAGCGATCGCGCGCAATGTCGAACGCAGGATTTTGCCGGAGCGTGTTTTGGGTAACGCGGCGACGACATGGATCGTCCGGACAGATGCGACCGCCCCTATTTCCGAACGAGCATGAGCTATACATGCTGCCGCCAGCTCCTTTTCATTGTCCTGTGTAGAAGCGACAACGAACGCGACAGGAATCATGCCCTTGAGCTGATCGTCGGCCCCGATTACCGCACATTCGGAAACCCCTTCGACCTCTGCCAGTGCGCCTTCCATCTGACCGGTCGACAGCCTGTGCCCGGCAACATTGATGATGTCGTCGGTTCGGCCCATCACATGCATGAAACCGTCGGCATCGCGGAAACCCGCATCGCCGGTTTCATAATATCCGGGATAGGTTATGAAGGCTTTCTGATATCCTTCCCGATTGCCCCAGAGACTCTGGTAGCAGCCCGGCGGCAAGGGGCATTTGATCGAAATATTACCCACTTTCCCCGCAGGGACCGGCTCGCCATCGTCATCCAGCACATGAAAGCTGTAACCGGGAACCGGGAATCCGGCACTTCCGGCTTTTCGCCGCACATCACCGAGGCCCAGACTGGTTGCCAGAGCGGGCCATCCGAGTTCCGTCTGCCACCAGTGATCAATGACCGGTCGGCCCAAGCGCTGCTCCAGCCATTTTATCGTGTCCGGATCCGCGCGTTCACCCGCCAGGAATATGGCTCTCAGCGACGGCAAATCACTTGCCGGATAAAGCTCACCATTTTCATCGTCTTTGCGAATGGCGCGAATGGCGGTCGGAGCCGTGAAAAATACAGAAACCTGGTTGCGCTCGATAATCCGCCAGAATTCTCCGGCATCAGGAGTGCCCACTGGCTTGCCTTCATACAGCACGACAGTGGCACCCGCGAAAAGCGGAGCATAGACAATATAGCTGTGGCCAACGACCCAGCCGACATCGGAAGCGGCCCAGAAACATTCGCCGGGCATGAGGCCGTAGATATGTCTCATGCTCCAGTTGAGCGCCACCGCATGTCCGCCGTTGTCCCGCACCACGCCTTTCGGCGTTCCGGTCGTGCCCGATGTATAGAGAATATAGAGCGGGTCGGAGGACATCAGGGGGACGCAATCGGCGGGTTCGGCCTTGGCCAGCTGGTCCGACCAGTCTTGCGCCCATCCATCCGCAATATCCGCAGGCAGAGTTTCCCGCTGGTACATGATGACGGCCGGAACGTGATGCTCGGCCAGCGCCAGACTTTCGACAACCAGTGGCTGGTAGGGAATGATCTTTTTCCCCTCTATGCCGCAGGAGGCGGTCAGCAATAATTTAGGCTCGGCGTCGTCGATCCGTTTTGCCAGTTCAGGCGGCGCAAAACCACCGAAGACGACGGAGTGGATGGCACCGATTCTGGCGCAGGCAAGCATGGCGAACATGGTTTGCGGAATCATCGGCATATAGATGATCACGCGATCGCCCTTCTGCACGCCTTGCGCCGCGATCATGCCAGCGGTTTTTGCGACCTCTGTCTGCAATTCCCGGTAGGTGAACGTCTGCCGTTGCCCGGTGACCGGGCTTTCGTAGATGATCGCTTGCTGGTCAGCCCTGCCGCTATCAACATGGCGGTCGACGGCATTGTAACAGCTGTTCATCCGCCCATCGGGGAACCAGCTGTTGCTGTCCTCATCCCAGCCAATGTTGGGCGCTGCTATCCAGTCAATTTCCGACGAAGCTTCCAGCCAGAAACGGTCCGGATCGGCAATACTGTCAGCTATCGATTTTTCATAATCATGCATCTGCAGCAGCTTACCCGTTCGATAGCTCGGTTAAAAGGGTATGATCCAATATTGATGTCACATTATCGTCTTCGTCGAGAAAAACGACCGGGCCATGGTTGGTAAAATATAGCTCTGTATATTCCGGAAAGGCCGTATGATCGTGGATGACATCCAGGGGCTCATAGCCATAGGTTCCCTCGAGCGCCGTGCCCATCCGATATTCCATCTTGCCTTTGACAACATAATATTCCCCCGCGCCGAGATGGCGGTGTCGAGGAAAAAAACTGCCCGGCTGGCAGCGCAACAACACCGTCCACCGGCCAGTTTCCTTGCTGGCAAAGAAAAGTTTGAACTCGATTCCGTCGACCAGGTTGAACCAGTCAATATCTTCGGGAGTGGTGAGCAGTTCCGGCACTAAGTCCATGTTTGAATCCTATCTTTGGTCTGGGGTCAGAATGTGAGCCGGAGTTCGGCACCATAGGTCGCGCGTTCGCCATAATAGCGCGGCACGAAGCCGAAACCGCGGAGGTCGGTCGCGTCGACAATATAGGCCTTGTTGGTGACATTTTTTGCCCAGGCCGCCAATTCCCAGCCATTGTCAGGGTCTGAAAGCGATGCACGCAGGTTGAGCAAGCCATAGCCTTCACCAGAACTGATCAGCGGATCCTGGGCATTATTATAATATTTCTTGCCGGTATAATTATACTCGGCCCGCCAGCGCGTCTCGAAGCGCCCGACCGGCACCGTTACCTGCGCATTGGCTGAAAGGGTAAACTTGGGCGCTCCCGGCAGACTGTTGCCGGAAAAATCCCTTGGCAGGCCCGAAACCGGATCAATCGCACCCGACAGGTAATTTTTGAACTTCGCATCCAGAATGCCAAAGTTCAGTCCTAGATCCAGCCAGTCGGTCGGCGTCGCAAAGGCCTCCACTTCGATACCCTTGATCGTCGCATCGGCGGCATTGTCGAGGCCCAGCGTGGGAACCGCGCTACCCGCCTGCGTATTGACCGAAAGCACCTGAAGGTCGCTATAGTCATAATAGAAAGCAGCGATATTCAGCCTCAGATTTCTATCGAACAGGGTCGACTTGAGGCCGACTTCGTAGGAAATCAGCGTTTCCGGATCCACCTGCGTGCGCTCTGCGACATTGGTAATGATCCCGATATTGAAGCCACCGGCCTTGAAGCCCTTGTCGACGCTCACATAGGCCAAAACATCATCGGTGACATCATAATCAGCCGAAAGGCGCCAAGAGAATGACTTATAGGAATCGCGGAGACTGGCGAACGGCACCAGCGGAACCGGGGCGCCATTGACAATGTCATCATCGAAAAACCCGGATATCAGATCGGCCTGATGGGTCGCGCGAACTTTGTCGATTGTATATCGGGCGCCAACGGTCAGGCGCAGTTCCGGAACCACCGAATAAGTCGCCTGGCCAAATGCGGCATAGGCCTTGTTTTTGCGCGTCGCCTGGGTGATCACCGGCAATGCACCCTGAGCAAATGTCAGTTCCCCCAGCAGATCGGCATTGCTGCGCGCGTTGAAATCCTCGTAGAAATAATAGAGTCCGGCAATCGCATTCACGGTGCCGTCATCATAGGACAGCTGAAACTCCTGGGTGAACTGTTCGGCATCCGTCAAAAAGGTGATTTCGTCGATCCGGAAAGGCCCGCCATCGACATCCACTGCATTGTCAACGTCGCTCTTGTCATAGCCGGTGAGCGACCGGACCGACCAGTCGCCAAAATCATGCTGCGCGACAAAATTCACAAAAACATTGTCCGAGTGGTTCCGTGAAGGGCCATTGTAATTGAGCAGCCGCTCGTCATCGGGAAAAGGATCGGTATAGCCGAACAGATCGGCACCATTGATCGTTCCCACCGGTTTGTTTTCCAGATAGTCGCTGCGATCCCGGCCACCACCGACTGTCAGCCGGAGATCGGTGTCGGGGCCCGGACGCAATCGAAAAATCGCACGCGCGGCGGCTTCATCGACGTTGATCGCATCCGTGCCGTCAAAGCGGTTGAATTTTTCACCATCCCGTTTGCGGATCATGCCTGCAACGCGAACTGAAAATCCGTCGGTAATCGGAAGGGAGGCTGCCACTTCACCTTCAAACAGGCTGAAACGGCCATAGCCGAAACGGGCGTTCCCCTCGAACCGGTCGTCAGGCAGTTTGGAGAAGAACTGGATCGCACCACCGGTGGCATTTTTCCCGAACAAGGTTCCCTGCGGCCCGCGAACCACTTCTATGCGCTCCAGATCAAACAGCGAAAATATCTGGCTGCCGGTCGAGGCGACCACCACATCATCACGGTAAACGCTGATCGGGCCGATGGACGAACTGTTGAAATCATTATTGCCGACGCCGCGAATGAATATGTTCGGGACACCGCCGAATGTCTTGATTTCGAGATTGGGTACCTGGTCGCCGATTGAAAGGCTGTTGGTAAAACCGGAATCCGCGATCATCTGCGTGTCAAATGCAGAGACCGACACCGGCACGTCCTGCAGATTTTGCGCCCGTTTCTGCGCAGTGACCACAATGACATTGACGCCGCCGCTCTGCTCATCCGCTCCGACATCATCCGGCGCCGCCTGGGCGAGCGCAGTGCCATGAGCTAGCAGAGAAACCGATGCAAGGGATGCGACTATGGTTGCGCGACAAATATTGTTCATTGTTTTTCCTTCTCCTGAACGGTGAGCCGTCTTGACTGCGGCTATCCGATTGGCCGTTTATTAGCCTCCATGGGCCTGATGTTTCTTGCGTGGGAACGGCATCGTTTTTGTATTCGGGTGAACCGATATGTCCAAAATTGTTCCAGAGAGACACCTAAGTTGGTAATTTGTGCCAGAAAACCACACCGTCTTGCGAATGCCGACCAGCCGTCGTAGCGTTGGCTCAGGAGAGGGATCATGAAAATAATCGAGGAAGAGAGCTGGCGATCGGCCAGCCTGCCTCCGACAAGGCAATTGCCCGGCTTTCAGGAGGTGCTCGACCGCACCCATTTCCACTGGGACCTGAAATCGGATCGCAATGACCAATATATAGCCGAAGTGCGCCGGCGGGCCGTGAACGACTATATGCTTACCCATATTGTCGCGGATCCGGTAACCGGATTTCGGTCGATGGATGACATCAAGAAAAGCGCCGATGCCTATTTTTGTCTGCTATTTTTCACGGAAGGTGAATGCCTGCTTGAGCAGGGCGCGAATGAAACCGTCATTTCAAATGGTAAAATCGCGATCTGGGACAGCACGCGCCCGGCTAAATTCCAGAATACCAGCCGCCTGAATCAATTTTCGATATTGATCCCGCGCGACAATGCCAAAATGATGATCCCGGGTATCGAAGACATGTGCGGTCTGAGCGTCGATGGAACGAAAGGCCTCGGATCGATACTGCATTCCCATCTCATGCAAATCCATCAGGCGATTGAACTGGTGGAGCCGGAAGACCGGCCGGCGGTTTTGCGGGCGACGATTGAATTGGTCGCGGCAGCCTTCAAGCCGGAAAGTGCCAATCGGTCGACTACGGCATTCCGTCAGGCCGTTCTGAACAGGGTGCAGGAATATATCGTTGCCAATCTCGGCGAACCGACCCTTTCCCCGGCTTCCATTGCGGCGGCTTTCAAGTTCAGCCCGCGCTATCTGCATCGCTTGTTCGAAGAATCGGATGAGAGCGCCGGCAGCTGGATTCGCAAACGGCGATTGCATGCCGCCAAGGCCGATCTCTGCGAACCGGCCAAAAGCAAATTGTCGGTGACCCAGATCGCGATGCAGCGCGGCTTTGCTGATGCCTCGCACTTCAGCCACGCATTCAAAAACGAATTTGGACAGTCGCCGCGGCAGTTCAAACAATCCTATCGGAACAGCGAAAACGGCTACTGAGCCAATCGTTCCGCCTTCAGTTCGCCCAGAATCAACTTTGCTGCCACGCTGACACAAGCGGGCTGACAAGCGTTCGGCTAATCCCGAAAAAACAAAAAAAGAGGATGGGATTATGGCAGGACGACTGCAAAACAAGGTCGTGTGTATCACCGGCGCAGCGCAAGGCATTGGAGCCGGAATCGCTGAGGCGATGGCGAAAGAAGGCGCACGCATTATCATCGGCGATGTCAATGATGACGGCGCCAAGGCGCTCGCGGAGCAAATCGGTGCACATGCTGTTCACCTGGATGTTTCCTTGCAAGAGGACTGGCAGGCGCTGGCCGAATATATTGGCGAGCATTTTGGAAAACTGGATATTCTGGTCAACAACGCAGGTCTGGAGCTCGTGAAACCGATGCAGGATCACAGCCTGGCCGATTGGCGGCAAGTCATGGCCGTCAACGTGGACGGCATTTTTCTGGGCTGCAAGACTCTCGAGGCGATGCTGCGCGAATCCGGGAAGTCGGGTTCCTCCGCTTCGGTGATCAATATTTCCTCGATTGCGGGCCTCGTCGGCTACCCGGACCAGCTGGCCTATAACACCTCAAAAGGCGCCGTGCGGCACATGTCAAAGAGCCTGGCGATCGAATGGGCTGCACATGGCGATGCGATCCGCTGCAATTCAATCCATCCCGGATGCATCCGGACCCCGATGCTCGAAATGGCGGTTGAAGGATGGGTCGAAAATGGCTCCGTACCAGCCGATGATCCATGGACGGCAATCGCCGCGCTATGTCCGTTGAACAAGGTTGGCTTGCCGGAAGATATCGCCATGGGCGCGATATATCTCGGCTCGGATGAGTCGCGTTTTGTCACTGGTATCGAACTGGTGATTGACGGCGGATGGGTCGCCCGATGAGCAACGAAAACCACCGCCTCTGGATGTATGCCCAGATGGTCAAGAGCCGTCATTTTGAAGATCTGATCAAACCGGCCTATTTTGAAGGCAAGACGCCGGTGTTCAATATGGCGAAAGGCCCCCTGCCCGGCGAGATGCATCTGTCCGATGGCCAGGAACCCTGCGCCGTGGGTGTGTGCGCACATTTGCGCTCCGACGATAGCGTTACCGCCACCCACAGGCCCCACCATATCGCGATCGCCAAGGGCGTCGACCTCAATGCCATGGCCGCCGAGATTTTCGGCAAGAAAGACGGGCTGGCTGGCGGACGCGGCGGCCATATGCATCTGTTCGATCCGGCAGTGAATTTTTCCTGTTCGGGTATCATCGCCCAAGGCATGGGGCCAGCCGTCGGCGCCGCCATGGCAGCCAAGATGCGCGGCAGTGATGCCATTGCGGTTGCTTTCCTGGGCGAAGGTGCCGCCAACCAGGGGGCTTTCCATGAAAGCCTCAATCTCGCGTCAGTGTGGAAAGCGCCGGTAGTCTTCGTCATCGAGGATAACAGCTATGGCATTTCGGTTCCGAAAAATGCCTGTACGGCCGTCGCCAGCAATGCCGACCGTGCTGCAGGCTATGCCATGCCAGGCCACCATGTCGGCGGCAATGACCCGGATGCGGTATATGAAGCTGCTCGCATCGCGATAGAAAGGGCAAGATCAGGCCTCGGCCCCAGTCTGATCGAGATAGAAACCAGCCGGCTGGAAGGCCATTTCATGGGCGATCCGGAAGGCTATCGCCCCAAGGATGAGGTCAGCCGATTGAAGGAAGCCGATCCGATCCCCGCCTATCGAGCCCGATTGGTCGAAGACGGGTTTGAAGAACAAGAACTTGATCACGCTGAACGCGAAGCGCGCGAGATTGTCGACCAGGCATTTTCCTTTGCCCGCAGCAATGATTATCCCGAACCGAAGGAGGCCTTTGACCATGTCTTTGCCTGATGCAACTATCGAGAAACCGGCTGCAGAACGCCGGCTGACTATCGCCAAGGCGATGAGCGAGGCCATAAGTCAGGAGATGGAACGCGATCCGACCGTTCTGGTGATGGGCGAGGATATCGGGAAAATGGGCGGCGTGTTTGGCACGACAACCGGACTGTTCGAAAAATTCGGTGAAGATCGCGTGCGGGACACGCCGATTTCCGAAACCGCTTTCATCGGCGCCGCTGTCGGTATGGCTGCCTCGGGCCTGCGACCGGTTGTGGAATTAATGTTCGTCGATTTCTTCGGCGTCTGCATGGACGCGATCTATAATCTGGCCGCCAAGCAAAGCTATTTTTCCGGCGGAAAGGTTTCCTGTCCGATGGTGCTAATGACATCGGTGGGCGGTGGCTATGGCGATGCCGGGCAACACAGCCAGTGCCTCTATGCGACATTCGGACATCTTCCGGGCATGAAAGTGGTGATCCCGTCTAATGCCCATGATGCCAAAGGTCTGATGCTCTCCGCCATTCGCGACGACAATCCGGTCATCTTCATGTTTCACAAGGCGCTGCAGGGCATGGGTTGGCTCGGCACCGTGGCCGGATCGATCAACGACACGCCGGAGAGTGACTATCTCGTGCCAATCGGAAAAGCCTCAATCGTTCGCGAGGGAGGTGATATCACCATTGTCGGGCTCGGGGCTACGGTTCACCAGGCGCTCGCCGCCGCCAAAAATCTGGCCAAAACCGGAATTGATGCAGAAGTCATAGATTTACGGACCATAGCGCCACTTGACCGGGGGACCATCCTCGCCTCGGTTGCCAAAACCGGGCGATTGTTGGTGGTGGACGATGATTATCTCAGTTTCGGTATCGGAGCAGAAATCATCGCCACGGTTTGTGAAGCGCTGCCAAATCCCCTGCGATGTCCGCCGCAACGCATAGCCCATCCCGACATCCCGATCCCGTTCACACCGGTGATGGAACATTTCCTGTTGCCCGATGCCGGGAAGATCGAAAGCCGGGTCATCGCCATGCTGGGAGAGAAGAAATGAGCGACATAATCGTGCCTCAGGGGCAGTGGGAGCCGGATCAGGAAGCTGCGCTTGCAACCTGGCTCTATGGCGAAGGTGAAACCGTGCAGGAAGGCGTGACGGTCGCCGAAATAATGGTCGAGAAAACCAGTTTCGAAATCCCCGCGCCGGCCAGCGGAACGCTATCCATTTCGGTAGCGGAGGATGAAATCGTGCTTCCGGGACAGGTGGTTGGTTTGGTAAAATAATGGCCTCGACACTAGAACGAGATCTCGTCCGGCGCCTTGCCCGCGCGATCTCGGCTGAAACTGCGGTTGAAGTCTGTTCAGGTCAGCAAGCGATAGACGATGATGACGCGCTTCTCGAAAAAGCCGTCGCCTTGCCGTCCGGATCGTCCTGCCTCAGAATATGGGAAAACCGGAACTGCCTTGTGACGACCCGTCCTGTTGCCAAGCGAAAAGAGTTTGCCGAAGCGGCAAAGCTGAGCGAGCAATCAGGGTGGCCCGTCCATATCCGGTCGTCAGGCGGTTCGACCGTGATCCACCGTCCCGGGATAATGAATATATCGCTCGCCATCGCCGCTGGCACACGCCGCGTGCAACCCAATGCCAGCTACGCAGACTTGACCGCATTGCTGCAAGCTGCATTTCGCAAATTATATGTTGAAGCTTTTGTTGGTCCGATCGCCGGCGCTTATTGTGACGGCAGTTACAATCTGTGCCTGAATGGCAAGAAAATCGCCGGAACGGCATCGCGCATCGTGCGCCGTAACAACCAAACCGCCTATATCTGTCACGCGTCGATAGCAATCTATGGCTCGCCCGAGAGAGATATTTCCCGAATAAGTAAGTTCGAACGAAGTGTAGGGCTGGAACATGTATATGCAACATCCAGCCACACAACTCTTATGGACACAATGGGTCTTATGGACACAATGGGTTCGAGCCTGACATGAACAGGCTTCGATGTTACGGCTATCAACTAACGGAATTGCTCAACATGAGATCGGATGAGACCCGATCGCTGCCAGCCTAGTTCGATACCAGATAATAGGTTACCGGCCGGCTCTCGCTGGTCCGGATATTTATCTTATATCTCTCGGTAAAAAGCGGCAGCCATTCGCAATTTGCCGGCTTCGATGAAGTACGCCGGGCGCAAATATTCTTGCCCTGGCCATCGCTTATCTCGATCGACATCGGTTTGGGTGAAGCTGGCACCAGAGCCACCGATGCCTTTCTGCCTGCGAGAAAAATCTGGTCGATACTGACCCGCGATCCTGCCGAGACAATCCCCTTTTTATAGGATGGCCCAAGCGCCCGGCCGCGGTAGACCGGTGGTGTGGTCGACGGATCGATCAGGCTCGCCTGTTCGCTCCAGCTTTTCGAGAGGTTGCTTTCCTGATCCCCGTCAGGCCTGGCTCCGAGGCTTTCGAGCGTTTGTGCAGCAGAGCGGAGCGCGCCTGCATCGGAATTTTTAGCGCCCACCTGTCCTGCAACAATTGCATCGGCCGTCCGCATCACCGCGCTAGCATCAGCCGCAGGCCTGGCGACATCGGCCTGACCGGGAGATGTTTGCGCAGCCGCGCCCGAAGCGACGCCGGTGCAGGCAGACAGAAGCGAAACCGACCCGGCAAGTGCAATTATCGAACAATATCGGTACATCAAATCAATCACTCCCTTCCGGCCTGATCTCGAACAACGCTCCGGGTTGCGCATCCCGGCAGTCAATGACCAACCCGTTTCGCTCGGCCAGTGCCTGTGACAGAGCAAGGCCAAGGCCATGCCCCCTCGCCCCGCTGGCATCAACGCGGACAAAGCGTTCGAAAACCTTCTCTCTCATATTCTCCGGAATGCCGGGACCATTATCTCGCACCGTGATGACAGGCCCTGACCGCAGGACGAGTTCCACCTCGCCGCCTTTGGGGGTATATTTCAGAGCATTGTCGAGCAGGTTGGATAATATCCGCTGAATATGGGCGGGATTGGCCATCATATTGACCCCGGGGCTGATGTCAGTACTGAACCTTATTCCCAAATCCTCGGCGCTTTCGGCAAACAGCTCCGTGATTTCGGTTGCAATCTGCGAGATATCGCATTGTGACAAGCCGCTCCGGTCGCCTTTTTGTGCGCGGCTGGATGCTATGTCGAGCAGGGAGTCCAGCATGGTGATAATATCGCGAATATCCTGTCGTGCCCGGCCGAGCGTTTCGCCGTGCAGTCGGTCTTTGCTCTGGCCCATCGCCGCTACCAGGCGGTTATCCAGATGCATGAGCGGCGTGCGCAATTCATGCGCCGTATGGTCTGAAATATCCCGATGCGCGGCGAGCAGGGAAGCCAGACGCCCGGTCATGGCATTGCTGTGTTGCGATAGCTGGTCAAGCTCGTCACCCCGTCTGTCGACCGGGATAGTGACGGCCAGATTCCCCGCACCAATTTCGCGAAACGCATCATTTATGGTTCCCAGCCGGTTCTTCAGCCGGCGGGTAGAATAATAACCGATTATAAAAAAGATAAGGACCAGCAACAGGCCCGCGATGAGAAAAGCGGTTCTGACCCGCCCGAGCAAAGCCGACTGGGCCGATGTGTCCCGGCCAACAAGCAGCTTTAGATCCGGGTTCAACTGCGTGGCACGAGCGAAGATTTGCGTGCCGTCTTGCAGTTGAACAAACCCTGCCTCGGAATTTTCCGACGACAGTTCCGGCCAGGATCCGACATTGCCGATAATTGCGCGGCCGCTTGGCGAAGCCAGCAGATAATAGCGCTTGTCATCAGACGATTGCAATTGCAGCCGGTCCGTGATCCGCTGTCGCAGCTCAGCCGGACCGCTGGTTATGTAAATGTCAGCGAGACCGGCAATATCCGTGTCGACGCTGCGCGCAATCTGCGCTTGAGATTCCGTTCGCACGATCCATTCGGTCATCACAAACAAGGCAGCCGACGACGAGATCGAGACGGTGATGACGATCAAACTCAAGCGCCCGAACAAGGAAGAGAAAATGTCCATGTTCAGACCGCGTGGAGCCGATAGCCTGCACCCCAGATCGTCTCCAGTACCGGTTTGTCAAAATCCTCTTCCAGCTTGCGCCGAAGCCGACCGACGTTGACGTCTATGACATTGGTCTGCGGATCGAATTTCAGGTTCCAGACATTGAGTAGCAGCATTTCGCGGGTTACAATTTCCCCGGCATTTTGCATGAAATATCTGAACAGCTCGAACTCTTTCGGACTGAGCGCGACATGCCTGCCCTGCCGGTGCGCGGTGCGCGCCTTGATATGGCATTCCATGTCACCGAAAATGATCACAGCGCTATGGGATTGGCCGCTGGCCCGCCGGTGCAGAGCGCGGACCCGTGCGATCAGCTCTTCCTGTTCAAAGGGTTTGGCAAGATAGTCATCAACCCCGGCGTCCAGCCCCTCGATCCGGTTTTCCGTCCGGCCCAGAGCCGACAGCATCAACACCGGAACATCAACGCCCGCCTCTCGCAGTTTACCGATGATATCAATGCCACTCATATCCGGCAGCATCCGGTCGAGAATCACAAGATCGAATTTCGATCCGGCAGCAAGGCGCAGGCCATCGCTCCCGTCGGCTGCCCAAATGACTTTCGCACCGGTCTTGGCCAACGCGACAGAAACCATCTCCGCCGTCTGCGCGTCATCCTCGATATGCAGAATGTTAAGACCCGGCATGAATTTGGCTCATTCTCAGATAATGTTGAATCATAGCTAGGCTCTTAGCATTATCATCTCAAGATAATGCAGTGACAAATGCTGTTAGAAAACCGGAAGCAACAGTTTGCAAACATGTAATTTCTTTCATAGGATTGGCATGGGCGCTAATAGGTTTGCACTTTGCCAGCAATGGCCAGGCGATAATCAGCAATACTGGGATAGGCTGCACAAAATGGCATCTAGATTTTTGGGGTTCGCTTTTTTGCTCTTCACCGGGTTTTCTCCCGTCCATGCGCAAGCCGAGAATGGCGAGACGTTAAACAACAGAATGATCGCATTGGCGGATCGTGATGTTTCCCGGGAACCGAAAGTTGCCATTGCAGAAATCCAGACCATGCTCGAAGAAGCAACTGCAGATGATGCGGTTGGTGCACTCGGCAAAGCCACGGCATTGGGGGCACTCGGCGGCGCCTATTTTTATCTTCAGGACTTTGATCAAAGCCTCGTAAATTTCCGTGCAGCAGAGACTGCATTGGACGCAGCAAATTTAAATAACCACAAGCAGATGATCTCGACACTGAACAACATCAGTGTTGTTCTGAGCATGACCGGAAAGGCGGAAGAGGCACTCGCAATCCAGCAGAAAGTTCTGGATATCCGGCGGGAAACCGATGGCACAGAAAGCTCAGGCTATGCGGCGGCATTGTTCAATATCGGCAGCACCAAGTTCCGGCTCGGCGATTATGAATCAGCAGTGGTTGAAATCCGGCAGGCCGTCGACATTGCCAGGGCCATTCAGGATCCCACCGATGCGGATAATACGCTGGCCGTGACATACTGGATGTCTCTCGCCGCCGTGGTCAATACCACAGGCAATACCGAACTGGCACTCAAGGAAAACCGGCTGGCCACCCAATATGCCGAAGATCGACTGGGAGACCAGCATTCGGTTTATGCCGGTGCCTTGAATAATCTCGGCTCGGCCCTGAGCAGCGCTGGACGCTGCGGCGAGGCGATACCGCTGCTCCGCCGCGCGCTGGACCTGCGAACCGAAATCCTGGGTCGCGACAAGCGTGATACGGCGATAACGCTGACCAACCTTGCCGACTGCCTGTCAAAGTCCGAGCCCAGTCTGGACCAGGTTGCGATGTTTGATGAAGCGGCCCGTATTTTTGGCAACAGCCCCGGCAACAGTCAAAGCCGCTTTACCGGCACTAGCCTTGCCAAGGCCGGACTGCTCAGTACCCGTCTGGGACAGTTGAAAGAAGGCCAGGCCTATCTTGAAAAAGCGCTGGAACTGACTCTGTCCGCGCTCCCGGACAATCACCCGGCGGTCGCCGAATTGCGCCTGGAACTTGTAAACAACTATCTGTTGAATGAAAATTACGATTCAGCCCAAAATATAATGACCGCGATCGAAGCACAGGCAGATGTGGTTGCCAAATTTCCGGTAGCGGAGAAATTCAAATTCGCAGTTATGAGAACCGAACTGGCAAATGCGTTCGAGCGTCCGGAAAACAAATCATCCGAGGCAATTGCCGCATATCGGGAAGT